>Ga0209648_10002539_pt1 | contig 15162 bp, 13 predicted proteins | sample GraSoi2013_115cm_FD_185830 | JGI IMG/M metagenome (GOLD analysis project Ga0209648, IMG submission 185830) | Grasslands soil microbial communities from the Angelo Coastal Reserve, California, USA - Sample 9_17_2013_115cm (SPAdes) (version 2) | ecosystem: Environmental > Terrestrial > Soil >...
CGAGTACGCCTGTATTCCCTTGGTCGGTGAAACATCTCTCTGGCACTGGGGACACGCTGGTCATCAGTGTTGGCGTTCCAAGGGAAATTAGCGACGAGGTGGATGCGTTCATGCGCGGACAAGAAGCCAGGGTCCTCCCAGCCGCTCACTTACACGGGCGCGAACCTTTGCTTTCACCACAACATGCGAACCGGGCTGTCGAGGGTGCGAAGCGCATCATTGCCCAGGCCCGCTCGAGAACACAGGCGAAGAAGATCGCATTATTTCTCTCCGGTCCGGATTATTTTGCGCTCTTCCTCGGTCACCGTCTCAATGCCATCGCGCCGATCCAATGTTACCAGTATACAGGTACCGGCTTTTACACTCCAGCCTGTCTCTTGTTTTCCTAACAGGCATTTTTGGGGGGTAATTCGGCAAAGATCTATCAGTGACTCATTGTTCTCAAGACCATTCAAAAGCGGGTGCTGGCTAACTTGCACCTAGTTTTGAATGGTCTCGTACAACAGCAACTTCAAACTGCTTACGATCTCATCCATGCGAGAGAGGCTGCTATCACCGAAGTGCAAAGCATATCAGACTGTAGAAAGTGATCGAATAGAGTCAACATAGCCTATGCTTGAAAAACATCAAAGAACACATGAAAGGACACATTCACCACCCCATATAATAGGTAAGACCTGCACTCATCGTAAGCGTGATCTCCATCCCTGAAATATTTCTCCTGAGTCAGAGATAGGTGAAGCCGTGCTACGCGTTGGTGCTTATCTGGAACAACAGCGTCAATACTACTTTGGAAACGACAGGTAAGATAAGATGGCAAAGCCATTGTGCTGTCTTTGCCTCTCCTTGCGTTATCTGTTTGTTGGAGGCCGGATATTAAACCTCTATGAGAAGGACTGGCCGTGGTAGATAATCAGCACGTTCGTTAGTAAGCGGGACGATTTGGGCTCTCTCTGCCCAACATTATACGAAAAATGTGAAATAGTTCCTTTACGAAGCAACCGTATACGTTATAGATTATGTGCTGAGATTACGGCAAACGCTTGCCACATCTCTATCACGACTTACTGATCTATATAGCTCAGCTCACGAAGGAAAAAGCTCAGGAGGACATGTGGAAGACAGGCAGCACCTACTCAACAATGCCGATCTTAATCGTCTACCGCTTTTAGGCAACATCTCTCTTGAATCATTCGAGGCGGTCAAACGAGACGGGTTGATCCGCTTCTATCGAGATGGAGAAGTCTTGTTCCGCCAGGGCGATGAGCCTGATGGCCTGTATCTCATCTTACATGGGCAGGTACGGATTCTTTCTGACGGCATCTTTCTGGTTTCGCGCGCGGCCTATGAGGTGCTAGGGGAGCAAGCATTCATCAACCAAACGACCCGCAGTGCAACCGTCATTGCTCAAGGAGTGGTCAAAGCGCTCGTCCTGCCATGCTTACTGGTTGAGCACTTGTTGAGAGATGTCACTTTTACGGGAAATCTTCTTCGCTTTGTCTCCCAGAAACTCAGTGAAGCGACGAATGAGCGCGCTTTTCGCTTTCGCAATGAGCATCTCCTCTTCAGCGAATTTTCCGCGCACCTCTCTCCTGCGATTACACAGCGACTCCTTGCCACCGGCCATGCATATGGTGAGCCGCGTTATATCGATGCGATAATACTCTATGCCGACATTCGTTCGTTCACCGAACAATCGGCAGGGATGATCCCACAGGCCATTGCACAGCAGTTAAGCGCCTATTTCGACACAATGGTGAATGTGATACACCGACATGAGGGGCTCGTCGACAAGTTTATTGGAGATGCTGTGATGGTGATTTGGGGGTTCATCACCAGCAAGGACGACCTTGCGATGCAGGCATTTGCGTGTGCCAAAGCGATGATTGCTGCCGCCGCGCAGATGACCTTTGGGAACAAGCCGATAGCGATTGGCGTCGGATTGAATGCAGGGCAAGTATTTATCGGTAATGTCGGTGGCGAGGGCAAACGACAGTTCACCGTATTGGGAACGCCGGTCAATTTAGCAGTTCGCTTCGAGAGCCAGACAAAAGCCCTCGGTGCATCACTCGTAATGGGAAAAGCGTTCTGTGATCGCTTGCCTTCTGATATTCAGGAGCAACTGGTAGCTCACCAGAATTGTCCCATCAAAGGAGCGGAAACGCAGACGCTCTATACCTGGCAAGCGATGAGCGGGATCGGAGAGGAGTAGGAGGTATGAGTTGGGAGTATGACAAGAGTATAAAGCGCATCCAGCAGCATCTCGACACAATGGGCAAGATTGAGATATGTCCATTCAACAGGACGGACAACCTCGAAGAGCTGCTCCGGGAAAATGTGTGTCGTGAGATCTATGGCGCCCACGTCTATGTGGCGGTTCCGAATTTCGCCCGTCTGGCTTTACTTGGAAGCGGTAAAGCGAGCGAATACCAGCGACTGATTCAAGCTGTACATCTCTACCAGCGAGCAGTAACCCAACTCGTGGAACTCTTCGGTGGAGAGTGTATTCATTTTCAGGGGTCTAAGCTACATGCGCTCTTCTATCAACCGAAAAGGCTGAGGGCTTTCAATCGAGGGACGCAGAAGAGGAGACAACTATCCGCACAGGCGGTGCTCTTCGAGCTCGCCCTAAAGGAGTTTGTTCAAACCATGTTCAACCCTGCCTTCCCTGGTTTCGGTGACTTCACTATCGCTGCAGGTATAGATCAAGGGATCGCAATCGGAACCCGCGATGGCATTAAAGGAGATCAGGAACTGCTCTTTCTGGGATCACCAGCCAACCATGCCGCCAAGGTCATCGGTTCTGCGAACAGCTTGCACCTCACCGAGAACGTCTATGCGGCGTTGCCAGGAGGCCTTCGTGAACGTTGTAGCATGGTTGGTCAGGACCTTTACCAGCTTGAGTCGGTCACGGGAACTGCGCTGGACAAACTGCTCAAAGAACACTCGCTTTCATGGAAGCGAGACGTCTTTGTCCAGCACCTCAAGGAGGAGAAACGCCAGTATCCCCTCGCGAAGATCGTTTATGGTGATGCCGATGCTCTGATTGACCTGGATAGGCTCAGCATTTTCGACAATAAGCGGGTCGTAGGTGCCTCGCTATTCGCCGACGTCTCAGGCTTTACAGGCTATATTGACGCTGCTAAGACAAAGCGAGAGAAGCTGACGGCCCTCAAAGTGTTCCACGCTATTCGCAAGGAAATGGCCCGCGTCATCAAAGATGACTACCAGGGTCTTCGGATTCAGTATCAGGGGGACCGGGTACAAGGGCTCTTTCATCTGCCGAAGGATAAAGAAGCCATTATTGCTGCGAAGGCGGTGAGCACGGCCATAGGCCTACAGAGGTCTATGCAACAGACCCTTCCAGCCTGCCTTCCAGAAATCACTGAGTTACGGTTAAAGGTCGGCATCGATCTTGGCACCACGCTCGTCTCTAGACTTGGGACTCGCGGAGAGCGAGATCGGATTTGTCTAGGGGAGGCGGTCGAACGCGCCGCTCTGTGTGAGGAGCAAAGCACAGGTGGGCAGATCAGGATCACAAAGCGCGTGCTTGATGTTCTCTCGGAAGACCTTTGCAAGCTCTTCCCCTACAAACGACAAGCGCAGTACTACGCTACTTCCTTCGTCTTCAAGAGGTGAGCGATTATTCCAGTACTTAATAAATGATATTCTCTGGTATGTCCTCAATAACAGGCGCAAAATAGCGAAAATGGGGAGTAAGCGATGTCCCATTGTTCTGTCAGTGAGCGTCTTTTTTGCTTGAGTGAGGGCAAGGGCGAAAGGCACACGCAGAGAGCTTCCCCGTCACCCCTTATTTTCCTCTGCCTCTGAACAAAAATCTGAAGTGTACTCACTTTACTCCAACCGTTATTTCTCTGGTATGCCTTCTATAGTATAATGCCTATCAATACTGTATCAGTACGTTCTCCTGATCGACGATAGATGAAGCAAACAACCGTGGTTCTTGTATTACCTGAGCATGACTACATGCTGAGGAGCAAACTATGCGCAAAGTCCGCACCATATTGAAAGTGCTCAGATGGGTCTGGATATTTCTTATCCTGCCGTTCGCTTGGATCAGCATTCAGGTCATCGAACAACTCCCGCGCAAAGGATTCCCACAGAACCTCTACGACACTACTCTCGGCTTTCTTTTTCTCCCGGGCTGGCCCATTATCTTGACATGCAGTACGCTTGGATTGCTACTGCTTGCCACCATTATTACAGGTATTCTGGCACATTGCAGCAAACAGGACGAGACACCCACGCCGATGACAACCGGCCCGATTACCACAAACACCATCCGTAACAACCAGGGAGCCGCCTCACAAATCGGCAAGGCTAGCAGCGCCGTGATTATCCAGAACAGCCCCGGCGCGATTATCAATCCGCCTCTACCATCGCCTGAAAATAGGCGGGCGACAGAGCAGGAAAAGGCGCTGTTGCATCGCTATCTCAACAGCGTGATCTCGAAGAACAGAGACTTGAATCCTACCGGCATTCACCAATCCCAGGCGGTGCTCTCGGTCAACGTAGCGTTGGAGGATATCTTCATCCATATTCGTGCTGTCTCTGATCGCCCAGTCTTTGACATCGGCATCGAACAGCAAAAACGGCTGGATGAGATCGAGCAGATGCGCCGCCGCCCAGACCTCGCAGCGGGCGAGCGCGAGGGCTACGTCCAGACGCTGAGGGCGGCCATGTGGCATTCGCAACTAGGAGAAGAGTTGTTCACTAAGCGCCTAGGCAAAGAGGTCAACATCGAGGATGTCCTGCGGCGCCTGACTCCCACCAGACCAGCCGCCATCATTCTGGGAACGCCTGGTTCCGGCAAAAGCACCACTCTACGCTGGCTTGCGCTGCATATGGCGCGAGCCAGCTATCATGCCGATTACTCACTGCCTGAGAACCTCGCGCCCGACCTTCTGCCCATCTTCATGACCATCGGCGACTACGCCAAAGCCATCACCGCACCACCTTCAGCAGAGTCGCGCATCACCAGCGTGAAAGAGTTCTTCTGGAGTGAATGGATGAAGATTTCGTCTGAGCTCCCTGTGTTGCTCGAGGATGCGCTGCTCAGAGGGCGCTGCCTACTGCTCTTCGACGGCCTGGACGAAGTCGCCAGCGATGACTTACGCGTTCGGGTACGCAAAGACCTCTTCGAGTTCATCTCCCAGTACCTTCCCGAGCAGGACAATGCCTCGAAATACAACCGCGCGCTCATCACTTCACGCATTGTGGGCTACGAACCCGGCCCGTTCGCCCGTTTTGCGCAGTACACACTGCTCGATCTGAACGACAAACAGATTCAGCAGTTCCTCGATGCGTGGTGCCCGGCGGTTGAACGCTACCGAGCACGCGCGCTGCAGGGCATGCAGGAGGAACTGACGCCACGGCAGGAACGACGCGCGCTGCAAGAAGGCCAAAGCCAGCGCGATCGTCTGCTTGAGGCCCTCAATCACAATCCGAGCATCCGCCGGCTGGCTGTCAACCCGCTCATGCTGACGATTCTGGCACTGATACAGAAAAGCGGGCACCGACTGCCGCATCGCCGCATCGAACTCTACCAGACTGTCACGCTGACGCTGCTCAAGAACTGGAACCAGTACAGGGGCAGTGTGATCCTCTCTCCCGAAAAGATCGACCTTGCCGAAGAAGTGCTGAGCGAATATGCCTACAGACTGCACAGTCGCGACTTGCCTCTAACAGAAAAGGAAGTCTTCGCCATGACCAGGGAGACGATGGCGCGCTACTACCGCTGTGCACCCGAACAGATCCAGTGGGCTGATGTTGAGCAGTTCATCGAGGCCCTGCGCAGCAGCAGCCTCTTCGTCGAACGCGGTCAGGGTCTCTACGGCTTTCTCCACCGTACCTTCCAGGAATACTATGCGATGCGCTACCTTGTGAATAAACAGCACTATCCCCTTATTGATAAGAGTCTCGCACCAGCAGAAGACTTCAAGGCATTCGTAGCGCAGAAGTGCCATATCTCTCCCTGGCACGAACCGTTGCTGCTGCTGATTGGCTACAAGAGCGAGCAGAAGGATCGCGACGAACGCCAGCAGGCCAGCATGCTCATCGAAACCATCCTAGCAACGCGTGATAGTTTTGACATAATATTACAGCGTCACCTGCTCTTGGCTGCCAATGCTTTGATCGATTGCAACCCCTGGTATATCGATATTCCCCTGCAACAACAAGTAGCAAGCCAGCTTCTTGACGTTTATGGTGATGCCTACGGTGCGGGTCGCTATACTCAACTCCAAAAAGACATCGAAAAAACGGCTTTGTTCTGGCTACGCGGTCAGCCCATCGGCAGCGACCAGCGGCCCCCATTATTGGAAACTTTGCACAGCGCACTCTGCGACGATACCAATGTACATCGCCAGCATGGGGCTACTAAACTGCTTGCCAGCATTGCGCCCGAGCTACCCACCTGCCCTCCCATTGTCCTGCATACTCTCGTGCCTCCGCTACTCCACCTCGCAGGAGCGCAGGATTGGTACCGCCAGGAACTCACCTGTCCCCAGGCAATCCGTCCTCACCTCTTCAGCATTAGCGCCCGGCCTTCCACAATGCAGGTCGCAGAATACGCCATCGTCGCTCTGTGTCTGCTCGATTCGCACGGCCCAGCGCGATGGCTGCATGCCGACTGGCTTAGATGGAGTAAAGAGCAGCCTGAATTGTTGGAACGCCTTACTCAGCATTCTATTGAGCTTGATTACTTAATCACTCCCTCTGCTATTCCTGGCAGAAGTGATGATGTGAACTTGAACGCTCAGCTCGATCTACGTCTACGCTGGAAGGAACAAAATCACTCTGATCTTCTAGCAACCCAAAGGCAACTTTTACAAACAAGCCGAACAGCCCAATTTCCATATGCATATCTTTTCTGGAAGATGCTCAAGTGCGAAGATGAAGAAGTACATGCGAATCGCTCTTGGAAAGAAGTTTGGTTAAATTTTCTTGAAGAGGTATCAAATAGGTACGGAATTTCTTTTCAGATCTGCTTATATTTGAAAAATCTCCTTATAGGAGAGAATCGAGAACAATATAAAAAGACAACAAACGATTTAGTAACTGCGCTCACCTCGACCGACATAAGACAAGTACAGATAGGTCTGAATTCAATCAGTTCTATCTTTCAAACAAGTCTTTTGATCGAGATGAAATTATCTCTAATGCTGGGTGAACAAGGCGGGTTGGGCGTTCAAGTCGATTTGAGTTTACCAGATATTAGGAATCGGCCAGATCCCTTAAAATTAATATGGGGACCTGATTCACCAATTTTACTCGATCCATTGCGCCTAAAATATGCTCAATTAATGTTGGATGCACGAAATACTGTAGATAGAAGAAAAACCTGGCCCTATGATTCCTTTTTGTTCGATCTTCGAAACGCATTTGACGTTAGCAAACTCATAAACACACTAATCAATTTACTGCTTCATCCAAGCAGTTCAATGCCTTTTGAGATTTTGTTTGCTCTATACAGTATTATTGATGGACTTAAAAACGGGCCTTTCACTACGACTGATAAGAAAAAGATAATAGAAGGCCTGCAGCGCTTCGAACAAGAAACCAAAGCGATTCCTATCGAGAATTATCAAATGGTAGTAACGATTAAGCAAAGAATTCAGAAATCAATTTCCAACAAGAATTACAGCATTACACCGGACGAACGGGCATCAAATTTACAAGCGTTAGAAAAATCTCAACGCCTCACAGTACTTGAGATCAAAGAACTATTAGATGCTTGTACTGATGAGCGTTCCCTTTTTAGGGATTTTAATGATGAAAGAAACGTAAAGCAAGTTGCTGAAAAATTGTTATTTACCAACTTCGACCTAACAGATGAAGTGGTTTTAATATTGACAGAGGCACTTGATAATGAAGATGAGCAGATCTGTGCATCAGCATCACAACTCTTGAAGAGCAACTCTAATAAACTGACTGTTCCTCTACGAGAAAAGATAGTGCAAAAGATTATAAACGTACTTAAAGATGAACAGAAATCATATCATCTAATCTTTTTTGGTGATATTGATGGAGCTTATATAGCTGAACCTCTTTATGACCTGATATTTGAAACTTTACAGGCATTGACAGAATAAGGCAGTATACTGATTGCTGTGTAGTGCACCCTTTAACGGGTGAACGTGTAGCCTTAGAGGCCTATCAGGAGAACGATGCGAGCGGGAAGTGGCATGCGTTGAGGAGTGGCACTCCTCAAGGTGTGAAGCCCACTGATCATGTACCGACGTCTTTGAGCCGAACGAAAGACCAAGCCAACAGCTTCCTCTCAGCGAAAGCTGAGCAAGTGTGCACCCCCTAGTGCTCTATTCCTTAAAGGCGATAACAGAAGAGACGCCGACGGGGACGAGGCGTCTTAGGCGGGCGTCCCCAGATCCAGGGCTTGGCCCGCAGGTTGAGTTGAGCAGTCGCGACGCGCGTGGCTTGCTCAATCTCTTTGGGATTGGCAAAACTCTGTCCAGCCAAGGCATCACGGCGGAAGAGCCGCCACCAACCCTCTTGCAAGTTCAGCCAGCACGCCCCGGTGGGGATGAAAACGTGATGGATGCGGGGATGATCGAGCAGCCAGGTCCGCGTCTCGAGGCTGGCATGACTACTGAGATTGTCGGTGATGATGAAGAGATCCCCAGTTGGATTGTCGGTTTCGATATCAGCGAGCAAGGCGATATAGCCTTTCGAGTTGCGTGAAGCGGCACAGTGGGTCACCTCCTTGCCATCGCGTACACGCAATGCCCCATACACCCAGGTTTTCTCGGGTCCACGCTCGTAGTCCAGCGGCGCTTTGATGCGATGTCCATTCGGCGACCAGCCTGGAGCGGGATCAAAGGTGCGGGGCACTACGGGTCCGAGTTCGTCGGTGCAGATGGTCGTCGAGCCCTCCGGTGGCTCGGTGTAGTGGCTGACGACCGCGGTTCTTTTGGGACAAAGTCCTTGTCGCGAGGCGTGCCCCAGCTGTGCGTCTGCCGCCACCTCACCCCTTCCTTCCGCAGGATACGACGGATCTGGCTGCGTTTGACACAGATGCCGGCCTCTTTGGCGGCCTGTGCCAGCGCATCCAGGCTCCACTGAGCCGACCCGCTCTCATCGCGCGCCACCATTGTCCCATCCCTTTGCGTCACCAGACGACCAGGAGGTGGCTGACTGGGCAAGGCGACGATGACACTGCGGTCGGCTTCGGTCAGCCGAGGCTTGCGTCCCGAACCGGGTTGCACCCCCAGTCCATCAATGCCGTGCTGGTTGAAACGCGCGACGTGCAGGCGCACGGTTTGGGGATGGCAATGCAAGTCCGCCGCAATCTGATCAGGGGTCTTGCCCGCCCAGCTTTCCATCACTATGCGGGCGTGCCAAATCCAATCGGCGGGGGCATGGTGGCTGCGCGCCAGTTTGCGGACGGCTCGTGCTTCTCGCTCATCCTGCGGAGCCCGTGCTTTGACCTGTTTGGGCATCTCTCTGCTCCTTCCTCTCAGCAACACTTCCACTTCTTATTGTAGTCCCTTTGAGGAATGGAGCACTAACACTTCTCACCTGGAGTAAGTAGGGGTGTGGAGGGTGCAACAGCAGGTGATAAAGTACAGCCTTTCACTGAAAAGATTCGGAATGAGCTGGCCTCAGTTTTGTGGAGTCGCGAAAGTGGGCCACCCCACTACAACTGATGAATTGAGTCAGTAGGCGCAGCCAAATTGCGGAGCACTTGATTGAGTACCTCTTTTCGGTCAATTCCCTCTGCCAAAGGCTGTGTGGCTAGGCGGATGAGGTTGTATAAGGTGGTGTGGCCTTCAGGTGTCCGATCCCGATCGAATAAAATGTTCCCTTGGTATAGGCTAATTAGATCCTTCACCCCTTGCTCGGTGAGCAGATTGTGACCGAGGCAAAATCTAAGAAATTCGGTGACTTGCTGTTCAGCGTCTGAGGGACGTATTCTATTTGAAGGCTTCGCTATTTTAGAAATAGAAGAAGCTCCCGATTTACCCATCAAACTATCCCACGTTGTCTGTGGTAATATAACTGCAAACACGACTTGTTTTAGGTCATCAGGTGTGATAAGCCATAATCGCTCACTATTAGGAATTTGTTTAGCTGCCACACCCAGAGCATTGTTTTCTTTACAGAGAAACGAGCTCCTAGGCCAAGGATCCCAATATACAAACCCTCTCTCATCACGTGTTATGCCTCTGATGTTCACAACATGCCCTGCTTGTCCATCGTATACTAGCATACTAATGATGGGTTCGGTATCCACCCTATTTCGATCTTGTTCGGCGATGCTTTGCAAATCTAATGGAACCGAGAAGACACCGCGTATCAGCGTCACCAAAGCATCCGGTTCTAACAGTGCTTTCCGAGTGACGCGAACAATACTTGGATCAGGGGGCTGATGACTATTAACGATACAAATTAAAGGTTCACGGAAATATAGTTCGTTTACCTTCCAGGCTTCCTCTAGAGTTTGACCTCTGTCTAACGGTAGACGTGCGCCTGCCGCAATATAGGCTTTATATTCGGGAATAAGAGAAGCAACATCGAAAGTTGCTAGAGCCTCGGGTGTATCAGGTACATCATTTTGATGTATCCACACAGTAGCCACATAAGTTGCAAACTCTTGGACTAAATGGTGGACTGAATGTGCATCATGACTGGCACTACCTAACACAGTATTTGCACCAAAATAAATCGGTTTATTCATATTTGTACTGTTCCTTAATCTATGATGGTTATCACGAAAATCAATATAGCAACACAGACACTTGCGACAAAGAGGCCTGTTCCAATTCGGATAAATTGATTCAGTTGTTGAAAACGACGAGTACGAAAATCACTGAAGCTAGTTACGTCGAATACTATTGAATACTGGGGGCGTAACGCAAGAATGAATATTACCGCACTAGCTAGGAAAAGTGAGGACGGAACAATTCCAAGCCAGGACAGTAAAATATTGTTTGCTTTCTCCACACCAAGGTATTTCAAAACAGCGAAAAATACTGGTATCGCTCCAGTTGCTGTCACTACCATAGTGCTACAGAAGTCCCTGGCGGTCTTTGTTGAAGATTTTACCCATTCCTGCAGCTCGATTTCTAGCAAATTGTCTAATGTGGACGACATAGATGATGGGGCAGGTTGTAGAGTCGAACTAACCTGAACTCCAAGTATTTCCTCTCCCTTTTGTGAAATTGGAGATATGGACTCTACAAACTGCTCTTTTGTCACCGGACAGGTAAAAACAACATCCCAATTGGTAGGTTTAACTGCACCGGTATCAGCACTAATAGCTGTTTCCTTAGGAGAAGATGGTCCTGCACCAAACAATGGAACGCCTCTAACCTTGCGCCGGACTTCGAGTTGAAATTCATGCTCCTGTTCGCAACGTGGGCACTTAGAAACTTTATAACTTATTAGGCGCGTTTCAAATTGCACACTCATAGCCTTTCAATCCCTATGTTTGAGGGTCGAAAGCAGGCAAAACTAGAAAAACCGGTAGGTTTTGCTAGCACGCCTCTCGAGCTCTTGATGAAAATATAGTCACTTGCAGAGTAAATGTCAATAAATCGTTTACTCTGTTCTGGCTACTTCTTATGAAAATTCCCCAATTAGGTGCCTGATCTGACGTTAACTCACCTATCCAGGAGTGAGCGTGACTGTATAGCCAAGTTGTTCCAAGCGCCGGATATGGTGGCGTTGGATGCGTGAGGTATCGAGCTTATCAAAGTAATCAGCTCCCAAATCGGTGTAAGGCTTCTTCTCCCGCAAGACATGGTAGAGGATGACCAGCACTTTATGGGCGAGAGCCATGATCGCGATCTCGTTGCCGCGACGACAGGCGACACGGTGGTAAAAAGCAGAAAGATAATTGTCCCTGGTGCGAGCAATCGCCCAGGCCACTTCCAAGAGCATCGCTTGGAGACAGGGGTTGCCGGGCTGATGCCCGCGAAACCGCGCCAGATGCTTATCAGAAGGGAAACGGTGCATCTCGGTCCCGATCTCGGCTACGATGGCCGCTGCGGCCGTGGCTTGAATGCCGATCACACTCTGGGTCAGCGTGACGGCTTCTTCAAAAGGGGTCAGGCGTTTCTCAATCTCTCGTTGCACCTGGGCGATGGACTCCTGAAGGCAAGTCGATGTGCGCCAGGATGCGCCCCAAGAGGAAACGATGATGGAGCTGTACGCATCCCTCTAACGCTCGGCGTAAGTCGGGGAGCTTGCCCCGTAAGCGCCCTCGTGCCAGGTTAGAGAGGGCCTGGGCATCCTGCTCACCACCAATCAGGGCTTCGACCATCTCGCGCCCGCTCTTGCCTAACACATCGGACGCCACACACGCCAGCTTGATATTGGCTCCCTCCAGTACCTTCTGCAGCCGGTTGACCTCCCAGGCTCGCTCTTGCACTAAGGTCTTGCGATATCTCGTGAGTTCACGCAAGGCGCGTATCGGCTTGGGGGGATGAAGCTCGCTTTGAGCAGACCATGGCGATGCAGGTCTGCCAGCCATTGGGCGTCCTTCACGTCCGTCTTCCTGTGCTGGCTACTTAGCATATCTGTTCTAAAAAAGAGCGGTAATGATGGCTCTCCTGATTCTTTTTCTTTGTTATCTACTCATTAGATAGATGACGTTAGGATTTCCCGCATGACGGTTTACTTTCTGTTATTGGAACGGATATGCTAAGTAGCCAGCACAGGGAGTATTCAATAATTTAGAAGGATAGAGTTGTGAGAACTCCCCCTTACTTGCGCAAAGTTCGTGACCACCCCTGAGTACGCACCTCGGTTCCGCATCGGAGAAAAATCGAAGTGGACCTCATTGAAGATGCCTCCGCTCGTGGCTGGCAGTGCAAGCTGGAACGGCGTTGATGCGTCGTGAATCATCTTGAGCGACTACGCGGTGATCTTGCGGAACCCATTGACTGGCTGGAGGCAACAGGCTAAGATACAGTGAAACCATCATATGATGGGATTACAACACAGTTGCCTACAGCAACAGAGATCATGAGGAGAGCAGGTTTCTTTCATGGACCTATTCAAGGCCCATATCCAAAAAGGCACCGATGCGAGAAAGCTTTCAGCGTATGCGCTCCTTGAATGTTCTCCTCTTCCAGAGCATGAGCAAGCTCGAAGCCTGCTGGAACAGTGGTTTCATGACTATCCGTCTAACACTGAGAAGCAAAGCGGTCGCACAGAACGCAAAAAGAATTTCTGTGCGGCCTTCCGGACCCAACGGGATCGGCAGCATCAGGCGGCCTTCTTTGAGCTCTACTGCTACACCTTGCTGCGCCGTCATCACTTCGATGTCGAGATTGAACCCCTTGTGGAAACGTCCAGCCATCGTCCTGACTTCCTCGCTCAGTCGGCTGGGACCCCCATCTGTTTTTTTGAAGCGACACTTGCCGCCGAGTCAGATCCGGATGCGGGGAAGGAAGTGAAGGTGCGTCAAATTCGTGAAATGGTTTGTGCTCTTCCCTCGCCGGATTTCTGGATCGGGTTTCATGTCTATGAGGCATCGTTCAAATCACCCCCTCTTGTTAGGATGCGTTTGGCATTGCAAAAATGGCTTCAAACCCACAGTCAACCTGAGTTGCGGTTGACTATTGATGGCTGGGACATTACCTTTTCTTTGCTTCCCAAGTCACGAGTAACCCGGGAAAATCAGGAAAGCGGTACGTTTAGTTCGTACGAGCCCCAATGGGTTGATCCGCGTCGTGCTGTCTTGAAACCTCTGGAAGACAAGGCAAAGCATTACAAAGCAGGGCTGGAGTATCCTTACATTATCGCCTTGAATGCTTTGGCAATGAAGGCGATGTACGTTGATATGGAGGAGGTGTTGTTTGGGAAAGAATTGGTTGAGCTAGATCGACAAACCGGCCAGATCAGACTAGTTAGAGCACCTTTTGCGCAAGGCCGCTCTAGGAATGAAGATGGGTTCTGGTTTGGTCGTTTAGGAGTGAGGAATCGGCAGGTCAGCGCGGTCTTGCTCGTTGATGCATTATGGCCGCTTGCCCTTGCCCGTAAAACACCAGTCCTCTGGCACAACCCCTGGGCACAGCATCCATTGAGGCTCGATATCTGGCAAGGCCCTCAAAAGCTCTTTGATCTGAAAACGGCGTGTCGGCAGGACCTTCCAGGGAAACAAGGGTGGGAGCTACTGCAACTCAATCCAAATTGGCCAAGCAATGATCCCACGAGTCCCTACAAGCTGACATAGAAGGGTACTTGTAATGTGTCTACATAACAAAGCCCAGGCGCATATGATCGTGACGCCGAGGTTCCAACAAGGCACGGTCGCGGTCATCAAGATGAAAGTAGAGGGCAAGCTGTTCTTTTGATGGCTCCCCAACATAGCAGCCATAGTGCTGGCGCCGCTCAGCAGTCAAGAAAGCAACAGGCTTGGTTTTTTCTCCCTTTCCACATGACTTGGCCAATAATCTATATATGAGCAGGCTCACTTCTTTTTAGGATGGGCCAAAGAGGCCACTCACGCAAAACCGTGGAGAAAGCCATTTCCAATGAGCCATTGCGCCACTGCCATCTGACGAAAGCGCGCTCCTTGCTGGTCTTTGGTCCCTTTCAAGCCCGCGCTGATGCGTTGTTGGAGGAGAATGAACGCCTGCCACACAAACAGCGCTACACGGCGTACAAACTCTTTGAACTGCTTCCATCATCAGTGAATCTGATCCGCGTTCTGCAGGAGCCGCTCCAGGATGAGGTGACGCAAACGATGGACTTCTTGCTCGGAACTCCACTCCTCTGGGCAGGCGCGGACAATCTCTCTAGGTAAGAGCCCGCAGTGGAAGAGCAGGTAAGCCAGACGCTGCTCACGCGGATCAGGCAGCAATGCGCGCAGCATATCCCATGCCTCTCCACTCTCATGACGACCCGCTGCGCCTGGTTCTTCTCCGTTGCTTGCCTGCGGCCATGGCATCTTTCCTGGCTGTGCGGAAGCCCGCAGCGCATCTAGCAGGACCACATTCACATACACGCGCAAGTAGCGCAGCACATCAGCCACCGTCCGCACATCCTGTACTGGCTACTTAGGTCATCCGTTTAAAAAAGAGCGTCAAAGAGAGCTCTCGCTGTTCCTGTTCTTTGCAATCTACTTACCAGACAGGTGGTGATATAGTTCTTGCATGCTTGTTCCCTTCCAGG
>Ga0209648_10002540_pt1 | contig 15162 bp, 13 predicted proteins | sample GraSoi2013_115cm_FD_185830 | JGI IMG/M metagenome (GOLD analysis project Ga0209648, IMG submission 185830) | Grasslands soil microbial communities from the Angelo Coastal Reserve, California, USA - Sample 9_17_2013_115cm (SPAdes) (version 2) | ecosystem: Environmental > Terrestrial > Soil >...
TCTGCTGAGCTTCATTCTCCACGATCACGATTTCCAACCCTGCCGCTTTTTGTAATGCGAGAGACCGCAAGCACCGTTCGGTGAGATCAGGCCGCCGCAGCGCAGGGATAATGACCGTAATGGAAGCAGAACGGGCTTTTTGCCGCTGCGGCAATGGATTGAATTCCATAAAGTGTAGTGAGTGGTTCGCCCCCGCTCGTAAAGATTTGTCAATGCCTGCAAGGAAAGATCATGGAGCCGAATACAAGGTGCAAAATGTTGGTTTCAGGAGTGTTATCATAGCATTTCAACAAAACAGGCCTTTGAGCCCCATTTACTTCGACGATTCCGAATGCTGCAGCTTATACGCGAAATCTATCAGAACCGGGAACTCATTTGGGCCTTAGCGCTCAAGGAGCTGCACGTACGTTACAAGCGCTCTGTGCTAGGTTTTTTGTGGGCTTTATTGCACCCCTTGTTCATGATGATTATTCTGACGGTGGTTTTTTCTTCCCTTGTTGGCTCCCGCGTCGAACATTACGCCGTTTTCCTCATCAGCATGCTGCTGCCTTGGATCTTTTTCGCGCAGGCACTCACTTATTCGGTGGAATGCCTGGTATCCAATGGCGACTTGTTGAAAAAAGTCAGAGTGGCGAAGTCGGTATTTCCCGTGGCAGTCATCCTCTCCAATACAATTAACTTTCTGCTTTCTTTGCTTCCGCTGGCGCTTATTTTGGTGGCATTGCGCTTCCCGCTGCATTGGACGTGGGTTTATCTGCCCATCCCAATCATGGGCCTTTTGATGTTTGTTCTGGGATGCGGGTTTTTTCTTTCAGCCGTGAACGTGTACTTTCGTGACGTGACCCATATCGTGCAGATCATTCTTCAAGGCTGGTTTTATTTCTCTCCCATCATGTTTTCTCTGGAGCTTCTGCCGCAGCAGTACCACATCTTTTTCCGCTTAAATCCAATGCTTTACATTCTGAATGGATTCCGCCTGGCGATTTACTATGGACAGTTGCCCACCCTACAGTCGGTAGCAGCTTCGATTGCAATTGGGGCATTTACCCTGTTTTTGGGATATAGTTTTTTTCGGCGCCTGGAACACACCTTTGCGCTCTATGTTTAAATTTTGCCATTTGTGAAAAACCGTATTCATCTTGATGATGTTGTTCTGCGCTACCGGCTAATTCACGAGCGCCCCGATTCATTGCGCGAAGCCTTCGCCAAGGTGTTTCGCAAGCGTTCCCAGGTCACGCAATTGGAGGCCACCAGCCACGTATCGCTGGACGTGAACGAGGGAGAGACCCTGGGAATCATAGGCCGGAATGGCTGCGGCAAAAGCACGCTGTTGAAAATCATCGCTGGCGTGCTCAGGCCGACGTCTGGCATTGCTCAAGTCAACGGTTCGGTTGCCCCACTGATCGAATTGGGTGCCGGGTTTCATCCTGATTTGACGGGGCGCGAAAATATCGTCCTGAACGGCCTGCTGCTGGGCCTGACGCGAAAGAAAATCCGTGAGTACGAGCAAAGCATTATTGAATACTCTGAACTGGGCGATTTTATCAATTCACCCGTCAAGCAATATTCTTCCGGGATGTATATGCGTCTTGCTTTTTCAATCGCCATTCAAGTAGATCCGGATATTCTCCTTGTGGATGAAATTCTTTCTGTGGGTGATACTGAATTTCGCGTCAAGTGCGCTGAATCCATCGCGAGTTTTCACAGGCGCAACAAAACAATTGTGCTGGTAAGCCATGAGATGGGAAGCGTGGCGCAGATTTGTAACCGCGTCGTGCTGATGGAAAAGGGTCGAATCATTGCCGATGGCCCAGCCGAACGTATTATTCGAGAATATGAGTCCCACACTGGCGTTCATGGTGTGCAAGCGGGATCGTGTGTGTAAGGGCTGAACCAGCCACTGCGTCACGCATCGTGGGTGATGATTGAGAAATTGCTGGTTTTGCGCTTTGAGCAAACACTCCATGGAACGACGCCTGACACTAGCGGAAATAGAATCGGTGTCAGATAAATTCTCGCGTCTCCATTGGCCGATGGCGCCTGCCCATTAAAGACTAATCACCTTATTGGATAGTAATGCGCTTGCCTATTTGCGGAGTTCTTCCCGCTTACCAAACGAACCGGGGCTGGTATTGCCGCAACCCGCTGTTTATTGGCTCGACTGATTGATTCGATCAGTGATTCGAGTTACTCCTTCGCATCAGCTCGAGAGGAAATGGTGATCCGACGGATTTGTTTGGATCAACCGGAACCAGATTTCCGTGACTATCCGGAAAAGGAGAATAAAGAACGGGTTCATCGTTGATCGGAACTGGATTTCCATGAGAATCCGGGAACGGCGAGTAGGTCAATCTTTGCGGAGCACTCGACTGCAACATATTACTCGTCAAGGGACTTGCTTGCAGACCTGGAGAAGAATTTTGATAATTTCCCATCGCCATGTTGCCTGCTCCATTGCTTTGTGTAGCACTCATACTTCCTGCGTAAGGCATTTCCTGTGGCGACGCGTTCGTGTTCTGGGCAGATTCATTTCCGTTTTCTGAAGGCGGTGCGGAACCGTTCATAGCAGGAGCCATTGAATTAGCTTCCGTGGTCAGGTTGTTTTGCATGGAGGGCACGGCGTCAGGAAGGGTCAGCTTATTTCCCTGCACAATAAGACGTCCTCGCGATTTTGCCGAGGGGGAACTGACAGCATAGTTCAGCCTGCTACCTTCCATCAACTGATCAACCACCTCGCCCCAGCTTCCACGAAGCGTACCCGGGGAAACTTTGGATGATGTTGCCAAGTCAATTCCGTCACAATCGCTCTGTGTTTCTTTGCACAGTTTTGCCAGCACAACCGTCAAATCGCTGGTCTGTGAAACTGAAACTGTGAGTTTGGGATATACATACGTAACTGTGATACCGCTGGGAGCGCTTTGCTGCGCACAAGCCAAAGCCCCAGCCAAACAAAACATCCCTAGCATCCCTGTTTTTCCAAACCAATTCATAGAAACACTACCCTCTCTGAATTTGAAGCCGTAATAGTTTAATAAGCGATAAGGAGGAGCTTTGAGCTCCTCCTTAGGCTTTTACAGTAGCCATATAACCGAATTTGCGGAGAGCGACAAACCAGGTTCTCAGTGCTGCAAGACCGCCGGTACGATGACCGAGCCGTTCACAAAGAAGGCATCCACCAGCAATCCGCCCGGAGGTCCATCGTTGCTCTCAACCATGAATCCTGCATAAGGATTGACGGTATTGATGTCCTGACCACTCGTGCCGATCGCTCTGAAAACCTGAGAATTCGCAGGAATCACAAAAGGACCGTTAGACCCACTGAATGCGCCTCCAGCCGAGGCCGTAACTGAAAACTTAACGCTGATCGGCTGGTTGGTAGTGTTCTGGAAGCCCCACTGGGTAACAAACCCGCCGAAGGTGCTCCAGCGGACGTTATACATGGTGGTGTCGGAGACCGAAACGGCAATGTACCGGCCGGCTGCGCCATTGCTATTTGACACTACGATTGAGTAAGTCCCTGATGCAGCGGCGGTGAAGCTCTCGCGAAAACCATTTACAGAGAGTATTGGTTCTGCGTTGGTGGTGACTGTGACACTCGGCACTGCTACATTGCAAGTGCTAGCTTCGTTGTTTACTGCAACGGTGATGTCGGTATCCTTATCGTCGTAATCCTGAACCACTTTTACCGAGTAGGAGTGGCCAGTAGTTACGCCGAATTGATAATAGACGCTGGTTGAAGGAGCTGCAAAATCAAAATCTTTAATGCTGCCATCCGCTTCTACAAGCGTTGCCAGGGCACAGGTTGAGCCGGCAAAAGCAGCGGTTGAGATCGTTAAGGTGAATACAACAAGGAACATCCAATAGCGCACTTTCATGTTTTATAGCCTCCGTAAATCCAGTTTCAAACTACTTTAGTTTAATAGGGGGACAGTCAAAAATCTGCATACACGCTTAATTTTTTATAGCACTATTGTTTATAGTACTTGAGGGAGGAAGGCAATTATTTATACCCCGGTGTGGGGAGCCATGTCAAGCAATAATTGCGGCTGGAAGCCGTTACTTAAGGGTCGGTTAGGGCGTGATTTGGGCCAATGAGTTCAATGTGTGAGTTCCCGCTGCAGCCAAGCCCATGTTCTACTCAGGCCTTCTTGAAAGGATGTACGGGGGGTCCAATTTAGAAACCTCTCAGCAGCAGCAATGTCGAGAATATTTATGGGAACGTCGAAGGAACGCCCCGGCAGGTATTTCCGTTGTACAGGTGTACCGATCATGGTTTCAATCGCATCCACTAACTCGTTCAGGCTGAGTCCCTTACCTCCTCCTATGTTAACCAGCCGGCAATTGCCCTCATAGGATTTTGCCTTCATCAAAGCTTCAATGGCGTCGCCAACATAGATGTAGTCGCGCACGACTCTGCCATCGCCCCAGATTTCTATGGGCTCATTTTGCAAGACCTTACCAAGAAATGCAGCGACCACTCCTTGAGCACTATTTGCCAATTGCCGTTCGCCGTAAGGGTTCGATACCCGAAGAATACAATAATTCAAACCATACTGCCGGTGGTACAGGCTGAGATATTTTTCGATAGCAAGTTTTGCAACTCCATAGGAACATGTCGGATCTGTGGAATGATTTTCCGGAATGGGTATGCTTTTCGGAACTCCATACACAGTGCCCCCGGAAGAGACGAAGATGATTTTTTTTACCTTCGCCTCTTTGGCAATCTCCAACAGATTCAGGCTGCTTACTAGATTCGATTCGATGTCATAGATTGGATTCAGGTTCGAGGATTGCGGAATAGTCGTTGAAATAAGGTGGTAGACGGTTTCAGCTCCCTGCACTGCTGCGGCCACATCTTCCCGGTTAACGAAGTCGCCTTCGAACCAGCGCACATGTTGATGATTGGGTATATTCAGCAAACGCGGTGAGTGCGGTCTTTTAAATACAGAAACTTCGTTTCCCTCGGCGAGCAATGCCTCCACCAGATGAGAACCGAGGAAACCACGTCCTCCGAGAATTAGACATCGCATGGGTTCGCCCAGAAATCGCAGACTACAAGTACAAGTTTATTGTACTTCTGTCGAAGTGCAGCTTCCCGTCTTGTCAGGATAAGCATAGCGAAGCAGCTACATATTTTTCATAGGTCTGTCGAATTCCGTCTTCCAAAGTGGTTTTGGAACGCCAGCCAAAGGCCGCAAGCTTAGAGAGATCGAGCAGCTTGCGGGGTGTTCCGTCCGGTTTGGAAGCATCGAATACTATTTTGCCCCGGTAGCCAACAATCTTTGTAATCAAGGTAGCGAGATCCGCGATTGAAACTTCTTCTCCGCTTCCAATGTTTATAAATTCCGATATGTCAGCCGCGTCATAATGTTCCATCAGGAAAACACAGGCGTCTGCGAGATCGTCGCTGTACAAGAACTCGCGCCGCGGTGTTCCGGTGCCCCAGACCGTTATTTTCTCGAGCCCCTGGATCTTTGCTTCATGGGCCTTCCGGATCAACGCTGGCAGAACATGTGAGTTCTGAGCATCATAATTGTCTCCAGGGCCGTATAAGTTCGTGGGCATCGCACTTAAGAAATTTGTGCCGTATTGCCGGTTGTAGGCAGAACACATCTTAATGCCGGCAATCTTTGCAATGGCATAAGGCTCGTTGGTGGCTTCTAAAACACCCGTTAACAAATCCTCCTCTTTCATCGGCTGCGAGCAATACTTAGGATAGATACAGCTTGAGCCGAGAAACAGAAGTTTTTTTACACCGAACAAATGTGCGCAGTGGATTACGTTGATTTGAATTGCCAGGTTCTCATACAAAAATTCAGCCGGATACGTGGCATTGGCATAAATGCCGCCCACTTTGGCGGCTGCCAGAAACACATATTCAGGTTGTTCCCGCTCAAAAAAACTGTGGACCGCCCTTTGGGATGCAAGATCCAATTCAGAATGCGTATACGTTACAAGATTGGTGTAACCCCTTGTCGATAGTTGGCGTACCAGGGCAGATCCCACCAAGCCTTGATGGCCCGCAACATAGATCTTTCCCTGGAGTGCATTTTTACTCGTGGTGATCATACGAGTTGTATCCGTGCCGCTGCACGAGCTCATCGCGCTGGGCTGCTTTGAGATCTTCTCGAACCATCTCCCTAACTAAATCGCGAAAGTTTACAACCGGTTTCCATCCCAATTTTTCTTGCGCTTTGCCTGCGTCGCCCAGGAGCGAATCCACTTCCGCGGGACGGAAATACCGCGGATCCACGGCCACCACACAGCGGCCATTTGAATCGAAACCTTTTTCTTCGGCACCCGAACCTTTCCACTGAATGGAAATACCCAACTCTTCGGCAGCCAGGCTGACGAACTCGCGGACGCTGTGCTGCTCTCCTGTGGCAATCACATAGTCTTCCGGCTTTTCTTGTTGCAGCATAAGCCACATCATTTCGACGTAATCGCGGGCGTGTCCCCAATCGCGTTTGGCATCTAAGTTCCCCAGGTAGAGGCAGTCTTGCAAATCCAATTTGATTCGCGCCAGCGCTCGGCTGATCTTCCGGGTGACAAATGTCTCTCCACGAGTAGGAGATTCGTGATTGAACAAAATGCCGTTGCAGGCGTACAGGCCGTAAGCTTCCCGATAATTGACGGTTATCCAGTAAGCATATAGCTTGGCCACAGCATAGGGAGAACGGGGATAGAAGGGTGTGTTTTCGTTTTGTGGTGTTTCTGCAACCCGCCCGTACAATTCTGAAGTCGATGCCTGATAAAAGCGGCTTTTTTGTCCTAAGCCAAGAATCCGAATGGCTTCCAGCAAACGAAGGGTACCGAGGGCATCAGAATCTGCGGTGTATTCTGGCTCTTCAAAAGAAACCGCCACGTGGCTTTGTGCCGCCAAATTGTATAACTCATCGGGCCTCACCTGCTGGATCACGTGAATCAGGCTGCTCGAGTCTGTCATATCTCCATAGTGAAGAATAAAATGACGGTCGCGTATGTGTGGGTCTTGATAGAGATGATCGATCCTGTCGGTATTGAAGAGAGAAGAGCGTCGCTTAATGCCGTGGACAATGTAGCCCTTTTTGAGCAGAAACTCCGCAAGATATGCTCCGTCTTGTCCTGTCACTCCTGTGATAAGTGCAGTCTTTTGCATGTTTTGAGAGTCGCGATCACGACAAAGATTTTATTATAGTCCATCAATTTGGGGTAGAACGGGCCAGAACATTGCGGGATGCCCCCGTCGGAATCAGTTGCCACAACTGACTTTCGTCCAGGGGCAGGGGCTTGCCGGTGTTGGCATCCAGCCAGACGTAATTGAGTTTCCGGAAAACCTCTACCACCTTGCCCAGCTCCTCTTTACAGTCCTCGAACAAATACGGGGCTACTTCCAGAAGCACATTCGGCCTATCACGCTCCAAGGTTTTCACAGCGCCGTTCAGCACGAAGGGTTCGTAACCATCCACGTCGAGCTTGATCAGCATTACCCGATCAATGTTTTCCTGGCAAACGACCTCGTCCACGGTTTTCGCGCACGCGCCTGAGGTGCTCGCGGGCCTCCCTTTGTGTTGGGCGTGAACTTCGTTCCCTCCCGTAAGCGGCCAACTGGCAAAGAATGTGGGTGGAACAGTGTTCTGCGAGGGGGATGTCAGCATGATTTGCCGGGCGATGATCCTGGACCTCAATCCGGGATTCAGATCCATGTTCTCCAGTAACTTGTGATACGCAAAGTTGGTGGGTTCAAATGCAAAAACTCTGCCTTGGCTCCCTACAAGTCGTGCCAGTGGTAGGGTATGCGAGCCAATATTGGCCCCGATATCGAAAATTGTGTCTCCGGGCTTTACCAATCTTCGATAAAGTTTCTGGGTTCGAGGTTCAAAACTTCCCAGCAAATAAATTGAGAAATCTATGCCTTCTCTCAAGTCAAGCGCCCAGCGGACGCCGCCACGCCAGACCTGGGTTTCATTCGTTCGTCCTATCGTCTTGCGTCCAGCCATGAGGAACCAATAGGCAATTTTGGCGATAAAAATTTTCTGAGCTGTGGTAAGCATCAATTTTCTGTTCAGCCGCCGGTTCTATCTGTCAGCGCTGTTGATTGCATCCCGCGGAGTCCACCTTTTCAATAACAAGAAATAACCGAAACGCAGCCTGCGGCGCGACATAGGTAAAAGTTTCGCACGCAATACCGGTTTTTATGCCAGATATTGCGATGCTACTCGAGTATTTACTATGTCATGGACCTAAAAGGCCTTCAACTTACGAAAAGCGAACACGACCATTTTCAGGAGCAACCATCCATGACGGAAGCGAGAAATCTGCGTGGTTCCGTAAACCCTGCTGGCATATGTAATGGGAATTTCTCTTACCTTCAAATTTAATTTAGTTGCGCCAAAGATCAAATCAAAATCGCCGAAGGGATCGAAATCACCAAAATAACTGCGATTGGCTTCGATTCTCTGATAATGCGCGCGCGTTAACACCTTGGTTCCGCACAGCGTGTCGGTAAAACGCTCGTTCAGCAACCAGGTGAACAAAACCGAAAAAGCCTGGTTGGCGAGCCAATTCAAAAACCGCATGGCATCTTTTTCCATCGGATATACAAGCCGCGTTCCGTTGATGAACTCGCCTTTGCCTCTCACCAAGGCCTCATAAAATTTTGGCAAGGCTTCGGGCGGCATGGTAAGGTCCGCATCCAAGATCATCAAAACGTCGCCGCGCGCATGGCTGAATCCCTTTCGCACCGCATCCCCTTTGCCCTTCCCTGCCTGTACCAATACCTTAATGTCAAGATCGGGATTGGCCGCAATCACGCGATGGATTTCTTCCAAAGTACCATCCTGGCTATGGCCTTCTACGAACATAATTTCCATATCTTGGGAGAATCTAGGCAATCGTTTGACGGCAGGCTCAATATTGTCTTTTTCGTTCCGGCAAGGGATGAGTACTGTAACCGAGTTGGGATTGTACGCGATATATCGCAGGGACCGGGCAACAATATAGTTGCGCAGGCACAATTGCCGAATCCCGGGCAGAGGAGCTACAAAACGATTCAGCAGCCACCCAATTCCCAAAAAAAAGTTAGGCATCAGTTGCCGCCATTCGCGCTTGATGACCTCGAATTCCGCGAGTTCCAGCAAATTCGCAATATCGCCCGTAGAAAGCGAGTTTTGCCGTTCCTGCGGCATCTTGGCCCCAATTTTCTCTCCCAGCGTGAGCAGCGGCTCCCAAAGCCTGGAATAGTACGTGATAATGAGCCGCGTATCCCGCGTGCAGAAGCGATGCAAATGCAGCAGGGTCGAATCACAATCTTCCAGCGAACCGATGGTATCGGAGAGCAAAACCACATCGAACGTTCCCTCAACCTGTTCAAGATCATTGCTAGACTCGACGTCCCCAACATAAAATTCGAGCTCAGGATGATTTTGGCGGGCCACCTCGATCATCGCGGGACTGAAATCAATCCCAACACCTCGTGAGGGCTTTAGAAAAGCCAGCAACTTGCCGGTGCCACAACCCAGATCGAGGATCCTAGACGCCGGCGGAATAAGAAATTGCAAATACCTGTAATCTTCCTTGTAATAGAAACCACTGCGCTTAATCCAACGGTCGCGCTCAGGCGCCAGCCTGTTGGCCCGCTCACGAATGGCCCGCTTTCGAGATGAATCAACCCGCGTCTTCGCAGGTGAAAAAGACTGGCCCACAATCACACAATCCTCTCTTCAATTTGATTAACTATACTCTCAGTGCTTGCTCGATCCGGGTAGGTCATAGGCAACTAAAACGCGCCTGTTCTCCAGATCACGAACACCGCTCTGGGCATGTAATATCACAAGACCCGCCGGTGTCGACCGGTAAAAACCAATTCCAATACCGTACGCAGGAGGATTGGTGGATGTTGGAAAACTGAGCGTAGCAGAGTGTGAAGGGCTGTCTTGCGAGCATTGGCCTTCACCACGCAAGGCAATGTCGCGTGTCGAAAGAAGTTTGCCGTCTTTGTCGACTTCGTGGATAAATAACTTCCAATCCTCTCCCGAATGATCAGCCAGAGCCTTCCACCAAAGTTGGAGATTGGTATTCCCGTTATTTCGATCCATTCGCAAAGCATCTATTTCGAAAGTGTTTTCGAAAGCCACATTGGCAAGATCTGGCTTGGACGGCAACGCGTTTTCGATCTCCGATGAGCTCCAGCACTCCTTCGGGTTCAAACTGACAAAAGCAGCTGGCCAACTGTGCTCGTGCTGTAGTGCTTCCAGGAATTTGAAAAACTTGATCCGATCCACGATTTTTACTAATCGAACCGATGTCTCTGAGATTTTTTGTATGCCATTCTGTTCCGTAGAATCGGTCAAGGCAGCTTCAAACGTGAGTTTTTCTTCATTGAAGCCGCTTACCAATGGCGTCGTGAGGATGTGTTCTCGGATGACCGGATCGTACATGGGCCGGAACAAAACATAATCGGAAGTCACCATATCATGAATTTTGATTGCATTTCTGTTTTCCCAATCAACAGGAAATTTGACGCTGAAGGAAGGCTCTTCCGGCCGAATTAATGAAGCATAATAACCAACGCTCAGAAATGCGGAGGATGACGCACTGGAATCAAGAACATACACCCGGCTGTTTATCTCATTCTCTCTGCTTTGCTTGAGCAGGTCCTGGGCTTGCTCAACTTCGGCGCGAGAGTTATTGATTAATAAATAAACTCCGCTCCAGCGTTGCCAGGCTGCAGGGGGCGCCGGATGCATGAGCAACAAACCCAGATTGACGATCTGCAGGCAGCAGAAAAATACAGCAATACCCGCCAGCTTGCGATAGTGGTCTAATACCGTCAACGACAACGGCACGGCATATACAATGGCCATCATTGCAAACGGGACAAAGTACCGAACCTGTGTGACGTCTGTCTGATTGAGCCAGAACCATGCTCCTAAAACCAGTGTTACCAGCACGGATGACAGCAGGCTTAGGGAAACGTAAAAATCACGACGGCCCTGATCAAGCCGTATTTTTTTTTGCCCTGCGATTCCCAGAATGGCAAGAATTGTTGCGCCCAATGGGACCAAGCAGCCCAAAGCCGGAAAGATATAAGTACCAAGTATCTTGAAAGTGAGCGGAACCTCCGATTCAGCCCGTAAAACACCCACCGCCAATTTGCCATAGGCAATGTTCGATGGTGAAAGATACCGTGACTTGAAACACGTCACCAAGGTGGCCGCGTATATCAGCAACAAAATACTGCTTCCGCCAAGCAATCGTCTTTTCATGTGGATTCTGTGCTGCTGGTCCTGCAAGAGCAGTTGAAGGCCCGCAAAAAACAGCCAGCTAATGCCAACGATTCCCATGACGAGGAGCCCCGCCGGCTTGATGAAAATGCACAAACTTGCCAGGAGAAAAGACAAAGTAAACCATTTAACAGAACCGTCTCGCATGCCTCGTACACATGCCGCTGCAGCCAGTGCAGAAACGCCTCCGAGAAAAGCATCCACGAGCCCCCAATAGTAAATGGGCACCGACCACGCATGCAGATCAAGGTCGGTATATTCGAAATGATAAAAAAAAGGCATGCTGGAGAGAAAAACAGCTGTTAGACTCAACTTCCAGCGCCACTGAGTTGAAGCCCCGGCGGAATAACCTGCAAGATATGCTGCTATCGCAAAGCACAAAATGGGAATATAGACCGAACGAAAATAAAAGCCTCGAAAATCATCATGGTAACCGAATGGAAAAGACATTAACACCGTCCCTGGCGGGCGGTAGGACGGATCCACATTCAACGGATTTATGAATGTTTTATGCTTTAAATGCTGCCAGACATTTCTTCCCTTCTCAAAATAGACAAGGGCATCATACGTAGGCGGCATGGTTGATTTTTTTGCATCGTGCCAGATCGCAAAGCCGAGAAAAACAACCCATGCAAAAAGAATAGTTTTCGCGAGACAGCCTAGAAATCGCGCCTCCGGCGACGAGGAGGTTTTGCTGGTCTTTTCCGGAAGTTCTTGGCTTAATGTGTCCATGGACTTTATGGTTAATTAAAGAATCAAGAAAACATTATAGAAGATACATAAATTCCACTTTCCAATGAGAGTTATCTGTTCATCGTTCCGTGCCTGCGTAAAGTCATCGGCCGCATCACTTGATGGAGCCATTCAACTAAGGATAGGATTGCCTAGAAAGTTGAATTGCAAAGCATAAATACCAGGAGGAAGTTTTGAGCGATCCTGCAGGACCTCTCCCGAGCCCAGCTCCCCATGGAGAGTTGCACTTTTTCAAACACGAACGTGCGATTGTCGAGAGCCACGCAATTCAGAAAGGGTACGCGGATATGGGCGTTCGCCCACGTGCTGCCAGGTGCTGTGATCGGTACGGAGTGCAATACCTGCGATCATACGTTTATTGAAAACGATGTGCGTATTGGCGACCGCGTCACAATCAAGTGTGGTGTTCAAATTTGGGACGGAATCACAATTGAAGACGATGTATTTATCGGGCCAAATGCGACATTCACCAATGATCATTTCCCCCGCAGTAAACAGTATCCCTCCACCTTTCTGCGGACGGTGATCAAACGCGGCGCATCGGTGGCGCCAACGCTACAATTCTTGCCGGGTTGGTGATTGTTGAAAGAGTAATGATCGGCGCGGGCGCTTTTGTAACTCGTAACGTCCCGCCGAATGCGATTGTCGTAGGCAATCCTGCACGCATCGTCGGCTATGACAGCACTTCACTTTCAAAAGCAAGCGAGCCTGGACAGCCTTTTGGACCACCGCAAATAAGGGTTGGCAGAGATTATTGCGTCCCTTGTTGAGAGCGTAAATCTAACCACCGATGACAATCGGATAGCAGATGGTAAGGGCCGATTTACAATATCCAAACAATGATTATCACGCGTTCACCTTTGCGAGTTTCATTAGGCGGAGGAGGTACAGATCTGCCATCTTATTCACGGCAGCATGGCGGGTTTTTGATTGCGGGTGCGATCGACAAATATGTTTACATAATGATCCATCCCCGATTCGTAGAAGGTTTCTTGCTCAAGTACTCGCAACTTGAAGAGGCTTCATCGATCGATCAAATCCGTCACCCGATTATCAGAGAGGCTCTTCGGATTGTAGGTATTAAGGCCCGAAATCTCGAAATTGCGAGTATGGCGGATATCCCAGCAGGAACTGGCATGGGTTCGTCCGGTAGTTTTACGACTGGACTTCTCAAGGCATTGCATGCGTACCAGAAGAACTTGGTGCATCCCCACGAGCTTGCAGCTCAGGCGTGTCATTTGGAAATCGATGTTCTTGGCGAGCCGATTGGCAGGCAAGATCAGTACATAGCAGCCTACGGCGGTATCACTTGTTTTGAATTTGGGACAGACGATTCCGTCCGGGCATGGCCTCTCGCAATTTCGGAAGAGACTCGGTTCAACCTGGAAGACAACTTGCTATTGTTCTTCACTGGCTACTCGCGCTCGGCGTCAGCAATCCTCAAGGAGCAGGACGATAAAAGCAAGCTCGCAGATTCAGAGATGATAGAGAATTTACATTTCATTAAGGAACTAGGCGTCCGCAGCAGGTTAGCGCTTGAAAGCGGGGACGTGGCGCAATTTGGAAGTCTAATGAATGTACACTGGGAACACAAAAAACGCCGGAGCGCAGATATGAGCAACGGCAGAATCGACGAATACTATCAGCACGCTATGTCCAACGGTGCGTCGGGGGGCAAGGTCATCGGTGCTGGAGGCGGAGGCTTTCTAATGTTCTATGCCTGCGATAAGACAAGACTGCGTCACGCTATGCGTGAAAAGGGCCTGAAAGAGGTTCGGTTCCGCTTCGATTTTGAAGGCACCCGGATTGTCTCGCAAGAGTAAACCTATGGAACATTCGAATGAGCTAATGCCGGCAGTCATACTCGCGGGCGGGCTAGCGACACGCCTAGGACGGCTCACAGAAAACATCCCCAAGGCGATGATTGAAGTGGCTGGACGACCATTTCTTTGGCACCAGCTCACATTGCTCAGGAGGAGTGGGATTCGGCGCGTGATTATACTGGTTGCTCATCTCGGACATGCAATCAGCCAGCGCTTCGGGGATGGCACCGCTCTCGAGATCTCCATCCAGTATTCGTTTGACGGGCCAACCCTGCTAGGGACTGCGGGTGCTATCCGCAGGGCGCTGCCCCTTTTGCCTCAGCAGTTCTTCGTGTTTTATGGGGACTCGTATCTAACATGCAACTATGCCGAAGTCCAGGCTGTATTTCAGCAGAGTGGAACTCCAGCACTGATGACGGTTTATCGCAACGAAGGGCGATTCGACAAGAGTAATGTGGAATTTGATGGTACACGGATCCTGCAATATGACAAGGTACAAGCCAGCCCGGCCATGCATCACATCGATTACGGACTCGGCCTCTTCGACCGAGATGTTTTCTCGCTCATACCAGAGGGCCGAACTTGCGACCTTGCGTCCGTATATAGGGACCTGCTGCAATCGCGCCAACTCGCGGCGCACGAGGTTCATGAGCGGTTTTATGAAATTGGTTCGGTGGAAGGGTTGCGAGATACCGCGACATACCTTGAATCTGCCTCAGAGGCAGTATAGGTTTCTTCCGAACACTGCTTGCTTGCGCGTTACTGCTCGCGACCTCAAAATGTTAAGATTGGTAGCTTTTATTTATGTATGCTGGACAAAATTCAATCAAAACCTGACTTTTCTTCTTCGTATCTCGCCGAAGTGCAAGACATTGCCAAGCGGTTAGATCCGGCAACCCTCGAAAGAATGGTGGATTTACTCGTAGCAGTCCGCGAGCACGGCGGGCGCCTGTTCATTCTCGGGGTGGGTGGCAGCGCAGCCAACGCATCTCATGCTGTCAACGATTTCCGCAAGATCGCTGGGATTGAAACCTACGCGCCAACAGACAATGTCTCGGAACTAACTGCACGGGTCAACGATGAAGGCTGGGCCACCGTATTTGCCGCTTGGTTGCGGGGCAGCCATTTAAAATCCCAGGACGCAGTCATGATTCTCTCTGTCGGAGGAGGGAATCTAGTGCAGAATATAAGTCCCAACATTGTGTCAGCACTTGATTATTCGAAGTCGGTGGGAGCGGCCATATTAGGAATTGTTGGGCGTGACGGCGGTTACACGGCTCGAGTTGCCGATGTCTGCATCGTGATACCCACGGTCCACCCGC
>Ga0209648_10002541_pt1 | contig 15162 bp, 15 predicted proteins | sample GraSoi2013_115cm_FD_185830 | JGI IMG/M metagenome (GOLD analysis project Ga0209648, IMG submission 185830) | Grasslands soil microbial communities from the Angelo Coastal Reserve, California, USA - Sample 9_17_2013_115cm (SPAdes) (version 2) | ecosystem: Environmental > Terrestrial > Soil >...
CCGAAAACGCCTCTCCACTTACTTTGATGCGTCCTTGCTCCAGATCGTCACCCGACCACAAGCCGACTTCCGGGTACTGATCCGCACGGTGCCCATCTTGGATTACTTCCGTATAGCCGACCATCCGCACTCCAGGGTGTAGACTCTCCAATGTAGATCGGTTGCAACAGAACATTACATTAATTCCGAATGCATCGTGGCAGCGGTCTACTAGGGCTAAAAGTCTGTGGAGGTGCTTCGTGCAGCGGAGGTCCTTCCTCAAAGGCGCGGGAATTGTAACCGTCGCCGTCGTGGGTGGAGGCGTCTGGCGCGCCGGGGATCAAGGAGTCTTCAGCGTCGGTGAGGGGCCGGCTTACGAGCCGTGGAAGGACTGGCGCAAAACCGGAAACGATGCTCCGCTCGCGCTGGTGCGCGCCGCGATTCTGGCCGCCAGCCCGCATAACACTCAGCCGTGGCTTTTCAAGATCACCAATTCTTCAATCGAGCTGCATATCGATACCCAGAGGAACGTCGGCGCGCTCGATCCTTATCTGCGCGAAGAGCATATCGGCATCGGTTGCGCTCTGGAGAATCTAATGCTGGCCGCGCCTGCCAACGGATACGCAGCCACGGCCGCGCTCCTTCCGGGAAAACTTGGCCCGATTCCCGCCGAACCCAAACCACAGCTCTTGGCCCGCGTGAATCTCACACCAGGGAAGCGCGAAGAAAACGAGCTTTACAACGCCATCCCGCGGCGCCACACGAATCGTGGTCCTTACGATCCGCTCAAAGCGATTTCGCCAGATCTCGTAGACGCACTCAACCATCTGCCGAGCGACTACGCAGATGTAAAGCTATTCCTCTTCACGGCTGAAGCCGATCGAAAAAAGATTGCCGAGATTAGTTCTGTCGCAAATGCGGAAATCTATTCCGATCCCGATGTCCAGCATGGCAGCGAACGTTGGATCCGCACGAAATGGAATTCGGTCCAGAAATACCGCGATGGCCTCACGATTGATGCCTTCGGCCTGCCTCCCGTAGCTACTGCGATTGCCAAGATGATGTCTGTGCGGATGCTCCGCTGGGCCTCTTCCCGCAGTATCGAGAATGGCTATTCGAAACTGATGCTCAGCGCACCGCTGATCGGATTCATCGCCGTGCGTGACCGATACGCCCAGGAACAGTGCTTGCAGGCAGGCCGAATCTGGCAGCGCGCGCATCTCTTCGCGACTGCCCACGGACTTGCCGCGCGCCCCTGTAACGAGGCCGTGGAAATGGTGGACCATGAGCGGGCGCTGGGCAGACCGGCCTCTCGCGCCACGCTGCTCAACGAAATCACCGCAGATCCCACATGGCAGCCGACTTTTGTTTTCTATATGGGCTACCCTAAGCTGTCGGCCCACGCCAGCCCCCGCCGTCCGGTTGAAGCTGTACTCGTCTGACGGCCCAGATCCCGCGCGCTCTCCTCGAACGGGCAGTATCCAGGGGAACTTCCTCCATTGGGGCTGGCACCTTGCAGCTGATCGAGGGCGATTGACGAGCAAACCGGAAACTGACTTGCAAGGTGAATGTCTCACGAAGCATTTGCTTCAGATAATGGGCGAAAGATGGTTGTGGATGACGATCTCAGACCGGAAACCCTTCCACAGAAAATGGCTCTTCCGTTAGCGTGGAAGCCTGTGCTCGCCCCACTTGGGACGGCTGATTAAGCTTCTCTTGTCGGCCGAATTCATTAGCGGGCGGAGTCGAAGCCCTTCCTGTCTGTTGGTCTAACTCATTGAGGAGCCTCCGCTCAAGGCCGGCAAGATTTGCCGCCCACTGTCCCAGCAGCATTCTTGTCTGGACGTCACGATAGGCTAGGTGGCGGGGAAGTTCGCAGATTCGAGTGCTCTGGTGACCTGAGTCTCCACCGACTCGTCCAAGTGAGGCATGGCTCCGCCCAAACCAACCCGCGTCATTTCGATTAGTAAACGCAGTCTCGCTCATGTGCACCGCCGGAGGGCCGGATTAGTCGCTCCGTGAGGTGCTGTTCGCTCACGGGGCAAGCCGAGGGTGTTCAGTAAAGGATAGACAGGAGCCTCATCCCAGCCCGACAATCGTGATGAAGACCGGGGTTGCTTCCCTCTCCGACCTCAAGTCTCTCTATCTTGTTGCTTGTGCTGACCACCCCTCGTAGTCCACGAGGGTCGATGGCAGCGGAGTTTCTGATATGGCGACCACGCGGCCGGAAGCCAACATCGACGAATATCTCCGAAGAAGACTGATGCCCGTGGAGGGCTCAGTCCCTCGACTAGCAGGAATCGATATGTACGGCAATTCGATTCCCGTTGGCAGCGTCGGTGGCGATCTCTTTGAGTACATCAACTTTCAGCAGCGCTATAACCTTGACGCGCGAGTGTGGCGCGCGCTGTTCAGCTCTCCATGGACTACACGGAACCTCTTCCAAAAGGGCAAAGCCCGCGAAACTCGGTGGACGCACATGTGCGATGGTTGGAGTCCAGACCGGAATACACCCCTTCGATGGCCGCCGAGTACAGAAGGGCGAAATGTTCCGAGCAAGTGAGAATTGCCGAGGATCTTCAACAACTGTACGGCATTGCCGGAGTGCTATTGGTCGATGCTGAGGGGCACGGGATCATCTCGGCGAAGATAGCGTCGACCGTGCACGACACGTTTCATGCCTTCATGCTCTCTGAACTCGATCGCTACGGAGCGACAACGCCAGATTTCTTCGAACACATTAACCTCAGGCTCGCCCAGTCAGTCACTGCAAGGAACGCCTTGGGACGGAACCCGGACGAGGGCGCTCGCGAAATCGCGACCATGCTCTATGGTGAAATACATTCCGCTGGAAATTTCCGTTTTGTAAATTTCGGCCATCCACCGCCGCTAATATTTTGCTCAAAGTCCCAGGAGTTTAGACCGATCGCTAAGGATCGCATGGCACAGTTCCCTCCGCTCGGGTTGGAGATTCCCGAGGACCATCCTGATCGGAGCAAATATTTTTCGATGACGTTCAGGAAAAAACAGATGAACTCCTCGGACGTAGAAGAACTGACGTTGATGGACCGAGGAGATATCCTGTTCCTTTACTCCGATGGCGCTTATGACGGCAGCGATGAGCAGAGCCGCCTTCAGATCGAGCAAGTCGTGCGTGAGCACAAAGACGAGCCCGCAAAAGAGATTTGCAACGCGGTCCTGCAATATGCGGTAAAGCAAGACGGTTATCTACAGCAGATTAATGAAGCAGACCGAATTGATGACAAGACCGTGTTCATCATCAAGCGCACATAGGGGGATGAACCTTCAGAGGACGGAACTTGATTTGTTGTCACTATTGATGGCTGCTGATACCTGGCAGAGAATGACCGGATGCCTTCCATCAGCAATGATGGCTTTCTAATCGTGACGGGCGCCGGCGGCCACATTGGGCGTGAAGTCTGTCGCCTGCTGAGAACTGCCGAAGCCAAGTTCTTGCCGGTCGATGTAGATCCGGGCACGACAAGAGATTTGATAACGTGTGACCTCAGGCTGAAGGATCAAGTATCGCGGCTGTTCCAGTCTCATCCAATTCGAGCCATCATTCATCTCGCGGCCATTTTGCCCAGTGCGTTCCATTCCAACCCTTTCGCAGGAGTTGACGTCAATTTAAATGGTTGCTTCGAATTGATGCGCCAAGCTGTGAATGCGCAAGTCAAACGCTTCGTCTTTGCAAGTTCTATGAGCGTTTATGGATCGTCTTGCACACCCCGTCCATTGACCGAAGAAAATCCAGCAGTGCCTGACGAGCCCTACGGAGCAGCAAAGCGAGTCGTCGAGTTGGTGGGACAAAATCTTGCGAGCGGCCGAGCGCTCGAGTTTGTGTCCTTACGAATCGCCAGAGTTATTGGACCGGGGATTAAGAAGACCTCCTCTCCTTGGCGCTCCCAGATCTTCGAGTTAACTTCAGGGCGGCACTCGATTCAAATTCCGGTCGCTCCCAAGGCAGTGCTGTCGCTAGTGCATGTGGAGGATATCGCACGCATGCTTTTGATTCTGGCCCAGACGCCCGAGGTGCGTAGCTCCATTTACAACACGCCAGTAGAGATGTGGGAAGCAAGACATCTCAAAGAATTAATTGAAGAAGTCAGGGGCGTTCGGGTTGAGCTTGGACGAGATGGAGCTCACGGTGGCCCCCTTTGCGATGGAAGCCGCTTCGCGGAAGAGTTCGGATTTCAACTTCGAGGGCTTCGAGAACGTCTTCCAGATCGCCACCTCCACAACTGAGGAGTTTCAAACGCGGTCAGCTGAGGCTGAAAGACTCAAGAAATAGGCTCAAACCGGAAATCCTTCCACGGCCAACAGTTCCTCTCTAGGCATTGAACCGCCTACTCGCCTGGGTTGAGGAGCTTCGCTAACCTTCTTTGCGCGGTTGTTCTGGTCACCTTTCAAATTTAGTGCTGCGGAATCCGTTCCCACCTGCTCGTCCAACTGGTTGAAGAGTCTATGCTCGAGTCCCAAGAGATTTGTCGCCCACTGTCCCCGCAGCATTCTGTCTGGACGTCGCGATAGGCTAGGCGGGGAGAGTTCGCAGATTCGAGTGCTATGGTGACCTGAGTCTCCGCCCGCTCATCCGAGTGAGGCATGGCTCCGCCAACACAAACCCGTGTCTCTCTGCGGGTACATCGCCTTCGGTTACCCTCGACTAACCGGAAGCCGAAGGGGTGCGGCTGGTTTCTGATTTGTCAGCTTGGCAACCCTCGGCTAGTGATTCAAAGGCAGCAATAAGCCATATGTGGGCGATGGCTGGCGCAGGGCGGTGATACTTTCGGTTATATGCGTACTATCCCACCGCCAGTTAGTGACGATACCGGTCCGCGCCGCAGTCAGCGCGTCATGCTGAAAGCTTCGGTGTTGGTTCTGGCGCGAGACGCCGACAACAAGCCCCTCTCGGAAGAAACGCATACTGTCACCGTAAACGCGCACGGCGCAATGATCCTGTTAAGTTTGAAGGTGTCGATTGGAGAGGTTCTCATGCTCCGCCATTTGAGAACAGGAGAAGAAGTGTCGTGCCGTGTGGTCTATGTCAATCCGTATCAATCAGGGAGGAGAGAAATAGGCATCGATTTCATAAAGCCCTTCCCTCGATTCTGGCGCATTTCGTTTCCTCCTGATGATTGGACGACACGAAGCCCCGAAGCGAAAGGCAGCACAAGCCGATCGAGGAGCCCAGAGACAGATTCAAAAAAGAAGAAATGAGATTAGGCTTCCGATTCAAGAGGAGACCGGAATTGGGCCAACTCAAACAAGCGTGGTGTCATATTGCAGCTCACTATTTCCTGGGATTCCTGGGAGAAAACAAAGTATTCACCTGGCGAGCGGCCAGCCAATTCCATCATGCGAAGCTTCGCCGTTGCTATGTCTTGCACCGCTTCCATCCATACCGGCGTGCCGAGAAGGTCTTTCCTGAATATGTCATAAGGGGCAGCATTCATCACAGAAGCCTCCGCGTACGAAGTGTGCTGAATACGACTGCAAAAGGCGCTGCGTCTTGACCCGTTCTCCCAGTAACAACTAAGACATAGACCTCTACTACCATTCTTAAGAATCGGCATTCTTACTGCCAGGTTCGAGGTCGGCGAGTACCGGTCGTTATTCCCCTGATGTTGCAAGGGTTATGGTGCACTGTCTTCCAAAGTCCGCCATAGACAGCAGCGACCAACATAACAATCTTATAGGCCCCCGGGTATTTTTTACATGGCACACTTCGCTTTAATTTCGGTCCATGTCGCAGCCAAGGAACACGCGCAATCGACAATCTGTGTTTGATTGTTCTTGCGTCATTCCCGTTCCGCTCTATCTGCGCTTGTGCAGCAAGTAATCCGAGCGTGTTTGCGGGTCGCCAAATTTCGAATGCGGTCGGTGACGCAACAAATTATTGTCCTGCTCGTAATTCAGGAAGAGGCCTTTTCCTGTATCAGAGGCCGGATTCGTGGCAACCACGCCGCAAGTTCAGAGTCAGACCGGAAATCCTTCCACTGTAAACCGCTCTTGTGTTGCCCTAGCCACTTCGGTTGCGCTATTACCCTTTTCATTCGACGAAGTTGGCACCTGCCCGATAAGCTCCAATTCGTTCAGGAGCTTCTGTTCGAGACCGGCGAGATTTGCGGCCCACTGTCCTAGTAGCATTCTTGTCTTGACCTCGCGATAGCCGAGCCGACCTGCGAGTTCGCAGATTCGGTTGATCTGCTCGTCTCGTTCGCACGTCTTATCCGGCGAGTCAACGTGTTCGTCGGCGATCCATTTGTCTTCTGGATAGAACTCCTCGCTGATCTCCGATGCCCGCTCGTCATCGGTCTCACGCACGACATACCGCAGGTCAGGGTTGAAGGCCGCCGGTTGCGTCAGGCCTCTCATGCTGATTTCGAGACTCAGAATATGCACCACCGATGAGTGTCTGGTGCCGCTCTGATCGGCGTACCAGATCCTTTCTGGTGTCGCCCTGAGCAGTGCTTTGACGCCTGACAAACGATTGCCATGGAACCGGCGGATCTGCATCAGGCCGTTCGAGAGGTTGCGGACCGAACGGTAGCTACTGGTATGCAGCCGGCACACAGCTCCCAGTTTTGGGAATTTCTCCAGCATGAAATATAGGTCCCCCGAAGGACGGCAGTCTCCTCGCTCCAAATCGGGACAGCCATCGCCGCAGGATTCGTAGGGTTGATCCTTCTTGGGTCCGCTAGCATATCGATACTGGCCCGGCCAAACTTCGCCTTCGGGATGCTGGCGCGTTTTGCGAAGCGCCCGCATCTCGTATCGTGCGCCATTCCCGTTCGCGATTTGCACCAGCTCCCCGCGACACTTGCAGCCCGCCGCCGTCCACCACGCATATTCGGTCCGGAGGATCTCCTCGGGATCATCATGCAAGAAGACAATTCCGATTTCCGTTGGTTTTGCCCCGTGAGCTTCGGTAATATCCGGCGCCGGCTCCCAGACCACGTCCAGCCCACGGAGTATCTTGCGCTTAAACACAAAGTGATCGAGTCGCTTTGGATGGCTGTTTTGATTCCCGGGTTCCGGCGCTTCTCCGATCGCAACTTTGATCGCTACCGGGAGTTTCTCCAGAGCAACTCCGCTTTCATCGTGTGTTAATCCGAGGATGCCCATTGCCTTCTCCTTACGCCAAGTCTGTCCAGCACGAGAATCGTGCGGCTGAGTCCAACGACTAGAACAGGGCCAACTGGTTGTCGCTGGTTTCCCCACGGCGAGAGATCTTCCGGCGTGATTCTGCCAGCGACTGCCTGAGCGAATCCCATTGATCGGTCACGGCTAGGTCTCCCTCTACAAGAAGAGAAGACTCGTTCGCGACGGCGATTTCCGATTCACTCGCTTCCGAGACACGCGTTCCAAATGCTTCTTCCTGCTGCTTTTGCAGTGCCGACCAGACCGCATCAGCCCGTTCCCCAATCCCTTTTTCTGTCACCAATTCCCGCGCCATCGCCATCAGAATGTCATCTTCGTCGTTGATGGCCTGTAAACCTTCTGAAGAGAACTTGCCCTCCATGGCAAGAGAGACGAGCAGTTTCTTTCCCATGAGCCGCAGACAGGTCTCTTGCATGGTGTGAGCGTAATGAAAGAATTTGACTTTGACTGGCAGGCGCTGGCCTATGCGCCAGCTTCTGCGGCTCGCTTGGCGAAGAACGAATATCGAATATCCACTTTGATAAAACAGGATCGTGGGGAACTCGATCAGGTCAAGTCCGGTCTGGACCAATTTGGGATGACAGATTACAGCCTCTACTCCGGCGCGGAGCTGCCGCTCGTACCACGCCTCCCTGGCCTCGGGCGGCACTTCCGCGGTAAGTATTGCAACCCGGGCTCCTTCGTTTGTCAGGATGCGCTCGAGCCGCCGCGTCACGTCTCGCTTTTGGGTGTAAACAGCGTAGATCTGGCAGCGACGTCCTCTTGCGAGTTCTGATTTCACCTCGTCGACCAGACGACGTTCCTTCGCGTAGACATACTCCTCATCCAAGTCTTGCGTCTCAGCGATCAGGAATTTCTCGCGCCGTTGAGTCTCTGGATCGTATTCAGTGCCGTAGAGATTGCCGAGGTGAAATGGCCGGTCGGGATATAAGAGCAATGCGTTCAACGCCACACTTACTACCGATTGGTTTCCACGGTGCTCTTTTAGAGCGTTCTTGATGTCGTCTTCTAACTGCTCATATGCCTTCCGAAGAGGAGGATCCATTTCGACAGCAACAACTTCTTCCTTGTATGGCGGAAGGGCTTCAGAAATGTCCTCGAGCGAAATGAATGCTCCGAGACTCATCAAGAACCGGCCGAAGAGCATGGGCGATGCTCCCGGGCGCCGTCGGACGCGTTTGGTGACGCGCGCCTCGGAGCAGACATTGTCGGCCGGTTCAATGACCGTGACGTTCTCCAACAAGCCGTATGTTTCGGTGAAGGCCCGTACACCCGCCTCGCCATATTCGAAGCCTTCTTCAACCATCTTTGTCGGTTCAAGCCGGAAGAGAATGTTGAAGAGCTCATCTGCATATCCGCCGAGCAATGTCCCGGTAAGGACGAGAGTGCGCGCGGCGCATGAAGCCAGCGTGCCGAGCGCATTGCCCTGAGCTGTATCTCCCTTCAACTCGTGCACTTCGTCGGCGATTGCATAGTCAAAGAAAGACGGCATGTAGCGACCGATAAAATCGACTGGACCGAAGCGGCGGATTCTTGTTTCGTCTGCCTGCCAGAGCGCGCTGTAGACAGATCGCCGGGAGTTGTTGGGCGCATCCCCATTCCGACCGCCAATGATTTCGCTGAGCTTGGCCTTCTTGAAATCTGTGCGCAGCAACCGCTCTGTCTGATCGGACGAATAGACCGGGGCGCCACTATCTGGATTTGTGACACTTCCCTGGTAGCGGCCGGACTTTGCGGTCGTGAAGGCGTGACGCCAGAAATAGCTGAGCTTTCCGCGATCTCTACCCACGATGAACAGAGCCGGTGCGTTGCACATAGAATCCCAGCGGTCGCGGGCTGTGCGATAACCCTTGCGCAAGCGCAAGTCCGTCAGGCTGGTGTGTAATCCTTCGCGGATGATCTTTCCGTTTCGGAGTCTCACCTCGTTCACACCTGTGTGGCAGGCTGAAGGTGTCTGGGTCCTGAGCCCATCGACCAAGAAAACCCGTACTCGCGGCAGTGTTCGAAATGCTTCTCGCGCCCACTTTCCTACCAGTTGAGGAGGAACCATCGCGAGTGCGGCGAACTGATTTCCTTCACTGTGCACGTGCGCGACACCGAGCGAAATAAGGGTCTTCCCAGTCCCGCATTCTGCGATCACCGCACCGGCACGATTTTCATTCCATTGCTTGACGGTGCCCATGATGGCTAGCTTTTGAGCAGGGAATGGTTTCCGCAGCAGTTGTTCGAGTAGAGGCGAGCTTGGATCTTCGACGGACTGGAGCGGCGGAAAGCGTTGCAGAATCCTGTCGCCCAACTCGGATGCGAACTTCCGCAAGTAATCGCTAATGTCCTTCGGCAGTTCCATGATGGCCTTCCTCGTTGTTTTGGAAACACAAGCTGGGGCTGGCTCCGCGAAGGGCGGAGATCATACGGGGAGTTAAAGAGGTTTAAGCGCTCGATCAGGCCAACAATTCGAAAGGAGATAGGGGGAAATTCCAACGGAGGGAACCGGTTTCTTCTGGAATGCGAATCACTCCCTGCTTTAACCCTTCGCTGATCCAATCCAGGAATGATTGCTTCGTTCCCTGCACCAATACTGGCGAGCAGCCAAGGCCCACCAGTGAGCGGATAGCTTTCCTATGCTTGAGTTGGTCCATAAACCACGGCGCCCACTCTGGAACCACAGGCAGACCGAAGCGTCGCGCGACCCGATTCAAGACAAAGAGCGGGTCTCCGTTGCACAGAACACTCCGCATTCCGTCGCGGTCTGCTCCGGGTCTGGTCTTCGCCATTTCGTCTGAAAGAGCCACGAGATGGCGAAGTGGCCGCTTTCGACCAGGGACGGCTACGCTTCCCCGGAAGCATTTCGCATTGGGTCCCAGGGTTGCTGCGAAGCTTCGGCCTCGCGGCATCTGCAATTTGAAGACCGCACCCTCTATGACACCCGCCCACACAGCTCCGATCTCAGCGTCACCGCCGATCGCAGAGATGAAATGGGCAGTGGCTCGTGCATCCTTACCTGGCTCCACAATGAGACGATCCATTTGGACCCGGACTTCGTTGACTGTATCCTTCACACGCCTCGTGAGTTCCAAAACACCAAAGCGCTCGTGAGCGTTCCGCATTCCCCCTCCTTTCCCTTGGAGGTTGTGGTCCTTCTTGGCTGGCCTCCGATGTTGTGCCCGGAGAATCTTTATCTCAAGATTGCGCTTATTCCCGAAGAGAAGACTAGCGTAAGCTCGTTCGAGAACCGTTCTCTCTCTCGAATGACGGTTGCCCCATCTTCTTCCTCTTCAGTCCTGTCTACTGTCTTGATCGATTGCCAATTCGCGATGTGCCGGGCTTCTCCTTCGCCGAAAACTCCGTTTAGCATGCCTGCCGTGCAGAGCAACCCCACATGTCCCCCATGAAGCGGAGTCAATGGACGTCCGCCGCTCTCCTTCTCTTGCGCGAAAAGGATGGGCACTGCTTGGCGGTAAGCCGACGACCGCGCAAGCAAGTCCTCAATCTGGTCAAGCGGGAGCCCGCGGTAGACAAGACGAACCGGCTCGCTTGCCAGCACCGCGTATTGGTGGTCTGGTTCTGACGGTAGCGGCTGGATTTCATCCGGATTCCTCGCCAGGAGTTCGTACCAATGTCTCGCACGAGTGATCTCGCTGTCCGGTAGACGCTCTCTCTCGTATCGAGTCCGCCGGACGCCGAACAGAACAATCTGTCCGTAACGCACGCTCTCGGGTTGGGTAAGGCGGTACACACGAACGTCGCGAAATTGCACGGAAAGAACGGAGCTGCATTCTCCGATGCGTTGCGCTGGAATCACCAGAACGAGCACGCCTCCAGGTTTCAGCCACCGGCAAACGTGTTCCAGAAACAACCGCTCCATGCGTTGAGATCTTTGCTCGCTCAACTCGAAGTCGTAGGGAGGGTTGAGGTAAATCAGCGAGAGCGACTCTACCGGGCACTGCACGTCAAAACAGTTTCCCTGGATTAGGTCGTTCACGAGCGCACGAGCAGCTTCCGCTCGATTGGACTCCAGTTCGATTCCGTATCGCAGGACCTTTTCACCGGAGGCAATCTGCGAGAACGCGACACCGTCTCCAATGCACGGGTCGAGGGTCGGACAGTTTTGATCAGGGAATTGAAGGAAGCTGTGGATGCGTCCGGCTTCTGCTGTCGGAAGTGGGAAGAAACCCAGGCGCATACGCCCAGCAAGACGCATAACACCTCCTTATCTTGTCCGGTGACCGGAACCTAAAAAGATGGCCTGCTACAATTACGCTTCTCAAAAACGAAGGAGATGACTTTGGATACTGAACAGATAATCGGACTGTTGAGCGCTGAGAGAGAGCGCATCGACAGAGCGATTGCAGCCCTGGAAGGTGGCAGATCCCCGAAGAGAACATCGGCTGCATCGGCTACTTCGGACGGCTCACAGCCTCGCAAACGACGCCACATGAGCGCGGAAGCAAGAAGACGGATTTCTGAAGCACAGAAGAAACGCTGGGCCAAGCAGAGCAAGGGATCGAAGTAAGGCTTCCGAAATCCCTTGCGTCGATCTCCGGCGAGTTAAGCCGCAAACAGCAATTCACGAGACGATTTGCCGCTTTGCGATCCGTTGCCAGACTGCGAGATTGACTGGCAGCGGGGAGACGCGGCCAGTCGATAAATTGATGAAGCCTCCGTGGTGCGAGAGCCGGCCATAGCGGAACAGTCGGGCCAGCAAAGCTAACCCGTGGTATGCGACCGTTTGGTTGATAAAGGGTTCTTGCCGTTGCAGCGCCTCAACCGAGCTACAGGACGGGAGTTTGTCTTTCTTGTCGAGTTTCGGATTGACGATTTCCGGGAAGAGCTCTGCTACTGTCGGCAACCGCATATGGCATCTCTTATTGTTGTTGTTTTCCGGCTGGCCCAGTACGAACTGGCCGGTGCTGGCGTTGTTCCCCAAATCAAGCCAGTAATGACTGTTCCAGTAGGCCGGGCTGCCCAGGAGCTGGTTCCGCGCTTTGCGGGAGTCGACACAGCCAATCACAATGTCCGTCTCTTCGCGCCAGCCCTCATCTAAGAACTGAGGGGTACCTTTCCAGCCCAGGCCCCAGAATAAATTGAGTCGCGTAGCTAAGACTGTTGCCTTGTGCAGGCCAACCTCACTTTCGCTGAATGGCTGTCGCACGCAGTTGATCCGCGAGATTCGGTCGCCATCAACAAAGGTCACATCTAAGCCGCCCGGGTGGCCCAGTGCGAGCATTGCTTGATGCAGATAAGGAAGGCCGGAAGCGACCGCGCTGCCAGTGCCTCCGCAACCCACTACCGTGATTCGCACCGTTTTCTCAAGCAGTATGCTGGGGATTGTGTGCTCATTGGTTTTGGTTTCGATAACTATGGTCATCGCTGTTCACGAAGTCTGCCAATGTTTGCTTCGCCGCCACCAAATAGCGACTAGGGAAGGTCCTCTTCGCTTCCAAGAACCTCCACATGGCCAGGAATCCGCCCGGATAGTTGACATGGTTGCGAATCCCCGCGCCATGCGTGAACTCGCTCTGGAAGAACGCCTCTTCCCATGTTTGTATCGCTGCCACCGACTTTTCGCGCGGGATTTTCATGGTTCCGGTGCAGACGACTCCATTTTCATAACAGTTCCAATATGGCGCCGCGTATAGCTTCGTATCGGACATCGGCCGTTTGTTCTCAAGCAGCGCCCGGACCGACAGGTGTGTTCCCGACGTTTTGAAAAGCAACGGTGGATGAGGATAGCGCTTGCCGTTCATCTTCTTTAGCACGGCATCATCGCCGCGATCGCTAAAGAACATGATTCGCTCTCGAGCTGGCGTCCACCAGACGATAGAGTCCAGCGTGCGGACAATTACCCGTTCCGGAAGAATCTCGATTGGAACCGACTGGCCGAGACTTACCGTGAGGTCAATCAGCATCTGGGGCGTGACTAACTGCCCTTCTGCAAGGCGAGCGCCCTCGTCGTCGTGAATTATCTCGTGGACGACTATGAAGGGATGGCGATAAGGAAAAGCGTCGTAGCTACTCTTCCCGTAGACCAGCAGGGCTCGGCTGAGCCTGAAATCCTGAGTTGAGCCGATGTTCACGGAGGTATTCATCGTAGATTTCCCTAATCGTTTCAACGATCTTTGCCGCCGAAGCTAATGACTCGAGCATGGCAGCAGCGTGGCCGAATACTTTTCTGACCTGCCGGTCGAGTTGCTTGGCCGGTTTATTCAGATTGATGCCGAGCAAGACATTTGGCTCGCAGGGCCCGTTCTCACCCATGTGTTGCGCCTCCTCATCAAAACAAGCGTTTATCGCGTCATTCTCGTACCAGGTGATTAGGCATCCCGGTCGGCAATCTTCCGCCTCCGTGAACCAGTCACGAATTCCTGGGATGTCCTTCTCAGAGATTTGACCCGGCCACGCATGCGTAAACCCTCGTCCACGCGCATTCATTTCGAGGACGTGCTTAACTAGGGATCGAGCGATTGGACTACGCAGCTCTGGATAGATCTGCTGCAAGAATGGCACAGCCTTTTTCCCTTTGAACGTCGCTCCATGCCTGCCCATACATTCGGGCAACTCACTTTCAACCTTGGGATACACCGACTCTTTTGTTTCCTCTTCGCTCAGGCCATCCGTCCACATGTCTGCATGTTCCTTAGCGGCCGCATAGTCGTATACGCGCGTCCATTTCCAAAGATTTGTGGTGAACACTTCATAGAACGCAACGGGCAGCAATTCGTGTTCGCGCTCCAAATGAGGTAGGGTCGCACCGATCGGAATGGAGGCCGCAGCCTCGTAATCACCCACCAGGTACAGCACCGTCTTCGGCCCCTCGGCATCTGCTTCAGCTTCGTCGCGTTCTCGCGGACTCAAGTCGAAGATGTAGTCCATGATGCGAAGATCTCCGACCCAGATCTTTTTCACATATTGATTGCCATGTTGGTTGCAGAATCGTTTAAATCCACGTTCGGCGAAATCAACGGCGCTGCCAGACCAGTCCGAAGGTCGGCAGATGCCCAGCCGCAATAAGCTTTTTCCAAGGACCGCTGCTGGCTCCTCATCCCATCGCGTGCAAAACCGCCAACGGATGCCGGTGATTTTGGGAACAGACGTGGCTATTGGAAGGCCGATCAAACGAGGGGCGGGATAACTGCGCCTGCGGGCGGCAAGGATCGATCTCCCGCGGAGTCGTTGTCTTGACTGTACTTGAGCGAGTCGAGCATTTTGCCGATCATTTCGCCGGCCTTGAACGCTTCTGGACATTGTTTCAATTTCTCCACAATGGGATCTGCTTGTCGCGGGTTTTCGCGAGTCACCGATTCCAGTTCATGCGTGACTCGCTGAAGCTCACTACCGAAGCGCGAGCTTGCTGGTCGTTTTGCAACGGGGCTTCCGGACAATGTCTGGCGAATCATCCCTTCGCGCCCACAGCTCGCGTGAATGTGTACTGCATTGTTCCATTAATTGGGCTCGGTCCCTCAATCGCGGCCGTCGCCAACTCGGGATAGGTATTCACGTATGTATCCCGCACCTGCTCGACGGTGAAGTCCGGGCTTGGATCGGGCAGCTTCACTCCATTGAATAAGAACACGCGTTCGAGTTTCTCCACTTTGATTTTCATTATTGAGATACCTCTCGTAGTTTTTTCGGAAACAGTGGTGAGCTAGCCGAGGGGATACCTTCCGGGTAGTTGACAATCCGGGAGTCGGTCCGTTAATGACCACAAGGGCGTTTGTAGGTACTAATCCGACGGACGATTCGATAACTTCGGGCTTGCCCGTTATTCAGGAAGAGCAACCTGTCAGAGCGAGTTGCGCTTCCTTCTCTCTGTCGGCCGTCGATCGGCCCACTTCAGGATGGCGTCAAGCGCAGGACAAAGGGATTGGCCCAATGGTGTCAGACGGTATTCAACCTTCGGCGGCACCTGAGGATAGGACGTACGCACAACGATTCCGTCCACTGCCAAGCTGCGGAGCTGCTGCCCCAGCATCTTCTGAGTGATGTTAGGTATCGCTCGTT
>Ga0209648_10002542_pt1 | contig 15161 bp, 14 predicted proteins | sample GraSoi2013_115cm_FD_185830 | JGI IMG/M metagenome (GOLD analysis project Ga0209648, IMG submission 185830) | Grasslands soil microbial communities from the Angelo Coastal Reserve, California, USA - Sample 9_17_2013_115cm (SPAdes) (version 2) | ecosystem: Environmental > Terrestrial > Soil >...
TGCCATTCGGTCCGGCTCCGTTTGTTTTGGCCATGGCTATCTCCGCGCCTTTCTGGAAGCGCTGGCAGTCCCGGCCTTCACTGTTTTCTTGGGAGCTACTTTCGCAGGCGTTTTCCCCATTGGCTTTCTGTCCTTCCCTGATTTCGTGCCATTCCCCGCCGCATGTTCCGCAGGCTGCGTATCGCCGAAATGAATCGGCGCATTCGCCCCACCGGAGCCTTTACCCGATCCAAATCCTGGAACTGTCCAGACAGCCTTGACGCTCGATCTTGGCGGCGTCACCTCGGCAACCGGTCGTTCCCACTTCGCCTGGATCTTGTGGCAATCGTCCCCGTTGCAGTAAACGCCTGTCTCCGCCAGTTCCGCCGGAGGCATCGGCGAATTCTCCGCGAAGTCACGTTCCGCGGAGAGCAGGGTGTCGATCTTTTCTTCCATCTCTTTCTTGCCTTGGGCGTCGAGCAGCTTTTCGCTCGACATAAACTTTTCATAGAGCGCAATGGGGTCGCGTGCTTCCCAATAGGCGCGCATCTCTTTCGGAACATACTCGGCTGGGTCGTGCTGCGCGTGGCCCAGTCGGCGGAAACTCTTGGCTTCGATCAAAATCGGGCCCTCGCCTGCTCGCGCGCGCTCCACTGCTTCTCTCGCGGTCGAATAGACCGCCACGACGTCGTTGCCGTCCACGATATAACTGTCGATCCCGTACGCCTTGGCGCGGTCCGCCAAATTCTCGAGCGGCACTTGCTTGCGCACCGGGGTCGAATACGCCCAAAGATTATTTTCGAGAATCAACACAAACGGCGCCTTCTGCGCGGCCGCAAAGTTCAGCCCTTCGTGAAACACACCGGTCGAGCTGCCGCCGTCCCCAATCCAGGTCATCGCCACGGTTTTCTGCCCCAGGTAGCGGCCCGCCATCGCTACACCGGTCATCACCGGAATCAAATCTCCCAGCATGGAAATAGGCGAAACGATGTGCAGTACATCGAGGTCCCCGAAGTGGCTGGTTCCATCCTTGCCCTTGGTCGGCGAATCGTATTTCGCCATATGCTGCATGAAAATGTCCCGCGGGCGTACGCCCTTCACCAATAACGCCCCGATGTTGCGGATCATCGGCGCCAGCCAATCCTTTTTCTCTAGAGCGTACGCCGTGCCCACGGAAATCGCTTCCTGCCCCAGGCTGGAGTAAAGCCCTCCGACAATTTTGTTCTGCCGGAACAGCTTCACCATCATGTCTTCGACAGCGCGGTTCAGCCGCATGTAGTAGTACAGGTCTAGGTACTGCTGCCGCGTCAATTCCTTCTTCATCCCCTGCTCCAATTCCTATGCGGAAATCGCAACCGCCTGCTCGGCGTGCTCCAGTTTCTCCAACAACTCTTTCTTCGAGGTTTCCTTCATCTCCCGCCCGAGCAATTCTCCCAGATGCTTCGCAATCCGCGGCGCCACTTCCCCTACTTCAATGCGCCGCCCCAACAATTTCTCCAGAGATGTAGCTTTGCGGTCCGCAATCCCGCACGGTACGATCAAATCGAAATTCCGCAAATCTGTGGACACGTTATATGCAAATCCGTGCGAAGTAATCCACCGGCTGATGTGCACACCGATGGCGGCCAGTTTCTCCTCAGTATTTCCGGCCTGCACCCAAATCCCCGTTTTTCCAGCAACTCGCTCGACCGTAATCCCAAACTCTGCGGTCGCATGAATCATCGCCTCTTCCAGCGTTCGCACGTACCAAACGACGTCCCGCCGGATAGCCCCCAAGTTTAGGATCGGGTATCCCACAATCTGCCCCGGCCCGTGATAGGTAATGTCTCCGCCGCGGCTAGTCTCGTAATAGTCCATGCCCTTCTGCCGCAGCACATGCTCGGAAACCAGCAGATGTTCGCGCTTACCGTTTCGTCCCTGGGTGATGACGTGGGGGTGCCCGCAAACAAGCAGCGCATCCTCAATGGCGTCGGCCTTGCGCGCAGCCACAACCCGCTTTTGCAACGCGAGCGCTTCCGCGTAATCGATTAATCCCAGGTCGATAATCTGGCAGATTTTCACCAGTCACCACTCACGAGTCACCAGTCGCTACACGTTAATCTGCAATCCTCTCACGCTCGCAAAGGCATCCCCCATCGCTTCCCAAACCGTGGGATGCGCGTGGATCATGTTCATCATGTCATCGATGGTGCCTTCGAGGTTCAGCACTGTGGCCGCTTCGGCAAGAAGCTCCGTCGCCAGCGGCCCGATGATGTGAATCCCCAGCACCTCGCCATACGATTGATCGGAAACCACTTTGACGAAGCCGCCATGACTTCCTAAAATCGTCGCCTTGCTGTTCCCTACAAACGGGAACTTCCCGGTTTTCACGTCGTAGCCTGCGTCGCGCGCTTGTTTTTCCGTCAATCCAATCGAACCAATCTGCGGCTCGCAATACGTGGCGTTCGGAATCCGGGTCTTAACGATCTGGTGCGTGGGCTTCCCGGCGATGTGCGTTACGGCGATAATTCCTTCCATCATCGCCACGTGCGCCAATTGCGGCAGCCCCGCGACGATGTCGCCTATCGCATAGAGCCCCTTCTCGGCCGTCTCCATGTTATCGCCCACGTGGACGAATCCGCGTTCCAGCTTGGCCTTCGATTTCTCCAGCCCACAACCGTCCGTCATGGCTTTGCGGCCCACGGCCAAGAGCAATTTCTCCGCCTGCAGCGCTTGCGCCTTTCCGTCCTTGTCTTTGAAGGTTACTGCAACGCCTTTGGCATCCTTCTTCACCGATTCGACGGCGCAACTCGTGAAAACCTGAATGCCTTTTTTCTGAAACGCCTTGGTCAGTTCCACGGAAATCTCTTCGTCTTCGACCGGCACAACGCGCGGCAGCGCTTCTAGGATGGTGACCTGCGTCCCGAATGAATTGTAGATGGACGCAAACTCCACGCCTACCGCGCCGGCGCCGACTACAATCAAAGTCTTCGGGATCTCGGGAAGCTCAAGAATCGAACGGTTTGTAAGAATCATCTTGTGGTCCGGTTCAATTCCGGGAAGCGATTTCGCCTCCGACCCGCTCACCATCAGAATATTCGCAGCCTCAATCTCGGTTTTCTTCCCGTCCTTCTCCACGCTCACGCGTCCCGGGCCTTCATACTTTCCCCAGCCCTGCACCCACTCGACCTTGTTCTTCTTGAACAGAAACTCGATGCCTTTGGAATGCTTCTTGACGATTTTGTCTTTTCGCGCCAAGACATTGGCCCAATTGATTTTCAGCCCGCTGACCTCGAACCCCAACTCCGCGCCATTCTTGAACTGACCGTAAACCTCGGCGTGATGGAGCAGCACTTTGGTGGGAATGCAGCCGACGTGGAGGCAGGTGCCGCCGAGAAAGGGGTCCTTTTCCACCACGACCGTCTTCAATCCAAGTTCGCCAGCACGGATCGCCGCCACGTACCCGCCCGGACCACTCCCGATAATCGCCACATCGTACTTTGCCACTCGTAGTCTCCCTTCCGCGGGGGCCAGAACCAGTGAGATGAGTAATCTCTCACCGCAGTCACACTCGAAAAAAGCTCGAGGGGAGTCAGGCCGATAAGACGGTTGCTGGCCCGTTCAGATTACCAACGCCATCCCAAACGGAGAAAAAGCCGCCCGCGCTTACGGCGCAGACGGCTGCCTCCAGCAAACATCAAATTTTAACAGCCGCTTGCTCCCCTCGCAACCTCGGCACCGACGCTGTTGAGGCTGCGCTTCTATTCCGCATGGACACCGCGACAGGGCCACGAAGGCGAAGGTGTGGCGAAATACTTACAAATTCCACCCCCGCGGCAGCCGTCTTGAACTTCTTCCTAGTACTACTTATATATGTATGCTACGCATTAAAATTTCTCTTGCTTTTGTAGTTACTTAAACTTATTGTAGCTATCCGCTAATCACGGGCCCAACCTGCGATTGCCTTTGCGGACATCCAGTCGCTTTTGCGAAGGGAGGAAAGGGCCATGGTCATGAAATCCGGGGAGCGCTGGCATTGCGTCAATCCAGCGTGTGGTTGCATTGTCTTGGTGGAATCCAACGGCGAGATCGAGGGGCAAAATCCCCGCTGCGCCTGCGGCAGTGTTATGAAGAGGGCTTATTCGCCGCCCGTGTTTCGCTACCTTGATTTTTTGAAGTCCCCGGAGCCTGTATTTGCTCAGCAGGATTCTTCGAAGGATTGACCCTATGCGCGGCGGGTTCATCCGGCACACTGCGAGCGTGGATTCTTCCAAGTCACTCGTTCTTCGCGGTGGCTTAGTGCGCACCTTCGGCGGGCTTGCCGGATTCGTCGTTGTGACATTTCTCTGTGGGGGGCTCTACATCCTCGAGGAGACCTTCGCGAATCCCCTGGACGCTGGCGCTGCGGCCGTCATTACCGCCGCCTTCATTATCACGCTTGGGGCCATGTTGCTTTTCTTCCTGATCAAACCGCAAAAAAGATCCCGGACGATGCGCCTTCACCGCCCCGTCGATTCCGCAGGTCCTCCGGTTCGGCCGATCTCCGCGCCAGCTGTCGGGGCTATGCGCCAGGATGATTTACGGAGCAATTTGTCATATCAACGCTTCTACGTTGATCATTCCCGCATCCGGCCTTAGATTTGCTCCTTGAGTCAGGCGCGCGGAATGGCCGGGAAGTAGCGCTCTTCCAGGATAATGCGGTGGTGCATCTGGTGGCCCGCGCACATAAACGCCAGCGCCCGCACCGTTACTTCCTTTTGACTGGCCACCCCGCGCCTCGACCACGCTGCCTCTGGGAAAGACCGAAAGAGTGCTACGCTTGCGCTTCGCACCAGCCCGAACTCTTCTGCAAGACTTGCGAGTGTGCGCTCACCGAACGCTCCGTTCTTCACAAAATCATCCTGTTCGAATCCCGGGAGGGGCGTTTGGTCGCCACGCGCGAAGCGCAAGGCCCGGTACGTGAATATCCGCTCCGTGTCCGTGATGTGTCCCAGGACTTCTTTTACCGACCACTTTCCCAAAGCATACCGGAAGCTTCCGTCTCGCTCGCTTCGCCCCGCGAACAACTGCAGCATCTGCAATCGCTGGGATTCCAAAACGCTCAAGACATCGGACCTCGGAACCTTCGATATGTAGCTCGCATAGTAATCGGCATATTCGGTCGCTTCGGGTCGGTTCATGGTGGCGCCTCTCTTCTGGAGACGGAATTATACCGCTGGGAGGAACTCCAGCGCACGGAGAAGTCGGCGGATGCCGCCCCAGCGACCCCTTGCCGAAAAATATTAGATTTCTGCTTCAGGAGAGAGCAACAGCCATTTTCGGCTGTCGATTCCCCTTTACGCGATACTTGCGTCGTGCCGCGCAAATTCACTTCCGCAGGTTATTTTCCGACTGGAGTGAATCTTTGCTTTTGGTTTTGCGCCCCTTATTGCAAGATAGCGCCTGCTTATGACCACCTCCGATCGCAAGACCACGCGCGTGGCTTTTCAGGGTGAACCGGGCGCTTTCAGCGAAGCCGCCGTCATCCAGCTACTCGGCGATGCCATCAGGACCGTGCCACGTGGCACGTTTGAAGCCGCCTTCGCGGCCGTCGCAGAAGGTGCCGCTGACGCGCTTCTGGCCCCCGTGGAAAATTCCTTGGCAGGCTCCGTAGTGCACGTGTTCGATCTGTTGATGGAAAGCAGGCTGGCGATTGTCGCGGAAACCATTCTGCCAATTGAAATGCAGCTCATCGCAGCTCCCGGTGCGTCGCTTACTGACATCCGTTCCGTAGCCTCCCATCCCATGGCGCTCGCGCAGTGCGAGCGTTTTTTCGCCGCTCATCCCCAATGGAAGCGCGTTCCCGCCGAAGACACCGCTGGCAGCGTGCGCGAGGCGCTATCGAGCGGAGACAAATCCCGCGCCGCCATCGCCGGGCGACGCGCCGCCGAGCACTATCACGGCGTGATTCTCGCCGAACGCATACAGGATAACGCTGAAAATTTTACGCGTTTCGTCCTGTTGCTTCCGGAAAATGAAGCCGCTGCATGGCTTTCTCCCGAAGCGCGCAAAGTTTCTCTTGCCATGCGTCTCGCCCACCGTCCCGGCGCACTCCTCGCTTCGCTCGAACCGTTCGCCAAGCACGCCGTGAATCTGCTCAAGATTGAGAGCCGCCCGATCCACGGCCGTCCCTGGGAATATCAGTTTTTCATTGATGTCGAAGCAACCGATGTGGCCCGGCTCGACCAAGCCCTTTTGGAAGTCCGCGGCGCCACCGGCGAACTCCGTGTCCTGGGCCGCTACGTTGCCGCATCCCGCTAATCGCCGGATTGAGACTTTCCCAGACCCGCCTCAAAAAAAAGGCCAGCGTTTCCGCTGGCCTGTTCTGCTTTACCTCAGCTTTAGCAGTAGCTGCACTCCGGATCCCCCATTCCTCCGGTCATGCCGTCCTTCATCCGACGCAGACGCCGTCCCAGTCGCTCCGCCAATTGGTGCCGCGCGCGCCACAACCGCGCTTTCAGGGTATTTTCCGTGACGCCGAGTTTTTTCGCCGCTTCGCCCGTCGAATAGCCATGCACTTCGCGCAGCACAAACGCCGTGCGCAACAGCGGTGAAAGCTCGTCCAGATTTTCGCTGATCATCTCGCGAATCTCCGTGCTCGCAAATACTTGCTCGGGATTCGGTCCGTCATCCGCGAAGCGCTCCGCGGCGGGCAGCTCGTCCTCGCGAGGCGTTTCGTCGAGAGATATGGCCGGACGCGCCTTCGCGCTTCGCCGCCGCATCAGCGCCGCGTTGATCACGATGCGCGTAAGCCACGTCGAAAACTGCGACCGCCCCTCAAAGCGCCTTAGATTACGATACGCCGAGAGCAGCCCGTCCTGCAGTGCGTCTTCCGCGTCCTCCGCGTTCCCCAGCACCCGCAATGCCGTCTGAAACAACGGCCGCTGGTATCGCCGGAACAAGGCTTCGACTGCCTGCTCGTCGCCCCGCTGTCCGGCGCGGATCAGCTTTTCTTCATTTGGTTGTATTGCCACTGCCGCTTGCGTTGCCATCGTAGCCCCCCTTGAATCAAACCCTTTGCGCGGCCCCACATCGCAAAAACTTCTCAATCAGTGAACCGGCACACCGCCCGCCGGCACCCGCGGTTTTCTCATCAACACCAAAACCGGAATCACCGCCAAGAAAATCACGCCAAGCATCTTGAAATTGTCAATAAAGGCCAGCATCACCGACTGCCGCTGGATCGTGCCGTAAATCATGCCGTGCGCTTGTGCGCTGGCATGCGCCGCCGTCGAACCCGCCGCCACCAGTTTCACTTGCATGCCGTTCAGCGTGTTGTGATACGCCGCGCTGAAATCGTTGACACGCTCCATCAGCCGCGATTGATGAAACTGCGCCCGCCGGTCCAGCATCGTCGTTACCGTCGCAATTCCCACACTCGCCCCGACGTTCCGCGCCAAGTTTATGATTCCCGTGCCCATATTGCTTTTTTCTTTCGGCACGTAGGCGAACGCCGCCACGTTGATCGGAATGAACAAAAACGCCAGACCGAAGCTTTGCAACATCCGGGCCCGCACCGCGTGCCCGTAATCCAGCCCGAGGTCCCATCCCGCCATCACAAACAGCGCCGACGCCGACACAATGCATCCGAAGGTGATTAGAATTCGCGTGTCCACCTTCGACACCAGGATCCCCACGACCGGCATCATGCACATGATCACCGCTCCGCCCGGCGACAGCGCCATTCCCGCCAATTGCGCCGTATATCCCAGCAATTGCTGCAGCAGTTGCGGTATCAGCACCGTGCTCGAATACAGTACGAACCCCAGAAAAAACATCGCCACCGTGGCGATCGCAAAATTGCGATCCTTCAACATCCTCAAATCAACCACCGGCTCTTTCTCGCGTAATTCCCACAGAATCCCCGCGATAATTCCCACCAGCATCAGCGCGAAGAAAACGACAATGAATCTTGACGAGAACCAATCCTCGCGCTGCCCTTTGTCCAGAATGATCTGCATGCTCCCCAGACCCAGGCTGATCAATCCGATCCCGATGTAGTCGATCCGGAATCCCGTTCTTAGATTGGACTTCTTCATGTACGGCGGGTCGCTTACCAAAAAGTTTGTCAGCAACAGCGAAAGTATTCCCACCGGCACGTTGATGTAAAAAATCCATCTCCACGAAAAATTGTCAGTGATCCACCCGCCGAGCCACGGCCCGATGGTTGGCGCTACAACCACGGCAAGCCCGTACACCGCAAACGCCATGCCCCGCTTCTCCAGCGGAAACGTATCGTTCAGAATCGCTTGCTCGCTCGGCTGCAACCCGCCGCCGCCTACGCCCTGCAAGACCCGGAAAATCACCAGCACGCCCAGGCTCGGCGCCAGCCCGCACAAAAACGAACTCGCCGTAAAAATCGCTACGCACGTCATGTAAAATTTCTTCCGTCCAATCAGCCCAGAGAACCATCCTGAAAGCGGCAGCACGATCGCGTTCGAAACCAGGTAGGACGTCAGCACCCACGTCGATTCGTCCGATCCCGCTGACAGATTTCCCGCAATGTGCGGCAGCGCTACGTTCGCGATGGACGTGTCCAGCACCTCCATGAACGTCGCCAGCGTCACAGTAATCGCGATCACCCAAGGGTTGATCGTCCCGTCCGGCATCCTCAGCTTGTCTAAAATCCTGTTTCGCATCGCGTCTAATCTCTGGTCCTGCTATTTCTGCGTATGACCGTTCGAATCCCTATTCTTATTCCTTGTTAATCTGTAACCACCGTCGCGTCCACATTCATTCCCGGCCGCAAAACCGCTTTCTCCGCAGGAATCGGGTCCAACACGATCTTCACGGGGATTCGCTGTACCACCTTCACGTAATTCCCCGTCGCGTTTTCCGGCGGCAGCAGGCTAAGCACGGCTCCCGTCGCTCCAGCAATCGAATCCACGCGCCCGCTGAACGTCTTTCCGTATGTGTCAACCTTCACTTCCGCGCGCTGTCCGGCCTTCATGTTCCTCAGTTGCGTCTCTTTGAAGTTCGCTGTCACCCACACGTTCTGGAGCGGCACAACGACCAGCAACCCCTGTCCCGCTTGGACAATCTGTCCCGGCTCCACTTGTTTGTGGGTGGCCACGCCATCTACCGGCGCGGTGATTTCCGTGTAGCTGAGATTCAGCTCCGCCGCTTCCACGGCGGCCCGCGCTTGCTCCACTTTGGCGAGCTTAGCCTGCGCATCCGCGGTCCTCATGCTCACTTGCTTGACGTCCGCGTGCGCCGATGCCACTCCCGCTCGCGCCTGCTCGACGCGCGCCTTCGCCGCATCCAATTGCGCCTTGGTTACATCCACGTTGCGCCGCGCCTGCGCCAGTTTTTCTTGATCCGCCCTCAGTGCGCTTGCCGTGGCGTCGGCATTGGCCTTTGCCGCGTCGTACTGTTGCTTCGAAATCTCGCCTTTTTCCATTAGCGGCAAATAGCGCGCCAAGTCCGCCTTCGCCAGCTCCGCATTCGCCTGGCTTTTCTCCACGTTGGCCTGCGCCCACGCCAAATCCGCGGTTTGTGCCTGCTCATAAGTCGCCTGTGCCCGCGCTAGGTCCGCCTGCGCGCCCAGCAACTGGGCATCAGCGTTGGAATTTCCGCTGGCCACATTTTCCCTGGTGCGCGGCACGTCTACTCCCGCCGATCGCGCTTCGCTCTCCGCCAGCGCCAGCGACGCTTTCGCCTGATCCAACGCCGCCTGGTAATCGCGCGGATCGACCTTCACGAGCACCTGTCCGGCTTTCACCGCCTGGTTGTCGTCCACCAAAACCTGCGACACGCGCCCATAGACTTTCGATGCCATCGGCGTGATGTGCCCGTCCACTTGGGCGTCGTCAGTCGTCTCGCGATTGTGGTAATACACGAACAGTCCCGCGATCGCCGCCAGCACCACCGTCCCCCCGGCAAACAACAGCCGCCTAACCTTCGGATTCGCTAACCCTTTCGGCGTCTCCTCCAGCCGCAACTCTTCTTCCGTGATTCGCGGCGCCTTGGTTGCATTTTCTAATCCAACTTCGATTTCGATGCTCATCTTTCCCCCGCGCTCACTTGGCGTAAACCTTTTCCATCTGCCCGATCCCACGCGCGAAGTCCGCACGCGCCTGGTTGAAGCGGTACAACGCCACAATCTGGTTATCGTTTGCCCGCGACAGCGAATCTTGCGCCTGGATCACTTCGATGTTGTTCGCCACGCCCGCTTTGAACCGGTCCCGCGCCTGGTCCACTTCTTCCTTCGAAAGCTGTACCCCCAGGTTCGCTACTTGCACTTCATTGCGCGCCGATTGCAAATTCAGCAAGGCCGTCTTCACGTCCAGCGCGATCTGATTACGCAGATCATCTTTCTGCTGTTCCAATTTCTTGATTTCCAGGTCCGCGCGAACGACCTCGGCGTGGATCCGTCCACCGGTAAACAACGGCATATTCGCACTCGCTTGATACGTGTACGTCGGCAGCGCCGTGTTTCCCGAAGTTCCCACGTAAGCGAAATCCCCGTCGAACCGCAGCGAAGGCAGCCGCGAATCCTGCGATGCCTTCTTTTGATAATCCGCGGCCTTGATCTGCGATTCGAGCGCCTTCCATTCCTGGCGCGACGACAGCGCGAGTTCCACGCTCGGCTCAACTTCCGGCTGCGGCGTGTCGAAGAAGCTGAGTGAATCCGCCAGCTCGATGGCCTGCCGCGGATCAAGATTCAATAGACGGCTCAGCGCGAAGAGTGAGGTCTCCCGGTCCGTTTCCGCCTCAATCAGACGCTGCTTTTCGTTTTGCAGTTCCACGTTGGCGCGCAGCGTGTCGATTCCCGTGCCCACGCCTTCCTTTTGCAAATCCGCCGCCTGGTCGTACAGCGCTTGTGCCAGACTCACACGCGATTGCGATGCCTCGACGTTCGCCACCGCTCGCAGCGTCCCGATGTACTGCGAAACCACCAGCAAAATAACTTGTTCCCTCGTCGAAAGGCTGTTCGCCTTGCTCGCGTTTACCGTGTCCCGCGCTGCTTGATACCTGCGCCAGAGTGTCAGGTCGAAAACTGGCGCCCCAAAGCTCGGTCCCGCGGAAAACACTTGATATGGTCCCAGCGTCTTTGGAAATCCCGGGAACGGTGTCCGGCCTCCAAACTGGGCCAGCAGGTTTACTTTCTCCGCTTCGTCAGAAATCCTCGCATTCGCCTGCGGCAGCAAATCCGAGCGCGCGATGTTTTTGTCCTGCTCGCTCTGCGCGGCTTGCAAAATCGCGATCTGTGTGGTCGGATTCTGTTTCAGCGCTAAACCCACGGCCTGATCCAGCGTCAGCCGCAGAACTTGGGTCGGCGCGTTCCCAGGCAGCGCACTCGGCTTGTTTGTGTCTTGCGCACGGGTCACGGTGGGCCCCAGCACTAAACTGAAAAATATCGTGTAGAAAATAATGTGCGACGACTTGCGGCGTTCCTTTTCACTGTCGCGACCAGTTTGCTTCGCTCCTGCAACTATTTCGTGCACGATGGCTTGATTCAGGCAGCCCTCGGCGACCAACCGGCCGCCCTGCCGGTGAATTTCCCTCAGCAGCACTTTTCCTGCGGCATCGATGAAGCTCACCCCGCACATATCTATGTGGAACTTCTCCTGAGGCGAGGCCGCGCGCAACTCTCGCCAGCACTGCTCAAGCGCTGCCACCCACTGTCCCGCCAGTCGGCCTTCAACGTTGAGAAAGATCTTTCCGCGCTTCTTTTCTGTTGTAATTCTTAGCATTGATTCCGTCCTGCCCGGACGTTGTAGATGCATCATGATCGCCATCCGGTGCAAATATTTGTTAATCTATAATCTAAACAAATAAAATGACTTAGCTGTGGTTCTAAGGGTTTTGCAATGTCCATATATGACTATATATGGGCGTTAGATTAAATTTGGACCAAACATACGTGACAATATATGGGCTACACTGCCGGGGAGGCCCTGCCTACTTCACCTGCGCGCCCTATTCACTTTGCACATAGGCACCGACCCGCAGCCCCAGTGGCAGTGCCTGTCCCGAATCCAGCTCCACGAGCGTCTCTAAAATCTTCGTGTCCACATGTTCAGACGGCTCATCCGAACGAACGTTCTTTTTCCCCAGAATGCGCCCCACGCGTATAACGCGGCCCCAAAATTTGTGTGTTCCGTAAGCCTCTGCTGTCACATACGCGCGTTGCCCCGCTCGCAACTTAGAAACATCACTCTCGTCCACATCCAGCCGCACGCGCAAAATCGAATCGTCCGCCATGGTGATCACCGGTGAGTCGAATTGTGTCGAGACACTTTCGCCGCTGTGCCGCAGCTTCCGCAGGATCACTCCGTTGATCGGGGCTCGAATGTAGCTCTTTTCTAGGTACGCCCGCGCCTCAGCCAACCGCGCCCGCGCTGTCGCCGCCGCTGCTTCCGCAAGAGCCCGATCTTCCTCGCGCGCGTCCGCATCGATCAGCGCAAAATGCTGAGCCGCTTGTTCAAACTGTGCTCGTGCTACCTGGTACGCTCGCTCGTAACGTTCGGCTTCGTCCCGTGAAATCACGTTCCGGTCGGCAAGTCCGCGTCGCCTCTCGGCTTCGCTCTTGGACTTATCCAACGCTGCTTTGGCCGCCTGCATCGACGCTTCCGCTTCGAGGCGCTCCTGTGTTCGTGCGCCGTTCACCGTCCGTCGCAATTCCGCTTCGCGCTGCCTCAGCTCTGCCTCCGCCGCTGCAACTCGCGCCCGGTAATCATCATTTTCAATCTCCGCCAGCACCTGGCCGCGCTGCACGCGGTCGCCTTCTTCCACGTGAACGGTCCGCAGGCGTCCACTCAGTTCCGAGCTCACCCGAATTTCTTCTGAAACCGCCTCGACCCGTCCAGGCGCGGCAATCAGCGTCGCGCGCACCGCGCTTGCCTTTGTCCCAGACGCCGAGACTTCGTGTTCCCGGCTCCGCAAAAGATTTGCTATCGACAATACAAACAAAACTCCCGCAATGCCAAGTTGGATCGTTTCATGGTCTGGCCTCTTCCTCTTCAAATCAAAACTTCTTGTGAAATCCCTGGCGTCACGGAATGGACATCAAGAAATGAAGCTGCTTCCATCGCGTTTGTCGTTCTCTTCTCTTCGCCCACAATTCGTCCATCCTCGAGATGGATAATCCGGTCACCGAATGACAAAACGCGCGGGTCGTGTGTCACCATCACCACTGCTCGCCCGTGCACTCGCGCCAGCCGTTGCAACAGTTCGATCACCGTTCGTCCGCTTGTCGAATCCAATGCCGCCGTCGGTTCGTCCGCCAGCAGAATCGGCGGATCACCCGCCAGCGCTCTGGCGATCGCCACCCGCTGCTTTTGCCCGCCGCTCAAATCCGCCGGGAATGATCGCGTCTTCTGCGCCAGCCCTACTTGTGCGAGAAGCTCTTCTCCACGTTTTCTTGCTTCTCCGGCGCGAATGCCGCGCAGGTCCAGAGCCAGTGCAACGTTCTCCGCGGCCGTCAGCGTTGGAAACAGGTTGAACCCCTGGAACACAAAGCCAATTCCCTCGCGCCGGATACGCGGCAATTCACTCTCCGGCAGCGCAGACACGTCACGCCCTAGCACCTCCAGCTTCCCTTCGCTCGCCCGCAGAATGCACCCCAGAATGGAAAGCAACGTCGTTTTCCCGCTGCCCGAAGGCCCCATCAGCATCGTCAGTTCACCCGCGCGAACCTCCAGATCGACCTCCTGCAGCGCGCGCAACTCCGTCGCTCCCCCTCTATAAATCTTTCCTAGCCCCTTCGCCCGAATCACCGTCTGCGGTTGACTTGGCTTCATGTCTTTCTTCTTTCTTGTTCCTTCTTTGTCTTTCTTCCACTTTCCACCTTCAACTGCCGACTCGACTTCCTATCCTCTGAACACCATCGCCGGATCAATCCTCGTCACCTTATTGATGGAAACCAGCGCCGCGGCTATACACATCACAATCGACAGAAAGAGCAACCCCGCCGACATGGACCACGGCATCAGGATCACAGCCCCACCCTTTTCACTCGCTCGCACGATGAAGTACGCCACGGTCATCGCCACGCCATAACCCAATACCGCGCTCCACACCGCTTGTTCGATCAGTACGCGATACAAGTACCGGTTCGTCGCGCCCATGGCCTTCAGTGTTCCGTATTCTCGGATGTGATCCATCGTCGCTGCATAAATCGTCTGCGCCACCACCGCCACTCCCACGATCAGCCCCATCAGCGCCGCCGTCAGCACCGCCAGCCCCGCCCCCGTCGTAAACATCCAATAAAACCGCGTCTTCCGGCTGAATTCCGCGGTAGTGTACACATCCACATCCGCCAGTCGCGCCCGCAGTCTCTCTTGCAGTTCCTTCGGCCCGACGCCCCCCGCCGCTTTCACCAGGATGTACGCCGTGCGGTCCTCGCTCGACGTCGGGTTTGTGTAATCCAGCGAGTTCTTGAATGTCGCGTACACGAAGGGCGAAGTCGTAAACGAGCGGATGCCCCGCGTGAATCCCACCACTCGCGCTCGGTGGTCCCCAATTTCCACGCGGTCGCCAATTTTCGAAACGCCCAGCTTCTCGCCGTACAACTCATCCACAATCACGGAGTCTTCTTGCTTCAAATCCGCAACGCTGCCCTGTACGACATTCCACGGTTCCCCCAGCCCGCTCCCGGGATGAAATCCAATCACTTGTATGTTTTCCACTCGGCCGTCGGTGCGCTTCCAGCGTCCGAACGCCTGCATGTACTTCTCGGCCTGTGCCACTCCCGGGGTGGAAAGCACCTGGTAAAATTTCCGCTCGGAAAAATTACGCCCGGTGTCGAAATATCCGACTCCATGAAAAACCACCCACAGATCAGCATTCGAATGATCGATGTTGTTGGATGTCGTGGTCGTGAAGCCGAGGAACAGCCCAAATTGAATGATGATGAGCACCAGCGCGAAGACGATCCCCGTCAGCGTCACCGCAAACCGCACCCGGTCGTGGAACAGATTCCGTCTCGCCAGTAAGCCCATCGCTATTGCTCCTGCCCTGAACTACGTAACGGCCTCTCCAAAAGTAACGGCGCTCGTTTGATAAACAGTGTTAACATCCGGGCAAAAAAATTTTACCTCGCCCCCTGTAGCCCCGCCACCAGCGTATCTACCGTGGAATGAATCACTTTGTCCCTCCCCACCCAAGGAAACCCCGCTTTGGTAATGAGCAAAGATGTGATCCCATGAATCCCCGCCCAA
>Ga0209648_10002544_pt1 | contig 15155 bp, 10 predicted proteins | sample GraSoi2013_115cm_FD_185830 | JGI IMG/M metagenome (GOLD analysis project Ga0209648, IMG submission 185830) | Grasslands soil microbial communities from the Angelo Coastal Reserve, California, USA - Sample 9_17_2013_115cm (SPAdes) (version 2) | ecosystem: Environmental > Terrestrial > Soil >...
ATTGTCCACGAGGAATCGCCACTCAAGAAGGCCCAGTTAGCGTATTACAAGCTCGGAGACGGACCGTTTTACGTGTTCTACACGCCGTATCATTTGCCCCACGCCCAGATTGCGTCGTCCATTGGTCGAGCGGTCATCCATCGCGATCCGACGGTTGCGCCCCTGGCAGGCCCCGTCTGCGAGGTGGTGACGATTGCCAAGCGTAATTTGAAAGCCGGGGAGCGCCTTGACGGAGTCGGTGGGTTTTGCACGTACGGGTTAATCGACAACTCCACGGACGCTCGCGCCCTGTCAGCCCTGCCCATCGGCCTCTCGGAAGGCTGCACGCTGCTTCGGGACGTTTCGAAGGACGGTTTGATTTCCATCGACGATGTGGAATCGCCTCGTGGCCGGTTGGCAGAGAATCTTTGGCGGGAACAGAGCGCACGATGGCCCCTCGTAGTGCAAGCCTCACGAACACAATCCGCGAAGGCGCCGGCGAGAGTAGTCGTTTGAAGTCCTGTACTTGAGTATCGCAGGCCACTGTCGCCTGGCTGGCAATTAGTATGGGTTCAAGCGGGATTGCTTGCGATTCTATGAAGGCCATTTACAGAATTGAGAAGCTACCTCCGAACAGAAAGAAATAAATAAGGATGCAACGCTCGCTTTACGGACAACGAATTCTGATTACAGGAGCAAGTGGATTCATCGGCTCTCACTTATGCCTTCGTTTGTGCCAGGAAGGGGCAGACGTGCATGCCGTCTACCGCTCACGGCGTCCAGCCGACCTTGGCGATCAGCGCTGGTGGCAAGCCGATCTCGCGGATCTGGAAGAGGTGAAAAAAATAGTTGGCAAGGTCCAACCGGAGGTGATTTTTCACTTAGCCAGCCATGTGAAAGGTGCACCTGCCCTTGAGCACGTCCTGCCTACGTTTCAGAGCAACTTGCAGAGCACGGTAAACCTTCTAACCGTGGCTGCCGAAGCCAATTGCCGTCGCGTGGTGCTGACCGGCTCGCTGGCCGAGCCCGAAGTGGAGAACGGGGAAACATTCCCCTCGGCGCCTTACGCCGCGGCGAAATGGGCCAGCAGCGGCTACGCACGTATGTTTCATGCGCTTTATAAGTTGCCGGTCCTTATCGCCCGCGTGTTCATGGTTTATGGGCCTGCGCAAATGGATTTTACCAAGCTGATTCCCTACGTCACCCTTTCGATGCTGCAAGGAAAAACACCTAAAATCAGCAGCGGAGAGCGTCTAGTAGACTGGATTTACGTGTCTGATGTGGTGGATGGTTTCTTGGCGCTGGCTCAAGCCTCCGATGTGGATGGTGCGACCCTAGACCTGGGATCAGGGTCATTGATTTCGATTCGCGGAATCGTGCAGCAGTTGGCTGCGTCGATTGGTGGCGGGGTAAACGCGGAGTTTGGCGCCTTGCCGGACAGACCAATGGAACCAACCCGGCTTGCCAAGACTGCTGAAACATTTGCCAGAATAGGATGGAAGCCTCAAGTGTCATTGCAGGAAGGGCTGAAGAGCACCGTGGACTGGTACCGTGGGAAACTGGAGACTTTTCCGGACATCTACAAAGCCATGCCAGCCTGACCGACATAGAAATCGGCACGACAGATAAGACGGATGCGGAGGAAGTTAGATTATGGAAAGAGTCGCGATTTTAGGTTCAGGCATGGCGGGGTTTGGTGCGGCCCATCGGCTGCACCAAGAAGGGGTGCCCTCAATTACATACGACAAAAATACGTATTACGGCGGACATACCGCGTCATTTAAACATTCTAGCGGTTTTATCTTTGATGAAGGGCCGCATGTTTCCTTCACCAAGCACGAACGTTTGCAGAAGCTCTTTGCGGAGAGTGTCAACGAGAAGTATGAGGTTATTCACTCCCGCCCCAATAACTACTGGAAGGGACATTGGATCAAGCACCCAGCGATATGCAATTTGTCGGGCTTGCCGACAGGTCTGGTGGTGAACTGCCTGCGCGACTTTATCGGGGCTGACCACGATCAGCAGAATAATATAGAACGCAAACCAATCGACAACTACGCGGACTGGCTAATTGCCAGCTACGGCAAGACGTTTGCGGAAACCTTCCCCATGGAGTACGGGTTCAAGTACCACACCACGACTGCCGATAACATGAGTACCGCCTGGCTGGGACCCCGGTTGTATCGCGCAAAGCTGGAAGAAGTCCTGGTCGGTGCACTTTCTCCCGAAACACCCGACGTTCACTATGTCGACTACGTCCGCTATCCCTCCTACGATGGGTTTGTCTCATACTTAAAGTTATTGCCGAAACAGACGCAGATCAACCTAGCCCATCAACTCGTGCGGCTGGACCCAGCGGCGAAAGAACTTCACTTCGCTAACGGAGTTGTTGCGGGGTATGACGCGGTAATTTCCTCTGTGCCTCTGACGGAGCTGATTCCGATGATTGTAGGCGCGCCTCCCGATGTGGTTGAGGCAGCCAAGAAACTGGGTTGCACAAGTTGTGTCATGGTCAACCTCGGGATCAATCGCGCCGATCTCTCCGAAGGACAATGGACCTATTTTTACGACCGCGATATATGCTTCACCCGGCTCAGCTTTCCTCATATGTTCTCGCCTCATACTGCGCCGCCGGGATGCGGCAGCATCCAGGCTGAGGTCTATTTCTCGCAGAAATACCGGCCACTGAAAGGCTCCCCGGAGGAATACGTCGCGCCGGTTATCGCCGATCTCAAGCGCTGCGGTGTGTTGCGCGACGATGACAAGATCCTGCACACCAACGTCCATGTCAGCCGTTACGCGCAAATAATCTTCGATCTTGAACGCGCCGAGGCATTGGCGACTGTTCATGCCTATCTCGACGATGTGGGGATTGCCTATTGCGGCCGCTACGGAGACTGGCTCTACATCTGGACAGACGAAGCTTTCATCAGCGGAGAAACCGCTGCTCAAAAGACTTTGGACCGGATGCGAGTGAGCAAGAGTAGTTAGAAAGAGGACAGGGCCATTTTGGTTATCAAGAACGAGTTGGTCGAACGACCCAGGGCCTGCCGATTCTGCAAGTCGGAATTGCGCCATACTTTCGTGGACCTGGGCATGTCGCCGCTATGTGAAAGCTATCTACGGTTAGAGCAACTGAACCAGATGGAGTGCTTTTATCCTCTGCACGTGTTTGTGTGCGAGAAATGCTTTTTGGTCCAGTTGGAGGAATTCGTAAGCCCGGACAGTATTTTTACCGAATACGCTTACTTTTCCTCCTATTCGAACAGCTGGCTGGAGCATTGCCGGCATTACACTGACCAGATGCTTGAGCGTTTTCGCCTGAGTGGGAAGAGCCTGGTTGTGGAACTCGCCAGCAACGATGGCTACCTGCTGCAATATTTCGTGCAGAAAAATGTTCCGGTGCTGGGTATTGAGCCTGCCGCCAACGTCGCGAAAGTTGCAGAGGAGAAGAACGTTCCGACAGTCGTAAAGTTTTTTGGAAAACAAGTGGCTGCGGAGCTAGCTGCCGAAGGAAAGCAGGCGGATCTGCTGGTCGGCAACAATGTCCTTGCCCAAGTGCCCGATCTCGATGACTTCGTTGCGGGGATGAAACTTCTGCTTAAGCCGCGAGGAGTTCTGACCCTCGAGTTCCCACACCTGTTGAAGCTGATGGAGGAGAACCAGTTTGATACGATCTACCATGAGCACTTCTCCTACTTCTCCTTCCTCACTGCGAAAGAGATTCTGGGCGCATACGGACTCGTGCTGTTTGATGTCGAGGAGTTGCCTACTCATGGTGGGTCGCTGCGCGTTTTTGGTCGCCATTGCGAGGACGACTCCAAGCCCATCACTTCCCGAGTCACGGAGTTGAGCGCCAGAGAAGAGGCCGTTGGGTTGAAGCGCCTTGAGAGCTACTGCTCCTTTGCCGAGAAAGTAAAGAAGACCAAACGCCAACTCCTGGAGTGCCTGATCGGCGCTAAGCAGGCACACAAGTCGATCGCCGGCTATGGGGCGCCGGGAAAGGGTAATACCCTATTAAACTACTGTGGAGTCGGGACCGATTTCATCGACTATACCGTGGACCGCAACCCCTTCAAACATGGGCGCTTCACGCCTGGGACGCACATTCCCATTTATGCTCCCGAAAGAATCTTTCAAACCCGGCCGGATTATGTACTGATCCTGCCATGGAATCTGAAAAATGAAATCATGCAGCAGATGGCTCGTATCCGCGAGTGGGGTGGCAAGTTCATTGTCCCCATTCCCGAAGCTACGATTTGTCCGTGATAGTCCAGTTATGAGCAAGCTCTCCCGCTTGCATTCCACCTCTGGAGTATGGCTCAGATGAAAGTCGTACTGTTTTGTGGCGGCCTCGGCATGAGAATCAGAGAGGCTGGCGAGAATACGCCCAAGCCCATGGTGCATGTGGGGGACCGTCCCATCCTGTGGCACGTCATGAAGTACTATGCACATTTCGGACACAAGGAATTTATCCTCTGCCTGGGGTATCGGGCCGACGTTATCAAGAATTATTTCGTCAACTATAGCGAATTTACGTCCAACGACTTCGTGTTACGCAATGGGGGCAAAGACCTGCAGGTGTTTAACTCCGATATTCACGACTGGACCATTACTTTCGTGGATACCGGCACTAACTCTAACATAGGCCAGAGACTGAAGGCAGTGGAGAAATATTTGGATGGAGAAAAGGTGTTTCTGGCCAACTACAGCGACAACCTGACGGATTTTAACCTCCCCGATCTGATCGAGCCATTTTACGGGCTGAGGAAGACAGCGGCGTTTCTGTGCGTCCGCCCCAGCCTGAGTTGTCATTGCGTGTCGATCGGCGATGGTGGACTGGTTCAGGAAATCAAAACCCTGAGCCAGTCCGAGATTATGATCAATGGCGGATACTTTATTTTCGATCGCACAATCTTCGATTACATCAAGGCCGGTGAAGAACTCGTCCGGGAACCATTCCAGAGGCTGATTGAGAAAAAACAACTCGTTGCCCACCCTTATGACGGCTTCTGGAGGAGCATGGATACGTTTAAGGAGAAGCAGGAGCTGGATGACCTGTACAGCAAGGGGCTCGCTCCGTGGCAGTTGTGGAAGCGGCAAAGCAACGGAGACGGAGCTGTTCCTGTGACAAGCGAATCCGCAAACTCCCGGTTGGAAACGAGACGAAAATGAGCAGCCCCACACCTCGTGTAAGCGTAGCCTTGCCATGCCGAGTTGCGGTGAGTGGGCGGGCGCTGCGTTCGCTTCTAGCGCTGCAAATCGAGCGGCATGATTCTCTACCCCAAGACTGGACGACCAACGAAAAGACGACTTGGTGAGTGGAAGCATGGAGTTTAGACCAGGGAGCGAGGCCATAAACGACCGGCCTCGCCATTTATGGCTGTTGCTCGCCCTAATGGTAGTTGCCAGCCTCGCAGTCCGTGTGGCAGCGTGGTCCTACTGGCAAACAGGCGCCATCGAATCCGAAGGCGCTGAGTACGCGAGAATAGCTGAGAACTTACGGAATGGCGTAGGCTACGTTGGACTGGTGACCCCCGGCCCTCAGCTGAACTTTAATCCTCTCTTTCCGTTGCTCATTGCTGGAACCTCCTTTGTAACCCACAACTACGAATTGGCGGGTCGACTGGTTGCGCTGATTATGGGAGCCCTGCTCCCGTTACCGGTGTTTGGTATCGGGTCACATCTGTTCAACCGGCGTGTGGGATTCATCGCAGCGACGTTAGCGTTACTGCACCCACTCTTAGTCCATTTATCATTTACCGTTTTTTCGGAGGGACCGTACACAACGCTATTTTTGTCTGCGGTTTATTTCGTCGTTCGAGCGCTAAATGACTCCTCGATTGGGAACTGGTTGTTGGTGGGCGGAGCGTTTGGGCTCACTTACCTGGTTCGAGCGGAAGCCACCGTCGCATTCGTCATTGCGCTGCTGTTTGCCCTTACTGCGACCGAGGGAGGCCGCACCGTCAGGTGCAAACGAGTTGTGGCGGCATTGTTAGTGTTTGTGGCGCTTGCATTGCCGGTAGCTATTTTCATTTACAAATCGACGGGAAAAGTTCGGCTGGAGGTGAAGAGCACGATTTTCTTTTACACCGGTAAGCGCATTTTGGCTGCTGATACGAAACCTGGAGTAGATTACGAGTCGCCCGGAGGTCAGCACGAGGTGCCCTCGTCCGCACCGAATGTCGAGTCCTGGCAGCGATGGGAGGACAAATGGGCGTTCTATGGCATCGACTCCCATCTCAAGGGAATGGGATTTCCCCTGCGCCCCCACACTGAGGTGATCAGTGAAACTAAGATAAGGCCCCGAGATATGCTTGTCTTGATCGGTAAGGGGGTACGTCAGAATGCGCCAATAGTGTTTCAACGACTGTCGTCCGATTGGCTCGGAGCGCCTCTTTTGCCGGCACTGGCTCTTCTGGGCGCGCTGCGTCGGCCATGGCGAGGACCGCAGGCTTCTGGTCGACTGTTCGTCATGGTGGTTGCTGTTGCTCCAGTTCTGGCGACTTTTTCAGCCCTTTGGAACGAGCAAAGATACTTTTTTGTATTGGTCCCACTCTTGTGCATCTGGGCAGCAAATGGTCTCTATGAGGTCGGCCTGTGGACGAAGGCATCGAGCGTCGCTGTAGGATGGAATGTGCTGGCTCGCCCAGCGATCTCTCAGTGTATCGTTCCTGGGCTGGTAGGATTAGCCACAATCGTCAGTCCGGTTCAGGGAGTCGGAAGGGTATACGTGTTCGTGGACAGCTCTCTTCCTAGTCGCGTCGATAAGGAAGTGGGCCTGTGGATCGGACATCAGCAGGACCATCCAGTTAAGATAATGGACCTTTCCATACCTCTGGCTTATCACGCGGGCGCGCAGTTCACGTACTTTCCTTACTGTGCAGGCGATCTGGCGCTTCGCTACCTCGATGCTGCGCAGGTCGATTACGTAGTCCTTCGTCGGGGGGAGAAGTTCACGCAGTATTATGAGGAGTGGCATCGAGGTAACGAAGCGCCAGATCGCCTGCACAGTAAGCAACCGTCCTCGGTGGCAGGCGCTGACAAATTTGTGATATATCGGTGGCACAGAAATGGAGTCGGCGAGAGTTTAAGTAGTGCGCCCAACCAAACGCAGAGAGTGATTGTTCCGGGCTTATGATCCAACTGAATCTCGACTCGGTACCGGGCGGTGCCTTAAAGATCTTATGCCTGGGTTGCCATTCCGACGATATTGAAATTGGCTGCGGCGGCACGATTCTCCGACTGAAGGAACAGTACCCGAGCTGCATATTCTACTGGGTGGTTTTCGGCGCCATTGGAATCCGGGAAGCCGAGGCGCAGCGCGGGGCTGAGTTATTCGCCGGCACTAACCGACTGGAGGCTGCTGTACTGAAGGACTTCCCGGATGGCTTCATGCCATTTGTAGGGGGCGAAGTTAAGGCGGTTTTTGAGGAGCTGAAGGAGACGATCTCCCCGGACCTTATTTTTACTCACAACCGGAAGGACGCGCATCAGGATCATCGCCTGGTCGCTGAACTTACCTGGAACACGTTTCGGGATCACTTCATCCTGGAGTACGAGATTCCGAAATATGATGGCGACTTAGGACAACCGAGCGTCTTCGTGCCGCTTGAGGCTGAAGTGTGCCAGAAGAAAGTACGCTACATCATGGATACTTTCCAGTCCCAGCGTGCCAAACGCTGGTTTCAGGAGGATACGTTTCTCTCGCTCATGCGGCTGCGTGGAATGGAATGTAATGCCCCAGCTGGGTACGCCGAGGCTTTTTACAGTCGCAAGATCGTGCTGTGAATTGAATCTAAAGGCGTTAAGGACAGCGATGGGGGCTGACATGTACTGGCTGGCGTGAGAATGCGATGAGGGATTTAAAGCATAGAGTGATTCGAGGTGGTGTCGCCAAAATCTGCTCCCAGGGGGCCAATTTCCTGCTCCGAATGGGATCGCTGATGATTTTGGCGCGACTCTTGGATCCCAAGGATTTCGGACTGGTGGGTATGGTTACCGCTGTGACCGGTGTTTTCAGTGTGTTCAGGGATTTCGGGCTGTCGGCGGCGGCGGTTCAGCGCACGACAGTCACAGAGGAACAGGCCTCAACTTTATTCTGGATCAACGTATTGGTCGGCGCAATCCTTGGGCTCCTGGTGGTAGCGATGGCGCCATTTATCGTGAGGTTTTATCGCGAGCCAAGGCTTCTTGGGGTCACGGCTGCCTTAGCGTCCGCATTTCTCTTTAACGCTGCCGGGGTACAGCACTCCGCGATTCTCGAACGCCAGATGCGCTTTATCACGCTTTCCGTGATCGACATTGTCTCTTTGTTGACAAGTGTTCTTGTTGGAATTGGGATGGCACTGCATGGTTACGGATATTGGTCTTTGGTCGCCACGACGACCGTTGCCCCACTCGTCTATACAGTGTGCCTGTGGCTGACAACAGCTTGGTTTCCAGGAAGGCCACACCAGGGGATCGGCATACGTTCCATGATGCGTTTTGGCGGCACGCTCACTTTAAATGGTCTCGTCATGTACATCGCTACAAACTTTGAAAAAGTCTTGCTAGGACGGTTCTGGGGGGCCGATGCCGTCGGCATCTATGGACGTGCCTATCAGCTAGTCAGCATTCCAAACGACAACCTGAATTCAGCAGCGAGCGGGGTTGCCTTCGCCGCACTATCCCGGCTTAAGGACGATCCAAGTCGCTTCAAAAGCTACTTCCTCAAAGGTTACGCCCTGATTTTGTCACTGACCGTGCCGATCACGGCGACGTGTGCTCTTTTTGCTGGCGACATGATTTCCGTTTTCTTGGGTCCCAAGTGGAAAAGCGCGGTCACTATTTTTCGTTTGCTGGCCCCGACCACATTGGCGTTTGCGATTATCAATCCTATGGGATGGCTGCTCATGTCGCTCGGACTAGTCGGACGCGGTTTGCGAATGGCTCTCGTGCTCGCGCCCGTCATGATTGCGGGTTACTTGATGGGATTGCCGTACGGACCGAGGGGCGTTGCCTGTGCCTACTCAGCGATGATGACGGTCTGCGCCCTACCGCTGATCGCGGCCGCGGTGCGCGGTACCGTAATTTCAGTCCGCGATATTCTGATTACTGTGAGCCGGCCGTTCCTTTCAGGCATCGTGGCCGCAGCCCTTGCCCTTGGACTGCAGTTCTCGTACGGCCCATTTCTTTCTCCGCTGCCCAGGCTTGTCTTAGGAGTTGTTATAGTGCTTGCCGGGTACCTCGGGATGCTCCTGTACGTCATGGGACAGAAGCTGTTCTACCTGGATCTTCTGCGAGGATTCACAAGACCACCTTCAGTTGAAGAGCAGCTTGTCGTTTCCGCTTAGCGAGCCCGTGGTGAAAGTCAGAACGTACCTTTCAAACTTTCAAACCCTTAATTCGCTGGCTTTTGTCATCCCGAGCGAAGCGAGGGATCTGCAGTTTGCTGCAAGTGCACGGGCGAGCCGCCCTTCTTTCTCAGCCAGGCCAGGAAGTCTTTGACTCGAACTTGGTGCTGCACGGCAGGCTGTTGGACGGTGACACTGACCGTGGTGAGTCCGTTGCCGATCTGGCCAACCCACTCGTCTTCGCGGAAAGTGGCGAGAGCCGCAGCCACCGCCTCGTAGAGAATCGCAGCCGTCACTCCGACGGTGTGCTCGACTCCTTCCAAGTCGGCCACCGACACCTTGCATTTCCGCACAACACGCTACATACTGCCACTTTCGCCGTATATTCGCCTAGACTGAAATCCGCCTCCTGCATCGAACCCTCTCGATGGCCCGAGATGTACTTTCGAGACTTGTGCACGCCGCCTCACATTTGCTAAAAAGGCCAGTACGATGCGCAGACTTTATCGTGGAGGCCAGAGGTAAATGAGACGCGAACAGTCGCTTCTTCTCCCCCTTATTTTTTTCTTTAGATTTTCCCATTCACAAAACTGGCCTTGAATCATATCCCGTCAGAGCTCTTGACTGGACGCAGGCTGGTATATACCCGGGGGTATCCCAAACCGGACGACGCAATGCGGTGCAACGATTGCGGCATATACTGGATCAGCCACAATAACCTATCGAGCGGCATTGGCTTCTCAGGGTGGAGCAATGTGACTTTGCGCGGGCTTTTAACGGTACAATTGGGTCTGTAATTGAAAATACGATGGTGTAGGGCTGGCATGCAAACTGCAACTCGGAACCGGATCAACCGACAACATAGGTTTGGGATTGGTGGCGTTCTGATGATGAAATCACGTGTTTTATGTCTGCTAATCTTTATGGGCAGTGCCCTAGCCCAGGGGACTTACACTACCAAGTTTCCCAAGGCCGAGACTCCTCTCTCGGAGAGTCACAATTGGATCAATGGCGGAACCTGTGCTGACACCAGCCTATGCGTAGCTCTCGAATGGAGCAACGTAAACTCAACTCCTGGTCTGGCGTTTGGAACGCAGTCGGGAGCCGCACCTCCTCCATACCCCGATTCGACTGCATTAGTCACCGGAAGTTGGGGCGACAATCAATTTGTGCGAGTGGTAGTGCATTGGGATGGCGCGTCTGGCACGAACAATGATTACGACGAGGTGGAACTCAGGCTCCGCAGTGCGATGGCCCCGCACCGCGCCAAGGGTTACTTGATCAACTGTCGGGTTGGCACGCCCTCTTCCAGTTCCTACATGCAGATGGGCCGGATGAATGGCGCCATGGGTGATTTCCTTGCCCCCGGTACATGGGGATCTAGCAGTCAGTGCTCTGGAGCAAGGTGCGGTTGCCAGGATGGAGACGTGCTCACCGGAACTGTCACTAACGACGGGAATGGACACCCAGTCATCACGGCTTATCTCAACGGCAAGCAAATTATTCAGGGCATAGACACAGCGACGGCTTGCACCTCACTAACTGATTACAGATCATGCGCGATTACCTCGGGCGGAGCGCCGGGGTTCGGCTTTTGGCACCAGAACACCTACGGGCGGAACACTGACTTTGGCATATCCAGTTTTGTCGCTTCTGACCTCGCTCCTCCATACGGGCTGAGCGCTGTTGTTCACTGATCTTTTTTCCGTGCGGAGCCAACGGCGCTAGTCCACGGAGCACTGCAACTTACAAGGCTCTTCCGGCATTTTAGTGATTTAAGGAGCCATGTTCACACCCGGACGGATCTGGAAGGCTTCGACGCGGTCGTGCACCTGGCTGCTCTGTCGAATGATCCATCGGGCAGTCTCGACTCCCAGCTCACCTACGACATTAACCATCTGGCATCGGTGAAGCTGGCGAGACTCGCGAAACAAGCGGGCGTGAAGCGCTTCGTCTTCTCCTCTTCGTGCAGCACCTACGTGCACGGCGGGAGACGACTTCAAGGTACAAGACCTTCATACGACTACTCCCACTGACGGGCGCCTGCTCTCTTGGCCGAATCGGCTGAGATAAACCGGCACCTGATTTGGCGAGCAAAAAGCGCGTGCTATGAATTCACTATGGACGATTTATACGCGTTAGACTTATCGGGGATGAAAATCGCGACGCCACCTGCCATTTGCCGTGATTGGCCACCCAGACATCGACAATAAAATATTCGGCATTTCGGCTCGCAGCATTTTGAGGCACTTTCTGTTTCTGAACGAAGCTGACCACGGCATTTCCTAAGAACGCGCGGATCGTCATGGAGCGGATCTGAAGCGGATCGAGTTTGTAATCGGATAAACGCTCTTGTATCCACTTCGTCCTCGTAATCATATTCTCCGGATCGGTCGCGTCTCGCTCGATGAATTCGTCGGCCATGATCTCGTTGAGGGACTTCTGGTCCTTCTTTTCGGCCGCCAGTCCCCAGTCGCGCTCCAACTTCCCGAATAATTCCATGAAGCTGTGGGCATCCGATGCGGGCCTCTGCTCTTCGGATTTCACTTCCTCGGGTTTGTGTTTACTTTGTGCCACGACCGGCACAGCCACGGAGAGCATCACGGCCACAAGCACGGCTTGTCTCATAAAGTCCCAGGCAACTCCCGCAAATCATAAACGCTCGTCATGTGGGTATCAACGCCAGCCTGGGATTGGCGAGGAAGAATTGTGGGCGAAAATTGTCCGGCTGGAGTGTAAATACCTTCAAAGCAACCCGTCCTGGAAACGGTTCTTTGGTGCGGTGTGAATTGCGCTGTGAGCCGCAGGGCAATCAACCCGCCGAATTGTCCCTTTTTTCTTGTAATCAGGACCATCATTTTGTAGCATGTCGGCGACTCTTTGAGCGTTGTTCCATTCCGTATCAATCGCCTCCCCCAGGCGAGAAATAAACAGGAGAAGTGTTATGCGTCGTGCGCTGCTAGCACCAATTGTGGCGAAGGTGGGAGTCGTGTTTCTTCTCCTGGTGACGCTGTGCTACGGCCAGGTTTCAGTCCTGACGCAACGCAACGACCTGGCACGCGACGGCCTGAATGCCAACGAGACAGCATTGACGCTGAGCAGCGTCAACGTCGGCAACTTCGGCAAGCTCTTCAACCTCCCAGTTGACGGTTACGTATATGCCCAGCCTCTTTATGTTCCCAACGTCGTGATACCGGGGAACGGCACCCACAACGTAGTTTATGCCGCCACGCAGCACGATACGCTCTTTGCGTATGACGCCGATGGCCAAACACTTCAACCGCTGTGGAAGGATGACTTGGGGGCCCTGGGCTGTCCGGGCGGTTGGACCTGCACCCCGGTGCCATACACCGACAATCCAGGCATCACGGATGTTGTACCGGAGGTTGGCATCACCTCCACTCCGGTGATTGATTCGTCAACCGGCACGATTTACGCCGTGGCGAAGACCAAGCAGACCCAGGGCAGCACGACGAACTATGTCTACCAGTTACACGCGCTCGATATCACGACGGGTGCGGAACGCGTCGGCAGCCCCGTGGTAATCCAAGGCCAGGTTGCAGGCTCGGGGAACCCCAACAGCAACGGCTTCCTGCTGTTCAGCCCGCTCTATAGCTTGCAACGGCCCGGTCTAACACTAGTCAACAACGGCATTTATATCGGCTTTGGCTCTTGGGGGGACCAGCCAAGTTGCTGCTGGCACGGCTGGGTCTTCGGATACGACAAGTCGAGTCTGGCTCAACTGGCGGTGTTTTCCGTGACCCCGAACGGCGGTGAGGGCTTCGCTGGAGTTTGGATGCACGGAGCTGGCCTGGCTGCCGATAGCGCCGGTTATCTATACTTCTCTAGCGGGAACGGGGCGTTCGATGGGATTACCAATTTTGGTGATTCGTTCCTCAAACTCGCGACGCCCAGCCTCACGGTATCGGACTACTTCACTCCTTATAATCAACAGATTCTCGATACCGGCGATCTTGACGTTGCCTCCGGCAGCATCACGCTGCTGCCCGACAGTGCCGGAACAGCCCAGCATCCGCGCATAATGATCGGCTGCGGGAAAAATGGCGCTATTTATGTGCTCGACCGCGACCAAATGGGGCATTTCAACTCTTCGGGCGATACCCAGATCATTCAGGAATTGCTTAACGTAATCGGAGGCACGGTAGTAAACCCGAACAGCTCAACCTATGTCGAGAACTGTTACAGTTCCGCCGCTTACTGGCAGGGACATGTGTATTTCGGCGGTATTAACGACTCGCTGAAAATGTTCAACTTTAGCAACGGACTTTTGTCCTCATCGGCAGTTTCGCAATCCGCCTACGTGTATGCAGGGTTCCCTGGAACGAACCCATCCATTTCGGCGAATGGCAGTACGAATGGAATCGTGTGGGTGATCGAATCCTTTTATACCGGCGCCGCCGTCCTGCACGCATATGACGCGACCAACCTGTCCAGCGAGATCTACAACAGCTCCAACGTCCCATCCGATGCTGCCGGCGCGCAGGTGAAGTTCACGGTTCCCACAATTGCGAACGGGAAGGTCTATGTCGGAACGCAGACTTCCTTGGCAGTATATGGCTTGCTCAGCGGCCTGCCGCAGGCGGCCGCCCCCTCTTTCAGCATCCCCGGCGGAACGTACGGTAGTCCCGTGACGGTCATGATCACGGAGGCAACGGCTGGAACAACTGTTCACTACACAACGGATGGCAGCACACCCACCACGTCGTCCAATGTCTACACCGGCCCCATCACCATATCGGTTACGGCGACGCTCAGCGCGATGGCGGTTGGCGGGGGGTATCGTTCGAGTCCGATCACAACGGCTACCTACGTAATTAGTGGCAGCGTGGCGATCAATTTTGCGCAGGTGGCGGCGGCGACTCCAGTGTCAGCAACGCAACTAACAGTGGCTTATCCGGGGGCACAGACGATTGGGAACCTGAACGTGGTGGTGGTGGGGTGGAATGACACGACTTCGACGGTGCAGTCGGTAACAGACAGTGCGGGGAACCCATATAGTCTGGCGATCGGGCCGACAAGTGGGACAGGGCTGCGACAATCGATCTACTACGCGGCGAACATCAAGGGTGGAAGCAACACGGCGACGGTGACGTTCAACCAGTCGGCGCTGTATCCGGACGTGCGGATCCTGGAGTACCAAGGCGTGAATGCGGTGGATGTGACGGCGGGGGCGAGCGGGAACAGTGGGACGGCGAACAGCGGGGCTGCGACGACGACCACGGCGACCGAGTTGATTTTCGGAGCGGCTACGGTCGCAACCGTGGTGACGGGAGCGGGGAGCGGATTCACGTCGCGGATTATCACATCTTCGGACGGAGACAATGCCGAAGACCGGGTGGTGACGACGAAGGGCAGTTACAGTGCGACGGCGCCGTTGAGTCCGTCGGCTGCCTGGGTGATGCAGATGGTGGCATTCAAGGCGGCGAGTTCACCGTCGGCTCCGACGGTGACGAGTGTGAGTCCGAGTAGTGGTGCGGCGGCGGGGGGAACGGCAGTCACCGTTACGGGGACGAACTTCGTGACGGGGGCGACGGCGACGTTCGGGGGGACGGGGGCGACGAATGTGGTGGTAGTGAGTGCCACGCAGATCACGGCCACGACGGCGGCGCATGCGGCGGGAGCGGTGAATGTAGTGGTGACCAACCCGGACACGCAGACTGGGACGTTAACCAATGGGTACACGTATACATCAGCGTCGGCTCCGACGGTGACGAGTGTGAGTCCGAGTAGTGGTGCGGCGGCGGGGGGAACGGCAGTCACCGTTACGGGGACGAACTTCGTGACGGGGGCGACGGCGACGTTCGGGGGGACGGGGGCGAC
>Ga0209648_10002545_pt1 | contig 15151 bp, 9 predicted proteins | sample GraSoi2013_115cm_FD_185830 | JGI IMG/M metagenome (GOLD analysis project Ga0209648, IMG submission 185830) | Grasslands soil microbial communities from the Angelo Coastal Reserve, California, USA - Sample 9_17_2013_115cm (SPAdes) (version 2) | ecosystem: Environmental > Terrestrial > Soil >...
CCAGCGGGGGCCCAAGACAAGCAGCATGTCGTTTCTCTGAGCGACTTGAACAAAGATGCCGCGCGGCCGGCCCAGACGCGCCAATCGAACGAAGAAGCCGTTCGAACGCTTCTTTCTTCCGACCGAGCGCAAAAAGCGCTGAAGTCCGCCAACCTCGACTATCAAAAGGTTGATAATGCCGTCGGCCAGTTGAACGATGAGGATCTTGCCAAACTGGCCGCACGGTCTCGCCAGGCCCAAAGTGATTTTGCCGCCGGACGCATCTCGGATCGTGATCTGCTTTGGATCATCCTGATCGCCATCGGCATAATCGTCCTGGCGGTCGCGCTCCGCTAGTACATACAATTAGGAGTGAATCCTTACGCGGATGAACCGGATCGCTCTCGGTATGCTCCTGTTTCTTTTCCTGGGACGCGCGGCTCAGCCGGCGCCCCAGGAATCCGCGGGAGTATGGCTTGATGTGCCCTACGTAAAACAGAGCGAGGATGGCTGCGGGTCTGCGGCAATTTCCATGCTCCTGCAATACTGGAACGCTCATGGTGCGGGGATCGACTTGCAGCGTGCCGACGCTGCAGCAATCCAGAAGCAACTTTATTCGCGCAAAGTCCATGGCATTCATGCTTCCGACATGGAAAGTTATCTCAAAGAGTCGGGCTTTCGCGTGTTCCCTCTCAGTGGAGATTGGAATGACCTTCTCGAACAACTGAGACAGGGACGGCCGCTGATCGCGAGCTTGCAGCCAGGCCGCGCCAAGACCCCGCTACACTACGTAGTGGTAACAGGCATCGATTGGCAAACCGGAGCCGTCTTCATTAACGATCCCGCGCGAGGGAAACTCCTCCGCGTTGCACGTGAGGAATTCGAAAAGCAATGGCGGCCGAACCGCAATTGGATGCTGCTGGCTCTCCCCGAAAAGACGGCGTGATCCGATTTCTATTCGCGGTATTGATACTGGTTTCACCGGTGTTCGCCCAGGATCCTGCCTCGGATCAAGCCCGCCTTCCCGCCGCAAAGAGTGCCTTCGATGCCGGCCGCTGGGAAGAAGCCGCGAAGCTGGCACGCGGTTCCGCGCACCAATCGGCGGAGTTGGATTTTCTAGCCGGGCTTGCCCTGGCACGCTTGGAGAAATGGGACGAGGCAAAACTGGCTCTTGACGCGGGCTTTCGAAAGTCGCCAGGCGATTCGCGATTTTTGGTTGAGCTAGCGGGCATCGCCTACAAGCAAAAGGATTTTCGAGCGGCGAAAAACAATCTGCATGCAGCGCTAAAGCTGAACCCGCAGGATTCCTACTCGAGCGAATTCCTCGCCACGATCTATTTCCTGGAAGGCAATCTCGAAGCTGCTCTCATGTATTGGAATCGGGGTGGCAAGCCGCGGCTGGGGAGTGTTGCATTCGCACCTTCCCCGAAGCTCAAGGAATCGCTCCGCGACCGCGCGATTGCGTTCAATGCTCCTCAAGTTCTTACGGCCGATGCTCTTCTCACAACGCAAGCGCGCCTCGACAATCTTGGAGTCTTTTCGAGCCGGCGGATGGAGCTCTCTCCGGTTGACTCTGGGAACTACGACGCGACTCTGCACCTGGCGGAGAGAAATGGCTGGGGCGATTCCAAATTCGAAGGCATCGTTTCGCTCTTGAGCGGCTTGGCTTACGCCACGGTCTATCCGGAGATTTACAATCTCGGCCACGAAGCCGTGAATTTGACTTCTCTCGCGCGATGGGATTCGGAAAAACGCCGCGTCTCTCTCTCGCTTTCACTGCCACTCTACGGTGATCCCAGCCTGCGATTGCGCCTTTACGCCGATACGCGCAACGAAAATTGGAATTTGGCGCAAACTTTTCTTGGAACCGGCACACCGCTGACGGACTTGAACATGCGCCGCGCTGCAGTTGGAGCGGAGGTCCAAGCTATTGTGAATGGTCGCTGGAGCTGGAGCGCCGGCGCGGAGATCGCCCATCGGAATTTTCGGAATCTCAGCAGCCTCACTTCGTCCGCCGAGCGCGCGTTCTTCACCGGCGCTACCTCCGCTGCAGGGCGGCTGGGCGTCAAGCGAACTCTGGTCCGCGTACCGGAGCGTCGTTTCACGCTCGATTCCTCGGCCGAGGCGAAAGCCGGCCGGGAGTTCGCGGATGGTCTTGGGCCCTTTACCACCCTCCGTGGAGCTCTCCGCGCACATTGGTTCCCGCTCGCAAAAGGCGACGACTATGAGATGCACGCGCAGCTTCGCGCGGGCGCGACCAAAGGCAAAGCAACCCTCGATGAACTGTTCCAATTGGGCGTCGAACGCGACAACGACCTCTGGCTTCGCGGTCATGCCGGAACGCTGGACGGCCGCAAGGGAGCTGCTCCCCTCGGGCGGCGATTCTTTCTTGCCAACTGGGAGATGGACAAGAATATTTATCAAAACGGTTTCTTCACCGTGAAGCTCGGTCCATTTCTCGATCTCGGCGCCGTTGCCGACTCCTCGGGCCTTTTCGGTTCGCAGCGGTGGCTCTGGGATACCGGCGCGCAATGCAAGGTGCGAGTCCTGGGAAGCCTGACGATCGTGCTCTCCTACGGACGAGACTTGCACGGCGGGCGCGACGTCTTCTATGGTACGGTTCTACGCTGACTCTCGCCGGCGCTTCTGCGCAAGATGGAGGATTTCGGCGCTGAAGTAACGCGGCTGCCGTTTCCTGCGTCTCACAAACAGTTCGCATGGCCGCCGGAGTTCTGAACGAGTCGCATCTGCCGCGGCTTCAAACTTAAGTCAAACAGGGGCGGACAATGTCAAAACGATTTTTTTCTGCTGGTTGCATCCTCGCGGTGGTTGGAGTTCTGGCAGTGGGTCTTGCTGGTGTCTGGTTACGCGCGCCGGCGCGAGCGACGGATAAGCCAGATTCGTGGGGCTTCGACACCGCGAATCTCGACAAAACCTGCAAGCCCTGCGAGGACTTTTACCGGTTCGCGATGGGCGGGTGGATGAAATCCAACCCCATTCCGCCGGAATATTCGAGCTGGGGCACGTTCACGCAACTGGCGGACAAGAATCAGCAGAACCTGCGGCAGATTCTCGAAGCCGCGGTGAACGCCAAGGCCGCGCCGGGATCAAACGAACAAAAAATCGGCGACTTCTATGCCAGCTGCATGGACACGGCGGCCATCGAGGCGGCTGGAACAAAACCCCTCGAACCGGATCTGGCGCGCATTGCGGCAATCAAGAGCGTGGCGGACCTGCAGGTGGTAACCGAGTACCTGCACAGCCGAGGCGTCGGAGCGCTCTTTCGTTTCAATTCGAATCAGGACGCCAAGGACAGCACGCAGTTCATTGGCGCCGCATTTCAGGGCGGGTTGGGGTTGCCGGAGCGCGAATATTACTTAAAGCAGGACGACAAATCGAAACAGCTTCGCGATTCCTACATCAAGCACGTCGCAAAGATGCTTGAATTGCTCGGAGATCCCATAGACCAAACAGCGGCGGAAGCGGCAACCATTTTGAAAATCGAGACGGTGCTGGCGAACTCTTCGATGAAAAATACCGACCTTCGCGATCCGGACAAGACCTATCACAAGATGACGCTGGCGGACCTGAAGACGCTCACGCCGAGTTTTTCCTGGGAAGCGTATTTTAAGGCGGCGGGGCATCCGGAATTGCGAGAGATCAACGTCGGTCAGCCGGTTTTTTTCAAGGCCCTCGACGCGCAACTGACCGCAACTCCCATCAACGACTGGAAAACCTACCTGCGCTGGCACTTGCTGAATGCAGCGGCACCCGGACTCTCTGAAAAGTTCGTCGCCGAAGATTTTGATTTCCGCGGCAAGACGCTGACTGGCGCGAAGGAAATCCAGCCGCGCTGGAAACGCTGTGTGCAGTCCACAGACCGCGTGCTGGGCGAGGCCCTCGGGCAAGTCTATGTGCAGAAGTATTTTCCGCCGGAAGCCAAGGCCCGCGCTCAGGAAATGGTGCGCAACCTGATTGCCGCGCTTCGCGATGATTTGCAGACCCTGCCCTGGATGGGACCGCAAACCCGCGCGCAAGCCACCGCCAAACTCCAAGCCTTTGCGGTGAAAATCGGCTACACGGACAAGTGGCGCGACTATTCGGCGCTGCAAATCGGCCGCAGCTCCTACGCCGAAAATCAAGGGCGCGGAGCGGAGTTCGATTTCGCGCGCCGCCTGAACAAAATCGGCAAGCCCGTGGATCGCACGGAATGGGGCATGACGCCGCCCACCGTGAACGCTTACAACAACAGCAGCATGAATGAAATCGTCTTTCCCGCAGGCATCCTGCAGCCGCCCTTTTACGACCCACAGGCCGATGACGCGGTGAACTATGGCGGCATGGGAGCGGTCATCGGACATGAAATCACGCATGGTTTTGACGACCAGGGCAGCAAGTTTGATTCGAATGGCAACTTGAAAGACTGGTGGAGCCCGGAGGACCTGAAGAATTTCCAGGCGCGCGCCGCTTGCGTCTCCGAACAATTCGATGCCTACGTCGTCGACGGCGACCTGCACGAAAACGGCAAACTCGTTTTAGGGGAAAGCATTGCCGATCTGGGCGGACTGACGATCGCCTACGCTGCGTATGAAAAATCTCTCGCGGGCAAGCCGCGGCCGACGGAAAAAGACGGCTTCACTCCGGAGCAGCGCTTCTTCCTCGGTTGGGCGCAAGTCTGGGGCGCGAATCAACGGATCGAGTTCGCGCGGTTGATCGCCAACACCGACCCGCACCCGCTGCCCAGGTTCCGCGGCAATGGCCCGCTTTCGAATATGGCGGAGTTTGCCAAGGCTTTCGGTTGCAAGAAGGGCGAGCCGATGGTGCGCGAACAAGCCTGCAAAATCTGGTAGCCAAGCGCAGCCACCGGAATCAAATCAAGCCTGCAGGAAAATTCGACGGGGACCTTTCCATCCCGCCGCGCCCGTTTTAGAAGAGGAAAACGATTCCACCCGCAAGTTGGAAGTTGTTCTGCGATTGTTTGAAGAAGCCGGTGAGCACGTAGTTGCTTTCCAAGCGAAAGGAGATGTGCGGGTTCCAGCGGTAGTCCGCTCCACCGCCAGCTTTGATGGCATACGAGTTGCGGCTGAATCCTGCGATTTGCGGCTGTTCGTGGGCGCCCCCAAAAATTCCGTGCAGCCACGGTTGCCACTTGTTCCGCCGCCAGATAATCTTTGGGCCAGCGCCGTAAGTACCAATCTTCACGTGCTCGTTGACGAAAATTGTGGGGGCGAATGCGGCGGTGACATTGCCTTCGATCGCAAACCAATCGTTCGTGAAATAAGCGAATGAGGTGTTGATACCGACGGCGCTGGCATTGAAGACTGAGGATTGGAAACGCAACCAGGTAGCGCCGATGCTTAGTTCCCAGCGGTAGTCGTCGTCGCGGGCACTGTGGAGAGACTTCGGCAGCGGTGACGGCGAAGCGGGCTCGGCGTTGTCGTGCGGCAGGACCAAAGCTGTGGCAACAACGTGCGATGGGAACGTGTTCACCGGATTGGCTACCAACGGGGAAAACTTATCGGGCGCGGCAAGATCACTGAGAAGCGTCGCCTTCGCGGCGGAAGTCGCCGAAAAGTCGTGGGTAACGTTCAACCTGTCGATCGTCAAATGGGGTGCGCTGAGCTGTGCCCGCGCGACGCTCGCGCTCCCAAGCAGCAATGCCGACACCAATAACTTCTTCATGACACTCCCCTCAGAGGGCTGCCCCACGCGCGGATTCAGCCACGCAGCTACGGTAAACAACAGCATGCCCCTTTGTCCATGCTCATTTGCGGAAAGGAGACAAAGAGAAAATGACAGGAGAGCCGGGCGTTCGGCAGGGACCTCCAACCGCCAGCGAGGGCCGTGCTGGTAACTCGTGCGATTTAACATCAACGCAATGTTGTTACGACAGGAGCAGGGGCACTGCGATGAAAGACAGAATGCCGGTTGCGGAATGAGGTGTAGCCGAAGGAGCACCGATAGTTGAGAAGGGCACAGCGGTGCTGCGTCCCTACAGAAAGAATTAGAGCTGGGATTCGATGGCTTTGGAAAGTTCTTCGTAGCTAATCAGGCCCTGAACTTTCTTCACGATCTTTCCGTCCTTGGAGATGAGAAAGCTGGTGGGATAGCCGAGAAGGCCGCCGAACTTATCGGCGACGGCGTCGTTGCCGATCACGATGGGATAGTTCATGGGGAATTTCTGGCCATTGACGTTGAAGCGTTCCTTCGCCAGAAAGGGATCTACAGCGCTCTTGCCTTCTTCGTCCATGGCAATGCCGAGAACGGTGAAGCCTTTCGCCTCATACTTCTGCTGCATCTCGATGAGCCAGGGTATCTCAATGCGGCAGGGGTCGCACCAGGTGGCCCAGAAATTGACGAGCACGACTTTGCCTTTGTACTGGGCAAGCATGGCGTCCTTGCCGTCCAGATCTTTGAAGGTGACTTCGGGGGCGGGAGTGCCGATGGATTTCACATCGGCATTCACGGTGCCGCCGGAAGTGTCTTTGGCTTTGACGCGCGTAGCCTTGTCCGCGAAATAAGTCGCGACGATGAGCACGACCACGGTGACGATGATCAAAAGAACTTTTTTCATGGTTGTTTCTCCGAATCTTTCAGACGCACTCCCCTAGAGTGAAAAGCGATTCAAGAAAGTCAATTTAGCCGAGAGCCAGGTCAGTTTGTTGACGAAGACCAATCCCCCGACGAACAAAAGCAAAGCGCCGCTGAAGAGCTCGACGGCGTGGAGATATTTTCGAAAGTTTTTGTAGAACACCATGAATCGGCTGATGCCGAGCGCCGTCAACAGGAAGGGAATTGCCAGGCCGGCGGAGTAAACGGCGAGAAGCAGCACGCCGCGAGCGATGGTGTCGCTGGCGGCGGCGAGCGCGAGAACAGTGGCAAGAATCGGGCCGATGCAGGGCGTCCACCCAAAGGCGAACGCGAAGCCGAGGAGGAAGCCGCTCCAGATGCCGGGTTGTGTGGCGCTGCTGCGAAGGTGGACATCGCGATTGAGCCAGCGAGCCATCGAAGGGCCGAAAAAGCCGATGAGCGAGAGCGAGAAGAAATGAGAAGCGCCTATGGCGGCAAAGAGCGGAGCGTGGTGCAGATAGGCGGCAATTCCGAGAGCGACGAGGATGAAACCGAGAATGACCCCAGCGCGTAGATTGAGTTTGATGAGTGCGCCGACGAGGTGGAGGCCGAAGAGAAGGATCAAGGCGCCGGCGACAGGGGCCAGGAGCGCGCGGTTCTGGCGCAAAAAGGAGCCGACCGCGCTGGCAGAGGCGCCGAAAGAAATAAATACGACGGAAAAGCCGGCGACAAAGGCGAGAGCAGAAGAGAACAGACCTGAGGCCTTGGCCTCCCCGTTGCGAAGCTGCTCCATGCCAATGCCGGAGAGCATGGAGATGTAGCCGGGAACAAGCGGCAAAACACAGGGCGAAAGAAACGAAATGAGCCCGGCAAGGAAAGCTCCAGCTAGTGAAACATCATTCATTTTGATTCAGTCCTTCTAATCTTCGTAGCTGTAGTCCGCGCGGGACCGCCACCGGCGCAAACCTATTCTCCCACAAAAGGAGAGGGTATTCGCGCTAACGCTGAGATCCCTTCCGGCAAGAGCCGGAATCCTCAAACGACTCCGATCAAAACCGGGATCCCAGTACAACAAGCTGGAACTCGCGAGGCTCGCGTGCGAGCAATTACATTCCATTAGACGCGCTAGAGGCCAAAAGGAAACAAGCGAGAGGAGGGAGCATATAAGCGACAGTTGATGGATTTGGCTGACGTGTGGCGGAAGCAAACTCAGCAAAGCAGCCCATAAGAGACTGAACAGAATAGGCTTGTAGGAACAAGGACTGGTATGGGGGTTGCTACTGAATGTTGCGCGTCGTGGTTGGATTCGCGACGGTGAATCCTTCGGCAGAACTTGTGAACTTTGCGCGGACATTGGGGTGGCTTGTGCTGAATTGGGAGGGAAAAGAAAGCTTAACGCAGAGACGCAAAGTGCACCGAGAAGTCGCAAAGAGGAAAAAGCACCAAGCGCGATGGCATGACTCTTCTTGTGCGCGGGTGCAGTTAGATCGCCGAATGGAGCTGGTGAGATCGGAGAAGCCCAAATGAACGACGTGCAGCGGCAGAACTACCGAGGAAATGAGGCGGCGCTTGCTTGGCGCGCGGAGGTTGCTACTGCAACAGGTGAGGGGCGTCCAGGGAGCTTCGAACCAGGGGAGCGAGGAATCGCGGGGTGGATCACCCGTGAAGCAGCGGCAGCGTGGGCAGCGTGCGGTGCATTCGAATGGGTGGCGCTGGGATACTTGGCGGCATCGAGCGCTCTGATCGCCGTTTTTGCGGAAAACCTCGCGCATGCGGTGAAGTTGTTTGGCATGCAGACGCTGGCGGCAGCGGTGATCCTGACTCTGTGTCGGGCGGAAGCACAGGCATTAAGGCGGGGAGTATGGAAAAGGCAGGTACAAGAAGAGCTAGACAGGAATGTCTGTCCCACGGCTGCACAAAAGTTCTGGCACTTCTGGCGGCACTGGTACCCGCATCTGTTTTTTCTGTTTTGTTTTGAAGAGCTAGGAAAGCTGGTGCATCTGGTGACGCCCGGCTGGCAGGACACGAAGCTCATCGCGTTTGATCAATGGCTGACGGGGGTGAATCCTTCGTTGTGGCTGGAGCGCTTCGCGCATCCAGCGCTGAACGAATTCATGCAGTTCGCTTATTTCACCTATTTTGTTTATTTGCTGATTCTCGGCGGAATTCTCTATTGCCGGCGCGATTTAAAGAGTTATTGGGCAGTGATGACGTATTCAGCAGTCGGTTACGCGTTCGGCTATGTCATTTCGATGTTCTTTCCCGTGCAGAGCCCGTGGTTCACGCTGTCCGGCCTGTGGCACGGCGATCTGACCGGTGGTCCGTTCACCGCGCTAATCAACTTCATCGAGAAATGTGGGCGGGTGCGCGGCGCGGCGTTTCCCTCAGAGCACGTGGCAGGGTCGATCGCAGCTCTTTGGGGAGCTTGGCGGCACCGGAGGTGGCTCTTCTGGGTGATGATGCCGTTGGTCATGTGCATGTGCGCTTCGACCGTGTGGGGACGGTATCACTACATGGCTGATGTGTTTGGTGGGATGGCGACGGGGACGCTGGGGTACGTGATCGGTAGTTGGCTGATGAAGACGCGAGGCGCAGTCGCGACGGAAGCGCGCTAAATCTGGGGCCGACGATCTTGAGGTTGAGAACGCTCAAAGATTTTGGCGATGCGGAGCAAGGTAGGCTCGCTCGAGACGCCGGCCATGAGTTGCAATCCGATGGGTAATCCCGAGCGGGTAAAGCCGCAGGGAACGGAAACGGCCGGCACACCGGCCAGATTTGCCGGGCGGTTGTGGCGTAGCAGCAAAGCGCGAGCCGGATACTTGTGCGCTCCGACGCGTATCGTTTCCTGATTCAATTGCGGAGCCTCAATAGCGGTCGAGGGAAATACCATGGCATCCACATCCGCCTCCGCAAGGGCCAAATGCAGCTGTTGGAGGAATTGTTTCTGAATCTCCAGCGCGCGCAGATACTCAACCGCCGGCACCTTGCAGCCCGTCTCCAGTCTTGAACGCACGTCGTCGCCGTACTCGGCGGAGCGGGCAGGAAAGTATCCCTGTTGCTGATGGTAAAGGGCCGCTTCCGTCCAGGCGATAAGATTTCCGGCGTCTTCGGTTTCATCGAGCAGCGGTACGGAAATGTCCTTCGCGGTCATGCCTGCGCAGCAAAGCTCCCTTAGAGCTGTGTCAAACGCGTTCCGGACTTCCGTGGAGAGCGCATCGAAAAACAATTGACGCGGGATTCCCAGGCAAAACTTTCCCTTGCCAGCGCGCAGAGCTGAAGGACTTGCCAGGTTTGGCTCGTGGCCCACACGGGAGTAAAGAACTCCTGTCAGAATGGCGACATCCCCGACGGTTCGAGCCAGCGGGCCGGCGCAATCGAGCGAAGGAGAAAGCGGGATGACGCCTTCGCAAGAGATGCGGCCCCAGCTTGGCTTCAGACCGGTGATGCCGCAGAGAGATGCCGGAATGCGGATAGAGCCGCCTGTGTCCGTGCCGATGCTGCCATAGCAAAGACCTGCGGCCACGGCGGCGGCGGAACCTCCACTCGATCCACCGGGAATGCGCGCGGGATCCCACGGATTGCAGACCGGACCATAGTGAGGATTGTTCGATGTCACGCCGTAGGCGAACTCGTGCATGTTGGTCTTGCCGAGCAGAACCGCGCCCGCTTGTCTGAGGTGTCCAACGATGCAAGCGTCTTCTTTCGGAATGAAATCTTTCAGAATCTTTGAACCCGCTGTGGTACGAATGCCTTCCGTGTAGATGTTGTCTTTCAGCGAAATGGGAATACCGTGGAGCGGGCCGCGATCACGAGGGCCTTTGCGGCCGCCAGGTGCCAAAAGTTCCGATTCGGCATTTTTGGCCTGCGCGAGAGCAACTTCAGTGGTGATGGTGATGTACGCGTTGAGTTTGGGATTGATCCGCTCGATGCGGGCGAGCATGAGCTTGGTAAGCTCGACGGGAGAAAGCTTGCGTTTGCGAAAGAGTTTTCCGATTTCCTCGATGGAGGCGAACGCCACGTCGGAGTCGCTCATGGGTGTCTCATTAAATCACGGCCGAAGAGACTCAGGCCAAAACCCGGTGCTGCATAAACCCCGGCTAGAAGATTCTTTCCTGATGACGGAGATTTCCGAAGGTGCCGATGTTCGCGATGATAAACGCCAAGCGGAACTGATTCTCCTCGCGCACCTGGCCGAGGTTGATGCGACGGTACTCGAAGGCCAGGCCGCAGCAGCCGCCATTGTAACTGAGCTGCACGATCTGGCTTTGCAATGTCTTGTTCTCGAAGTCGTAGCTGAGACCGGTGATGAGATTTAAGCCTTTGCGGGTTTCGCTTCCGTAGCCGACGAGCCCGCGAATCTGGTTTGAGAGCGGCTGCTGGAAGATAGGAAGGACGGGAGGAGGCTGGAGGGGAAGGTCGCTGAGCGCCGGATTGTCATTCAGCCGGAAGTAGGCAGCCGTGGCAAAGAATTCCCGATACGGCTTTAGTTTCAGGAGTGTGCCGATAGTGACGAGTCTCTGGATTTGAGGATCGTACTGAAGGATTTGTTCCAGATCATAGGGACCGCCGGGAGTGATCTTGAAATCGCTGATGATGGGAGACCAGTTGCGGGGACTGAATGCGAAAGCGAAAGGCGAGATGGAGTCAAGCGCATGGAAGACGTTCCGCTGCCCGTTAACGATGGCGCCGCCAAAGGTGGGATCAAAGTAGTGCTTCTGGACGATGCGCCACGAAATAAGCTCCTGAGGCTGGCCGTCACCATCCTTCCGGAAGAGCCGCTGCGTAAAGCCGTATTCGACTTCGCTGGTGTCGGTAAGAGTGGCATCGGAGTCGAAATGGACGAAGTCAGCGAAACGATTGACTCCTGTGACGTAGCGGTAGGTGAGCTCGGGTTCGATGGTGTGCTTGTACCGGTGACGTGTCTTGTCCTTCTTCAAGGAGGCGCGGTCGAAGAATCGTTCGAGCGTGGGCGGACGGAGCTCGACGGTGAACTCGCCGGTGTTGCGGGAGATGGAACCGGCGCTGAGTAGGCCAGCGGAATTGAGGGAATCGCCGTACCGGGTGGTGCGGAAAGCGGCGGAAGTCGTCACGCCGAACCACTGGCCAAAGTGCAGCGGAACGGTAACGCGCGGTGCCAATTCGTAGCGGTCCACGAAATTGGAAGTTTGAATATTCTGATCGCTGCGGAATGCGAAGCCGGCACCGGCGTCGAAGCCGAAATACACGGGGGCGCTGCGCCAGGGCGCTTGCTCGACGGACCCGAATCGTGCTTCAGGCAGACTCCGAAGCGTCACGTTCGTGGCCGGAACTGTGGTGACAGCGCCAGTGGACGAAGTCCTGGTCGTGGGAAGCGTCAGGAAATTCTTGTCATCGAGACCCGCGAAATTCAGGCTGAAGCCGCGGAAATTGTTCGAGAGGAAAACGGCGGTGCGCACTTCAGAGTTGATGGCTTCGCCGAAAGAATCGGTGAAGGCGAGACGGAAAGTGAGCGAGGAAAGTTGGTTGTAGTCCGTTACGAAGCGCCAGCCGCCGGGGAGCAGGGATTGGATTTCCAGGCGCTGCTGCTCGCCACCCTGAGGTGTGCGTGTGCCATTAGCGTTGAGCAGCCCACGGTCCTCGACGCCAAAATAGGTGTACTCGATCGAAGTTCTTTCGAAGGGCTTGGCGCGGAATGATCCGCGCTCGAGAACGCCGCGGCGGCTCAGGTATTGGACGCCCAGGGTAGCATCCAACCATGGGGTGGGAGCCAGATAAAAAGCATCGCCGAGAATGAAGCCCTTGCGCGAGCTTTGGCCGACATCGGGGATCAGGAAGCCAGACGCGCGGATCTTGCGGCCAGCGGGGGTGGAAGCGTAAGGGAGCCAGATGAGCGGCACGCGGAAAAGACGGAAGTTGGCGTTGACGAGAGCGACGGTTTTATCGAGACGAATTCGCGCGTTCGGCGCGTAGAACTGCCACTTGGGATGTTGGGGATCGCAGATGGTGATCCACGCGCGGTGGATGAGGTATACGTCTCCCGGCAAGCGTTCGACGTCCCGTGCTTCGAAGTAGAGCGGATTGTCGGAAACCAAGATTGCCGGATTGGGCCGCCGCTCGACCTTGACGTTGCCTCGAACGTTGTGAAAGGAGCCGTGCCCGGTGCTGACGTTGTAATGAGCTTCTTCTGCATCGAGGTGCTCGTCGCCGTAATCAAGGTGAACGTGGCCGGTGGCGGTGGCTTCGTAGGTCCTGCTGTTGTATTCGACGTGGTCCGCGCGAAGACGAGTGTCCCCGTAGTGAATGTCCACGTCGCCGTCAGCCGTGGTGACGTCGCCTTTGCGGGCTTGCGTTTTCGCTTCTAGGTTCGCGATTCCGCCTTTGGCGGAGGGAAAGCGGGTTTGTTGGGCGGAGGTGATGCGCGGCGGTAGGACGGCAAGCGCGAGGAGCAGCGCGGCCGGAAAAAGAAGAGGGCGGAGCGCTGAAAGAGCCCAGGCATGGGGATGACGGTTCACTCGGAGCATGCAGTCAATGAGAACAGTTGGATAGCCTAGCATGCGGTCGTAGGGATTTGAAGGCAAGGGCAGGCGATGAGTTGCATGTGAAGACAGAGCGATATTCGACAGGGATTGCATGCCGCTTCAAACGAATCGGCGGCGCGGCGCGTCTGACTTTGCGCTGGATTGGTTGGCCCATACAAAACACTTGATGCGTTGCGCGGTCCAGCCGGAGTATCATTCCGGGCCTTGCACACAGGGGGATGGAAATGAAGAATGCGTGGAATGCTCTGCGGAAAATCCTAGTTTGCGCGGTGTCTCTGGGCGCATTGGCAGTGACGGCGCAGGCGGCGTCTGGCGACCAGCCGAGTCCCACCGATAAATTCAAAAATCTGGAATTCCGGGAGATCGGCCCCGCGACGATGGGCGGCCGCATCGATGATTTCGCGGTGGTGGAGAGCAATCCAAACATCGTGTTTGTGGGCACGGCTTCGGGGGGTGTGTGGAAAACAACGAACAACGGGACGACCTGGGAGCCGGTATTCGATAAGGAAAGCGTGTCGACGATCGGCGACATCGCCATTGCGCCGTCGGACCCATCGGTCGTGTGGGTCGGCACGGGCGAGCCGAACAACCGGCAAAGCTCTTCGTGGGGTGATGGAGCTTATAAGTCGCTCGACGGCGGAAAGACCTGGAAGAAGATGGGGCTGGAGGCCACGCGGCACATCGGCCGAATTGTGATTCATCCGAAGAATCCCGATGTGGTTTACGTGGCCGCGTTGGGACACTTGTGGGGCGCAAATCCGGAGCGTGGAGTTTACAAGACGTCGGACGGCGGGAAGACCTGGTCGCAAGTGTTGAAAGTCAACGATGACACCGGTGTGAGTGACATCGCCATGGACCCGGAGAGTCCGGACACAGTGTATGCCGCGGCGTATGAGCGGCGGCGGACGCCTTATGGATTTAATGGCGGCGGCCCGGATAGCGCGATTTATAAGACGACGGATGGCGGCGCAACCTGGAAAAAATTGACGAAAGGATTGCCTTACGAGAGCGGCGGAGATACCGGCCGCATCGGCCTGGATATTTACCGCAAAGATCCGAACATCGTCTATGCGCTGGTTCAGCATGAAAAGGGCGGAATCTTTCGCAGCGAAGACAAGGGCGAGACCTGGAAGAAAATGAGCGATACGAATCCGCGGCCGTCCTACTACAGCCAGGTGCGCATCGATCCGAACAATGACCTGCGCATCTGGGCGCTGGGCGCGCAGATGTTTTACTCCGAGGATGGAGGAAAAAGTTTTTCAACGCAGCGTGTCCGGAGCATCCACGGAGACCACCATGCCATGTGGATCGATCCTGCGGATTCGAATCACATGCTTGCGGGGTCGGATGGCGGGATTCACTGGAGCTATGACGCCGGGAAGACCTGGGACTTCGTCAACACCATCGCCATCGGACAGTTCTACGAAGTGGGGCTTGACAACGAAAACCCCTACCACATCTGCGGCGGCTTGCAGGACAACGGCAGTTGGTGCGGGCCGAGCCAGACGCTGACGCGCGACGGCATCGTGAATGAAGACTGGCAGGTGATTCACGGCGGCGACGGCTTTTATGCAGCTGTCGACAATGTGGAGCCCTGGATCGTTTACACCGAGTCGCAGGACGGACATATCGACCGTCTCGACATGCGCATCGGGCAGCAGCGATCGATCCGGCCGGAAGCAAAAGCTGGAGAGCCGCACTACCGCTTCCAATGGAATTCGCCGGTGGCCGTTTCCGCGCACCAGCATACGACCGTTTATTACGGCGGAAACTATCTCTTTAAGTCCACGGACCGTGGGGACAATTGGACGAGGCTGGGTGGAGAACTGACCACAGGCGTAGACCGCAACAAGCTGCAAATTTTCGGGAAAACTCCGGACAAGAACACTCTATCTCGCCACGACGGCGTGCAGGAATATCCAACAATCACCACGCTAAGCGAATCGCCGCTGACGTCCAATGTGTTGTGGGCGGGCACCGATGACGGCAACGTGCAGGTGACGCGCGACGGCGGAAAGACGTGGAAGAACGTGGCAGCTAAGGTGCCGGGAGTACCGAAAGGAACCTACGTGAGCCGCGTGGCG
>Ga0209648_10002547_pt1 | contig 15143 bp, 12 predicted proteins | sample GraSoi2013_115cm_FD_185830 | JGI IMG/M metagenome (GOLD analysis project Ga0209648, IMG submission 185830) | Grasslands soil microbial communities from the Angelo Coastal Reserve, California, USA - Sample 9_17_2013_115cm (SPAdes) (version 2) | ecosystem: Environmental > Terrestrial > Soil >...
AGCAATTCGTCTAGCCACCTAGTGTGAATCTCAGCGTGAAGGAAATCAGGTTCATTAAGGATGCGACGGAAAAGACCGACGTTGGCCTTAATGCCGGTGACGGTGTACTCCTCCAGAGCGCGGCGAAGGCGGGCAATGGTTTCCTCGCGGCTGTTGCCCCAGGCTATGAGTTTGCTCAGAAGCGGGTCGTAATCGCTGGGGACGGTCCAACCCTCGTAGACGCCGTCGTCCACGCGGATACCCGGACCGCCAGGAATCTGACGCGAAATGATTTTCCCAGGTGACGGGAAAAAGTTGTTGTCGGGATCCTCGGCGTAGATTCGAACTTCCATGGCGTGGCCGCGCGGGATGATGGATTCCCATGCGAACGGCAGGCGGTGGCCTGCGGCGATGGCGATCTGAAGTTTCACCAGGTCGAGGCCCGTAACTTGCTCGGTGACGGGATGCTCGACCTGCAAACGCGTGTTTACTTCCAAAAAATAGAAATTGAGATTGGCGTCAACGAGAAATTCGACGGTGCCGGCATTGACATAGCCTCCCGCGCGCGCCAGGCGTACCGCGGCGTCGCCCATCTTCTTGCGCAGGTCGGGCGTGATGAGGGGCGAGGGCGCCTCTTCGATCACTTTTTGATGGCGCCGCTGCACGGAACATTCCCGTTCACCGAGAGAAACGACGCGGCCGTGGGCGTCGGCGAAAATCTGGATTTCCACGTGATGAGGGCGGTCGAGATATTTTTCGAGGTACAGGCGGTCGTCGCCGAAAGCGTTCATGGCTTCGGAAGAGGCATCGCGAAAAGCGGAATCGAATTCGGCGTCGCCGTGGACCAGGCGCATGCCTTTGCCGCCGCCTCCGGCGACGGCCTTCAGAAGAACGGGGTAGCCCATGCGGGAGGCCAGTGCCTGCGCTTCGGCGGGCCTTTCGATGTGGTCATTCGTCCCGGGAACGGTGGGAACATCCACGCCGCGGGCAAGCTGGCGGCCGGCGGTTTTTGAGCCGAGCGATTCCATGGCTTCGGCTGGCGGCCCGATGAAGGTGAGGCCGTTGTCGGCGCAGGCGCGCGGCAATGCGGGGTTTTCCGCGAGAAATCCGTAGCCAGGATGGACGGCATCACACCCGGCGCGGCGAGCTACATCCATGAGCTTATCGATACAGAGATAACTTTCGCGCGAGGGCGCCGGGCCGATGGCGTAGGCTTCATCGGCGAGGCGGACATGCAGCGACTTGCGATCAACGTCGCTGAAGACCGCGACGGAATGGATACCCAATTCGCGGCAGGCGCGCAGGATGCGCACGGCGATCTCACCGCGATTGGCGATCAGGATTTTCCGGAACATACCTGGTTTGCGATGCTGCGGAATTTTAACATGTGCTTTGGCGGCAAGAGACTTGCGGTTCGGCTTGCGTGTCTAATCGTTTGCGGTGTAAGAAAGAGCGGCGAACTTATTGTAGAGGTGGCGAACAACAATGAAAAAGAGACTGATTCTGGCGTTAACGGCGCTCCTGCTTGTGACCCTGCGCGCACCGGCGCAAGAAGCTGTCATCGCGCCGGCGGAGAATCTTGTACTGGATAGCGTGCCGAAGATACCGGCGTCGTTAGCGGAAACGGCGGGAAGATATGCCTCCTATCGAAGCGCTAGTCTTGCGGATTGGCATCCTACGAAACGAGAAATGCTGATCGCAACGCGCTTCGCCGAAACACCGCAACTCCACCTGGTGAAGACCCCTGGCGGGACACGGCAGCAACTGACGTTTTTCGCGGACTCCGTCGGGACCGGGAGGTTTCACCCGAATGGCGGTGACTACATTCTGTTTGCGAAGGACATAGGCGGCGGAGAGTGGTACCAGCTTTATCGATACGACGCGGCCACAGGCGACGTGACGCTGCTTACGGATGGAAAGTCGAGAAATTTGCCAGGGCCATGGTCTTCGAGCGGAGATCAAGTGGCGTATATGTCCACGCGGCGCACGGGAAAAGATACGGATTTGTGGGTAATGAATCCCGCGGACCCGAAGACGGATCATTTGTTGACGCAACTGGCTGGCGGCGGATGGCAGCCGCTGGATTGGTCGCCGGATGACAAGAAGATTTTGCTAGAGGAGGAACTTTCCATCAACGAATCTTACTTGTGGCTTGTGGATACGGCTACTGGTGAAAAGACGGAGCTGACTCCGAGGAATGCGTCCGAAAAAGTCTCTTATGGCGAGGGACGGTTCAACAAGGATGGCAAGGAGATTTACGTCACGACCGATAAGGATTCGGAGTTTCACCGGCTGGCGTACCTGGATCTGGCGACGAAGCAGACGCAGTACTTGACGACGAACATTTCGTGGGATGTGGAAGCCTTCGACGTGACACACGACGGGAAAATGATTGCACTCCGGACGAACGAAGAGGGCGTGAGCGTGCTACACGTGTTGAACACATCCACGAAGACAGAAGTGCCGCTACCGAAGCTGCCGGCGGGAGTTATGGGCGCGGTGCGCTGGCATAAGAATGGGCATGAGCTCGGATTCTCGCTGAACAATGCGCGGGGGCCGGGAGATGTGTATTCGCTAGACGTCGCGAATGGAAAGTTGGAACGGTGGACGACGAGCGAGACCGCTGTGAAAACGGATGGGTTTCCGCAAGCGGACTTGGTGCGGTGGAAAAGCTTCGACGGAAAAATGATTTCAGGATTTTTGTACAAGTCACCGGCGAAGTTCACCGGCAAGCGGCCGGTGCTGGTAGTGATTCACGGAGGGCCTGAGGGACAGTCGCAGCCGACCTTTCTCGGACGCAGCAATTACCTTCTGAACGAGCTGGGGATCGCGCTGATTTATCCCAACGTGCGTGGGTCCACGGGGTACGGTAAGACGTTCTCACTGCTGGACAATGGGTTCAAGCGCGAAGATACGTACAAGGACATCAATGCGCTGTTTGACTGGATCGCGACGCAACCCAGCCTGGATAGCGATCGGATTGCGGTGAGCGGCGGGAGCTACGGCGGGCACATGACGCTGGCAGTCTCCACTTTTTACAGCGACCGGATTCGTTGCTCCGTGGACATCGTAGGCATGTCCAATCTGGTGACATTCCTCGAGCACACGGAGGCGTACCGGCGCGATCTCCGGCGCGTGGAATACGGCGACGAACGCGAGCCGAAGATGAGAGAGTTCCTAGAAAAAATCGCGCCGATGAACAACATCGAGAAAATCAAGAAGCCCATGTTTGTGATTGCAGGAAAGAACGATCCGCGCGTGCCGGTGAGTGAATCCCAGCAGATTGCCGACGCGCTGAAAAAGCAAGGGACGGCCGTGTGGCTGCTCATCGCCAGGGACGAAGGCCACGGCTACCGGAAAAAGCCCAACCAGGATTTCCAGTTCTACGCCACCGTGGAATTCCTGCAGGAGTACCTTTTGAAATGAGAGAGAGCAGCGCCCACAATGGCTTGCTTACTTGATAGTTGAGCCCCCGAGCTGGCGCACGAACCAGGTGCGCGCTGCGCCGGTCGCCGTGCCCGAGTTCTTGTCATCGGGGTAGACGACGAGCGCGTTGCCGTTTAGGTCAGTGTCGGGCGCGAAATACTCCGCGAGGTTGCGGCTGCCCCCCGGGCATGCCAGTCCGTTCACGCAGATGGCGCCAACATGCACCACGCCGGTGGCGGCCGCTTCTGCAAACGTGGGCACGGCGGCCAGTGCGTCCTTCGACTGCGCCATCATGACCTCCCAAGGCGAGGTGTAATCCATATGATCGGTATGCGAGGTGCCCCACCAGAAGATGTTCACCTTGCCCAGCGAGCCGGCCGTCACCCACGGCTCGACGGCCGTCTTATTATTGACTCCATTATTCACGCGCACCGGCAGAGTCCACGTGGCGCCCTTATCAGCCGAGCTGGTCAGATACACGTTGCGGCTATCGGAGAAGACCACGTACACATTGCTGCCCCCATCCACTGCTACCACGGGGAAGACGTTCTCGAGCGAAATGCCGGTCGCGCCCTGGAAGACAAGCTTCACGATCCATGTCTGGCCCCCATCTGTCGAGCGCGCTAGGTAGATGGCACTGCCATCCCCGCTGGCGAACACGGTATAAACGTAGCCGTTGTTCTGGTCCACTGTGATGTTGCCCTGGAATCCGGGCTGCAGCCCGAGCACAGGATCGGTGACGTTGCTCATTTGCGTGAAGGTATGCCCGCCGTCAGTGGACTTGCCTACCCAGATGCTGGTGGTGTTGTTCGTGGTAGCATCACCCAACTGCTTGAAGGTTTCGTAAAGGATGTTCGGGCCGAAAGACGCGATCCACTGGCGATCGTCTCCAGGCAGGTTGGAGGCCGCTGGGTTGTTGAACCACGTGTTGCCGCCGTCGGTGGAAACAGTTTGGGTTACTGCTCCCAGCCAAAGCGAGTCCATATAAACGGCCCCGCTCGAGCCCACGGCCAGGTCCTCATCACCACCGCCTATGCCGACGCCGTTCAATCCAAAGGTGGCCAGCGCCTGCGCGCCGTCAGGCTCGCCAAGGTACGTCCAGGTAGTCCCGCCGTTCATGCATTTCCACATGTCCACGCCGCCCGGGACGCCCTGAATGGCCGAGCGCGTGATGCACCACGCGCGGCTCCACGTCCTGGTCCAGGACGAACAATAGCAGACTGTTGGTACCGCCGAGGATGTTTGCCGGATCGTTCGGGCGCTGCAGTTGCTGCGTAGTATTGAAAACAAAATTGCCCCTCGTGTAACGGGCGCGGCCGGAAGGCACGCTCGGCTCCTGCAATAGCGTCGCTGTACCAGTGTACGTGGTAGCGGCAGCCTCCGCCCCCACCGTTACCAAAACGGTGTAGGTGCCGGAGACAAGCCTGCCGGCGTCCACGAACTCAGAATTCGTTGCCAACTGTGCCGACGAGTACATGATGTTGCCATGCGAATCGAGCAGATAAAGGTCGAGATCGTTCGCCACCAAGCCCCAGTTGATGCTGATCTGCACGCCAGCGTTCGGGTTAGTGGTGTAAAAGGTTGCAGGCAGGTTCACCACCAGCGTGAACGTTTCGCAGGTGCCCAGTGACAGGCAAAGCGAGGCAATGGGGTCACCGAGGGCGGTCGAGGCCAGGTTGCTGCCGGTGAGGGGGCCACCACTCCAAGTGATACTTTGGCCCACGCCGGCTAGCGTTCCGCTTGACGGTGTAGTCGCCGACCATGCCGGGATGGCGGTGATAAGGAACAAGACCAGGAGCAATGTCTTTGTCTTCATGAGGATACTCCTATGAGCGTCTTTTTTTGGATTTCTAGACCTGGCGTTCGTCCCAGTACCCTGCTTCGCTTGTCACGTCGATTTACAACACTCCCCGGGTGGCGCATGATGGCATCCGATTGACCAAATCTCGTCGCCGCGCATGTCTAGGGATTTTCGGAAGATATTGGCAAAGCTCCTTGGTTAGGATCGGTACTAGATCTCGGATATTTTACAGCCGAAGTAACACTTTTACCGGTAGTATCACTACTATGTATTGGCGCCTGGCTCCCATGGGGCGACAGTCGGGTAGCGGGGGAGGCCACCGGAAACTGGCACTGGTGCCTGGAGCCGGTGCATGCCAGCGATCATGAAGGCCCACATCGCCAGATGGTGGCAAAATCACTACAAAGATGCCGCGAATCAGGGCAATCACAGAATGGAGGCTGTCCAAGAGGGGTCAAAGGGCAAGTACGCCCAAGGTCCGGCTCCGCAAGAGGTTTCGATTTAGAGCGGGATGTTGCCGTGCTTTTTCTTGGGGTTCGTATCGCGCTTGTTTTCGAGGGCGCGCAGGGCGGTGATGATGCGGGCGCGGGTGTCGGCGGGCTCGATTACCGCATCGATGTAACCGCGCTCAGCAGCGACAAAAGGATTGGCAAAGCGGTCGCGGAATTCGGCGATTTTTTCCTGGCGGAGTTTTTCACGCTCGGAATCGGGAGCTTTCGCTAACTCACGTTTGTAGACAATGTCCACGGCCCCTTCGGGGCCCATGACGGCAGTCTCCGCGGTCGGCCAGGCGAAGTTGGCGTCCGTTCGAATGTGCTTTGAGGCCATGACGCAGTAAGCCCCGCCGTAGGCTTTGCGCGTGATCACGGTGATTTTCGGAACGGTGGCTTCGGCGAAGGCGAAGAGAAGCTTCGCGCCATGCCTGATGATGCCGCCGAATTCTTGCTGCGTGCCGGGAAGAAACCCCGGAACATCCTCAAAGGTGATCAATGGAATATTGAAGGCGTCGCAGAAGCGCACGAAGCGTGCTCCCTTCACTGAAGCATTGATGTCAAGAACTCCCGCGAGAAACGCCGGTTGATTGCCAACGATGCCAACCGGCCGGCCGTCGAGGCGCGCGAAACCCACGACGAGATTTTTCGCGTAGTGTTCGTGGACCTCGAAGAAATAACCGTCGTCAACGACAGAATGGATGGCATCCTTCATGTCGTATGGCGTTTGAGGATCGGCGGGAACAAGAGTGTTGAGCGATTCGTCGCGGCGAGCCGGAGCGTCTGAAGTCGCACGGCGCGGCGGATCCTCCAAATTATTTGAAGGAAGAAAACTCATCAACTCGCGAATCATGGCCAGGCAGTCAGCATCGTCACGCGAAACAAACTGTGCCACGCCGCTGGTGGCGTTGTGGGTCATCGCTCCGCCCAGCTCCTGCTTGGTGACCTCCTCATGCGTGACGGTCTTGATGACGTCAGGACCGGTGACGAACATATAGGACGTTTCGCGCGTCATGAAAATAAAATCAGTGATCGCCGGCGAATAGACAGCGCCGCCTGCGCAAGGCCCCATGATGGCGCTGATCTGCGGGATGACTCCGCTCGCTAGCGTATTGCGGAGAAAAATATCAGCGTAACCCGCCAGCGAAGCGACGCCTTCCTGAATGCGCGCGCCGCCGGAATCATTGAGCCCGATGACGGGAGCTCCGGCGCGCATGGCGAGGTCCATGATCTTGCAGATTTTTTGCGCGTTAGCTTCCGAGAGCGAACCACCAAAAACGGTGAAGTCCTGCGCGAAAACGTAAACGAGACGGCCATCGATGCGTCCGAACCCGGTAACGAAACCGTCGCCCGCGGGGCGCTGCTCCTGCATGCCGAAATCGACGCAGCGGTGGCGGACAAATTTGTCGAGCTCTTCGAACGTGCCTTCGTCCAGCAAAAGGTGCATGCGCTCGCGCGCCGTGAGCTTGCCGGCTTTGTGTTCGCGTTCGCGGCGCTCCGGGCCGCCGCCGGCTTCGGCTTCCTCGGAAATGCGGCGGAGCTCTTCACCACGGTCGCGGCGCTTGTCTTCGGGAATCAAACTGGGCTTGGGCTCAGACAACTGGTCCTCCCGAGGAAGGAGATTCCTCCGTGCTAAAAATGCGCACGGCCAGATGCGTTGCAAGCCAAACAGTTCCCAGGAGCAACACGACACCCAGGAGCAGCTCCGCGCCCATGGCGACGGCGCGCTGGATAGGAGATTCGAGCGCCGTCACGTATTCCGTAGCCTGGACGAGAATGAACATTGCGCCGAGGGTCATCGCCACGATGAGGATCGTGGTCAGAATGGAAGCGACGATCATTTTCATGGGATTGGGATTGGGCCGCCCTGAAGCGGCATGCAGAAGGATAGCGCAACCGAAGGGAAATCAGAACGCAGAAGTCCTCCCCCACGGACAGGGAACTCTTAGCAAGTGCTTCGGGGCTCACGCGGACGCCTCGACTCTCAGCGCAGCCCGGACCAGTCGTCGGCAACGAGGATGGAGTCGCTCGGATTGGACACGTCGTACTTGATGCTGGCGGGCTGGCCGGCGACAAGGCGCTCCAAGCGAACCTGGCTTTCGAGGCCGGTGATGTCCTGCGCGGTGTGATAAGTAACTCCGGAAATCAAATAGCTGTAGGAGACAAGATGGCGCGGCCGCAGGTCAGTCAACGGATGAGCGCTCGCGCCGAACAAACCTTTGCGCACCGCTTTCGGTTCCGGCGGGTGTTCAACGAGCTCGACGATCTGCCCTTCTGCAATTCGGCCAATCTGGTTCAGATGAAGTCGCCGCTTGCGTTCCTCTTCCTCAGGATCCATGGGAGGGCGGAAGAAGGCGTAAACGATCATGGCCAGCGCAGCGATCGCCGCGCCAACCACTCCCAGCACTAATTTCCAGTCGGCAAACAACGCGTTCAACGAGCGGACTCCTAATTTCAGATCGGTGGGATTGCGCACTGCGCGGAAGGGACTCCCGACGACTGCCCATGCCCCACTCCTGCGTATTCTACCGAAACCTGGAGCTATACGTGAAACTACGCTTGCGGGGCATGCACCGGATTACGCAACAGGCCAATACCGGCAACGCTGACCTCCACTGTATCGCCGGCAACGAGTGGGCCGACGCCAGCCGGCGTACCAGTGGCGATGACGTCTTCCGGCATCAGCGTCATCATGCGGGAGATCCAGCGTACAAGAAATGTGGGCGTATAGATCATCAGCGAAGTAACGCCAGCCTGGCGCCGCGTGCCGTTGACGTGAGTCTCAACGAGGACGTTCGACGGATCGAGATCGGTTTCAATGTGCGGGCCAACCGGGCAAAACGTGTCGAAACCCTTCGCGCGTGCGAATTGCACATCGCTCTTCTGCAGGTCGCGCGCGGTGACGTCGTTGAGGCAAGTGTAACCCATCACGAAGGAGAGAGAGTCATCGGTGTCGCGCAGTTGCGAGCAGCGGCGGCCGATGACCATCGCGAGTTCGCCTTCGTGTTCCACGCGCTGCGAATATTTTGGCAAGACGATCGCTTCTTCCGGACCAATGATGGAAGAAGGAGGCTTGAGAAACATCATTGGCTCTTTGGGAACTTCGTTGCCCAGCTCTGCGGCGTGCGCGGCGTAATTCCGCCCTATGCAAACAATTTTCGAAGGCTCAACCGGAGCGAGCAGCCGCACATCGTCGAGGCGAGAAGTGCGTGTGCCGCGAGACCATTTCATCCACGGCAGACCGGAAATCTCGTTGACATTTTCACCTTCGATCACACCGTAATGCGCCGAAGCAGAGTCCGGTGCAGACGCATCGCGCATCACGTAACGGCAAATTTTCATTGCTAGTCAGCTCGCGTGATGGTTGGGATGAGAGGCATGCGCTTCACGGGCTCTCCAGATGGTGGCGGCAATCCAGCAAAGCGTAGTAAGAATCATATACATCACGGCGCCCAACATGAAGACCTGGAACGTGCTGTGCCAATCGCTTAGTCCACCAAAGACCATGCAGAGGGCGCGATAGCTCAAGCTGAAAATCACCCAGCCCAGAAGGCTCGACGCCAGGAGATGTCCCGGCGAACGAAAAAATCGGAAAATCGGAAGCCATGCGAGTAAGCAAAGAATCACGGCTGCGACAATATTCCGCTCGAGGGCAAAGCGTTCCGGGAACGCGGCGCGATTCGCGACGACCAGCCAGGCGGTAAAAACCAGCGTCAGACAAACACCCACGTAAACACCCGTGCGGACCGCCGCGTTGGGGAAGACGTGGAACCAACGATAACCGGGCAGATGCGGACGAACCGACATTGCGTGCTGGGCTCCCAGGATGCTGGCAATCGTTCAACCCGAAATTATGGCGATAGTTGCGTGACGTCAACAACCACAGGTGCGCACGGTGCGCTTTCATTTCCCGCGCGGTCCACCGCAGTTACGATGTACCAATAGCGGCGGCCGGGCTTTACAGACGTATCACGAACCGCAGGCGTGGGCAACAAGTCCACGGTCAGAAGCTCTCCTCTTGTGCCCTCTCGTTCACTTCTATAGACGCGATATCCTGCCAGATCGGTTTCAAGATTGATGGACCAGGAGAGCTCAACAAGAACCGCGCCCGGGGCCACGCCAGGAAGCAACGCCGCAACAAGATTCTGCGGTGTCGCCGGCGGGAAAGTGTCACGAGGCATGACTTTCACAGGCTGGGAGTCAGAGGACTCCAGTTCGTGCCCTTCCACCTGGATCACACTGCGCACGATGTAAATATAAGTCTGCTCGAAAACAAAGTCAGTATCGCGGTAGCTGTTGGTTTCCGATGAACCGAGGGGAGCAGCGTGTATTTCCGATTTGCTTTGCGGAAGTACTTGCGGCGACAAAGAGGTCGGGGGCTTCACGTCCGCACGATAGATTCGATAGCCGGTGATGGTTGGGAGAGGCTCCCCCGCGCTCGTGCCGGCCGGGACCGGCCAGGTCAATTCGATCGCGGACTCGGTCACGCGAGCCTCGACGTTTGCGATGGGAGCCGGAACAGGAAACATCTGCACCGAGATGGCATTCGAATCAGCAGAAGCGCGTTTTTGGGATGCGCGCGTTCGCACGATGTAAGCGACCGCTTCGCCTGGGTGCGCTTTGGTTTCTTCCGCCGAAATGGGATCGGTGAAGCGCACGCGGCCGTCGACGCGGTAGTCGTCCACAAGAGCGCCGGGAATCGTGTAAACAACACGGAATGACTTCGCGTCAACGGGGCGGCCGACCTTAACGGCGCCCCGGAGAATTTCAACCGCGGGTGGTGAAGAGAGCTTTTCCCCCGAGATGGAGCGCTCCGGAAGAGTAAACGAAAGTTCCACACCGTCGCCGGCTTGATGCGCGGAGAGATCGGTGATCGCCACGGGAACTGGTGGCGAAGGCGGCGTTGGCTCGCCAGGAGCTCCACAGCCAGCCGAACACAGAAAAATGAAAAAGAGAAACCGGAAAACGGCGAATCCTGGCGCGGGGCGTTTTGTAAGGTAAAGCGTCCCTTTTCTATTTTCCATTTTCCAATTTCAAGAATCAGAGAATGTAGCGGCTCAGATCCTGGTTCTTGACGATATCCGCGAGCTGCTTGGACACGTAAGCGGCGTCCACTCTCACGTTCTTCTTTTTGAGATCTGGCGCCTCGAATGAGATTTCGTCCAGAACTTTCTCGAGGATGGTGTGGAGTCGCCGCGCGCCGATGTTTTCGGTCTGCTCGTTCACATTTGTGGCGAAGCGCGCGACGGCGGCAACCGCGTCTTCGGTGATGTTGAGCTTTACTCCCTCAGTTTCGAGCAACGCGACGTATTGCTTGATGAGCGCATTCTTCGGCTCCGTCAGAATGCGGATAAAATCTTCTTCCTTCAACGATTGCAGCTCCACGCGAATGGGCAGCCGACCCTGAAGCTCCGGTATCAAATCAGACGGCTTGGTCACGTGAAACGCGCCCGCAGCGATGAACAGGATGTGATCGGTGCGAATCATGCCGTAGCGTGTGTTGACCGTCGTGCCTTCAATGATGGGAAGAATGTCGCGCTGCACTCCCTCGCGCGAGACGTCAGGTCCGTGCCCGGATTCCCGGCCGGCCACTTTGTCGATCTCATCGATAAAGATGATGCCCATTTGCTCGGCGCGCTCCACGGCCACGCGCGTCACCTGGTCCATGTCCAGCAGCTTGTTTTCTTCTTCCTGGATCAGGTATTCAAAAGCGTCGGCCACGCTCATTTTGCGTTTCTTCTTTTGCTGCCCGAACATGCCGGAGAACATGTCCTGCAGTTTGCCGATGTCCATTTCTTCGACGCCCTGGTTGGAGACGATTTCGAACGACGGCATGGTCCGCTCGCGGACCTCCAGGTCCACCATGCGCTGGTCCAGCTTCCCTTCGCGAAGCTGGACGCGCAGCTTTTCGCGCGTGCGTTGCGCCTGTTCCCGCTGCGCGGCAACCTCGCTTTCCGGAGTGCCGGGTGCGGGAGGAGGCGCCAGCGGAAGGAGGAGATCGAGCACGCGTTCTTCCGCGGCCTGCTCGGCGCGGTCAGCGACTTCGTCGAGTTTTTCTTCGCGGATCATGTCGATCGAGGTTTCCACGAGATCGCGGACCATCGATTCCACGTCGCGCCCGACATAACCGACTTCTGTATACTTCGAAGCTTCCACCTTGACGAACGGGCAGCCGGCGAGCCGCGCCAGGCGGCGCGCGATTTCTGTCTTGCCCACGCCCGTGGGACCAATCATCAAAATATTTTTCGGCAGAACGTCTTCCGCGATTTCCGGCGGAAGCTTCTGGCGGCGGACCCGGTTGCGCAGGGCCACGGCGACAGCGCGTTTGGCGGCGCCCTGCCCGACGATGTACTTGTCGAGCTCCGCGACGATTTCCCGCGGCGTCATGTCATCCAGAGCGGGCAGAAGTTCCTGCCCTTCTACGGGCTCGGCGCCATTGCCACCGGGTAAATAGATCAATTCTTTTTCGGTCTTGCTGGTCATGTCTTGCTCAGTTCCTTTGATGCGTGAAAACGGCTTGCCGTGTTTTCACCCTACCCCTATTCCGCTTTTCTCACAACAATACGCCCCGCCCGCTCGTCCCCTGTAGGGCGCGCCTGGGATTTACTCCGACTGGTCGGAGAGGCTGGCCGCTCCCATGCACTTCCGAACGGCGAAACTGCCGTCCCAAATTCTTCTCTTCTCACTTAAAACTTACAACTGAAAACTGACTACTTCCAGCTAAAGCTCTTCCACCGTAAAATTCGCGTTGGTGAAAATGCATATCTCGCTGGCTATGCGCATGGCCTCCATGGCCAGCTCCTTGGCGGTGAGTTTCGAGTGCTTCAGCAGCGCGCGCGCCGCGGCCAGGGCATAGGTGCCGCCCGACCCAATCGCCACGAGACCGTCGTCGGGTTCAATCACGTCGCCATTGCCGGAAAGAATGAAAGTGCCCTTGGTGTCCGCAACGATCAGCAGCGCTTCCAGATGCCGCAGCGCGCGGTCCTTGCGCCATTCCTTGGCTAGTTCGACCGCGGCTTTCTGGAGATTTCCTGAAAATTCCTGCAGCTTGGCATCGGCCGTGGAGCCGGCGAAGCCCGCCACGACCTTGTCATTGTAAAGCCGCCGCGTCTTGCGCGCCGTATGCTTCATGACGTGGTCGCCCATGGTCACCTGGCCATCGGCAATGAGCACGACCTTATTCTCCTTGCGCACGCACAGAACCGTGGTGCCGTGCATCTGTGGACTTTTCGGGCGATTACGCATCCGCACATTATAGCGCCCCGCGAGTCGCAGCGCCAAAATGCAGAAGCTTCGACGGCCCTTTGAGGGAACGTAGGGAGTACAGCACGCCCCCAGTTTGCCAAAGTAAACCAAGAATTTGTCTCAGCCGGGGATATTCTTACTGCTGCGAGATTTCGTGGAAGGAGAGGATTTTGTAGCCGCTGGTCGGCTGCGCCTTCTGGATCCAGCAGCTACTGTATCGAATGCCGTTGCCTTGCATCTCATCATCGAATTTTACGGACGCCCCCCCCATTTGTGACCGCAGATTCCCGTTCGAGTACCGCGTTTGGGCTACAAACATTGCACCATTGATTTGTTTGTACTGCATGTGACTTCCGTTGACAATACCTTGCCCCATCACAAGAATGATTCCGTACCAATTCGTGTCCGGGTCATAGGTAAACGTGCCGGTCACCAGGAGCAGCCCATATCCATCGTTGCTCCAGTTGCTGATGTCCAGATTGCCGTTGACGACGACAGTGAGTGGATTGGTGGGAGACATTCCCAATGACGTCAAAGCGGATCCGTACACGGTCGGTAGAGGATACGTCGCGGAGCTCGGCTTAGAGCCCGGAGGGAATGTAGCGTCGGCGTTTGGGGCAATGGCGTTCACGATCGCATCGAGTTGGCTTGGGCTTTTCAGGTTTGTGGGGAACGTGCCGCTGATGTCCTGCACATCTGGTGCCGTGGGGCCCGAGCCTTTATAGTTGGTCCGCGTGGACGCAGGCAGGATTCCGGTGAAACCAGAGCCGCCGTATATGACGGGATTAATGTCGGAACCATTGAGAACACCGATTGCCGCAACCGCCGATCCGACGACCGGGGATCCGGAGCAATCCTGTTCATTTCCGCTCACATAGAACACTGTGTTCTTACTAGGAGAGCTAAAAGCCGCACCGTTACCTGCGCTGCCTGAAAGGGTCAGCGCCGCAAGAAAAGGAGGCAGCGTGATCGGTGCGGAAGCAGCAAGATACTGAAGCATCTTCTGGCTACCGTTGGGCAGAACCGCGAACGAGGTGATTTCAAAAGCCTGCTGCGTCCCGCTGGAAATCTTCGTCAACTTCGATTGTGCGCTGTCGTAGTAGAGCACCTGATTGTCCCTTGCCGTGTCACCGTCAACGTAGATGTTGAGTGAACTCTCCGAGACGGCGTTGATCCGCACCCACTTGTAGGACGGTCCCTGCACTCCTGCGACCGTGGAAAGAGAAGTGGTGCGGCGAGAAGGATTCGGAAGCGGATAGGTGGCGACGGGGAACTCCGTGTTGAATTCCAGATCCGGATACGTGGACGCGGGATCCCAGGGCGCCACGGTTTCGCCACCCACCGGATTGATGATGTACACGGGTTGCCCTATGGGAAGGGGCGTGGGTATTAGGCTGGACGCGGTGTTTTTGAACGAACCCGTATTCTTTGCAAGCAGACGGCCTCGGGCCTCTTCCAGGCCGGCTAGGGCCGCGTAATAAACGCCGGTAGCTGTACGGTAATTGCCCGCCAGTGCGGTTTCCGTACCCGACGAGACGATCAGAGCGATCGCCACCACGCTGATCAGCAGCAAAACGAAAATCGAGATGAGCAGGGCTATCCCTGTTTCCTTGCTCTGCCTCCGAATTGGACTTCGCGTTCTCACTGCACTCCGCATAGCCGGCCACGCCCCGATAATTGCACCAGGCGAGGCCGGCCTGTAGCCGCATCCGGAAGAGGGGCCGCGACGATCAAGGTGACGTTGACTTCCCGGATATTCGCCGGGGAATTGTTGGCGCCTGCCGACATACACAAAATAGTTGGAGGAGGGGGAAACTGAGGCACAGGAGGATTGTCGCAGACGTACGTGAAGATGGGCACGGGGTTTCCTCCGAACAACCCCGGATACGCTGTCTGACACGTTGGAATCTGGGGAGGACATGTGTTGTTTACAACGTTTTGTACGAAGGGTGCGAGGACTACTGCTGGCGTTGTTGCTGTCGTGGCTGCATCTGGGTCAGCACCCGCAGTTTTTTGTATCATCCCGCGCATGAGCGTGGTCCCCTGCAATTGGTACCGAATCCACTCAACGTGGCAGTTTGGTGCGCAATTGGGATCTAGGGGATTAGGATTCGTCTCGATAATGAGGTCGAAATCGCCTGGGCTGCTGCCGCCCGCTGCTGTGCTGCATGTTCCGCCACCAGCCGTGCCTATTTGACAGG
>Ga0209648_10002548_pt1 | contig 15141 bp, 14 predicted proteins | sample GraSoi2013_115cm_FD_185830 | JGI IMG/M metagenome (GOLD analysis project Ga0209648, IMG submission 185830) | Grasslands soil microbial communities from the Angelo Coastal Reserve, California, USA - Sample 9_17_2013_115cm (SPAdes) (version 2) | ecosystem: Environmental > Terrestrial > Soil >...
TGTGCAGGATTTCGAAACCGCGGGACCCGGCGCCGCCGTCAGTTTTATCGAGGAAAATGCGACCAACGATCGATGGATCTTTCTCGAAGACGCCAACGATGCTGACGAGGCGCTCGACGAGTACGGCCCGCAGCATCCGATGACGCGCGCGCTCAAGGGCAAGAAAGCCGGCGAGAAATTTCAGTTGCCCGAGGGCCGCTTCAGCCGCAGGAGCGCCACCGTGAAGCAGATCATGAGCAAGTACGCGTGGCGTTACATGGATTGTCTGAGCAACTGGCAGGCGCGATTCCCGGGCGAAGCTGAAATCGAGATGAGCCCGATGGATGCCGAAACGATTCCATGGAGCGAAATGGGTGACAGCTTCGAGCCGATGTTCGAATCGAGCAACGGCAACGGAAACGGCAATGGCAGCGGCAAGCGCGAGGATCTCCTGAAACACGCCGAGCACCAGATCTCGCCCGATCACCCGGCTGTAATCCGCAAGCGAACTGTAAAGCCGGGCATACAACTCCCGCAAACAAGCCACGATCTGTTCACGGTATTTGCCCGTCAGCGGACGAAAAAAATTCAGTCGTTCATTGGCGAACAACATCGGGGGTGCGTGTCCTCATTCACACATTGAACCTGAAATGCATCACGTCACCCTCGCGAACGATATATTCCTTTCCCTCGAGGCGCAGTTTCCCCGCCTCCTTTGCCCCCGCCTCGCCCTTGTTGGCGATGAAATCGTCGTAGGCGATGACTTCGGCGCGAATGAAGCCATGCTCGAAATCCGTGTGAATCACGCCGGCCGCTTGCGGCGCCGTCGCTCCCCGGTGCACCGTCCAAGCGCGGACCTCTTTGACCCCGGCGGTAAAATAGGTCTGTAGTCCCAATAGCGCATACCCACCGCGAATCACGCGATTCAGGCCGGGCTCGTCCAGCTTCAGCTCCGCCAAAAACTCCGCCCGGTCGGCCTCTTCCAGCTGCGAAATCTCCGCCTCGATCGCCGCGCACACGGGCACCACCACAGCGCCCTCGGCCTTCGCCAGCTCGCGGACCTTATCCAGCCGCGGATTGTCGGTAAAGCCATTCTCGTCGACATTGGCCACGTACATGATCGGTTTGTCGGTGAGCAGGTGCATATCCCGCAGCAATGCATGTTCGTTCGCGTCCAAGCCCATCGACCGCACCGGCTTCGCCTCGTTGAGCTGCTTGCGCACCCGTTCGAGCAAATCGCGGGTTTTGACCGCATCTTTGTCGGCCGTTTTGGCCGCTTTGACGGACTTTTGATACGCCCGCTCCACGCTGTCGAGATCCGCCAGCGCCAGTTCCGTGTTGATCACTTCGATGTCGCTGGCCGGATCGATCTTGCCGGCCACATGAATGATGTCGTCGTTCTCGAAGCAGCGCACCACGTGCGCGATGGCATCCACTTCGCGAATGTGCGCGAGAAATTTGTTGCCCAGCCCCTCGCCCTTCGACGCGCCCGCCACCAATCCCGCGATATCCACGAATTCCACCGTGGTCGGCAGAATCCTCTCCGGATGGACGATGGCTGCCAGCTTCTCGAGGCGCGGATCCGGCACCGGCACCACGCCCACATTGGGGTCGATGGTGCAGAAGGGATAATTCTCCGCCGCGATTTGCGCACGGGTCAGCGCATTGAACAGCGTGGATTTCCCCACGTTCGGCAAACCGACGATTCCGCATCGAATAGGCATCAAGTCTTTCCCGCCCGGCTGTGCAGCCGGGTCATGGCGCGCTCCGCGCCTTGCTCGAGTAATAGCGGCATGCAATCCGCCGCCGTGCTCACCGCCTCCAGAATGAGATCCTCTTCCGCGCGCGGCGCCCGCGTCAGCACATAGTCGATGACTTCGGCTTTGTTGCCGGGATGGCCTATACCCAAGCGCAGCCGCCAAAAAGTCTCGCCGATGTGCGCGATCGTATCGCGCAGCCCGTTGTGACCCCCGTGCCCTCCGCCCTGCTTCAAGCGAACGCCGCCCGCCGGCAAATCGAGCTCATCGTGCGCCACCAGAATATTCTCGGGCGCAATCTTGTAGAAATCGCTGAGCTGGCGCACCGATACTCCGCTGCGATTCATATATGTCGTGGGCTTCAACAAGACGATATCCTGCTCGCTCAAGGAGATGCGCGCGGTCTCCCCGGAGTACTTGCGGTAGTCGCGAAACTCGCCCCCATGACGGCGCGCGAGCAAGTCCACGAACCAGAAACCCGCATTGTGGCGAGTGACCAGATGTTCGGGGCCGGGATTGCCCAGGCCGACCACAATGCGCAACGGTAAACCAGTCATCGTGAACGCACTCACCAGACAATAAATAGAAAAAGTAAGGGCCGTCGTGCCGACGGCCCCACTGATCCATACGCCGAAAACGCTATTTCTTGGCGTCTTTCTTTGCCGGTTCCTTCTTGGCTTCTTCTTTCTTCGCAGGCGTTGCCGTCTTCGCCGCGTCCGCGCCGGCTGCAGGCGCCGCCGCCGCCGCAGGTGCCGCTGCCGCTCCTTCCGCCGCCGGCGCACCGGCCGCCGCTGCTGCAGTCGGCTCGGGCTCTTCCGCACGCGGGCTGTGAATGGCCACGACCGCCGCGTCATCCTTCACCAGATCCACGAGCGTGACGCCGTCAGGAATCTTCAGCTGCGAGAGGTGGATGCTCTCATTGAGAGACAATCCGGAGATATCGACTTCGATGAATTCCGGCAAATCCTTGGGCAAGCAGGAAACTTCCACTTCCGTGCGCATGTGCGACACGAGTCCACCCTGGGATTTGACGCCCGGAGAAATCGCCGCACCCGTGAAATGCAGCGGAATGCTGATGCGAATCTTCTCGTTCTCTTCGACCCGCTGGAAATCGATGTGCACGATCGCATTCTTGAACGGGTGCCGCTGCACGTCCTTCAAGATGGCCGCCTGCGTCTGATCGCCCACCTTCAAATTCAGGATGGTCGAATAGAAGCGCTCGTTGTCGAGCATGATCAAGAGCTTCTGATGGTTCAAAGTCAGTGTGCGCGCGTCGGCGTGCCCACCGTAAAGAATCGCCGGTACTTTTCCTTCGTGACGCAGGCGGCGGCTCGCACCTTTGCCTTGCGTCTCGCGGAACTCGGCGACGAGTTCGAAAGAGGTTTTCATAATCTTCTCCAGTTACATCACGAACACGGCGCCCGAGCATCGCGACCAATTGCGCGGGCACCGACCAATCAATTCAACGTCGATACGGGTCCGGTCACACCGGCCTCATTCAATCTACGTACAGCGAACTCACCGATTCCTCGTCATTGATGCGGCGGACGGTTTCCGCCAGCAATCCCGCCACGCTCAACTGGCGTATCCGCTTGCAGGCCAGTCCTTCCTCCGACAGGGGTATGGTGTCGGTCACCACCAATTCATCCAATACCGACTTCGAAATGCGTTCAATCGCGGCGCCCGACAGCACGGGATGCGTGATGTAGGCGACCACTTTGATCGCGCCCTCGTCTTTGAGCGCCTGCGCCGCCTGGCACAATGTGCCCGCGGTATCCACCATGTCATCGACGAGGACGCAGGTTTTTCCCTCAACCTCGCCGATGATGTTCATCACCTTCGATTCATTCGGCCGCGGCCGGCGTTTGTCGATGATGGCCAGATCGGCATCGTCCAAGCGCTTGGCCAATGCACGCGCGCGCACCACACCGCCCACGTCCGGCGACACCACGATCATGTTCTTGTACTTCTGCTTCCAAGCATCGCCCAGCAGCACCGGCGAGGCATACACATTGTCGACCGGTATGTCGAAAAACCCCTGAATCTGATCCGCGTGCAAATCGACCGTCAGCAGGCGGTCGACGCCCGCGCTCGCAATCATGTTCGCCACGAGCTTGGCCGTGATGGACACTCGCGTGGCTCGCGGCCGGCGATCCTGGCGCCCATAACCGAAGTACGGCACCACCGCGGTGATCCGCTTCGCCGACGCCCGCCGGCAGGCATCCGTCATCATCAACAATTCCATCAAATTTTCCGCCGGAGGATTCGTGGGCTGCACGATGAACACGTCGCGTCCGCGCACGTTTTCCATCAACTCCACATTCACTTCGCCGTCGCTGAATCGTCCCACGTGAGCCCGGCCCAGCGGCACACGCAAATGCCGCGTGATCTCCTGCGCAAGCGCGGGATTCGCCTTGCCGGTGAACACGGCAATCGTCAACGATTCGAACTCATTACCTTGCGACATGGGTCCCGCTCAAATTGGCTGGGGTGGAAGGATTATTCGGCCCTGCGGGCCTCACCCCTCCGGGGCCGCCCTTCGGGCGTTATCCTTCCCCTGCTAACTCATCCTCTTGAACCATTTCCAGCCGACGAATCGCTCCAACCGCAAAAATTTGGCTGGGGTGGAAGGATTCGAACCTCCGTATGGCGGGATCAAAACCCGCTGCCTTACCGCTTGGCGACACCCCAACTTGAAATCTACGATCGGCCACCGCGAAAAGCCGATTCTCAGCCGATCGCTAATCTTTCAAGCAAGGGCGAGTCGTTCAGTCCGCGAGCCAAAAAAGCCTCCAACGCCGGCGGCAACTCTCCTAAAATCTCTTGCCTAAGATCAATCGTCTCAACCGCCAAAAAAACACAGGCCCCAGTACCCGTCAGGCGCGCCGGACCGAAGCCCGACAGCCAATCGAGCGCGCGCGCCACCTCAGGATATCGGCGCCGCACGACGCCCAAGCAGTCGTTTCGTCCACCAGACGCCAGGAAACCGTGAATTGTGATGGGCGCAGAATTCCTTGTCAAATCAGGATCCCGAAACACATCCGCCGTACGCACACCAATATTCGGTTTCAAAATCAGATAGTTAGCCTCAAAGGGCGCCTGCGGCGGATACAACGGCGTCAGGCGCTCGCCGATTCCTTCCGCCCAAGCGGCCCGGCCGCGGACGAACACGGGCACGTCGGCCCCCAACTTGAGCCCGAGCGCCGCCAGAGCGTCCACGGACCAGTGCAAATTCCACAAATGATTGAGCGCCACCAGACAGGTCGCTGCATCGGAACTGCCGCCACCCAGACCGCCGCCCATGGGGATGCGCTTGAGCACGCCGATGTCTGCGCCCAGGGGGCAGCCGGCGGCGGTTTGCAGCGCCCGGGCCGCGCGCACGCAAAGATCGGCCTCCTCGGCCACATCGGCAATCTCGACCCGGCGGCGAATCCGGCCATCGGCGCGAACCTCGATCGTGATCTCGTCGCAGAGATCGACGAACTGAAAGCAGGTTTGCAGTTCGTGATACCCATCGGGCCGCCGGCCCACGATATGTAAAAACAAATTGAGCTTGGCAGGCGCGGGCCACGGTGCCGAACGCGTCGCTGGCCGAGGAGTCTCCCGCGACGCGTTCATCGCGGCTCCCAGCGATCGACGGCGATGCGCACGCGCACGCCCGCACGGCTCAACACCAGGTGCGAGGGCAGTAAATCTCCATTCACGGGCATGTAGCGATCGTAATCGATATTCCAATCATCTTGAGTCAATTGCGACGCACGGTCCTGCTCGTTGCGCTCGAGGTCGAAGGCCGCGCTCGGATCAGGCACGCCGAGCAGCCAGAACCGCAGATGATCGATCGGCAGATCAAACCCTAAGCGCTCCTGGAGCTGCCCCAGCACCGCGTCGCTCGGCGGCGCGCCGTTCACTGAAAGCCCGTCGGGCGTGCGCTTGATCACGACTGAACCGACGCCGAGCGGACCCGACAAATGAACTTCTGCCGAATCGCCGCTCTGCCGCCAATTCAAGCTGGCTTGCCAGCCTTGCGTGCCGGCCGCGACGGCGGCGCGCCCATCGAGCCGCCAGGAACTCAAGCCCTGCAAATCGGCGGCCCGCTGCTCCCAACCCGCAGCAGCGCCCACGGGCGCCGGCGCGTGTCGAGTCGTCGCGCACGCGGCGAGCACGGTAGAACACAACAGGATCAATAGTACGCTGCGCACGCAGGCTCAATTCATCACGGGCAATGGCCGGCGCATCGGGGGTGCCGGCGCCATGCCGTGAAATCGCTGCCGCGTCGACTTGAGCAGGCGATTGTTGCCATCGGCGGCGCTGGCTTCGGACCAAATGCGTTCGGCATCGTCAGTTCTGCCCATCTGCCACAGCACCTCGCCGAGATGCGCCGCGATGTCGCCGCCGCGATCGTCCGCGTAGGCGGCCCTCAGATAGGTTTCGGCCTCCGCGCTGTGGCCCTGGCGGAACAGCACCCAGCCCAGACTGTCGAGAATCGCGGCATTCTTGGGCGCGGCGGCGTAGGCGCGTTCGATGAGTTCGCGCGCCCGCCCGAGGTTTCGAGAGTGATCGGCCAGCGTGTAGCCCAGCGCATTCAACGCCGCCGGATCGTCCGGCCGTGCGTTCGCAAGGTCCGTCAATTCAAGCAGGGCATCGGGAATTCGCCCCTGTTCCTCGTAGATCGACGCCACCGCATAGCGCAGTTCCACGCTGTCCGGATACTCCTTGACGCCCCCCTGGAGCACGACGATCGCCCGCGCCGAATCGCCCATGTCGGCGTACATGCGGGCGCGCGCGGCCAGAATTTCGGGTGCCCGCTGCGGTTCATCCTCGATCAGCCGATCGAGCAACTCCTCGGCCACCGCCGCGGCGCCGTGCGTTTGCAGTATCGTGGTCGCCCGCAGCAGCGCCGGCAGCGCATTCTCGCCGTTCTGCACCTGCGCATATAAGCGCAAGGCATGCTCCGGATCACCGTGACGATCGGCAATCAGTCCCAGATAGTAGAACGCATCGTCGAGGTACTTATCCGACCGGAGCAGCTGCGCAAATCGTGCCGTGGCGGCGTCGAGATGCCCTTCCTGAAACTCGATGAGCCCCAGCAAGCGCAGCGCCACCGGCGCGTACTCGGGGTTGTGCGCCAGAATTTCCAATTGCTGGATGGCCGCCGAATCGTGCTGGGCGGTCATCAGCAACAGGGCGTAGTCGAGGCGATTGGCCGGCATATCTTCGTGCTGCACTTTCTCCTCTGCTTGCGCGAGCGGACGTTCGGCATCGCCGGCCATGATTCGCGCTCGCGCCAGCGTCTGCAGAGACTCGCGGCGCGCGCCCTCATCGTTTGCATTTCCGCTCGCCACGGGAAGCGCCAGCGCCGCCGTGAAACTGCGCACTGCCGCCGCCGGATCGTCTGCACGCAGCGAAGTGAACCCCTGCACTCGCAAAGCCGCCGGCGAGGACGGAAACGACGGCACCAAGCGATCCGCGAGCTGACGCGCGCCGAAGACATTGTCATTGCCGGCGAGATAGCCTTCCAGCGCCGCGAATTCCGCCTCCGTGCCGATGGGCGAGCTCGAGAGCACGATGCGATAGTGCGCGGCGGCTTGATCGATCTTGTGCAGCGCAAGTGCAGCCCGCCCTGCGGCGCGCCGCGCGTCCAGCGACTTGGGATCGACTTCGATCCAGCGCGCGGCAACTTTTTCAGCTACGGACGGCTGCAGGCAGTCGGCCGCGACCTGCGTTGCGCGTTCCAGCAAGGCCAAGTCGGTTTCGCCGGCCGCAGCGGCCGCATATTGGAGCGCCGCGACGCGTGGCTGATGCCGTGCGAGGGCTATCTCGGCCGTGACGGTATAAAATGTCTGCGGGGCCGTGGCGGCGTCGGACTTGGGATGCATGCCGGCACAGGCGGCGCAGGCAGCGAGCCCGAGCCCTATCGACGCCCTTGCACAGATTGAAATCGAGAACACGCCCTCACTATAGCGAAATGACTACTCCGATGCCGCGGATTCTAAGCTTGCTCTAGCGGCTCCTCTTCCACCAGAATCAGATAGTTACAGCCCAAAAGCGCTTCAATGGCATTCAGCATCCTTGGCATGAATCACAGGACCGCCCCGGTCGCGCTGCGCGAAAAGGTGGCGTTCAGCGAGGAGCGCTTGCTGGCCGCCTTGCGCACATTGCGGCAGGAAGCCGGGGTCGCGGAGGTGGTCATTCTCTCCACGTGCAATCGAACCGAGGTGTACTGGGCGGGAACCGCGACCGGCGCGGAGCTGTCGCAGTGGCTCGAACGGCACCACGGCAATAATCTCGACCTCTCCTCCAGTCTGTACGTTCACCAGGAACGGCAGGCCGTGGAACACGCCTTCAGTGTCGCCTCGGGTCTCGACTCCATGGTGCTCGGCGAGGCGCAGATTCTAGGTCAGCTGAAAGATGCGTACCGCGTCGCGCAGGAAGCCGGCAGTACCGGGCCCGCGCTCAACAAGCTGTTCCAAGCGGCCTTTTCCGCGGCCAAGCGCGTGCGCTCGGAGACTCGCATCGGCGAGAACGCGGTATCGATCGCGTCCGCGACGGTCAGTCTGGCACGGCGGGTGTATTCGAACCTGAGCGCTCATACCGCCCTCATGGTCGGCGCCGGCGAGATGAACGCCCTCGCGGCACGCCATTTCATGAGCGCCGGCGTCAAACGCATGGTCATCGCCAACCGTACCTTAGGAAGGGCACAGACCCTGGCGGCGGAACTCAAGGCCTATGCCGTGGGGCTCGAGGATCTCGACAAGGAACTGGCTCAGGCCGACATCGTCATCACCTGCACGGCGAGCGCCGTGCCGCTCATCACCAAGAGTGCTGCGGAAGCTGCCATTCGCGCGCGGCGCCGGCGGCCGATTTTCATGGTGGATTTGGCGGTGCCGCGCGATATCGATCCGGACGTGGCCGACCTGGAAGACGTGTATTTGTTCTCCATCGACGATCTGCAGCAGCTGATCGACGAAAATCGGCAGCAGCGCGCAGTGGCGGCGGGCGGTGCACGGCTGCTCATCGACGAGGAAGTCTCGCGATTTCTCACCGAATCGCGCGCCCACGACGCCGGCCCGGCCATCCGTGCGCTGCGCCAGCAGGGGGACGGGATCCGCTTGCAGACCCTGGAACAAGCGCACCGCCTGCTGGCCGCGGGTAGATCCACTGATGAGGTGATCGAGTTTCTCGCCAGCACCCTGACGAATCGGCTGTTGCACGCCCCGACACAGGCCTTGCGCCAGGCCGCCGAATTGGCCGATTCTGCCCTGGCCGAGGCCATTACTCGGCTATTGATCGAAGAACGCGACCGGCATTAGGAGCTTGTCGGACTTAGGTCCATCTGCTGCGACGATGCCCCTAAGTCCGACAAGCTCCTGGGTTCCGGGGCCGCTATAATCCGCGCCCATGAAAGACTCCATCCGGCGCAAGCTCGAAAAATTGGACGAGCGATTCGAGGAAATCAGCCGCCTGCTCTCGGACGCGGGCGTGATTGCGCGTCAAAACCAATTCCGTGAACTGTCGATGGAGTACTCGAGATTGGGCCCGCTCGTCGAACGCTATCGACGCTTCATCGCGCTCGAGCGCGACTTCGGCTTCGCCCGCGAGCTCGCGTCGGGCGCGGACGCGGAAACCAGGGCCATGGGCGAGGAAGAGCTCGCCGACCTCGCGCCTCGGATCGCGGCCGAGGAACTCGAGCTGCAGCGCCTGCTGGTGCCGAAGGATCCGCATGACGACAGCAATATCTTCCTGGAAGTCCGCGCCGGCACCGGCGGCGACGAGGCCGCCATCTTTGCCGGCGACCTGTTCCGCATGTACACGCGTTATGCCGAATCCAAGGGTTGGGGCGTCGAGGTTTTGAGCGAAAGTCCGGGCGAGCATGGCGGCTACAAGGAAATCATCAGCCGCATCATCGGCCGCGGGGCGTATTCGCTGCTCAAATTCGAATCCGGAACGCACCGCGTGCAGCGCGTGCCCGCCACCGAGGCGCAGGGACGCATTCATACCTCGGCCTGCACGGTGGCCATCCTGCCGGAGTTGGAAGAAGTCGAGGCGATCGAGTTGAATCCGGCGGATCTGCGCATCGACACGTTTCGCTCCTCGGGCGCGGGCGGTCAGCATGTCAATAAAACCGACTCGGCCATTCGTATCACCCACCTGCCCACCGGCCTCGTGGTCGAATGCCAGGACGAGCGCTCACAGCACAAGAACCGCTCGCGGGCCATGTCCTTGTTGAAAGCCCGGCTGCTGGCCGCCGAGCGCGAGAAGCAGCAAAGTCAGCAAGCGCAATCGCGTAAATTGCAGGTGGGCTCGGGCGACCGTTCCGAACGCATCCGCACCTATAATTTCCCTCAAGGCCGGGTCACCGACCATCGTATCAATCTCACGCTGTACAAGCTCGACGATGTCATGAACGGCAATCTCGACGAATTGATTCGTGCATTGAATCAGGAGCACCAGGCCGAAGAGCTGGCGCAGCAAGTCGAATGAGCACGGTCTCGGTCTCCCAGCTCTTGCAGCGCGGCGCTCGCTCGCTCGAGAGCCACAGCGACTCGCCGCGGCTCGACGCAGAGTTGCTGCTCGGCAAAACCTTGAGGCTGTCGCGCTCGGCGTTGATCGCGCGCAGCAACGACCCGGTCTCGAGCGAACGCGAGCAAGGCTACGCGAGTCTGATCGAACAACGCCTGAAGGGCGCGCCAGTCGCCTATCTGACGGGCACCCGGGAATTCTGGTCGCTGGCACTCCGCGTCACGCCGGCCGTGCTCGTGCCTCGGCCGGAAACCGAGCTCTTGGTTGAACTGGCGTTGCAACGCTTGCCCGGGCAGCAAGCCGGCCCCGCTGTCGATCGTGCGTGCTCCGTTCTCGACCTGGGCACCGGCAGCGGCGCGATCGCACTCGCCATCGCCTCCGAAAGGCCGGGAGCGCGGGTCACGGGCGTCGATATCTCGCCGTCCGCGCTCGAAGTCGCCGTTCAGAACTCGCGCGACCTCGGGCTTGCACGCATCGATTGGCGCTTGGGATCCTGGTTCGAGCCCGTGCCCGGCGAACGATTCGACGTGATCGTCGCCAATCCTCCCTATGTCGCCGCGGCCGATCCCGCTCTTGAACACTTGAGGGCGGAGCCCGCGATTGCGCTCTGCGGTGGACCCACCGGGCTGGAAGCCTTGTCCGCGATAGCCGGCGCCGCGGTGCCGCATCTCCAAACCCACGGCTGGTTGATACTGGAGCACGGCAGCGATCAGGCCCCGGACGTCGCACGATTGCTCGAGCGCCACGGCTTCACCGAAGTCCGCTCGCATCTCGATTTTTCCGGCAAACCCCGCGTTACGCTGGGAACCGTCCACTCATCACATCAGGAAACGACATGATCCGCTTCGAAACCACGCTGGGCGATTTCACCATCGAGCTCCATGAGAAGGACGCGCCTCTATCGGTCGCCAATTTCCTGCGCTACGTCGACGATGGCTTCTTCGACGGCACGATCTTCCATCGGATCGTTCCCGGCTTCGTCATCCAAGGCGGCGGCTTCACCGAGGACATGACGCAAAAGCGCACGCAGCCACCCGTCAAGAACGAGGCGGATAACGGTCTCAAGAATGGACGCGGCACGCTCTCCATGGCGCGCACCAACGACATCAACAGCGCGACCTCGCAGTTTTTCGTCAACTTGAAGGACAACGACTTTCTCGATCACTCGCGCGGCAACTTCGGTTACGCCGTTTTTGCGCGCGTCACCGAAGGCATGGACGTGATCGACAAGATCGCCGCGGTCGAGACCGGCCGGCGGCGCGGTTTCGACGATGTCCCGGTCGACGCGGTCATCATGAAGAGCGTACGGCGAATACCCGCTTAAGCGCGGCGTGGCGCAGAAGAGATCATTCGCAGGCCGGCTGCTACGGGCAATCGTGTGGCTGGTCGTGGCTTGTATCGCGGCCAGCATCATCGCGGCGGCATCGCTGCGCTGGATCAATCCGCCCGTCACTGCCTTCATGGCCGAATCCCAGGTCTCGGCTTGGTTGAGCCGCGACGCCAACTATGTATGCCGCCACACCTGGATCGATTTGGATCGGATCTCGCCCAATCTACCGCTCGCGGTCGTGGCGTCGGAAGATCAAAAGTTTCCGGAACATTGGGGCTTCGATGTCCCGGCCATCGAAAAAGCCTATGCCCTCAACCAGCATAGCCACCGGGTGCACGGCGCCAGCACCATCAGCCAGCAAGTCGCCAAGAATCTCTTCCTGTGGTCCGGACGCAGTTATATTCGCAAGGGGCTCGAGGCCTATTTCACGGTCTTGATCGAGGCCTTGTGGCCGAAGCGGCGCATACTGGAGGTGTATTTGAATATCGCGGAATTCGGCTACGGCACATACGGCGCCGAAGCCGCCGCGCAACGCTTCTTCCACAAACCCGCAAGCCGGCTCAGCCGCGATGATTCCGCCGTGCTCGCCGCCGTATTGCCGAACCCAGAGCGCTATTCAGCGGCAGCGCCGTCCAGGTACGTTCAGCTGCGACGCGAATGGATCTTAAGCCAGATGCAGGCACTGGGCGGCCCGGAAATGCTGGATGAAATCGATGCCTACCGGAGTTCGCATCGCTGAGACGTAAAATACCCTCGAGGATGGCCGGTATTTCGAATATCGCACGATTCTGAATGCGCGCGACGCTGGCTCGATACTCGTCGAGACGGCTCGTTATCGCCGCTACGCCGCTGCCGATGGCCTTGAAGGAGTCCAGCACGATTCCGGCATTGTGTTCTTCTACCCAATCGGCGTTGTAGCGCTCCTGCAGCATGGTCCACACGTTGCGCACCACGATGACGGGCAGATGCTGTTGAATGGCTTCGCTGATGCTGCCGGGACCCGGCTTGCCGATGAAGAAGTCGGAGAGCTGCATGAAATAGCGGATTTGCGAGGAAAAACCGATGACGGCTCGGGGCGCTCCCGAACTCACCGCCCGCAGTTCATCCACCAGCGCGGAATTGTGGCCGCAGACCAGGATGAGCTGCGTATCGTCGAGACGCTTGACGATACGCCGCATCACCTTCGATCCATGCCCGCCGAACATGACGATGCCCGTCGGCCGGTCCGGATCGAGCTGCAGCTTGCGCCTCTCGGCGCGCCGATCGATATTCAAAGGCCGGTAGAAATCGGGACGAATGATCATTCCCGAGGTCGCATGGATGCTCGCGTCGTCGTAACCGGCGGCCCGGGCCTGTTCGAGCGCCTTGACCGTCCCGCAAATCAAGTGTTGCGCCTGATGGGGCTCGATCCAGAAATGCGGCGGAGAATCGGCGAAGTCCGTCAAGATGGTCACATAAGGCACGTTCGGCCGCACCGCCATCAGGGCGTGATACATGGCGCGATTGAAATTCGGCACCAGTGATACCACCATGTCCGGCTTGGTCTTCTGCCAATGACGCTGCAGCTGGGCGGTCAAGGATTTGTGGCTCAATCGAATGAGCGCCTGCAGTATCTTCAGCTCCTGGCCCAACCCTAAGGTCCAGCCGCGAGCCAGACGCGCATTGTAGTATTGCTCGGGCTTCATGCCGGTGGTCTTGCTGAACACATCCCGCGGATCGAGTACTTCGAACAGATTGACGAGCCGCACCTGCCATGGCAGCGCCAATTCACGGATCACCGTATCGAGAGCCAGGGCAGCGGAGCGATGTCCGCCCCCCGCGTTGAAATACACTAGATCGATGGATTTCATTGTCAGCGTCATTCTGCGTACGGAGAATGACAGAACGATGAATTTGGCACGGCCGGCCCTTGACTCCCTTCACCGAGGTACATCCATGAGAGTTTCGCGCGTCTTTCGACACCCTTGGCCGCTGGCCGCGAGCCGCCTGTTGCTGGCCGCGAGCCTGCTATTGCCCGCGAGCGTGCTGCCGGCCGCGAGCGCGTTGCCGGCCAGAGGGGTGCCGGCCGGCGCCGCGGTTCAGGCCGTACGCGCGGCCCGCGTGCCGAACCCGCCGGAATCCTCCGGAGGCAATGCGACGCATCTCAGTCACGGCCGCTTCAAGGACTTTCTCGTTTACAAACCCTCCGGCTCACCCACCAGTTTCGTGCTGCTTTTGTCCGGCGATGAAGGCTGGAACACGACCGCCGACGCGATGGCGCGGCAACTGGTGCAGCAAGGCGCGATGGTCGCCGGCGTCGATTGGGCGAAGTTCAAGGCGAACCTCGAAGCCGATGGCGATCAATGTGTGTTCCCCGACGGTGATTTGGAAAATCTGAGTCACTTCGTGCAGGCCTACTTCCACACCACCACCTATCTGTCTCCGATCTTGGTGGGCGTTTCATCCGGTGCCGCCATGGCCTACGCCATGCTGGCGCAAGCGCCGCGCAATACCTTTGCGGCCGCCTTGACGTTGGGATTCTGTCCCAGTCTCGACATTGAAAAACCGCTGTGCAAGGGCTCGGGGCTCGAGTCCGTACGCGGCGCCCGCGGTCACGGCGTGGAATTCCTGCCGATCAAGAGTCTCGGCAATCCCTGGGTGAACTTGCAAGGCGCAGACGACCGGGTCTGTCCCGCGGGAGCGACGCGAGACTTCATCTCCCAGGTTCGCGGGGCGGCAGGCGTGACCCTGCCCAAGGTGGGTCATGATTTCTCCTCGCTGCCCGACTGGCTGCCGCAATTCACCGCCGGCTACAACAAGCTGGCGACCCACAATCCCACCCGCGTAGCGCCCCCGCCCGCGGGTTTGAGCGACCTACCGGTCGTGGAAGTCCCCGCGCAGCCTGTCGCCGCGCAACCTGTCGCCGCGCAGCCTGGCGTGGCGCCGACCGATACGTTTGCCATCATCATGTCCGGTGACGGCGGCTGGGCGGGACTCGACCAGGACGTTGCCGCTGCGCTCAGCGCCAGGGGCATTCCGGTCGTCGGCCTGGATTCGCTGCGCTATTACTGGACCGCGCGAACGCCGGACGGCCTCGCCGCGGATACCGACCGCATGATTCGCTACTATCTTGCCCACTTCGGGAAACAGCGCGTATTGCTGATCGGCTATTCGCAAGGCGCCGACGTGCTGCCCTTCGCGCTCAATCGGCTGCCTGAGGCAACGCGCGCGCGCGTCGCCCTGGTAGCAGTCATGGGAATGTCCGAGCACGCATTATTCGAATTTCACCTGAGCACCTGGATCTCGGACAGCAGCGCGGGACCCGCGACACTGCCGGAGATCAATCGAATCACCGGCGTACCGGTTCTGTGCATCTACGGCGCGGATGAGAGCGACTCTTTGTGCCCGAAGTTGGATCCCAAGAAATTCAACATCGTGAAGCTCAAGGGCGGCCATCATTTCGACGGCGACTATGCCAACCTGGCGCGGCAAATCCTCGCGGCGGCGAATCGGTGAATCGCCGCCGCGAGACAGAGAGGCTCAATTAGCCTTGATGCCTTCCACCTGAATGCGGAG
>Ga0209648_10002549_pt1 | contig 15139 bp, 14 predicted proteins | sample GraSoi2013_115cm_FD_185830 | JGI IMG/M metagenome (GOLD analysis project Ga0209648, IMG submission 185830) | Grasslands soil microbial communities from the Angelo Coastal Reserve, California, USA - Sample 9_17_2013_115cm (SPAdes) (version 2) | ecosystem: Environmental > Terrestrial > Soil >...
AGTGATCCAGGCGGGAGGCAAGAGCACGCGCATGGGCGGCCGGCCCAAAGCGCTGCTCCCGCTCGGTGGCCGGCGGATCGTCGAGCGTGTCGTCGCGGCCGTCGCGCCCGCCGTCGACGACCTGCTCGTCGTGACCAACACGCCCGAGCTCTACGCCTTCCTCGGCCTGCCGATGGTGGGCGACGTCTATCCCGACTGTGGCTCGCTCGGCGGGATCTACTCGGGGCTCAAGCAGGCGCCCGGCGACGCCGCGTTCACCGTCGCGTGCGACATGCCGTTCCTCCACCCCGAGGTCGTCCGGCTCGTCGTCGCGCGCGCGGGCGCGGGCGACGTCGTGATCCCGCGCGTCGGCGGCCAGTGGGAGACGCTGCACGCCGCGTACGCGAAGAGCTGCCTGCCGGCGATCGAGGCGCAGCTCGTGGCGGGGCGGCTCAAGATCGTGGAGTTCTTCGCGCGGGTGAGCGTGGTCGAGATCGCGGAGGCCGAGGTCGCCCGCCACCGCGATCCGGCGCTCGTCTTCATGAACGTCAACACGCCAGAGGAGCTCGAGCGGGCGCGCGCGCTCGCGACGGAGCTCGACGCGTGACACGGCTCCGTCCCGCTGTGCTCGTCCACTACCACGAGATCGGCCTGAAGCGCGGCAACCGCCCGCTCTTCCTCCGCCACCTCGCGCGGAACCTCACGCGCGCCGCCTCCGACCTCGGCCCGGTGAGCCTGCGCCAGCTCTCGGGCCGGATCCTCCTCGACCTCGACGCGAACCCGGCGCCCGAGCGCGTGCGCGACCGGGCCCTGCGCGTCTGCGGCGTGGCGAGCGCCGCGCTGGCGTATCGCGTGCCCTCGACGCTGGACGCCATGAAGGCGGTGGTCGGCCGTCTCATCGAGGGCCGGAAATTCGCGTCGTTCAGGATCACCGCGCGGCGGGCCTTCAAGACCTACCCGATGACCTCGATGGAGCTGAACCGTGAGCTCGGCGCCTTCGTGCTGGAGCGCGTCCCCGCGCGGGTGGACCTGCACGACGCCGAGCTCGAGATCCACGTCGAGGTGCTGCCCGCCGAGACCTTCGTCTACACGGACCCGTCGGCGGGCCCCGGGGGACTGCCGGTGGGCGCGTCGGGGACGGTGGCGGCGCTCCTCTCGGGCGGCATCGACTCCCCGGTCGCCGCGTGGCGCATGATGAAGCGGGGCTGCCGCGTGCTGTTCGTCCACTTCCACAGCGTGCCGTACCTGCCCGCGACCTCGCAGGCCAAGGCCCGCGCCCTCGCCGCGCGGCTCACCGAGTGGCAGTACGACGGGCACCTGCTCCTGGTGCCGTTTGGCGAGATCCAGCGCGAAGTCGTCCTCACGGTGCCGCCGCCGGCCCGCGTGGTCGTCTACCGCCGCCTCATGGTCCGGATCGCCGAGGCGCTCGGCCGCGAGCGCGGGGCGCTGGCCCTGGCGACGGGCGAGAGCCTGGGCCAGGTGGCCTCGCAGACGCTCGAGAACATCGCGCGGATCGACGAGGCCGCGGGCCTGCCGATCCTCCGCCCGCTGATCGGCATGGACAAGCTCGAGATCACCGCCGAGGCGCGCCGCCTCGGCACCTTCGAGATCTCGATCGAGCCCGACCAGGATTGCTGCACGCTCTTCGTCCCGATGCACCCCGCCACGCGGATGTCGGAGAGCGAGGTCCGGGCGGCCGAGGCGCGGCTGGACCTGCCGCGCCTCGTGGCGCAGGGCGTGGCCGGCGCGACGCTCGAGACCTTCGAGTTCCCCGCCCGCGCCCACGCCGTCGCCTGAGCCGACGACCGGCCTCCCCGTGTCCTCAGCGGCCGCCGTCAAGCGGCGCCGCGACGGTGCTACGATCCCGGCGGGAGATCTGCCATGACACCATCCGACGCCTCCAAGAACATGCGGCTCCTCGCCCACCACGACCTCGGCGGCTTCGGCAACGTCGGCGAGGGCATGGCCATCCAGCTCGCCCGCGACGGACGGCGCGTGCTGTGGCTGGGCCACGAGTCGGCGCCGAAGAACTTCACCGCCGTGGACGTGACGGATGCAAGAAAGCCCTCGGTCATCGTCCAGACCGATCTGCCCCACGGCGACATGCGGTCCAACAACCTGGACCTCGTGGGCGATCTGCTCGTGGTCCCGTACCAGACGAGCCGCGTCGGCATGAAGCCGGCGGGCGTCGAGTTCTTCGACGTCGCCGATCCCGGCCGGCCGCGCTCGATCGCGTTCTTCGACGCCTCCGGGCCCCACTCGCGCGGGGTGCACCATCTGTGGTTCGTGGATGGCGCCTACCTGCATCTGGCCAGCGGTGCGCCGGACTTCAAGCCCAGGAACCCGAAGGACGATCAGTTCTACCGGATCGTCGACGTCCGTCAGCCCACGCGTCCGGTCGAGGTCGGGCGCTGGTGGCTGCCCGGCACGCGCGACGGCGATCCGGAGCCGCCGCCGGCGCGGCACCCGAAGTTCGACGCCGGGTTTCGCGCCCACAACACGAACGTCTACCCGCGCCGGCCCGACCGGGCCTGGATCGGCTACATCGACGGCGGCGCGATCATCCTCGACATCTCGGACATGGCCCGGCCCCGTCTGCTGAGCCGGTGGGACTATCATCCGCCTTACCCGGGCTTCACCCACACCTTGCTGCCGCTCTTCGATCCCCAGCTCGTGATCGTCTCCGACGAAGCCACCGCCGAGGCCGGGAAGGATTGGCCGAAGCTCGTGTGGGTCGTCGATATCCGGGACGAGACGAACCCGGTGCCGATCTCGACCTTCCCGATCCCGGCCGTCGCCGAGTTTGCGGGACGAGGCGGGCGATACGGCGCCCACAACCTGCACGAGAATCGACCGGTGGCGGGCAATCTGGTGTCGGAGACGATCATCTTCGGTACCTTCTTCAATGGCGGCGTGCGCGCCTACGACGTCTCGAACCCGTTCCGGCCCGAAGAGGTCGCCTACTACGTGCCGGAGGCTCCGCGCGGGTCCCGGGCCGGGGCCGTGCAGATCAACGACGTGCTCGTCGACGAGCGCGGCGTCGTCTACGCCGTCGACCGCCTCATCGGCGGCCTCTACGTGCTGGAGCTCGACGTGTGACCGTTGCCGGCTCGACGGGGGCCATGCCCCGATATCTTGGTGGCTTGACTTGGCCTGACCCCTACAGATATGGTCACCCTATGACGGCGATCGCCCTCGGCGCCGACCATGCCGGGTTCCCCCTGAAAGAGGACCTCAAGGCCTGGCTGGTCGCGCAGGGCTATGAGGTCGTGGACTGCGGCACCCAGTCCGCCGAGTCCGTGGACTACCCCGACTACGCGGTCCTCGTCGCGAGCGCCGTGACGGCGGGCAAGGCGGGCCGCGGGGTCCTCGTCTGCGGCTCCGGCATCGGCATGGCGATCGCCGCCAACAAGGTCGCCGGCATCCGCGCGGCCGCGTGCACCGACGCCTACACCGCGCGGCTCAGCCGCGAGCACAACGACGCCAACGTGCTCGCGCTCGGCGCGCGGATCACCGCGCGGGACTCGGCCATCGAGATCCTCGAGACGTGGCTCGGGGCGGAGTTCGCCGGGGGCCGGCACGCGCGGCGTGTCCAGAAGCTCGGCGACCTGGACCGCGAGCGCGGAGGGCACGATGGGCCGGCTCGCTGAGTTCGACCCCGAGATCGCCAAGGCCCTGCGCGAGGAGGCCGAGCGCCAGCACCGCAACCTCGAGCTGATCGCCTCCGAGAACTTCGTCTCGGAGGCCGTCCTCGAGGCCGCGGGCTCGGTGCTGACCAACAAGTACGCCGAGGGCTATCCCGGCCGGCGCTACTACGGCGGCTGCGAGGTCGTGGACGTCGTCGAGGACCTCGCGATCGCGCGCGCCAAGGAGCTCTTCGGCGCGCCGCACGTGAACGTCCAGCCGCACTCCGGCGCCCAGGCGAACATGGCGGTCTACTTCACGCTGCTCCGGCCCGGCGACACGGTGCTCGGCCCGAACCTCTCCCACGGCGGGCACCTCACGGCCGGGAGCCCGGTCAACTACTCGGGCAAGCTCTACTCGATCGTGGCCTACGGCGTCCGGAAGGACACCGAGCGGATCGACCTCGACGAGGTGCGCGACCTCGCCCGGAAGCACCGGCCGAAGCTGATCATCGCCGGCGGCTCGGCGTTCCCGCGCGCGATCGAGTTCAAGCCGTTCGGCGAGATCGCGCGTGAGGTGGGCGCCCACCTCATGGCCGACATCGCCCATCCGGCGGGCCTCGTCGCGGCGGGCCTCCACCCGTCGCCCGTCGGGATCGCCGACTTCGTCACGACCACGACCCACAAGACGCTCCGCGGGCCGCGCGGCGGGATGATCATGTGCCGCGCCGAGGACGCCCAGGCCCTCGACAAGGCGGTGATGCCCGGCGTGCAGGGTGGCCCCCTCATGCACGTCATCGCGGCGAAGGCGGTCGCGTTCAAGGAGGCCTTGCGGCCGGAGTGGCGCGAGTATCAGAAGCAGATCGTGAAGAACGCGAAGGCGCTCGCCGACGCCCTCCTGGCGCGCGGCTTCCGGCTGGTCTCGGGCGGCACCGACACTCACCTGATCCTCGTGGACCTCACGGGCCGCGGGATCACCGGCAAGGACGCGCAGGAGGCGCTGGACCGGGCGTGGATCACGGTGAACAAGAACACGGTGCCCTTCGAGACGAAGAGCCCGATGGTCACGAGCGGGATCCGTCTCGGCACGCCCGCCGTCACGACGCGCGGCATGCGCGAGCCCGAGATGGTCCGGATCGCGGAGCTGCTCGAGCGTGTCCTCGGCAACCTCGGCTCGGCGTCGGCCGAGGCGAAGGCGCGCGACGAGGTTCACGAGCTGACGAACCGTTTTCCGCTCTATCCCGAGCGGAGGGCGTGAGAGGGGGGGCCGGCCGGTGAAATGCCCGTTCTGCGGACACACGGAGGATCGGGTCGTCGACTCCCGCGTGGGGCGCGACGGCGAGTTCATCCGCCGCCGGCGTGAGTGCCTCAAGTGCCACCGGCGCTACACCACGTACGAGTACATCGAGGACGTCCTGCCCCACGTCGAGAAGCGCGACGGACGGCGCGAGCCCTTCGACCGGCAGAAGCTCCGCGGCTCGATCCTCAAGGCCTGCGAGAAGCGCTCCGTCGGCGTGCAGGCCGTGGACGACGTCGTCGTCGAGATCGAGGCGCAGCTCCACGAGCGCGCCGAGAAGGAGATCACGAGCAAGGAGCTCGGCGAGATCGTGATGGAGCATCTCCAGAAGCTCGACCAGGTGGCCTACGTGCGCTTCGCCTCCGTCTACCGGCAGTTCAAGGATATCGCGCAGTTCATGGACGAGGTGAAGGGCCTGCTCAAGGACGACAAGACGAAGCCCTCGGCGGCCGCCCCGAAGCCGAAGGTGGTCGCGAAGGCCAAATAAGGCCCCGGCGCAGAATCATTGACATCGACCGGCGCCGCGAGGTAGCGTGGGTTCGGTCGCTACGGCCGTCACGCATTGTCAACCGCGCACACTCAGCCTGCTTGAGGAGACCCCGTCGATGAGACGTCAGCTGAAGAAGCTTGTCTTCGTCGAGCCCAAGTCGACGCATCTCCACATCTACAGCCGCGTGTGCATCCCGCGCCTCGGCTCGGTCCTCCTCGCCACGCTCATGCGCGCCAAGGGCTACGACGTCCGCGTCTACATCGAGGACATCCATCCGATCGACATGGGGGAGGTCCTCTCCGCGGATCTGGTCGCGATCTCGGCGATCACCTCGACGGCCCCCCAGTCCTATCGCCTCGCGGACCGGGTGCGCGAGGCGGGGGCGATCGCGGTGGTCGGCGGCACCCACACGAGCTTCCTGCCGGACGAGGGGCTCGAGCACGCCGACTTCGTCGTCCGCGGCGAGGGCGAGTTCGCCTTCCAGGAGCTGGTGGACGCGATCCAGGCGGGCGCGGGGTTCGAGACGATCCAGAACCTCTCGTACCGCACCGAGGGCCGCGCCGTGCACAACCCCGAGCGGCCCAAGATCGCGGACCTCGACGTGAACCCGATCCCCGACTACCGCCTGATCACCGGCTGGAAGCCGGGCGGCGTCGTGTCGATCGCGACCTCACGCGGCTGCCCGTTCTCCTGCACCTTCTGCTCGGTGCCGGGGATGTACGGCCACGCGTTCCGCACGCACTCGATCGAGCGCGTGCTCCAGGAGCTCGAGGTCCACAAGGGCAACGCGTACACGTTCTTCGCCGACGACATCTTCACGGCGAACAAGAAGCGGGTGAAGGAGCTCCTGCACAAGATGATCGCGCGCGACCTGACGCCGCTCTGGGGGGCGCAGGTGCGGACCGAGACCGTGGACGACCCCGAGCTGCTCCAGATGATGCGCGACTCGAACTGCATGAACGTCTACGTCGGCTTCGAGTCCATCAACCCCCGCACGCTCAAGCTCTTCAACAAGAAGCAGGACCTCGGCAAGATCGAGCGCTCGATCGAGCGCTTCCACGCCCACGGGATCAAGATCCACGGCATGTTCGTCGTCGGCTCGGACGAGGACGACCTGGAGACGCTCGACGCGACCGCGGACTTCGCGCTCAAGCACGACATCGACTCGATCCAGTTCATGATCCTGACGCCGATCCCGGGCTCGCCCGACTACGACACGCTCTACGCCCGCGGCGAGAAGTACGTGATCAGCAAGAACTGGCAGTTCTACGACGGCCACCACGTCGTCCACCAGCCGCGCCGGATCAGCCCCTACGAGCTGCAGATCGGCGCGATCCGGGCGATGGAGAAGTTCTACTCCTGGCGCGGGATCGCGCAGAAGGCCCTGAAGCGCGACGTCTACTACGCGATGATCCGCTACTGGGGCAAGAAGATGATCCGCGAGTGGTGGAAGGACGAGGAGAACCGCGCCCACGTCGAGTGGCTCCGCTCGCAGCTCTACGCGGACGCGCGGGCGCTCGGCCACGACGCGCTCAAGACGGTCGGGCTTCCCGCGCTCCTGCTCCAGGACTCGGTCGGCCGGCTGCTCCAGCGCTTCCTCGGCGAGCTCGGCGTCAAGGTCGTCCCGCTCGCCGAGGCGGCGGCGGAGGCGGCCGCCGAGGGCGCGGCGAAGGCGCGCGAGACCTTCGACTGCCTGATCACGCCCATCGTCAAGCGGGCGGCCGAGGAGCGCGCCGAGTTCCACGCGCGCCTCCAGGCCGTCACCGAGGTGCTCCGCGTGCGCTGGGAGCAGCTGCCCAAGGTGAGCTTCCCGCTCGTGGACGGGCAGGGGCCGGTCTTCGAGCCGTTCGCGAAGATCGGGCTTCTCTTCACCAAGAACCTCGACCGGATCCGCGACGCCTACAAGACCGCGGGCGTCGCCGAGGGGCTCTGGGAAGCCGCGTAGACGAGACGCGCGCCGGCCTGGCCGCGGCTCGAGCGCTGGCTTCGCCGGCGCAACCGGTCTGTGAGCGCGGCCGTCGAGGGTGATCGGTGGGGGTGTCGGGGGGAGCGGCGTCGCTCCCCCCGACGTCGTTAGGGCGCCTTCGGCTCCTGGACGGAGGACGGCTTACGCGCGTGGCGCCGCCGCACGAACTCCTCGTTGAGCGGCACGCCCTTCTTGCAGAGCGGGCAGTCCTCCGGCTCGTAGGTCGGGAAGTCGCGGCTCACCAGGCTGAACACCGGGCGGTCGCCGACCTCGACCGAGGTGCGGCGCCAGAGGCAGCCGATCCCGATCACCTGCGCCCCGAGCTGCTCGACGAGGTCGACGAGGAGACCGAGCGTCGAGCCGGTGCTGACGAGGTCCTCCACGAGCAGGACCTTCGAGCCTCGCCGCACGAGGCGCTGGAACTCCACCGGCAGCGAGACCCGCCGCTTGCCCCCCGAGAGCCCCTTGGTGCCGTAGATCACGATCGGCCGCGACGGGTGCGCGCGGGCCACGCAGTGCGAGAGGATGAGCGCGCCGGGGCCCGTGGAGAGGACGACGTCGATCGGCCACGGGGCGAAGTGCTTGGCGATGACCGCGCCGAGGCCCTCCGTGAACGAGGGCTCGGTCGTCACGAGCGTCTTTTCGATGTACTCCATCGTGTGCTGGCCCGACGGCAGCAGCACGTGGTCGTTGGCGTGGTACGCGCCCGTGCGTTTCAGGATCTCGAGGTGGATCTTCTCGCGGACCTCGACCTCGACGGCGACCGGGTCCTTCCTGGGCGCGGCGCTCATCCGGTTCCTCCCGGGCGCATTATCGCATTTTATTGCTACACTCGGCGTATGCGCGTCCTCGCCGTGGAAACCTCGACGCTCGCCGGCGGCGCCGCGCTCCTCGACGGCGACCGCGTCGTCGGGCAGTACCTGCTCGACGTCGGCGCCACGCACTCCGAGCGCCTCATGGTCGCGGTGGACCGTCTCCTCGGCGACGCGGGCTGGACGCCGGCGCGCCTCGAGGGGCTCGCCGTCGCGGTCGGCCCGGGGTCGTTCACCGGCCTCCGGCTCGGGATCAGCACCGTGAAGGGACTCGCGCTCGGCCTCGGGATCCCGATCGCCGCGGTGCCCACGCTCGACGCCATGGCCGCGTCGCTCCCGTTCGCGGCGCTGCCGGTCTGCCCCGTGCTCGACGCGCGCAAGCACGAGGTCTACGCCTCGCGCTACCGCTGGGACGGGCGCGCCATGCGACGCGAGTGGGAGTACCTCGCCCTGGCGCCCGCGGAGCTCGCGCGGCGGCTCGACGAGCCGACGGTGCTCCTCGGCGACGCGGCCCGCGCCATCGTCTCGCCCCACGCGCGCCCGGCGCCGCCCACCCATCAGGCGCCGTCGCCCGCCTGCGTCGGGTTCCTGGGCGCGGCCCGCCTCCGGGCCGGTGAGACCGTGGCGCCCGCCGACCTCGTCCCGATCTACCTCCGGCCCTCCGAGGCGGAGCTGAAGCGCCGTGCCGCCGCGGTCCGTTGACCGGATGGGCCCCGAGGACCTCGACGAGGTCCTCGCCATCGAGCGCGCGTCGTTCTCCATGCCCTGGTCGCGCGGCGCGTTCCTCTACGAGATGCAGCAGAACCGCGTCGCCCGCTGCTGGGTCATGCGGGAAGACGGTCACGTGATCGGCTACCTCTGTCTCTGGGAGATCGCCGACGAGCTCCACATCACCAACATCGCGGTCCACCCGACGCGGCGCCGCCAGGGGGTCGGGCGGGTGCTGCTCCAGGGCGTCCTCGAGGACGCGCGCGAGCGGCGGCTCCGGCTCGTCGTGCTCGAAGTGCGGCCGAGCAACACGGAGGCCCGCACCCTCTACGAGGGCTTCGGCTTCCGGGTGATCGGCCGCCGGCGCGGCTACTACTACGACACCGGCGAGGACGCCCTCGTCATGGAGGCCGACCTCCAGACCTCGCAGCCGGGAACCCGGACGTAGCGTCGATCGTTTGTGCTACAAGCCGGTGCTGCCATTCCGAGCGACGGCGAAAGGAGACGCAATGACGCGGGCGAAACGACTGGTCAGCCTCGTCGGGTTGGTGACCCTCCTGGAGCCGCTGGTCGGGGCGGGCGTCTACGGCTACGTGGGAGGGCCCGTGCGCAACGTCACGGACCTCGCGCCCACCTGCGCGAGTTGCCATTCGTCGTTCTCGAGAGATCAGCTCCGGAACGAGCCGGAGGCGTTTGCGGCCGGGCAGGTCAAGGAGGTCAAGCACTACAAGGCGATCGAAGACGGGATCGGCCCGTACCAGCAGATGGCCCCCGCCGACCGCCAGAAGCTCCTGGCCGACGTGAAGACGATGGACGAGAACGCGTCGCTCACGCTGCACGCGCCGACCAGCCTGCGGCCCGGCCAGGAGGCGCAGATCACGGTGAACGTGAGGGGCGGCCAGGGCGTCGTGGGCGTATTCCTGATCGACACCGACCTCCGCTTCCAGGCGCGGCCGCTCCAGGGCGAGGGCTGGGTCATCGTCGGCGCGCCGAAAGTCTGGGGGAGCGACGGCCAGGAGCAGACGCGGTGGGTCGACAGCCGCGCGCCCGGACTCCGGAAGAACCTCAACAGCGCGCTGATCTTCGACCAGAAGACGGACCTCGCCGCGAAGAAGTTCGCCGAGGGCAAGGTCGTCTGGACGGTCAAGGCGCCCCAGGAACCGGGCACCTACACCATCAGCGTCGCGTTCCACTTCGGCTCCGAGCGCGCGTCGCCCGTCGGGACGGTGACGACGCCGACCGGCCAGGTGTTTCCTCGCGGAGGGCCGGCCGGCGCGTCGGCGCGCGTCATGCTGGCCAAGCCCGTGACCGTGGTGGTCCGCTAGGAAGGCGTCGGCAGGGGGCTCCGCCATCGCTCGCCCGCTCGTCCGGCGGCTCGCGCTGTGGGCCGGGGGCGGTGTCGGAGTCCTCGTGGTCACCGGCCTCTTCCTGGCGGGCCTCGTCGTCAAGGAGCACGACGACCGCTTCTGCGTCGCGTGCCACCTGCACGAGGCGAAGTTCAAGCGCTTCAACATCCGGCCGTCCGCGGACCTCGCGGGGTTCCACCATCAGAAGGACGCGACCGTCGGCTGCATCGCCTGCCACGGGGGCTCCGCCCCGCTCACGCGCGTGAAGGTGTGGACCGTCGCGGGCTTCGACACCCTGAAGTTTCTCGTCGGCGCCTACGACGAACCGACGCGCATGCGCGTGGGGCTCCACGACACGGACTGCCGCCAGTGCCACACCCCCATCCTGAAGCCGGGAGCGTGGGCGGGCGGCTCCCCTCCGGGCATCGCGGTGAACTATGGCGCCGAGGCGCAGGACGAGGGATCGGGCGAGACCAACTATCACGCGATCCGCGATCACAACGCGGTGAGCGTCCGATGCGTCCGCTGCCACACCTCGCACACCACGAACGGCGAGGCTCGAAACCTCTTCATCTCGCGCCCGACCGTCCAGCCCATCTGCCGCGAGTGCCACAAGAACATGTGACGATCCTCAGGTGAGGACGCCGAGCGTGAGGGCGAGGATCAGCGTCGCGCCGCCGAGCCACCGCCCCCGGCGCGGCAGCAGGGTCATCGTGCCGACCGCCAGATGGAACACGGCGAGGCCCAGGAAGAAGTCGTTGAACAGCATGCCGAGGACGTTCAGCGCGAGGAAGCCGACCGCGAGCGCGCCGGGAACCGCGATGCGGGGCGCCCGCATGGCGAGCCCGAGCGCGATCAGGCACAGGAGATCCGCGATCAGGAGCCAGCGCGTGGCCGCCGGACCCGGCACGACGAGCGCCAAGCGTTCCAGCCAAACGCGTGCTGCGAGGTCCACGCCCCAAGGATAGCATCACCGGGCGCCCGACCCCGACCCCGCCGCTCCGCGATCCCCGCTGTGCTAAGGTTGAAGTCCACATGAGCGCCGCCGTGCCCTTCCGCGACACGTTCTGGAACGTTCCCGGGTGGGCGCAGGTCGCCCTCTACGCAGGCGGCGCGGTCGCCGTCGCGATCTTCGCCTGGGGCGTCTGGCGGCGCGTGACCCTCTGGCGCCGCGGGCTCCCCGAGGACCGCTTCGATCGCATCCCCACGCGCGTCATGCTCGTCGTCCGCGAGGCGCTCGGCCAGGCGCGCACGCTCTCGCAGGCGTACCCCGGCGTCATGCACGCGACGATGTTCTGGGGCTTCCTCGCCCTGTTCATGGGCACGGTGCTCGCGACGATCGACTGGGACATCACGCTGCCGCTCTTCGGGGTGAAGCTCCTCAGGGGGAGCTTCTACCTCTTCTATAAGACGACGCTCGACCTCTTCGGCCTCTTCTTCGTGATCGGCCTCGGCATGGCCGTCTGGCGCCGCTTCGTCGCGCGGCCCGACCGGGTGGACCCGGCGGCGCGCTTCGCGGGGGTGCTGGCGCTCCTGTTCGTGATCAACCTGTCGGGCTTCGTGATCGAGGCGTGCCGCCTCGCGGCGGTGCGGCCCCCGTGGGCCCCCTGGTCGCCCGTCGGCTGGGCGCTCGGCCAGGGCATGCAGGCACTCGGCATGACCGAGGGCGCGCTCCGCGCGACGCACCTTTCGGTGTGGCTCTTCCACGCCGCGATCTCGCTCGCGTTCGTGGCGATCGTCCCGTTCTCGTACTTCATGCACCTGCTGACCACGCCGCTCAACATCTTCTTCGCGAAGCTCGGGCCCCGGGGCGCGATCCCGAAGATCGAGAACATCGAGGAGGCGGAGAGCCTCGGCGTCTCGAAGCTGGAGGAGTTCTCCTGGAAGCGGCGGCTCGACTTCGACGCGTGCGTGGAGTGCGGGCGCTGCCAGGCGGCGTGCCCCGCCTACATGGCCGGCTCCGCGCTCTCCCCCAAGCAGATCATCGTGAAGCTCAAGCGCCACATGCACGGCGAGGCGGCCGGGCCGATCCACGGCGAGCTGATCAAGCCGGACGAGCTCTGGGCGTGCACGACGTGCATGGCGTGCGTGGAGGAGTGCCCCGCGTTCATCGACATCGTGGACACGATCATCGACCTCCGCCGCTACCTCGCGCTCTCGGAGGGCGCCCTGCCGTCCACGGCGCCCCAATCCCTTCAGAACATCCGGCGCGCGGGCAACCCGTGGGGCCTGCCCCCCGGCGAGCGGCTCGCGTGGGCCCAGGGCCTCGACGTGCCGGTGCTCGAGCCCGGCAAGGAGGTGGACTATCTCTACTGGGTCGGCTGCTCGGCCTCGTACGACAAGCGCAACCAGGCGATCGCCCGCGCGTTCGTGAAGATCCTCAAGGCCGCGGGTGTGTCCTTCGCGGTCCTGCGGGAGGAGCGCTGCCACGGCGAGGTGGCGCGCCGCCTCGGCGAGGAGTACCTCTACCAGACGCTCCAGCGGGAGAACGTCCAGGCGCTCGGCCGCTATCGCTTCAAGAAGGTCGTCACCCACTGCCCGCATTGCTTCAACACGCTCCGGAACGAGTTCCCCCAGTTCGGCGGGAGCTACGAGGTCGTGCACCACTCCGAGCTCATCGACGAGCTCCTCCGGAGCGGGCGGATCACGCCCCGGAAGCCGCTCGACGCGACGCTCGCCTTCCACGACTCGTGCTACCTCGGCCGCTACAATGGCATCATGGAGGCGCCGCGCCGCGTGGCCCGCGCGGTGCCGGGCCTGCGCGTCGTCGAGCTGCCGCGCAACCGTGCCCGCGGCCTCTGCTGCGGCGGGGGCGGCGGCCACATGTGGATGGAGGTCAAGGCGAAGCGGCGCGTGAACCTGATCCGCGTCGAGGAGGCGCTCGAGGCCAAGGTGGACATGGTGGGCACCGGCTGCCCGTTCTGCCTCGCCATGGTGGACCTCGGCCGCAAGGTGGCGGGCGCCGAGGAGAGCCTTCAGGTCAAGGACGTGAGCGAGCTGGTGGCCGAGAGCCTGGAATGATCGCGCTCCTCAAGGCGCTCCCCGACCTCGCGCGCACGCTCGCGCGGCTCGCCGCCGACCCCGTGCTGCCCACGGCGGCGAAGCTGGCGGTCGCCGCCGCGGTGCTCTACCTCGTCTCGCCCGTGGACCTGATCCCCGATTTCATTCCGGTCCTCGGCGCCCTCGACGACCTCTTCGTGGCGGCGATCGTCGTGGACGGGATCCTGAACTTCGTGGACCGCGGGCTCGTGCTCCGCTACTGGCCGGGCAGTCCGGAGTCCCTCGAGCGGATCGCGCGCGTCGCGGGCGTCCTCGCCGCGTGGGTGCCGCGCCGCCTCAAGCTACGCATCTTCTCCCCCGCCGGCGGCCGCTGATGCGACCCGAGTACGCCGAGCTCATCCAGCGCCGCCTCGCCGTCCCGCCGGTCGAGGGACCCGACAAGACCGCCACGCTCGAGGCCGCGGTGCGGCGCCTGATCGAGCCCGGCCAGACGATCTACGCCGGCTCGGCCCACGGCCGGCCGAGCGCGCTCGTGCGCGAGCTGGTGAGGCAGTGGTGGGGCCGGAGCCCCGGGTGGACGCTCGCGCTCACCGGCATCGGCTCGCCCTGGACGGCGCTCGTCGTGGGCGGGCTCGTCGAGCGGCTCGTCACCACGTTCGTGGGCGAGGGCTATCCGTTCCCGGTGCCTCAGCCGCTCATCGCGCGCGCGATCCTCGAGGGCCGGGTCGGCGTCCAGAACTGGACGATGCTGACCATCCCGCTCCGGCTCCTCGCGGGCGCGATGGGCGTGCCGTTCATGCCGACGCGCTCGCTTCTCGGCTCCTCGATGGAGGAGGACAACGCGCGCGACGGCGACTTCCTCGCGGTGGACGACCCGTTCGCGGCGCCGGGCGAGCCGGGCGGCGGCCGGGTCGGCTTCGTCAGGGCGCTCGTGCCCGACGTGGCCCTCTTCCACGCGTGGGCGGCCGACCGCGCGGGCAACGTCCTCTCCGCGGCGCCGCTCAACGAGAACTTCTACGCGGCGATGGCCGCGCGGCGCGGCGCCATCGTCACCGTCGAGAAGATCGTGCCGACGGAGGTCATCCGCCGCCACGCGGGCTTCGTGCGGCTGCCCGGCCAGTACGTCGCGGCCGTGGTCGAGGCGCCCTTCGGCGCGCACCCGGCGGGGATGTACGGCATGGGCCTGCCCGAGCTCGAGGGGTACGCGGAGGACCTCGCGTTCATCCTCGAGGCGCGGAAGGCGTTCAGGATGCGCGAGAGCGCGGAGGCGTGGATCCGCGAGTGGATGCTCGACGTCCCCGACCAGGCGGCCTACGTCGCGAAGCTCGGCTACGCGCGCCTGATGGAGGTGAAGGGACGCGCCGACAGCGACGCGTGGGTGAGCGAGCTCGAGATGCTCGCGCCGAACCTCGGCCCCGACGACCGGGTGGGCGCCGGGGAGCGGATGGTCGTCGCGGCGGCGCGGATCCTGAGCGAGAAGGTCCGGGCCAAGGGCTACCGGAGCTACCTCGCGGGCGTCGGCAACTCGAACCTGGCCGCGTGGCTCTCCGCGTACCAGCTGAAGGCCGAGGGCGTGGACGTCGAGCTGATGGCCGAGACCGGGATGCTCGGCTACCTGCCGCGCCCGGCCGAGCCGTTCGTCTTCTCGTTCCGGAACTTCCCGTCGTCGAAGATGCTGACCGACATCTTCCACGTCATGGGGATCTTCATGGGCGGCCGGCACAACCGCTGCATCGGCTCGCTCGCCGCGGGCCAGATCGACAAGCACGGCAACATCAACTCGACGCTCGTTCCGGGCGTGACCTACATCACGGGCTCGGGCGGCGCGAACGACATCGCGTCCTCGGCGCGCGAGGTCGTGGTGACGCTCGCGCAGAGCCGGACGCGCTTCGTCGACAAGGTCGCGTACGTCACGGCG
>Ga0209648_10002550_pt1 | contig 15138 bp, 20 predicted proteins | sample GraSoi2013_115cm_FD_185830 | JGI IMG/M metagenome (GOLD analysis project Ga0209648, IMG submission 185830) | Grasslands soil microbial communities from the Angelo Coastal Reserve, California, USA - Sample 9_17_2013_115cm (SPAdes) (version 2) | ecosystem: Environmental > Terrestrial > Soil >...
GGTCGCGGACCGCCACAGGGCTGCAGGTCAGCTGCGGACACTGGGCCAGTCCAGTGATGCACCTCCTCTCAGTGATGGCTTGATCTCGCCTTGGTGAACATGGCGTTCAGCGCGTGATCGACAGCGGCGCGCATCCGGTCACCCGCCGCGGGCATCAGGTGGCAGTAGACCCGGAGCGTGAACCCGGGATCGCTGTGGCCGAGGTAATCGGCGAGCGCTACGCCCCGCCGTGCACTCTCGGCCCGTGGTCGGCGTCGCGGAGCCGGGCTTCGAGGTCGCTTAGCCCGAAGTTCCCCCCGGTGATCCGTGCGGGTGGCCGTTTACCTGGCTTTTCTGGTTGCGCGCGGTGATCCAGTCCAGGCCCGCGGGGGCGACGTCCTCGCGCAGCCGCGCCGCGGTCAGCATGCCGCGGTCGCCGACGAGCACCACCCGGTCGATGGCGAACCGGTCCTTGACCTTCGCGACCTGGGCGGCCACGGTCGTGGGGTCGCCGGTGTTGCCCTTGAATACCTCGATCGCGACCGGGATGCCCTCTTTCGAGGTCAGCAGCCCGTAGACGATCTGCAGCCGGCCCCGCACCCCGTCTTTGGGGTGGCCGACGGCGCCCAGCGGGCAGGTCCGCCCCTCGCAACGCGGCGGACGAGACGTCATACAGGACCAGGGTGCCGCCGGCCAGGTGCCGGGCCGCCAGCGCGTCCTCGATGGCCTCCTGCCGGGCGTGCAGGTAGTCCATAGCCGCATACAGGTCATCCTCATCACAGCCGCCCACGCCGAGGATCTCGCCCAGGGAACTCGAAGCGGTCTGGTCCCGCAGCCCGCGGGCGATGGCCAGCTTGGAATCCGGCTGTATCACCTGCGCCACCACCATGGCCGCGACCAGGTCCCGCTGCCGGGACGGCACCGGGTCGATCAGCTCCTCCAGTCCCAGGTCCCGCAGCCGTGCCCAGCACGGCAGCGACGTGCCCGTGCGGCAGGCTGCGGGAGACCTCGAACGCGCCCTCCAGCCCCGCGGGCGGCAGGCCCTTCAGCGCCCGCGAGAGCGCCTCCACCTTGGCCTCGGGCCAGGACGACAAGTTGGCCAGGGTCCGGTTCTTCACCTTGCTGCCCTCGCGGTAGCTTTCACGCAGCAGCACCGCCGGCGGCGACCCCCGGTTCGGGACCCTGGTCACGTACCTGACTGCCATTTTATCAAGAAATGCCAGGAATAATGCCAGGAATCAAGCTAAGACACGCCGATATACATGACTACGGATCAGCTGCTGCACGGGCACATCCTGCCTGGTCGCAGGCACGAGTGGAGCGTCAGGGGCCAGTGCTCAGAGGGAACTTCGGCTTAGCGTCGCCGCCCAGATCCGCCGGTCCCCGCGGTGCGCGGTGAACCCGAACCTCTCGCTCACGTGCCGGATGGACCAGAGCGGATGCTCCCGCTTGATGCGGGCCAGGCGCTCGCTCGGCTGCTCGCTCATGACGACATCGTGTTGATCGCGTAGTTCAGCGGGTAGTCGGCGAGCTGGTCGCCGAGGTTTCGGTTCCGGCAGTCGGCAGCTAGCGCCGGATCCACCGGTCGATGATGTCGTCTCTGTCCCGGGAGGTGATCAGCGCGTAGCGGGGCCGCGGAGCCGGATGCCACACGACGTGGAAGAGCCGCTGTGAGTCGATGACCAGATGCATCCTGGGGTGCAGCGGGATCCGGGTCTCGGTTGCGGGATCGTCTTTTTCCTCGCGCAGGATGAAGACCGACTCGCCGGGAGCGTTGTCCAGCTCGAGCCATGACCGGGCCACCCAGCCCGCGCCGTCGGGGTTCAGGCGATTGTTGTCGTCACAGTGCGGCTGGCGAAGCACCGCGGCCTCATCGCTGGGGTTGAGCTTGATCACCCAGACCCGGCCGAAGGTAGCGCCGATCCGCTCGACGTGGCAGGCGAGGCCCGGCGCGAGCTCTCGGTTGCTGGTCCAGATGCCGCCCTTGTCCGGCTTGCCGTGTTCCCAGAAGCCGCGGCAGCCCATACCGCCAGTCGCCGACGCCAGCGGCGCGAAGCCGGTGTCGCCGCCGCCTTTCCAGTCCACGTATCCAAGGGACTCCCATTCGGCCGGCGCAATCGGCGCCCCCGCCGGTCGCGCAGAACGACATCGCCTTTATCGGCAAGAATACGATCTTGTAGTACATGTCGTTGCTTCCTTCATGACCTGTCACGCTCTTCCCCCGGAGCGCCATCACGTCAGCCCGCGCAAATGCTGCTACGCGGGCCCGCGCACGTTGCTTCCCGCAGGGCAGCAGGCCGCCCGACGCGGCCCTCGCCCGGCGCGTGGCGCCCCGCGCGCGTCACCCGCACCCTGATGCGGCGTCGTCAAGCCAGTCGTCGAGCCCCGCGGGCAGCGTGATCCGGGCCCACTCGAAAGCCCGGTCAGCGAAGACCGCGGGCTCCTCCCCGAGGCACGGCCGGACGCCCGCCGGAACGCTGCTGGCGGCTGCGAGCCAGGGCAACCTGCCAGGCAGTGCGGTTCCGGCGCTGGCGACAGGCATCACTACCATGCTGCGGGCGTTAGCTGCTGCGGTGAAAATGGCCGCCGTGGACTCCATGGGTCAGCCCTCTTCTGGTGCCCGGGGACGCCTGGCGAGCGCCACCGCGGCGTCGTACTGATCCGCAGTCAACTTGAGCAGGCGCATGAGATCGTCCAGGACTTCCCGGCTCATGTTGACCCTGCCGTACACAGCGACCTTCACGACGCTCGCGGTCAGCTCGGCGACGCGCGCGGCGCGTCCCTCGGGATCCGCGGGAATCACCGGTGGGGAGACGCTGCCCACAGCGACATAGATTCCGTCGGGGACGCCGCTTGCTGACGGCGGCCCCACCTGCACCAGGACCTGGTTGACATGCTGCGCCGGGCACGCCTCGGCCGCGCTCCAGTCCAGCCTGACCGAAACCTGGTCCGGGATGGCCGCGCCCACGTTCGCCACCGCCTTGCGTGTTGCATCCAGGCTTACTCCGTGGTAGAGGCCCTGGCAACGCGCGGGGCACGAACGTACGCAAGCCCGTCCAGCGCGGCCGGGTGCCACGTCTCCCGCGGGCCGCTCCGCGCCGCCCGGACCAGCTCTCCCGCGATGATCAGCACCGGCATCATGCGGCGGCTCGAACCACTTTTCCGGGCAGCCCGGCGCCCGGCAGTGCCCCCGCATGTCACCGTCCCCGCCAGCGTGCTGCCGTCCGGGCGGGACGCCAGCGCGCTCGACACCGGCCGCCTGCTCGAAGTCTCCTCTCCGTTGATTTGATGGCCGGTGCGGGGCTGATCCGGCCGATCAGGAGGCCTCGCTCATCCCGCCGGGCGGCACTGTGCCAGGAACGCCGTCATCGCCCGCCTGGCGCGGCGCCGCAGCGTCAACGGCACCGGGCGGCGCCGGCATGGGCTGGGCTTGTCCGCCCTCCCCGGCGCCGACTGCCGTCTGCCCGCGCAGGTAGGGGTCCTCATCCCTGGCCAGCCACTGCTCCAGCCGCGTGAGGACAAACAACAGCAGGCACACGGCGGGCACGGCCAGTGTCAGCATGAGGGCCTGTCCCATGTCCACGGCCATCACCCCCGGCCTCTCCGGTCATGGGCTGCTTTAGCGGGCTACCTCCCGCACCGGGTAGCCGGTCCCGGACACGGACACGAAAGCCGTGCCCTGCGACAGCGGAGCGCTCGGCAGCATCGTCGGGACCAGCAGGTCCACGGCCACGGCGCGCCGGAATACCCGCGTGCCGCACGGGGCGCTGACCTCATCCCCGCGCGGCCCCGTATGAGGCGCCTGGGCGGAACCGGCCACCACGGCCGGCCCGCAACCCCGGTACAGGAAGGGAGCCTGGATGCGGGCCCGATCGGCAGCGCGCGCCGGAGGATCCATAGCTTCCTCACCTCCCGCTCTGCGAGGTGGCCCCAGAAGCCCGGCAAGTGCACGCTGTGCCGCGGCTCGCCTGATGTCAACACTGTGGCCGTAACGAATCTGCAACAGCGCCGTGCACCCGGCGGCGGGGCTGGCCTTGGGCCATCGTTCGGTCGCGGCCGCCTCGGGCGCGGCGATGTCCGGGCTGGGCCGCTGGTGCGGTCGGCGTGCTCATCGGGCGTCTCATCTGGGTCATCGAGGTGGCGTTCTACTTCCTCGACGCCGGCTGGGCGCCCGGCTCCGCGCCGCAGCGTGCAGAGGGTGGCCGCGATCGCGGCGGTGGCGGTCATCGACAGCAAGAGCGTCGGCAGCAGGACCTTGCGCCCAGATCGGTCTCGTCCAGCCGAAGGCGCATGCCTGCGCCATCGGCTGGACGAGACCCAGCCGGCTACCGGACGCCCGCGAGGGAATGCCGCGTTCCTCGCAGCAGGCTGGGCGCCCACGTGGCACGGTCGTGGCCAGCTGTGGCCTGGCTGGCCGCGACAGATCGCGCAGCCGGCTCTGGGCACGGCGCCGCGCCGGGCATCGTGGTCGCGGGACCCTTGCCGGCAGGCGACTGGGCTCGCTGGCGCTGGCAGGTACCCGATCAAGCGCGCTGGTAGGTCGCGACCAGTTCGCCCTTGCCTAGCACGTGACCGCTGACGCGTGACTCCAGATCGGACCTCGTCGCTCCGGCTGCCAGACCCAGCCGGGTGTCCAGCGCAAGGACCACGAAGTGGTAGTGATGCGCAGCGCCCCGCGGCGGGCACCGGCCCCGGTAGCCGCGGTCGCCGAAGTCGTTGACGCCTTCTGCCGCGCCGGGCCGGCACAGCCGCCAGGCCGGAGATGCCAGGACGCAGTCAGCAGGCCAGCCAGTGTGTGAAGGTGCCGCCCGGCGCGTCGGGGTCGAGCATCTCAATGGCCAGCTCCTGGGTGCCCGGTGGTGGCGTGCTCCACTGCAGGCGGGGCAGCGGTTCGCGCCATCGCAGGTGAACTCGCGCGGGAAGGTGCCCCCCGAAAGGCCCGGGCTTGAGACCGTGAGCGGGGAGGAATTTCCGTGTCCGGGACCGTTCACTGTCGACACTCCACATCCGGTCAGCGGCAGTATGCACAACATGGGGGTCAAGCGCATCGCGCGGGACTCCGCTAAGGACGACGGCAGGTCAGGGCGGGGGCCAGCCGGCCTGGGCGGGGGCCAGCCGGCCTGGGCGAGCAGTGCGTACTTCTGCATGTCCCATCCTGACTCCGCTGGTGCCTCCTCGACTTCGCTACCGCGCCGCTGACGACCGCCTCGTCCCTGGCGCGACCTCCGTCCCGATCATCGATCCCGGCCCGGGCCCTGCCACGCTGAGCGCCCGCGGTCAGGCCCGGGGTGCCCGCCCCGGCTCGCGAGAGCAGAACCACGCCGGCCCGGTCACCAGCAGCACCCCGGCCACCACGACGTTGAAGCCCAGGCGTTCGGTCAAAGCCGGTTGGCGCAGCGCCGCCGCCCCATGACTGCTGCCCCTGGGCCCGCCATTGCCTGGCCCGCCCTATCCGCGCCAAGCGGAGCCGCCGCGGTGCTGGTGCCAGGCAGGCCGGCGCCTGGCCTGATCGGCCCGTCCCCGGATCGCGGTGGAGGTGGCGGAAGGGCCCGGCGGCGGGCCCCGCTGGCGCGGCGGCGGAAAAGACCTGGGTTCATGGGTCGCAGAGCGTTGTCGCCGGAGCCGCCGCGGCCCGAGCCGTCGCCGCTGATCCGGGCGCTGCGCTCGCCGGGGTTCCGGCGGTTCCTCGCGGCCCGCACGATCAGCCAGCGGGGCGACACCTTCAATACCGTCGCCATCGTCATCCTCGTCTACCGGCTCACCGGCACGGGGCTGAAGGTGGGCGGCGCCGTCGCCTTCGAGATCGCCCCGGTGCTGCTGCTCGGGCTCGCGGCCGGCGCGGCCGCCGACCGGCTGTCCCGCAGCCAGGTCATGGTCACCGCCGACCTGAGCCGGGCCGGCATCGCGGCCCTGCTCACGGTTTCCCACAGCCAGCTGTGGACGGTGTACGCGGCCGCGTCCGGGCTGCCGGCGTTCAGCGTGTTCTCCAGCCCGGCCACGGCCAGCGCACTGCCCGCTCTGGCTGGCGAGGCCGACGTTCGCCCTCAACGCCGTGTCCTTCCTCGCCTCCGCCGCGCTGCTCACCCGGCTTCCCCTTCCGGCCCGCCCGCCCGCGGCCCAGACCCGGCGGCTCGCCGAGCTAACCGGGGGCCTGCGGGCGGTCCGCGGCAACCGGTTCCTGTCCGCCCTCGCCGGCGTCCGGGCCCTGGCCGCGCTGTCGGCCGGCGCCACCTCCGCGCTGCTGGTCGCGCTGGCCGGGCGTCACCTGCACGCCGGCGCCGGCCGCTTCGGCCTGCTGCTCGCCGCCGTCGGCCTGGGCGCCGGGTTCGGGCCCCTCGCCATCCAGCGGTTCGTCCGCGACGTGCGCCACGCCGACTGGCTGTTCGGCCCCTACCTGCTGCGCGGGCTGGTAGGCCTCACCCTCGCCGCCACCACCAGCTTCGGGGTAGCCGCGGGCGCTCTTGCCGTCTACCGGGCCGGCACCAGCACCGGCACCGTCACCTACAACTCGGTGCCGCAAACCGGCGTCCCCGACCAGATCCGCGGCCGGGTGTTCGCCTTCTACGACGTCGTGTGGTAGACCGCCCGGCTCGCCAGCATCGAGCTCGGAGGAGTCCTCGCCGATGCCTACGGGATCACGGTGGTGTACGCCACCGGCAGCGCCCTGCTCCTCACCGCCGGCGTTCTCGGCGTCAGCCTGGCCGGACCGCCACCCAGGCCAGCATCCAGCGGGACGAACCCGCCACCAGCCTGAACCCCGCTCAGCACCTGGCAGCGGCTGACGGCGCCGCCGGATCAGCCTTCGGACGACTGGCTGCCCCGGCCTTTGAATGCACCGAATGTTCCTTATGGACAGTCACAACCAGCCCAACACTCCTTGCGCTTGGCGCGCAGATCGGCGGTTGGGGGTCTCCATTTAACCGGAGTAGTCCAGGTGAGCGGCCCTCCACGGGCGCTCCGCTGGCGGCCGCTCCAGGCTCGGTGGATGCCCGCGCGTGGCTGGCGGGGTCGGCGGGATCTTTCGTGGCCGCTTGCCGGCAACGATGTTGTGGTAGCGCACCGGGTCGTGGCCGGCTGCGAGCTCGAGCACCCGGTAGAACACCAGCCCGCGGCTTCGTGAGCGGCGGCGGTTGAAGCGGAAGGTGAACTCGTCCAGGTAGCTCTGCAAGTGCGCCTCGTCAACCGAGCCCTGGTGGGTGCTCAGCAGCCACCGCTTGGCCAGCGAGGCGACCCGGTGCACGGCGGGCAGCAGCTCGCCCGGGTCGTCACCGCGAGCGCGCGCGGCCCGCTGGCTGCGCCGCTCATGCACGTAGCCGAGGCCCTCCAGCCCGTGGTAGCCCATCCAGGCATCGGTGATGACCTTCGCGCCCGGCTCGACGTGGCTGGTGACGAAGGGATGCAGCGAGGCGGAGGACCCGTCAGCCAGCAGCGCCATACGGCACCGGCCGATCCCCTTCGGCTCCCTGACCTCCACCGCGATGCCGGTGAGGACCTTCTTGCCCTTCGCCCGGCCGCCGCGCAGGCCCGGCTCGTCCCCGCCGATGTAGGTCTCGTCCACCTCCACCGTCCCGGACAGCCGCCCGCGGCCCGGCCGCACCAGCACCGACCGCAGCCGGTGCAGCATCGCCCACGCGGTCTGCTGCGAGCCGATCTCCAGCGCCCTCTGCAGGCTCAGCGCCGAGACCCCGTCCTTGGCCGTGGCGAACGACCAGCACGCCGTGAACCAGACAGTCAGCGGCGTCCGCGTCCGGTCAAAGATCGTGCCCGCGGTCACCGAGGTCCGGTGGCCGCAGGCAGCGCACATGATGCGGCCATCGCCGAGCCGCCAGCCTCCGCTGGGACCGCAGTCCGGGCACACGAACCCCTGTGGCCATCGCACCCACTCCAGGTAGTCAAGACAGTCGGCATCGGTGCGGAACCACGCCTGGAACTCGCCCACCGACCGGGGGTAATGGACGCCGCCACGGAGCCTGGTCACCCGGCCAATCTACTCCGGTTAAATGGAGACCCCGAAGTCCGGTTATCCCTGGTCACAGCTTGATCGGCAGCGTCGCGGCGCAGGAGGACTCCAGCGTTACCAGCCCGGAGAACCGGGGTCGATCCGCGCGGCGGCGCCGTAGGTAGCAGGCAGCCTAGCCCGGCCGCCAGCTCGGCGACGGCCTCAGCCAGGAACTCGCCCGCACCAGCCGTCCTCGGGAGGCCTAACGGGGTCAGCGGGACCGTGGAAACGGCGCGGCGGGTCCCTATGCTCGGGGAATGCGCCTCGCTAGCCGCCCCGGCCGGGTGGGCGCTCTGGGCCGCGCGACACTGATCGGCGTTGGTCTGGCCTGCTGCCTGCTCGCCGCCGGGTGCAGCTCGGCGCGGGCCGACCGAGGAAGCACGGCGACCCCGGCGACCACATCGGGGCCAGCCGAGGCCACCGCCAGCCCCACCTCCCCGACCGCATCGGCGGGGCGGGTGAGCAAGATCATCGTGATCATGGAGGAGAACCACAGCCGCGCGGCGGTGTTCCCGTCCGGCCTGCCCTACCTGTGGAGTCTCGCCCGTCACTACGGGCAGGCCGCGGCGTGGAGTGACATCGGCCATCCGAGCCTGCCGAACTACCTCGCCATCTTCGGCGGCTCCGCGTTCGGTAACCCTCAGGACTGCCTTCCGGGCCAGGGCTGCACGTACCCCGCGCCGTCGGTCTTCGGCCAGGCCATCGCGAAAGGCAAGACCGCCCGCGCGTACGAGGAGTCCATGCCGGTGCCGTGTGACCTCGCTGGCAGCGGCACTTACGACGTCAACCACAACCGTGGGCGTACTTCCCGAGCGAGGCTGGCCTCTGCCGGGCCGACGACGTCCCGGCCGGGACGGTAGCCGACGGCGCCCTCGGTTCCGACATCCGGCGCGGCTCGCTCCCGACCGTTGGCCTGATCACCCCGAATCTCATCAACGACGCTCATAACGGAACGCTGGCGGACGCAGACGCCTGGCTGCGCTCCTGGATGCCGGTGCTCATGTCGGGGCCTGACTGGCACGACGGGCGGCTGGCCATCGTTGTGGTCTTCGACGAGGGCGAGGCCGCCGATGTCGTGCCGTTCGTGATCATGGCCGTGGGCATCGTCGGCGCCGTTGACCGCCAGCCGGCCGACCACTACGCGCTCACCCGGCTGATCGACGAGGTCGCGGGCGCCCCGCTGCTGCGCCGGGCGGCCGGCGCTCCCGACCTGGCCCCGGTGTTCGGGCTCGGTCGGTGACCAGCCTCGCCACGGGAACCGTGACCAGCACGACATCCGCGGACCAGTCGCGGTCGGCCACGCCGCCACCCGTCATGATCAGGCAACTGCCATGCGGTCGATGCCCCAGCTCCTGAACTTCGGTACGATGTCGGGACGAGCCGCCGGCCTGCAACTCGCACCGGTGTCCTGTGCGCGGGTGTAGTTCAATGGCAGAACGTCAGCTTCCCAAGCTGATAGTGCGAGTTCGATTCTCGTCACCCGCTCCACGAAGAAAATCCCAGGTCCAGCGGGGTATACGACGGACAGGGAATTGATCGTCATGACTCCTTCTTGCGGCCTGGTGCCCGTTGCGTGCCCGATCGGTTTTCGCTGGGCTGCTTAGCCTTGGTGCTGCGAGATCGTCTCAGCTCCCGCCTGGCCATCTTGTCGAGGGTAGCGGCGAGCTGCTTATCCCGCTCTTCGCGAGCGTGAAGATAGATCCTCGCGGCGCGGGTCAAGGCGGCGCCGCTGCGCGGCACCGCGGCGCGCCCGCCGCCGGGCTCTGCGTTGGGGACGCCCGCCCGACACGGGCGCGCCCACCAGCAGCACGCCAGAGATCAGGCCGGCTCACTCATCAGGCGGCGCCCGCGGCTCGGGGCCGTCTTCCTCGGCTTCGATTGTCCGGCTCACGGTCACCGCGTCCAGGGCGGCTCTACGGACCGTCGCACGCGATCGCCTTCGGCGACCCTGGACCCGGTGACCACTCACCTGGGATTGGCGCCTAATAGGAAGACGGTCCAAAGCAGGTATCGGCCACGGGTGACTGGATAGGTCTCGCCTGGCTGGCTGATGTCGCAGGTCAGCCGGACGTGTCGTGCTGGTCGCGCTGCGCCCGTGGAGGCGCTGTCGGCTCACGTGGCTGAGCTGCGCGCCCGGCACAGGGGCGAATATTCTTTCGCGTCCCAGGGTCTGGCTGGCAGAGAATGTGTGCCCGGCGCTTTTTCCGGCGACGATTGGAGGACATCGATTGCGGTGACGACGCGATGACCCTGCCGACTTTTGTGGTGATCGGGGCGATGAAGGCGGGGACCGTGAGTCTTTGTCACTACCTCGATGAGCATCCCGACGTCTTCCTTGGGCGCGGCGGGACGCTCGGCGAGCCGAACTTCTTCATAGCTGAGGACAACTGGCCCCACGGCCGTGGATGGTACGAGTCTCTGTTCGACGGCGGCGGCAGGGCCGTTGCAACCGGAGAGTGCTCTCCGTGCTATACGTGGGCCCACGTCTACCGCGGCGTCCCCGAGCGGATGGCACAGGTCGTTCCGAAGGCACGTCTCGTCTACGTGGTACGCGATCCCATCGCCCGCATGCAGTCGATGTGCATGCATCAAGTGTCAGCCGGGCGGGAGCGACGCCGCGCGGAGGTGGCCCTGCTCGACGACCGTTACCTCGGGCCAAGCCTGTACGGGTTCCAGCTCGCGGCGTTTCTCGATCACTTCGACCGCAGCCAGGTACTCGTGATCGCGAGCGAGGTGCTCCGCGACAGGCCACGTGAGGTACTGAGCGCGGTGTTTGACCACCTCGCCGTCGATCCGGCCGCGGTTGACCTCGACAAGCGGCATCAAGACCACCGCTCGATTGACAAGCCCATACCGCGCCTGCACGACCTCGGGTGGCTGCCGCGACGCCAGGTCAGGCTCCATCCGCGATGCCGACCCGATCAACGCACCGGGTTGGCTCGGCTCCTGACGACTCGGCGAGCACGTACCGACGACTCCGCGATCCCACGCGAACTCCGCGACGGACTCGCCGAGCGCCTTACCGCCGACCTGCGCCGCTTCGAGCATCTCCTCGGCCACCAGGTACCCAACCACTGGAGATGGTCAACTTCAGTGTCTGCTTAACCCGACTGCCTAGCTCCACTTGATCCGCGACAGATCGGCTCCGCTTGGTGCGCGGCGCACCCCAAGGGGTTGTGGTTGATCGGCGCCTATCGGGTGAAGGCAGCGAGTGCACCACGCTGTCCAACGCGCTCGCGGTAACGCCACTGGCCGCCGCCGCGGCGATGAGGCCGCTGGCGACGCGGCCGCTGGCGACGCGGCCGCTGACACCGGAGCAGCTGGCCACGCAAGCATTCTTCGGCAGGTATGTCACCCCGGCGCAAGCCGCCGCCCAGGCCATGCGACACCGGCATCTCGCCGGATCTGGATGACTCCAGGTGAAAGCCTGGCACGGCTGCGCCAGCCTCGCCTGAGCAGAGGAACCGCACGGGCTGCTCTCACGTCCAACGTACAGGGCAGTCCCAAGAAGGAGGCGTGCGACCTTGCTGCTGCAGCGCCCGGCGCGGCTGTCGCTACAGCACTGGCTAGCCTCGGGCTTTCGTGCCAGCCTGCGCGAGCTTGATCGCTTATATGAGAAAAGTGCCTTTGAACTGGAAGGATAGGGCTTGCCTAGAGTCCGTTCCGCGCCAGTTCGAGAGGCACCTTCCCGATGCAGCCTACCGCCCGCCCCAAGATCATGGTGTCCGCCGACGGGACCGGGATCGTGTCCCAGGCCGGCGGGCTGCTGCTGGCCCAGACGCTGCGGTTAACCGGCCTGGACCGCGGCCTCGCGGCGGTGCTGGGACGGTGGCGGGCGCCCCGGGCGGTCCATGACCCGGGGAAGATCATCGCTGACCTGGCAGTGACACTGGCGATGGGCGGGGACTGCCTGGCCGATATCGCGATGCTCCGCGCGCAGCCGCAGCTGTTCGGGCCGGTGGCCTCCGATCCGGTGGTGTCCCGGCTGATCACCGCGCTGGCCGCCGACCTGCCCCGGGCACTGAGGTCGATCCGGACCGCCCGGGCCGCCGCGCGCGACCAGGCCTGGGCGCTGGCCGGTGACGCCGCCCCGGGAGCGGACGGCGGCCCGGTCACCGTGGACATCGACGCGACGATCGTGACCGCGTGCTCGGAGAAGGAGCAGGCCGCGCCGACCTGGAAGAAGACCTTCGGCTTTCACCCGCTGGGGGTCTTCGCCGACCACGGCCCGGCGGGCTCGGGCGAGCCGCTGGCCATCATGATGCGGCCCGGGAACGCCGGGTCCAATACTGCTGCCGACCACATCAAGGCCACCCGGCTGGGCCTGGCCCAGCTGCCCCGGCGCCTGCGCGGGAAGGTGCTGGTCCGCACCGACTCCGGCGGCGGCACCCACGACTTCCTGGCCTGGCTGGCCAGCCCGGGACGGCGGCTGGCCTACTCGGCCGGGTTCACCATCACCGAGGACGTCCAGGACGCCATCCTCAAGATCCCCGCCCGCGCGTGGACCCCCGCCTGCGACAGCGAGCACGAAGTCCGCGACGGCGCCTGGGTCGCGGAGATCACCGGCATGCTGGACCTGTCGTCCTGGCCGAAGGGCATGCGCCTGATCGTCCGCAAGGAGCGCCCGCACCCCGGCGCGCGGCCGCGGTTCACCGACCCCGGCGGGCACCGGTTCACCTGCTTCGCCACCAGCACCAAGGGCGGCCAGCTCGCCGACCTGGAACTACGCCACCGCCGCCGGGCCCGGTGCGAGGACCGGATCCGCTGCGCCAAGGACACCGGCCTGCGCAACCTCCCCCTGCACGGCTACGCCCAGAACCAGATCTGGTGCGAGATCGTCGCCCTGGCCTGCGAGCTGCTCGCCTGGATGCAGATGCTCGCCTTTACCGGGCCCGCCCGCCGCTGGGAACCCAGGCGGCTGCGGCTGCGCATGTTCTCTGTCGCCGGGCGCATCGTCCGCGGCGGCCGCCGCCTGCGGCTGCGCCTCGCCGCGAGCTGGCCATGGGCCCGCCAGATCGTCGCTGCGATCACCCGCCTCCAGGCCCTCACCCCGGGCTGACCAGGCCAGGCCATCTCTGCGACCAGGAAAGGAGACCCGCGGGCCCGTGGAACCCGCCCTCCCGGCGCGACAGCCGGGCCACCAGGCTGACCGGTAACCAGAAAACGGTCCCGATCGCAGCCCCCAAGGCCACCCAGCCAAGATCACGAAAGATTCAGGCTAGTGGCCGTGTGGGGGTCAGAAAGCGATTCACCAGCACACCTCCTTGGCGAGCCGGGCGGTACCGCGTGAGCGCCGCCGCGGTGATCCCGATGCGGGCAGAAGACGCTGCTTCGCCCGCCTCTCTTCTTGTACACGTGCCGGGAATGGAAACGGTTCGTGCCGCAAGCCGAAGGAACTCTCATCTCCAGCCGCTTGGGTGACGCTGCACGGCCGCAAGCCCTTCCTGCAAGACTGCCACGAGCGGCCTCTGGCCGCCGCGACGTACACAGCTAGCGCGGTCGGCCGGCCATCATGGTTCATGCGCGGCCCACCTTTGTGCCGCGCCTGGGGCCGGTGACGGGTAAGCAGGCTGTCCACAGCATGACCTGCGGTGGCGCGTGGATCTCCTGGGCTCCAGCGTTTCCGCGCCTGGGCCTGACTTCTGCGCAGCGCCCTCTTCGCCCGGGTGGTCAGTTCGCGCGGGAGGGGGGTCGGTTGCTGCGACATAATTCGAATGTGCGTCCGACAACATGGCGACGTCCGAGAGCGCTTCGGTACGTGAAGCCGCCTTCTATGCTTGCCGATTTGCGGCGGTCATGCCGAGTACGGCCCAGGTGGTTCCGGTGAGCGCCACGAGAGCTTTGCCCCATCGCGGAAGACCGTCGCGGGCGCGCACGGCGCAGGTCGCATCCCAAGCGTCGCAGGCGGCCCCGATCAGCAGGAGATCACGCCGCAGTTTCGGGTTCGTCTTGTCGGCGATGGCCAGAGCCAATCCAAGGGCTACATCGCGGCCACCGAACAGACGGCTCATGAAGCGCAGGTCGTGTCGGTAGGCGCTTTCCCCGAGATAGGTGCTTGCGGTGAGGCTGGGAGCGGCCATGAGGCCGATGCCGAGAACGGTGCGTCCAGCGGCGATAACTGTGGGAAGGCGACCGGACATGGCTTGGATTGCAGTGACATTCGGCATGGCGACAGTGCCTCCCCTGGAACTCAACCGTGGCCGCGATGCTACCGGGTCGGCGCAACCGGCGATAGGCGAGCACGCAGCTCCCGCCCCGGACATCCCTGCGCGAGTGCCGCCTGAGCGTGGCGGCCAGAGTCCGGCGACCGGTCCGTTCACGGCCGCGCGTCTGTTCGCTCATGCGGCACTCGCGCAGTAGATCCGCGACCTGCCGCATACAGCCACCTCCCGAGCGCCGGTGACCACGGGTGGCCCCGCGGCGGTGCCACTGCGTCTGGTGCGTCAGGGCTGGTGAGCGTGCTGGTCGCACGTGATGAGGGACGCGGCAGGGTCTCGGCCTGGAGTGAAGTACATCCTCGGCCCGCGTCTCATGGACGGGCGCGCCCTGCCCGCGTTCACCCGCCAGTTCTTCTCCGCCTACCAGGACCCGCCGCTGGAAGCACCGGCAGAGCTGGCGCGTCAGCTGGTGTTCGGAGCCGTCGAGTTCGCACGCGGTCTCGGCTTCGAACCCCCCCCCGGTTTCGGGAAGGCAGCCGCTCATCTCGGGCCGAGGGCCGGCCCCAGCGCGATCAGCTTCGGGCGCGATGGCAAACCCTTCTTCATCCAGGGCCCCCGCGACAACGCGGCACGCATCATGAACACGCTGCACCGTCCGGCCGGGCGGGACAACTACCACTTCCTGGTCGTCGCATAGCGCCCGGCGGCGCTTCCACCCGATGCCGGCACGGATCATGCTCGCAACGGCACGCTGCCACAGCGCGCATGTCCTTTCCGCCGTCCCGCACATCGGGAGTGGCCTGCTAGTGCTATGCGCCCGAACCTCGGACGCCCGCCCAGGTCACGGGTAGACGTTACCGACCTCGGCGATCTCCCATCCGCCGGCCTGCTCTGCCAGGACGATGGTGACCCGCCAGCCCGGTGTGGCGAGCGCGGCGGCCTGCCTGGTGACCGGAACCGGGCCGATACCGTCTTCGAAGTAGATCGCGGCGGGCTCTGCCC
>Ga0209648_10002552_pt1 | contig 15135 bp, 13 predicted proteins | sample GraSoi2013_115cm_FD_185830 | JGI IMG/M metagenome (GOLD analysis project Ga0209648, IMG submission 185830) | Grasslands soil microbial communities from the Angelo Coastal Reserve, California, USA - Sample 9_17_2013_115cm (SPAdes) (version 2) | ecosystem: Environmental > Terrestrial > Soil >...
ATCCCAGCAGTACACGATCACTGGTCGGCTGCGATCGAGCACGTTGCCCGCCTCTGAGTCGATTTTCTTCAGCGGCAGATGGATTGCGCCGGGCAGATGGTCCTCTTCGTATTCGGGGCTGGGCAGGACCTCGACCAGCTGCGCGCCCGCCGCGACCAACGTGCGGACCTCTTCACGGTGGATCTCTGTGGGCATCCTGGCTCCTCTCCACTCTATTCTCGTGCCCAGATGATCCTTTCGCTCGGCGACCTGGTCGTCGACATCACGATCGTGCCGGAGGGTCCGCTGCACGTCGACGACGACAATCCCGCCCGCATCCGGATCAGCGGAGGCGGCCAGGCCGCGAACTTCTGCGCCTGGACGGCATCGATGGGAGAACCCGCGCGATTGGTCACCAGGGTGGGCGACGACGATAGCGGCCACCGCCTTGTAGGAGACCTCCGCAGAGTCGGAGTGGAGGTGCGGCCGATTTACGGACCTGAGCCGACTGGGGTCATCGCCGTCCTCGTCGATTCAGGCGGAACGCGCACCATGGCGACTCAGCGGGGTGCAAGCACCGGCCTCCGCGCCGAAGATCTGCGCGAAGAGTGGTTCGCGGACGTCGGCCTCATCCACGTCCCTGCCTATTCCTTATTCGTTGAGCCCGTGGCATCAGCGGCCATGGCCGCGATCGAGCTGGTCCGCCGTGACGGCGGCGTCTTGTCCATTGACCTCTCGTCTGCTGCCGGCTTGAAGGAATATGGCGGGGCCCGGATGGCCGGCGAGCTCAAACGCCTGCGTCCTGAGCTGCTGTTCGTGACCGAGCCAGAGGCGGAGGCGCTGGGTGTCCCGGTTGAAGACCTCGGGCGCCTGGCCAAGGTGCCGGTGATCAAGCTGGGCTTGGCCGGCTGCAGCGTTTTCGGCGATGTCATCCCCGCGCCTCCGAGGAAAGGAGTCGACCCGACCGGCGCCGGCGACGCTTTCGCCGCAGCTTTCAGCGTCTTCCATCTCAAGGGTGCCCCCCACATCGAAGCCGCCCGCAAAGCGGTAGAGCTCGCATCGCAGGCCGCAGCGCAAATGGGCGCGCGACCCTCATGACCGATCTGCTTCGTGTCTCGAATGAAGTTGCCGACGCCCTCGCCCACAATCGCCCCGTGGTGGCGCTCGAAACCTCCATCGTCGGCCAGGGCCTTCCGCATCCGTACAACCTGCGAGCGGCGCGCGAAAGCGAAGCCGCCATCCGGGAGGAAGGCGCGGTTCCGGCTACCGTGGCCGTACTGGGAGGCGTCCTTCGCGTCGGCCTGACCGAAGCGGAGCTCGAGCGCATCGCCACTGGCGCGATCAAGGTCAGCTCTCGCGACCTGGGCTGGGCGATCGCACTGCGGCAGGTCGGGGCGACGACGGTGGCGGCGACGATGCGGGCGGCGACCATGGCGGGCGTCCGATTCTTCGCCACCGGCGGCATCGGTGGAGTTCATCGCGGCCACCCGGAGGACGAGTCTGCCGACCTGATGGAGCTGAGCAGAACACCGACGGCGGTTTTCTGCGCCGGCGCCAAGATCATCCTCGACCTCCCACTCACGCTCGAACGGCTCGAGAGTTTCGGCGTCCCTCTGATCGGCTACGGAACCGACGAATTTCCGGCGTTCTACTCGGCGCACAGCGGCTGCCGCGTCAGCGCACGGGTCGACAAGCCCATTGACGTCGCCCGCGTGCTGCAGGCATCGTGGGCGACCGGCACCCGCGGGGTCGTGATCGCAATACCCCCGCCCGCCGAGCTCGAAGGCGCCGAGGAGCTCGTGCAGCGCGCCGTCCGCGAGCTGGCGGATGTGAGCGGTCCGGATCTCACGCCACGTCTGCTGGCCCGCGTCGCCGAGCTCTCGAATGGGAAGTCGCTCGACTTGAACGTCGACCTCGTCGTCAACAACGCCCGGGTGGCGGCTCGGGTGGCGTCGGCTTTTGCGGGACTGCGAAAAGGGGCTGGCTAGGCGTGAACGAGGACGAGATGGTATTCGATGACAACCCCAGGCTCAGCCTGCGTAAACGAGATGCTGGGAACATCAACGCCGAAATCGCGCATGTCGGTGTTGATCGAGCCGGCGATCTCGATGCCGTTAGCGGTGCCTTGGGCCTGCAGGATGGTCATCACCGATTTGGTGACGCCGTGGACAGTGAGCCGGCCTGAGACTGTGATGGAAACGGGGCCTGACTCGATCCCGGGCGGAATGCTCACGGGAGAGGCGGTAAAGTCAGCCTTCGGAAACTGATCCGTCTGCAGGTAGATCGTGCGGATGAAGAAATCTCGCTGGTAGACCTGGTAGTTCGCGTACTTGTCCTGGCTTTGCAGGGCAGCGAGATCGGCGGTGAAGTGAACGCCGCTCGCTTGCAGCGTTGAGCCCGAAGCCTGGACCCGAAGTCCGCCCGAGATCTTGCTTGTTCGCGCGACCGCCTCGGTTGGCCCCGGCTGATTGATGAACTGTTCACGAACCCGGTATCCGGCCTCAGAGCCACTGCCAACCTTCCATTCACCGGTCAGGCTGCTCGCCGGCCGTGATGCCGCCGGCGAGCTCAGCCCAAGCCTTCCCGGGGCGTGATGGGAGCCCAGCAGCAGGGCGAAGGCGCCACCGATCGCCAATACCGCCACGACGGCGACGCCACCCACGACTCGACCGCGGCGCATGCGGTTCGATGTCATCTGAGGGCTCCCACCCATCGCTACTCTATCGGGCTTGGCCAATCTGTCAAGCGCAAATGGGCCATTGGTGATCGGGCTAAACCGATGGCGAGCATAATGACGAGCACATGCCGATGGAGATCGGGAATCCTGTCTGCCGGGCAGTTTTGCCATCAGCCCCGTCCGAGCTTTCCTGGCTGGTGAACCTCCTGAGCCAGACGGCACGCTACGCGGAGCCGGCGCTGGCCGAGCTCGACGCCAGCCTGCTGCCGGGCATCGGCCGGTTGCGCAAGCCAATCAAGGAGCAACTAGAGCAGCTGTGGAGTGACGGCCTCGCCGGCTGTCCCGAGCTCATCTATTCCGCCCAGGAGGCGGACTGCATGTTCGACGATGGGCTGCACGGGTTCATTGACTGGCTCGCGAAGCCAATCGAGAAGGCCGCGGCGGGCAACGCCATGCTCACGGAGCCGGAGCAGGATCGTCCCGTCATCGCGAAGAGGATGCGCAGGCTCCACGAGGACCCCAAGGCTCGGCATTTGTATTGCGGCGTCCTGGTCGAGGTGTGGCGGCTGGCTGCAGGCCCGTGGGAGCACAACGGTCGGTCTGTCGTCTCGAAGGCATGCGACGCCTGGAAAGACAGGCTGAGCACTGGCGTATCCATCGAGGAGCTGATGCCACCTCGGCACCCGCTCACCCATGCCGATCGATTGGGCTTCGACGACATCTTCATGCATCGCCGCGAGTTCGCGGTCTCACCGCTTTACTTCTGCATGTCGGGCGGACACGTCGTGGATCTCGATGACTACGTACACATTGCGGTGCCCGCAAGCGACCTCGTCCCGGTGCGGAAGGTCAGGGATGCGGCCTTCGTCTCCGATCGCCTCCGAGTTCTCGCGGAGCCGACGCGCGTTCACATCCTGATCCAGCTGCTGTCAGCGCCCTCCGGTGTCATGGATATCGCCCGCTCGCTGCATATGAGCCAGCCAACCGTGAGCGGACATCTCAAGGTGCTTCGCGACGCCGGCCTCATCCAACCCCGGCGATTCGGAACGCGGACAGTGATGGTTGCTTCGCGAAAGCGCATCGAGCGACTTCTAGAAGATGCGCGCGCGACGATCGCGCGTTGGGACTGAAAGCTACGACCGGGGCGGAGCCTTGAGATCGCACCAGGCCCTAGCGATCCGCTTCAGCTCCTCGGCCCGTGCATTCACCTCAGCGATGTCGGCGAAACGCATGAAGCGTGCGTTGGGGCCGCTGCCCTCGAGATGCGGGAACTTGCCGGGGATCTTCGCCCCGTTGTTGAACATCAGGTTGATGTTCTTCTTGGTCACCTGCACGAAGCTCACCAGGTCCCCTTCGTATCCGAGCAGAAGGCTCCCGTACTTGATGTAGTCCGAGATTCGCGGGTCCGCGGCGAGAAGGATCTCCCGCACGCGGCGCATCGCCTTCTCGGTGGGGAGCTTCTTGGCGGCGAACCATCGTTCAACCTCGGGATTCGGCTTCACCCGACCGAGTGTAGGGTTCGCGGACACCCTTTTGGCACAGCTCTGGTCTACCGTCTCCAACGAGAAAACAGTGGTGACCACCGCCCCCCAGACCCCCGCTCCGGCCACCTCTGACACCCCTGACCGCGTCAAGCGATTCCTGCATGTTCTGATCGAGCCGCGCTCGTACCTGAACGCCCTCTACCTGCTGACTGCGTTCCCTCTCGGCCTCACGTACTTCGCAGTCCTGGTGACCGGCGCCCTCGTGGGGTCGCTCCTGGCCGGCGTGCTGGTGGGGCTGCTGATCCTGCTGGCCGTCCTGGTCGCGGCGTGGGGTTTTGCCCTGTTCGAGCGCGAGCTGGCGATCTGGCTGCTTGGGGTCGACGTCCCACCACTCGCGCTGCCCGACCCCGAAGTGGTTTCGCCGTGGCGAATGCTGGTCCGCCACCTACGCCAATCGACCACCTGGCGATCGATCACCTACCTCCTGGTCAAGCTGCCCTTTGGCATCTTCGCCACCAGCGTCACAGTCGCGCTGTCGGGGCCGCCGATCGTCGGGATCGTGTATCCAATCTTCCGCCTGCTGAACAGCGGTCCCTTTCCTCCCGAGGTCGGGCTTCTCATCTTTCCAGGCATGGTCGCGGTGGCGGGCCTGGCGGTGGCGCTGCAAGTCCTGAATCTCATCGGCCGCATGTGGGGGCGTTTCGCGGCGGACATGCTCGGTGTCAGCGAGGAGCAGCGTCAGATCTGGGACGCGCGGCGGAAGGCGGATGCGGCCGATCGAAGCCGGCGCGAGCTGATCATGAACGTGTCGCACGAGCTCCGCACCCCCATCGCCAGTATCCAGGCGCACGTCGACTCGCTGCTGCTTCCTGAGGCCGACCGCCCCGATGCGGAAGAAACCGAGCGGCGTCTCAAGGTCACCGCGACTGAGACGCGCCGTCTCGCCGATCTCATCGAGGACCTCCTCATGCTGGCCCGAGCCGATTCTCAAGAGCTGAGGGTCACCAACCGTGCGATCGACCCGGGGCCGATCGCAGAGCAGGTGGTCCTTGCGCTCGCGCCGCTGGCACGCCAGGAGCGTCAGGTCACGGTGAGCCTCGACGAAGTTCCCGCCGGCCTGCACGCCGAAGGCGATGCCGACCGCCTCGCCCAGGTGCTCACCAACCTGGTGCGCAACGCGATCAACTACACGCCTGAGGGCGGGGTCGTTTCGATCCGGCTCTCAGCAGGAGCCGATCGCGTGCAGATCGCTGTTTCCGACACCGGACTCGGGATCATTGCAGAGGACCTCGAGCACATCTTCGAACGGTTCTACCGCGCGGACAGCTCGCGCACGCGCGACACGGGCGGCTTCGGCCTCGGGCTCTCGATCGCGCGCGAGCTCGTTGAAGCCATGGGAGGCAGCCTGTCCGCGACTTCTCAGCCCGGCCTCGGCAGCACCTTCTGGATCAGCCTGCGCCGGGCAGAAGCAACCTGAAACGTGGCCAGGATCCTCATCGTCGAGGATGAGGCCGCCCTCTCCGACCTCATCCGCTCACACCTCGAGAAAGAAGGCCATCAAATCGAGCAGGCCTCTGAAGGCAGGCAGGCGCTGGCCGCCGCCGACAAAGCGCGTCCCGACCTCGTCATCCTCGATTGGATGCTCCCCGGGCTCGATGGCCTGGCGGTCTGCCGCGAGCTCCGTCGCAAGCACCTGATGCCGATCCTCATGCTCACCGCACGCGGCGAGGTGGCCGACCGTGTGACCGGCCTGCAGGTGGGAGCAGATGACTATCTGGGCAAGCCTTTCTCGATCGTCGAACTGTCCGCCAGGGTGGCGTCGCTGCTGCGACGCGTAGCACTTGACAGCGCGACGGCGGACAGCTCGCAGCCGGTCACGTTCGGCTCTCTGGTAATCGACCCCGTCGGACATCGCGCCACTCTCGCCGGCGTCGAGATCGAGCTCAGCCGTCGCGAGATGGACCTGCTCGAGCTCCTGCTTCACCATCCGGGCCGGACCTTCTCACGCGAATTTCTTCTCGAGCGGTTGTGGGGAGAGGATTTCGAAGGCCTCGATCGTGCGGTCGACACCCAGATGGTGCGGCTGCGGAGAAAGGTCGGCGACCTCGGCCCGTGCATCGAAACCGTGTGGGGAGTCGGTTATCGGTTCAGGCCCGAGCTGCGACCGCAGACATAGTTTCGACACAACACGCGGTTAGCCTCGAGATAAATTCCACTTCGCCGGTGCCCATCAAGGTGGACCCCGGCGCATCGCGCAGAACCAAATAACACATGAGGAAGGAAGCAATAACTTGATCGAGAACATCATCGATGCCAAGGGCGTCTGGAAGAGATACGACGCCGGCAAGCACAAGATCGAAGCACTGCGAGGCCTCGACCTCATCGTCAAGGGCGGCGAGGTGGTCGCGATCATGGGCCCGAGCGGCTGCGGCAAGACGACGCTCCTGAACTGCTTGAGCGGCCTCGACGTCATCGACAGCGGCACGATCAAGATCGCGGGTCGCGATCTCAAGGACCTCACCGACAATCAGCGCACCGACTTTCGCGCGCGCGAGATGGGCTTCGTGTTCCAGACCTACAACTTGCTGCCGGTTCTGACCGGGATCGAGAACGTGGAGCTCCCGATGCTGGTGGGCGGGGTCAGGCCGTCGAGCGCCCGCAAACGCGCGCAGGAGGCCGTTGAGATGGTGGGCGTCGGCGAATGGGCTCGCCACCGGCCCGCCGAAATGAGCGGGGGCCAGCGCCAGCGCTTCACGATCGCGAGAGCGCTGGCGACCAAGCCCGCGATCGTGTGGGCCGATGAGCCCACCGGCGCCCTCGACACCGAGACAAGCGCCGGGATCATGGACCTGATGGTTCAGCTGAATCGCCAGAACCAGCAGACATTTGTCTGGGTCACCCACTCCGAAGAGGTCGGCGCCCTCGCGCAGCGATTGATCCGGATGCGTGATGGTCAGATAGTTTCCGACCAGCGCGAGGCTCCGGCCCACCTCGATGGTGCCCAATCCAACCCGCCTTCCGGAGTTGGGGCGAGGGTCGATTGAGCATCTACTTCGGCATCCCAGCGCCCACGGTCGCGACCTGGATGACGGCCGCGGTGGTGGTGGTGCTGGTCGCCCTCCTCCTTTTCGCCGCGGTCAACCGTGTCCTTCTGAAGATGGCACTGCGCAACATCCCGCGCCGCCGCGCGCAGACCGTGCTCATTTTGTTCGGCCTGATGCTGGCGACGTTGATCATCACCGCGTCGCTCTCGGTGGGCGACACGTTGAATTATTCGCTTCAGGCCATCCAGCTCAAGCAGATCGGCGGTGTAGACGAAGCCATCACCAAACAACCGCCTGGTCAATTCGTGCAGGGCACGTCGACCGCCGACCCATATTTCTTCACCGAAAGCCAGGCCGCCGATGTCATCGCCGGCGCGAAGAAGGATCCGAACATTGCGGCCGCCACCGGGGCCATCGCGGCGCCCGGCTCGATGATCGACACGAGCACCGGCCAGTCGTCGTCAGAGAACGTCGCTGTGTTCGGCGTGCCTGGCAACTTCAACTCCATTTGGGGCCAGCTTAGAAGCAGCTCGGGCGCCACCCTTGAAGTCGCCCGCCTCGCTCCCGACGAGGTTTATGTCGGCAAGTCGCTGGGCGACACGTTGAACGCCCACGCCGGCGATCGCCTCCAGCTCTACGTCGACGGACACCTGACCATGCTCACCATCCGCGGGGTGATCGACACGGAGATCAACCCGAGCATCGCCGGCCACGGCCCCATCGTCAACTCCGTGCTGATGCCGATCGACACCATGCGCACCGTGATCCAGCGCCCCACCGGCTTCAACCTGGTCTTCGTCCACAATCGCGGCTCGGGCGGCTTCGATGACCTCGGCCCCGGCGGGGCGACGGGTGACGAGATCACCAGGCACTTCCGGGTCGAGTTCACCGACCCACAGGCGGCCGGGGCTCTGTGGACCTACCTGAACACGCCCGCAATCAAGGCGCAGATTCGGAAGATCCACGCCCAGGCGAGCTTTCTCGATCCAGCCCAGGATCTGAGCCGGCGCCTGCTGGTAGAGCTGGACCAACCCGCGGTCACCGACGAGTTCAAAGCCCTCGCCGGGAACAGGTTCGTCGACCGCGTGATGGGCGATGCGGTGGCTGCGTCGGCGGCATCATCGGGCGGACCGGCCGCCGCGCGAACGGCCCAGGAGCAGCTGTTCAAGATGGTCGGCGTCCTGCAGGTGGACAGCAGCGCCGCTGCGGGGCTCAAGACCCTGCTCGCGCGCCCCGAGATCCAGAGCCCGATCGTTTCCCTCGCGCTCAGCCTCCCCGACGGTGATCCGCTGCGGACGACGATCACCCAGCTCTACACCGAAGTCGCCAAGTCGGATCTGACGGTCGACTTCAAGGCCCTCGTCGGCAATCCGGACCTTCAGGCCGCCCTGGGCCGCGGCATCGAGTCGATCGCGCCTGAACAGCTGGCGACGTACAACGACATCGCCGGCCGGCTCGACCTGTACACGTACACCGCGTACAAGGCCGATGCGGTCACGTTCGCCCAAACCGGTGGTCTCTTCATCACCGGCGCGCTGCTCGGCGTGAGCTTCTTTTCCATTGCAGTAGGAGTCCTGCTGATCTTTCTCATCTTCGTGATGCTCGCCGCCGAGCGCCGCGCGGAGATGGGGATGAGCCGGGCCGTCGGCCTCAAGCGCCGGCATCTGACCCAGATGTTCATGTTCGAAGGCACCGCTTACACGCTCGCTTCGAGCGTCGTCGGGACCGTCCTGGGGGTCGGCGTGGCCGCGCTGATGATCAGCGTGCTCTCGAGCATCTTCAGCGGCTTCTACAAGGGCATCACGCTGACGTTTCATGTCGAATGGACCAGCCTCGTCATCGCGATCTGCCTAGGCATCCTGCTCACGTTCATCGTCATCGCTTTCTCCGCATACCGCGTGAGCCGTCTCAACATCGTCGCGGCCATCCGCGACCTCGACGAAAGCGAGCAGCGAGACGCGGGCGTGCTCACGTTTTTCGTCGCCCCTTTCAAGGTCGCGCTGGCGGCGTTCAGACAGCTTCTTCGCGGACACCCGCTGGTTTTCCTTGGCAGGATCACTTTGGGCACGCTCGGGACGATCAGAAGTTTCTGGTGGGCGCTGTTTCGTCGCGGCCCGCTGACCATCCTTCTGGGCGCCGGCCTGGCTGCGGTCACGCTCATCGATAACAGCCCGGTCCAGCACAGCGAGAGCTTCTATTCGGCGGGCGTCTCACTAGTCATCATCGGCTTGGGGCTCCTCATCAGGTGGCTCCTGACCGTCGCCCACGTGCGCAGGCTGGTCGCCGCGCGAATTGGGTTCACCGTCGCTGCTTTGGGCCTGCTGTCGTACTGGGGCCGTCCGTTCGGACGGCTGGAGACGCTTCTCCACCTCGAGAGCCAGCTGCAAACCAAGCAGCTGCTCGGTGGACCCGAGGTGTTCATCCTCTCGGCGCTGATGACACTGTTGGGCGCCATCTGGCTGGTGATGTACAACAGCGACCTGCTGATCGGCGCCGTCATGTTCTTCACCGGCCGGATCAGCGGCCTCGCCGCGGTGACGAGGACGAGCATGTCGTACCCGATGTCGACGAAATTTCGCACCGGGATGGCGGTGGCGATGTTCGCGATCGTCACTTTCATCATCGTCTACATGTCGGTGTTCAAGGACGTTCTCGTCCAGAACTTCGCGCAGGTGGACGCCGTTTCCGGCGGCTGGCAGATCGTTGCAGGCTCACCCGACAACAACTTCAACCAGACCAGCGCGACCAGCTTCCCATCGGACGTGGCGTCCCTGGTCCAGAAGACTCCGGACGCGGCCGCCGACGTTCGCGGCGTGGGCTGGGAGAACGCCGCCCTGGGGGTTCAGATCCAGCAGGTCAAGGCGGATGGCACTCTGTCGAAGCTCCAGCCGGACAGCGGATACAACTTGCATGTCGTCGACGCCAGATATCTATCGACGACGGGATATGCGTTGCAGCTGCGCGCCGCGGGCTACTCGTCGGACCGCGCGGCGTGGAACGCGGTCCGCGACAACGCGGGGTACGCGATCATCAACGCATCGAGCCTCGACACAAGGACCACTGGCCCCGCCGACATCAGCGGCATCAAGCCGACCGACAAGACCTTCCAGCCATTCCAGGTCCGCGTGACCTTCTTCCGCCAGGGCGCGCCCACGACATGGACTTTGACCGTGGTCGGGTTCATGAAGACGAACGCGCAATGGGGCGGGATGTATGTGTCGCCGAGCACCGCAATGGCGAGTGGGATGTTCATCGACCCCGCCGCCACGCCCACCCTCAACCGCGACTACTCCCTGCAGCTGCTCGCCCCGACCGGCTATTACTTCGCGCTCAAGCCAGGCGTCGACGTGAACAAAGCTCGGCTCGACCTGGGCCGCATGTTGGTCAAGGACCAGCTCGAACCGGTCGTCGTGGCCGACCAGCTGGCGCAGCAGCTGAGCGGGATACTCACGCTCCTCAACCTGGTCACCGGTTTCCTCGCCCTCGGGCTGATCGTGGGCATCGCCGGGCTGGGAGTGATCAGCACGCGCGCAGTCGTGGAGCGGTTCCAGCAGATCGGCATGCTCCGGGCGCTCGGCTACCGGCGCTCATTGGTGCAGCAGTCGTTCCTGATGGAGTCGAGCCTGATCGCGATCCTCGGACTGATAATTGGCGCGCTTGTCGGCGTCTGGCAGTCGTATCGATTTTTCGTGGTCGATAAGACTTTCGGCACGGTCGCATTCAACGTACCCGTGACTCAGATCGCGTTGATCCTGATTGGCGCCTACCTCGCGACGCTGGTCACCACATATCTACCCGCACGTTCAGCTTCGCGAATCGCCCCGGCTGAAGCGCTGCGTTATGAGTAACTGCGCAGCCTCCTAGCCGGCATCACGCGGAAGACATGCCGCAAGGCCGAAGATGAGCCAATGATTGCTCAACCGATTCGAATCGTTCCCCTGCATCCGGGCCCGGCGGCTGCGCCTGCAGCTCCAGCTCATCTCACTTATCGAGGCGGTCCGCTGCTGAGCGCTGTTCATGTGGTCACGGCATTCTGGGGCGCCGAGTGGCTGGCCGGCGAGGCTCGACTCTTGACGCAGATCAACGACTTCTTCCTCTTCATCCTCGACAGCCCGCTCATGGACCAGCTGGCCGAGTATTCAGTGCCCGGAACGCAGATCGGCCATGGATCGCTCGCCGGCACGGAGATCATCACCGACACGCAGCCCGGCAGCACTGTTACCGATGCGGAGGTCAAAAACCTCATCAACAACGAGATCGCGACCGCCAAGCTCCCGACGTCGACCGCGAACTCGCTTTACTTCGTGTACTTGCCTCCCGGCGTCGTGGTCGACCTGGGCGGCCAGCTGTCGTGCTCCGGTTTTTGCGGCTATCACGACAGCATCGCCGGCGCCATTTATTACGCGGTCATGCCGTACCCGGATTGCTCGGGATGCGTCGGCGCGCTGCATGTTCTGGACGCGCTCACGTCGACCAGCTCACACGAGCTGTGCGAGGCCGTCACCGACCCGGTGCCCGGCCAGGGTTGGTACGACGACGTGAATGGTGAAATCGGCGACATCTGTTCCTGGAAGACCAAGAAAGTCGGTTCGTGGACAGTTCAGCTGGAATGGTCGAACCAGAAAAGGGCCTGCGTCTAGTGGCGGCGACGACCCCCATCGAGCACGTCGTCATCATCTTCAAAGAAAACCACGGGTTCGACAACTACTTCGGGCAGTTCCCCGGCGCCAATGGAATGACGATGCCCCACAGCCCGAATCCTCCGCGTAAAGACCCGGATCACCGCCACCCCGCTTGGCTGACGCGGGCGAAGACAGCGCCTCGCGTGCAGTTCTTCGAGGCCGATATCCCCAAGTACTGGGCTTGGGCACGTTCCTTCACCCTGTGCGACTCGTATTTCACCGACGTCGCGGGCCCCTCGAGTCCAAATCACCTCATGGTGATCGCCGCGGACTCGCCGATAATTGAGAACCCGCACCCTGCGCCTTTGTTCGACCTGCCCTCGCTGCCGGCGCAGCTGGACGCGGCCGGTTTGAGCTGGACGAACTACGGCGGCTACGGGTTCGACTACATCAAGTACACGAACGGCAAGAACAAGGCGACTTCCGACCAGTTCAAACCGGCCGCGTCCAGCTGCGCCGGCAGCGAGGTGTCGTGGGTCTACGCGGACGACACGCTTTCAGAGCATCCGGCCGACACCGCGGTCCAGCGTGCCGCCGGGGACGGCAACGTGACGAAAGGAATGGCGTGGACGGTCACGCAGGTCGCCGCTCTCGTTGCAGGCGGGCTGTGGCCGAAAACGGCGATCTTCGTCACCTGGGACGACTGGGGCGGCTGGTACGACCATGTCAATCCGCCCGAGGTCGAGAAGTGGACTGACGGGACCCAGTTTCGGTACGGGGGTCGCGTGCCGTGCCTGGTGCTGAGTCCCTACGCGAAGGCGGGCTTCATCTCGCACGCGCAGCATTCGCACGTCAGCCTCGTGCGATTTTGCGAGAAGTCGTTCGGCCTGCCTTCGCTGAACGCTCGGACCGCTGCGGACGATGGCATGGCGGACTGCTTCGACTTCACCCTGAAGCCGCTACCGCCGCCTGCCTGATCGCGTCGCCGGTTTTGTTTTCGCGACGTTTGGATCCGTGAAGTAGCGCTGAATCGTCGGGCCAAGCCAGGCCACGATCTGATCCGCGTCTGCCGAAGCGATCGGTTCCACCTTGACCACGTAACGCAGCATCGCCATCCCGATCAACTGGGCGCCGGCGAGGCTTGCCCGCAGCTGGGGCTCGTCAACCTCGATGGCTTTCGCCAGGCGTCCCAGCACCTCGCGAGTTACGAATTCGCGCATGAGCGCCGCGGCGTCATCGTTTGCCACCACCGACCGGATCACGCCGAGCATCGCGCCTCCGGCCGGAGAGTCCCAGGTGTCCACAAAGAAACGAACGAGCCGGTCGCCGAGCCCGTCGACCCCCCTCGCGACCAAACCTGGAATGAACTCGGCCGGGTCGACCGGAAACCGGACCGCCTCGCGAAAGATGGCGTCCTTGGACTCGAAATAATGAAGCACCAGGGCCGGGTCGACCTTGGCCTCGGCTGCGATGGCTCGGATGGTGGTGCCGTCGAAACCGGACTTGCTGAAGTGGTGGCGAGCGGCGCCGAGGATTCTTTCGCGCGTGCCGCCGGTGCCGGGACGCCTACCGGTTCGCACGAATCATCCGGCCACCGCAGCCTTGCGATTGCGATTGGCGGCAAGCTCGCCGATTCCGATGAGCACCACACCGACGACCAGCCACCCGGTCAGCACCACAACGGGTGTCGCCAGCGCCGCGCCGTCAAAGAAGAGCGCTCCGCGCAAGGCGCTGTAAAGCTCGCCCGCGGTCGCCCAGGGCGCCAACGCCCGATAGAAGTCGGGCAGCAGCTGGCTCCCGACGGGTCCGCCTGACGACACGAGGCTGAGCACCATCAGCAGCGCTGCCAGCCCGATGCCGGGCGCCGCAAGGAGGCGAATCAAGCCGCCCACGACGGAGCCGATCGCCATCGAGGTCAGGGCGACCAGACCAGCCGCGGCCCAGAACCCGTCGCCATAGCCGCCCGCGATCCAGGTCGCCATGCCCATGGCCGTCAATCCGACGAGCAGGCCAAAGACAACCATGAAGCCCAGCCGCAAACCCAGGCTCACGGGCTTGGCGGTGGCGAGCAGGATGGCTTGCGACGCGAGAGTGCTGATCAGCGTCGCGACCACGACGAAGAAAAGGATCAGGCCGTGCGCGTCGCCGCTTGCGAATGGGTGAACGGTCTCAACTGTCAATGCCTTTCCTTGGGCTTTGAAGACGTTTGTGAACGCCGCCGTGATGACGCCGACAGCGCCATCGCCGGCCGCGCCGGCAACAATCAGCTGCGGATCCCCGGCGCCGAGGACGAGCACACCATCGATCGTCCGAGCGTCGATTGCGGCGCGGGCGTCCTGCTCGGAAGCGTAAGTCGTGAATTGAAAGGCCCCCGGCGCCGCGGTTGCGAAGGACGACGAGATCTGCTGGACGGCTGGAGCGGGACCCACCAACCCGACTGGAATGTCGTGCGGTTGCGGGTTCTTGATCGCTGTCCCGATGAGGCCGATGAGCACGACCACGATGAGCAGGCCTCCGACCAATGGGGGCAGAAACGGTTCGACTCTTCGCAGGATGTTCATGACTCTCCCTCCTGACTAATTCACCAACGGGTGAATTCTACAAGTGTTGAATTCTGGAGTTAATTCCGATTGCGATCGACAATTGTTCTTACCCATGGGCGATAGCGATGCAAGGTGGCTCCCCGCGACTGAGGTAGTTCGAATGGTTGGCGCCGGCTCGCTCGACCCGCAGGCTGTGGTGCGCGCGCACCTGGCCGCGATCGAGCGCCTGGACCCGCGGATCCACGCGTACATCTACGTGGATCGCGAAGCCCATTCGTCATCGAGCCCTTATGCGGGCGTGACGCTTGCGGTCAAGGACAGCCAGCCGGTGGCCGGCATGCCGTACACGTACGGAACCTCGTCGTGGCGGGACCGCGTCGCTGAGAACGACGCCGTCGCAGTGGCGCGGGCGAGGTCGGCCGGCATGGCGATTCTCGGCAAGACCAACCTCCCAGAGCTTGCCGCGTCTATTGGCACCGCCAACGCGCTTTTCGGATCGACGCAAAGCCCGTGGCGCCAGGGCATCACGCCGGGTGGTTCCAGCGGCGGGAGCGGTGCGGCGGTGGCAGCAGGCATGACGACGGTGGCGCTGGGTGGCGACACCGGTGGGTCGATCCGCATCCCCGCGTCTTGCTGCGGCGTCGTCGGCCTGCGTCCCACGCCGGATCGGGTCCCCATCGAGGAGGTCGATGCGACGGTCTTGCAGTCACGCGGCCCCATGACCAGGTCGGTGGCCGATGCCAGGCTCCTGTTCTCGGTGATGACTGCTACGAGCCCCGACGGGAG
>Ga0209648_10002553_pt1 | contig 15134 bp, 11 predicted proteins | sample GraSoi2013_115cm_FD_185830 | JGI IMG/M metagenome (GOLD analysis project Ga0209648, IMG submission 185830) | Grasslands soil microbial communities from the Angelo Coastal Reserve, California, USA - Sample 9_17_2013_115cm (SPAdes) (version 2) | ecosystem: Environmental > Terrestrial > Soil >...
CAAGCCGTTAAAAGGTACCCGCAATATTTGGGTCAAACGCACTGAAGAGCCCTTCTCTGCGGCGAAACCGATCACAGCGGATACGACGCGTCCGATTCCCGCATACTTTTGGAGCCGCGACGGCAAGTACATTTTGTTTGTGCAAGACAAAGCCGGCGACGAGAACTATCTGGTCTACGCAGTCAATCCGGCGGACGCCCCGGCGGCCGGACAGGATGTACCCGCGGCGCGCAATCTGACGGATGTGAAAGGGGTGCGCGCAGAGATCTTCGCCGTTCCCCGCAGCGAGCCTGACGCGATCTATGTCGGTCTTAACGACCGCGACAAGGCCTGGCACGATCTCTACAAGGTCAAGATCTCTACCGGCGAGCGCACGCTGGTGCGCCAGAACACCGAGCGCATCGTGAGTTGGACTTTCGATCTTAAGGATCAACTGCGGATGGCTTCGCGCGTCAACGACGCCGGTGAAACGGAAATCCTGCGCGTGGACGACAAGGGATTCACCAAAGTTTATTCATGCAACGTCTTTGAAACTTGTGGGCCGGTCCAATTCCACAAGGACGGAAAGAGAGTTTACTTCATTACCAACAAGGGCGCGGGAATCGACCTCACCCGACTTGAGCTTTTTGATCCGGTAACCGGAAAAGAGGAAGTGGTGGAGTCCGATCCGCTGAATCGGGTTGATTTTGGTGGCGCTGAATTCTCTGAAGTTACAGACGAGTTGGTGTTAACAACTTACGAAGACGAGCGTAAGCGATACTACTGGAAAGACAAATCATACGAAGCTGATTACAAGCTGCTGCAAAAGCAATTGCCGGGAAAGGAAATCGGCCTTGGCTCGGCGACGAAGGATGAGCAGACTTGGTTAATCAGTGCCGGCAGCGACACTGAACCCGGAGAGCGATATCTGTTTGATCGTCGCACAAAGAAACTGACTTTTCAGTATCGCATTCACGAAAAACTGAACCGCGACTTCCTCGCCTCAATGCAGGCAGTCAAATACAAGTCGTCGGACGGTTTGGAAGTACCGGCTTTTCTGACTTTGCCGAAAGGCGTCGCGCCAAAGAACCTTCCCGTCGTCATCTTCCCGCACGGTGGCCCGTGGGCCCGCGATTCCTGGGGCTACAATTCTTTCGCGCAGTTCTGGGCGAACAGGGGTTACGCCGTACTGCAACCGAATTTCCGTGGTTCAACCGGCTATGGCAAGAAGTTCATCGACGCCGGCAACAAACAGTGGGGCGATAAGATGCAGGACGACATTACCTGGGGCGTCAAGTATCTGGTCGCGCAGGGTATCGCCGATCCGAAACGCATCGGCATCATGGGGGGCTCGTACGGCGGCTATGCGACGCTCGCAGGCGTGACCTTCACGCCGGACGTGTATGCCGCCGCGGTTGACTATGTTGGGCCTTCGAATCTGATCACGCTACTGGAAACCATTCCGCCGTACTGGGAGGCCGGTCGCCAGATTTTCTATCAGCGCATGGGTGATCCGACTACGCCCGAAGGCAAGGCGCAGCTTGAGCGGCAATCGCCCTTGAACTCGGCGACTAAGATCAAGACGCCGTTGCTGGTCGTCCAGGGCGCCAACGATCCGCGCGTCAATAAGCGCGAAGCGGATCAGATCGTAATCGCTTTGCGGGACCGGGGCTTTCCGGTCGAATACATCGTGGCCCCGGATGAGGGCCACGGGTTCGCGCGACCTGTAAATAATATGGCAATGTTCGCCACTGCCGAAAAATTCTTTGCCAAATTTCTCAACGGCCGTTATCAGGAGGGGATGACTCCCGAAGCCGCTACTCGACAAAAAGAAATCACGGTTGATGTGAAGACGGTGAACCTGCCAAAGAAGGTCGAAGCCACGACCGGCGCGCCAAAACCGAGCAGCGACTTGCAACCGGGAACTTTCAATTACAAAGCGGCGATCGAGTTTGGCGGCCAAACAATTCCGCTAACCGTGACGAAGGTGATCAAGGAAGACGGGGCTTCGTGGGTAGTAACTGAGACGGCCGACACCCCGCAAGGCAAGATTGTGGATGTCTCTACGATCGAGAAAGGCACTCTGGCGCTGAAACATCGTTCGATCAATCAGGGCCCATTCATAGTTGAGCTCGATTTCAAAGACAACAAGGCCACCGGCACAATGACGATGAACGGGCAACCCAAGCCAGTGCTGGTCGACGTTGGCGGTGTCATCTTTGCGGATGGCGCGGGCGCCTTTGATGTGATCGCGCGTCTGCCGTTGGCCGCGAACTACAGCACCACCTTCCGTAATTTTGACGTGCAAAAGCAGAAAGCGCAGTTGAAGCAGTTAAAGTTCCTGGGCACGGAACCGGTAACAGTTGCGGCCGGAACATTTGACGCTTACAAAGTTGAGCTGACTTCGACAGACAACGAAGGCGACAAGCAAACGGTTTGGATCGCGAAAGACTCGCACAAAGTCGTAAAGATCATTGCGACCCTGCCGAGTCTGGGAGGCGCCTTGCTGACTTCAGAGTTGCAATAGCTGTGGGATTGACAGGCGGCGTATGATGCGGCTATGCCGCCTGATCTTTGCAAAGGTTATTTCGGTTTCGCTCCGTTAGGAGCGAGATGTCTATAGAACCCGAGACCATTTATTGTCCTCGCCCCGTCAGGGGCGAGATATTTTTGTACGCCGGCTTTTTCATGTTCGTAGCTTCTTAGGAGCGGAGTGTGAACACTCATGGCAAACACCTTCTCCCAAATCTACATTCAAACTGTCTTCGCAGTTGAGGGCCGACTTTCCCTGATTCGACCGGAATTCAAAGAAGACCTCTACAAATACATCACCGGCATCGTCAGAAACCAGGGCCAGAAATTGATCTCAATTAATGGCATGTCAGATCACGTGCACATTCTGATTGGGTTAAGACCTGCAATGGCTCTGGCGAAACTTGTTCAAGAGATTAAGGCCGACTCGACCAACTTCATCAACAGGAAGAAATGGGTTCGTGGAAAATTCAGTTGGCAAGAAGGATACGGAGCGTTCTCTTACGGGCACTCTCAACTAGATACAATCATTCGCTACATTCGGAATCAGGAGCAACATCATCGGCGACGTTCCTTCAAAGATGAATATCTTGCCTGGTTAAAGAAGTTCGAGATTCCCTCTGAAGAGAAATACGTGTTCAGGTTTATTGAGTAGGCGCCATCACCGTGGGTCTGGGTTTTTGAGCCCGGCTAGGGGCGCAATGTTTATAGAACCCGACGTCTCCCTTGAATTTAATTAGCTCCTTTAGGAGCGCAATGAACACGCGGTTTACATTGCGCTCCTAAAGGAGCTTTGTCAGTTTATTGCCGCGGTGCTATAAACATTTCGCTCCTAACGGAGCGGAGGAACCCACGGCTTTCACATCAGGCGGCGAAGCACGGGAAAGACTCCGGCAATATCTTTGTCGAACTAATTCTTGAAATCATGTCTGATGAATTGAAGGATGCATTTGTCGAGTACGCTGAGCTTGTAATTGAGAGGCTCAAGCCTGCTAAAGGCGAGTTTCCGAGGATAAGGCCTTTGAGGGAATTAGCTTACTCCCAAGAACGCCGAAGGTTAGAAGAATGCTCACTTTTCGAAGTCCTGGAGGATAGCGAGGAGTTCAAAAAGCTCCTCGCAAGAGGTCGAGAGACTTTGCTTGCGGATTACTCAAGTCTGAGGTGGAGAGATCCGGACGTCTATGTCTTCAAGAGTCGGGTACGGACTTTCTTTCGTCGTTCAGGCTTTTATCGCCATGCCCGCAACGAGCCGAAGCAAGATCTCGATGAACTGTTCGAATCGTTCATCGCAGCTTTCAAGGATAAGAACCAGAGTCTTCGCTTCATACTCCCGATCAATGGAATATCCTTCGTTAACGAGCCGCGCTTTCAAGCTTCGGACTTTTGTATCCGACGGTTTTCAGCCCGCGAACTCAAAGACATATTTAACATCGAAACGAATATTAGTTTCTATCCCGAGAGCATCCCGCCGACGTCTTGGCTCAGGCATTACAGCTGTATTGACGTTACGATCAGAACATCTCTGACAGGCACAAGATATGAGGCAAGCCTTCCAGACCTGCCTTGGGCAGTCCTAAGGAACCTCGGCATACTACTAGTGTGGGACTGGTCGAGACTAGAGCGGCCTATATGGCCACTTGGGAAGCCGTGGCACCCATTCGAAATACCTTGCTCCTTTTGTCTACCGAGCAGCTTGATCGTTTCCCCTTGCCGAGCTCCGTCGGTACCGCGCGTCGGCTTATGGTCAGACTTCGACTCGGAGTGGGAGGAGAGCCCGGAGGACGAATGGCCGATGGATTTCTCAGTGCCGGAGTGTGAGTTCATCGACGCATTGGTTCCATTCGTTGACGGAGTCTCCGAGTTTTTTAGGCGGAGCCAAAGGTACGCCAATGATCGGTCGTTCATCGAAATCGCGATGAAGTACCTTGTGAAGGCATTCTTCGCCCCTGAAAGGGATGAGCTATTATGGTTGATCGCAGCTCTGGAAGCTTTGGTTGGTGGGGCTAAGCAAGGCATCACTAAACAATTATCAATTAGGGTCGCGACGATTGTCGGAACGGACGAGTCACAAAGGAAGACAGTCAAAGAGATCTTCGGGAAACTGTATGATCTCAGATCCAAGCTAGTCTAGTACACGGAAAGTCGGACATACATATCGAGACTGACTTACAAGAGAGCCTGGAACGAGCTTGGTCTTATGCTCGTAAGACCATGCAATGGTTTATCAAAGCGTTCGACTCGTTGGACACTAGAACTCGTCAGTCTTCTCAAACCGAACCGCCTCCTACACGCGAGGATATCTTGGCGGTCCTGGATATGAACGAGGGACAACGAAGTCGCGTGCATCGCTTGATTTCTATTCTTCCAGACGCCTTTCCGACTTCCTAGTTCTATTCCTTTTTTGTGTAAGGAGGCAATTGGTCAGTGAAAACTCTAATCCGTAACAGCCGCATCATCACGGCCACCGATGATTACAAAGCCGACATTCTGATCCAAGATGAAGTCGTCTCCGTCATCGGCGCCAAGCTCGAGATGGAAGCGGACGTGACGATCGACGCCAAAGATAAGCTGGTTATTCCCGGCGGCATCGATCCGCACACGCACATGGAACTGCCATTTGGCGGCACCACGGCCTCAGACGATTTTCGCACCGGCACGATCGCGGCTGCGCACGGTGGCACGACGACGATTATCGACTTTGCCGTCCAGTACAAGGGCGAGTCGCTCTTACAGGCCGTCGACAACTGGCATAAGAAGGCTGAAGGCAAATGTGCGATCGATTACGGCTTTCACTTGATCACAACCGAACTCGAAGATCGCCAGATCGAAGAGATGTATACCGTCATGGATGAAGGCGTGACCAGCTTCAAGATGTTCATGGCGTATCCGGGCGTGTTTTTAGTTGACGACGCGACGATCTTTCGCGCCATGTCGGCGGCCGGCGCCCGCGGCGGACTGATTTGCATGCACGCGGAAAACGGCATCGTCATCAACGAGATCATCAAGCACGCCCTCGCTAAAGGTCACACTGCGCCGAAGTATCACGCGCTGACGCGTCCGACCGTCGCCGAGGCCGAAGGCGTGCACCGCGCGATTGCGATAGCCGAGATGGCTGAGTCGCCCGTCTACATCGTCCACCTCAGTTGCGCGGACGCGCTCAATCAGGTTCGTCAGGCGCGCGATCGCGGCATTGCCGCCTTTGCTGAAACTTGTCCGCAGTATCTTTTCCTTTCCATCGATGACTATGGGGAAGACTTTAACGGCGCCAAGTACGTGATGACCCCGCCGCTGCGCGAAAAAGCCAACCAGGCGGAGTTGTGGAAGGGTCTGAAGATGGACGATCTGCAAGTCATCTCGACCGACCATTGCCCGTTCTGTATGAAAGAACAGAAAGAGCTCGGTAAGGACGACTTCACGAAAATTCCCAACGGCGCGCCTGGCGTCGAGCATCGTGTGTCGCTGATCTACAACGGCGTGGTTGAGAATCGCATTTCGCTCAATCGGTTTGTCGAGCTTACTTCCACGGCGGCCGCGAAAATGTTTGGATTGTTTCCAAAGAAAGGAACAATAGCGGTAGGCTCGGACGCCGACATCGTAATCTTCGATGCTAATAAAGATCAGATACTCTCAGTTAACACTCACCACATGAACGTTGACTACAGCGCCTATGAAGGCAAGACAATCAAGGGCGTCGTTGAGACCGTGTTGTCACGCGGCAAGGTTGTTGTTGATAATGGCGCATTCAAAGGCAAGTCCGGCAACGGGCAATTTCTGAAGCGTGGCGAGTGTGTGGCAATATAGACTCCCGGCTTGTTAGCTCCCGAATATTCTTCTCCGGCCCCGACAGTTTCATCACGATGAGCCAGGAATCTATTCAAACTCCTCATCAGCCACGAAGAAAATGCACCAACTGCGGTCTGGTGAACGCGAGTTCAGACGAACTCTGTAGACGTTGCGGAACGCTGCTCGCGGACGAGCAGGAGGTCGATGCCGGAGAACCTATAGCCGGCGCGGATCCTAAGAAGAGAAGCCTTCTTAAAAGAATAACGTGGGTCCTGGCGACGACCTTAATCATCCTGGGAGTTTGGTATGTCTCTCTCTTGATGAGTTCGGATGGACTTCAGCCCGATCAGCGCGAAAAGGTTCAGCAGGCAATCGCGCTCCTGCAACAGCAAGGCTTCAATCGCGAGGCTTTTATTCTCAAACACCTGGTGGTTTTCCGCGGCACGGATAACTGGTGGAACCGGTATGTTGGCCATCGCGACGCGTACGCCGCTACGAACTTTCCTTTCGAAGTCGTAACGCTTTATTCGGATTTTTTCGAACTTCCGATTGACGACAGAGAGCGCTCCGCCGTGCTGCTGCACGAAGCTTGTCACTTGATGGGCGATGGCGAGGACGCAGCGCTTCAGTCAACCTGGCGCAACAAGCAGCGCCTGGGGTGGACGATTGACAAGTACAAACAGACCAGAGTTTGGGACGCAACCGAGAAACTGACCAGAGCGAGATTTCCATGGATGTTTCAATGCGGATCAGACGGAAAGTCGGATTGCTTTTGATAAGAAGAGCTTTTCTTCGACCCGCTTCTGCTGTATTTTTGCGTCGAGCCTAATAATAATAGAGTTTCGTTAACGCTCTTTTGTAGTGAACTCTGGCTTAGTTTGAAATTCGACGAGTCTCATTAGCACCTCACTTCAGTCAGGTGGTTACCCGAGAGTCATTCGTCCGGCTGATAGTTCAAAGCGGCACCTTTGGCCACCTCACTAAAGTGAGGTGCTAATGAGACCAAACTGAAACAGCATTTTGTAGTTGGATTCCAGAATCACGCTAAGGTGAAACCAATGAAGCGAAGACTCCTCTTAATACTGTCCGTCATGACGTGTTGTTTCTCAATCTCAGGGCAAGTCTCTCAGGGTCTCATTGCGCCAAAACCGCCACAGAAGCAGATCGTTACGGCCGCGCAGGCGAACGGTGTCTATCGTTATTACAAGAGCGAATTTCGCATACTTGCCCTCGGTCATAACAAATTGAAAGTGCAGTTCGATGGCGTTTACACGACCCTGGCAAAAAGTATCAACATGGGTTATGCGATGGGTGAAGCGATCATCGACGGCAACATAGCGACGTTCAAACCACCAGATACCGAGCGGTGCGAGATCACACTGGTGTTTTTGCCGGGTAAATTGAAAGTCACGCAGGATGGTTCTGACGCGGATTGCGGTTTCGGTCATAACGTCAATGCGACCGGCACCTATCGCAAGATCCGAGGTGGCAAAGCGAAGTTTGAATCGCCCCCGTAAACATGACGAGGTGGGGCACTTGCCCGACCGTCAGGGAGGGCTCAATTGATTTCACCAGGCCGGAAACAACCAAACTGGCGGACTTCCAGACTGCGATGAGTACCAGCGCGAACCTATTGAGCTCTCCCTGACGGTCGGGCTCGCTCCCAAGTTACCGTGAGATTTCGACTGCAATAACGACAATCCGATGTTCGAATTGGATTGAATCATGATAGTAATTTGGAGAGGAGCAGGCGGTTTAATCCTGCTCTTTGGAATCGCCTCGGCGCTAATCACCAATATCGCTACCAGTTTGCTCTTTGATGAAAGTAACTATTTCGCCACGCACCCATGGGCTCAGGCAACATCGCTATGGATTACGGCTGTCGCGTGTTGGTTCCTCGGAAAATATCTTAATGGCAGGCCCCCGAAGATTGTAAAAGACAAGACCGGACGAGAAGTGACGGTTAAGCCCAATCATCATTTGATGTTTATCAAGATGGAGTACTGGGGCCCGATCTTTTTTGCGATTGGCCTTTTTGTTTTATTAGCAGCAGCGGTGAAAGGCTGAGCATGTCGAATACTCGCAACGAAACCACTCAATATCCCGACGGACGAGTCGAGCTGCGCCATGACGCGTTCGAAGAGATAAGCCGCAGCCCGCTCTTCAATCGCGACCTTGCGCCGGTCAAAGTTTCCGAACGTAACTGGACGACCTACAACTACGCAGCGCTCTGGATCAGCATGGCGCACTGCATCCCGACCTACATGCTCTCTTCGGGATTGATCAGTGCGGGGATGAACTGGTGGCAGGCGCTGATCACGATTCTCCTGGGCAACACGATCGTGCTGGTTCCGATTCTGCTCAACTCGCATCCCGGCACGAAGTATGGAATTCCCTTCCCGGTTTTCGCGCGGGCCGCTTACGGAACTTACGGATCGAATCTTCCCGCCCTGATGCGCGCAATCGTCGCCTGCGGCTGGTTTGGGATTCAGGCGTGGATTGGTGGCGAAGCGCTCCACACGCTGTTCACCGCCATCATTCCGCGGTGGCCGACGCTTCTGGGTGGACCGATTGGCGGCTATCCGCCAACTGAGTGGATTTCGTTTCTGCTGTTTTGGGGCCTGAACATCTTTATCATCTATCGCGGCATGGACCTGCTCAGAAAAGTCGAGAACTGGGCGGCGCCATTTGTGCTGATCATGACATCGCTGCTGCTGGCCTGGGCGATCTGGAAAGCGCACGGGCTTGGTTATCTCCTGACCCAGCAGAGTAAATTTCATACCATTGCAGAGTTTTGGCCGATCTTCATTCCATCTTTGACGGGTATGATCGGATTCTGGGCGACGCTGTCGCTTAACATGCCCGACTTCACGCGCTTTGGCCACAGCCAAAAGGAGCAGGCGATCGGCCAGGTGGTCGCGCTACCGACTACGATGACGGTGTTCGCGGCCATGGGCGTGATGATCACTTCCGCAGCAGTGATCATCTATCCGCACATGAAAGCCGAAGACCTCTGGGACCCGATGAAGTTGGTGGGTCAGTTTCATCAGGTGGTTGTGATTGCCATTTCGATGTTCACCGTGGTGGTGGCCACGCTGGCGGTGAACATCGCCGCGAACGTCGTTTCACCAGCGAACGACTTTGCCAATGCTTTTCCAAAACTGATCTCGTTTCGCACTGGTGGTCTGATCACCGGCATCATCGGCATTTTAATGCGCCCGTGGCGGTTACTGGCAGATCCTTCCGGCTACATCTTCACCTGGCTGGTGGGTTATTCCGGCGGACTGGCTTCAATTGCCGGAGTGCTGATTGTGGATTACTGGCTGGTGCGCCGGAAACGTCTGGAACTTGGCGACCTCTATCGGACTCGCGGCGTTTACACGTACAACGGCGGCTGGAACTGGCGAGCCGTGGTGGCAACGCTGCTCGGATGCGTTTTCGCCTGGAGTGGCCCGTTGCTCGCTCGGTTTGGGATAGTAGTTCCGCTGCTGCAAATGTTTTATAGTTACGCTTGGTTTGTGGGCTTTGGAGTCTCCGGTGGTGCCTACTTTCTGTTGATGAAGCTGGCGCCGCCGCGGATCGCACCTCCTCTCGAAGCGGAAACAACTTGAGACCTGGAACTTGAAACCTGAAACTTTGGAGTTGATATGGCACGAACAGTTAAAAGCGGATTGATTCAAGCAAAGAACGCGGCGCCCACCGATGCGCCGATTGAAGAGATCAAGCGCGCTAACATTGAAAAGCATCTGGCGATGATTGAAGACGCCGCGAAACAAGGCGTGCAGATCCTTTGCATGCAGGAAGTCTTCACTACTCCTTATTTCTGTGCCGAGCAACAGACGCGTTGGTACGAAGCGGTCGAGAAAATTCCCGACGGTCCGACCACTAAACTGATGCAGGAGCTGGCGAAGAAGTACAACATGGTGATCATTGTCCCGATTTATGAAGAAGAGATCGCCGGCATCTATTACAACACCGCCGCGGTGATCGATGCCGACGGTAAGTATCTGGGGAAGTATCGAAAGAACCACATCCCACATGTCAATCCGGGCTTTTGGGAAAAGTTTTATTTTCGACCCGGCAACCTGGGTTATCCTGCTTTCGACACGGCCTACGCGCGGATCGGCGTCTACATCTGCTATGACCGGCACTTTCCCGAAGGCGCGCGCGTGCTGGGACTGAACGGCGCAGAGATCGTTTTCAATCCATCGGCAACCGTCGCCGGCTTATCAGAATACCTCTGGAAGCTGGAGCAACCCGCGCACGCCGTCGCCAACGGATACTTCGTGGGCGCGATTAATCGCGTCGGCCACGAACGGCCCTGGGACATCGGCGAGTTCTATGGCCAGAGTTATTTCTGCGATCCGCGCGGACAAATCATTGCGCAGGCGCCCCGTGATCAGGATGCGCTGGTGGTCGCGGATCTGAATCTGGATTTGATTCGCGAAGTACGAAACACCTGGCAGTTCTACCGCGATCGACGACCGGATAGCTATGGACAACTGGTGGCAGACTGAGACAGTCGAAAAGCAAGAGCTCATACGGTTGGAAGATTAAAGACTTCGGATTCTGGACTGAGATGAAATGCAAAAATAGGCACGATCATTCAGATAGTCAGGTTAAGGTCGCCGTTCATAACCCAGGAGCGCCCGGAAAGCGTCCTTATCACTGCCCTGATTGTGGTGCGCTTAAAAGACCGAACCATAGGCCAGATTATTGGGAACCGTACGACAACATTGAAGAAGCAGTCCGCGCCCCTGGAAATGAAAAAATTCGCCCGTGCAAGAGGTGCTTTGAGGCTTAGGGGTAACTTCGAAATCTATAGGAGTCGATGATGGATCTCTCAATCACAGTCAACGGCATCGAATTCCCCAACCCCTTCCTGCTGGGCTCTGGCCCGCCGGGAACGAACGCGCGCGTGCTGGCGAAATCATTCGACGCCGGCTGGGGCGGCGCAGTCGCCAAGACTGTCAGCCTAGAATCGAGCAAAGTCGTCAACGTCGTGCCGCGCTATGGCAAGTTGCGCTCGCGCAACAACGGCGAAGTTATCGGCTTTGAAAATATCGAATTGATTTCCGATCGGCCGATCGAAGTCTGGCTCGAAGAGTTTCGCCAGATTAAGAAAGACTATCCCGACCACGTTCTGATCGCTTCCATTATGGAAGAGTACGACAAGGGCCGCTGGCAAGAGCTGACTCGTCTGGTGCAGGACACCGGCGTCGACGCTTTCGAGCTGAACTTTTCCTGTCCGCATGGAATGACTGAGCGCAAGATGGGTTCAGAGATGGGCGAGCATCCCGACTTGACCGAAGAAGTGACCGCGTGGGTGACTGAAGTAGCGAAGATTCCCGTCTGGGCAAAGATGACGCCCAATATTACCAACATTAAGGAACCGGCGATGGCCGCAGTGCGCGGCGGCGCGAATGGCATTTCTGCTATCAACACCATCCTTTCCGTAATCGGCGTGAACCTGGATACGCTGCGGCCGATGCCCACCGTCGAAGGCTATACGGTGCCGGGAGGTTATTCTTCACAGGCGGTGAAACCAATCGCTTTGCGCATGGTGAGCCAGTTGGCTTTGTCCCTGCCCAAAGGAACTTCAGTCAGCGGCATCGGCGGCATTGAAACTTCGCACGACGCGATCGAGTTCATGCTGTTGGGCTCAGCCACAGTGCAGATTTGTACCGGCGTAATGCTTCAGGGCGTCAAGATGGTTGATGAACTGAAGGAGGGTTTAGCAAAATTCATGACCGACAAAGGCTTTACCTCAGTGCAGGAGATGGTCGGCAAGAGTCTTCCCTACTTTTCAACTCACATGGATCTGGTCAGTCGCATGAAGGAAGCTAAACGGCACAAGGCCGGTGAAGCCGCGCGCGACAACGAGTGGGCCCAGAAAGATATTACCGAGAAAACGGCGGAACTGACGTCGAACTGACCTCCATACGTCGCCACTAAGCTTCAAACTCCGCCACGACCGGCGCGTGATCCGAGGGCCGCTCCCATCCGCGCGGCTCCTTATCGATCCAGGTATTTTTGTTGCGAGCCGCCAGCGGCGCTGATACCCAGATGTGATCAATCCGCAAGCCCAGGTTGCGACGAAACCCGCCGGCACGATAGTCCCACCACGAGTAATGTCCGCCTTCCTCAGTGTGGAGACGAAACGTATCGGTGAATCCCCAGTCCTTGATCTGCTGTAACGCCGCTCGCTCCGGTTCGCTAAAGAGGATTCGATTTTGCCAGAGGCGTGGGTCGTGCACGTCGCGCTCTTCCGGGGCCACATTGAAGTCGCCGCAAAGCAGCACCGGCGTCGCCGGGTCATAGTTCTGATCGAGAAACTCGCGCAGCCGCTTCATCCATCCCAGTTTGAATTGATATTTTTCTGAACCGACCATCTGTCCGTTGGGAATATAAACATTGACGACGCGGATGCCGGCAATATCGGCTGCGACCAAACGAGCATGGCTCGCAGAATCGTCTTCAGGATAGCCACGAACCACGTTGCCGCAGCTCCCGCGAGAGAGAATCGCGACGCCGTTGTAACTCTGCTGGCCAAAGATGACGCACTCATAGCCGACGGCTTTAAGCTCAAGCAGCGGGAATTTTTCGTCGGCGCACTTACTTTCCTGAATGCAGAGCACATCAGGCCGCACCGCTTCAAGCCAGCGAGTAACGTGCGGCAAGCGGGCGGCGATTGAGTTGACGTTCCAGGTAGCGATTTTCATTTGTGGCGCAACTTGGCAAGTTGCGATCACGCAAGTTAACAACTTGCGCTACATCCTTCACAGAGTCGCAATCAGCCCCGACAATACGGCGCCCTGCCGCGCAATGTTATCGACGATGATGTGTTCATGAGCGGCATGAGCGCCATCGCCTTCAATGCCTAATCCGTCGAGCACGGGCACGCTCAACGCGCCCACAAAATTTCCGTCGGAAGCACCACCGACGCTCGCTTCACCCAGTTCGAAATCAAGTAACGACGCAAGTTCGCGAGCGCGTTCATAAAGCGAGGCGACGAGCGCAGTGCGTTCCAGCGGTGGGCGATTGATGCCGCCGCTAATGGTGAGCTGCGCACGCTCGTCAAAGGGCTTCAGATTCACAATGGCATTCTCAATTCTGCCAGCTTCAACGGCTGAGCTGAAACGCACGTCGATCTCAGCTTCGGCTTCGTCCGGGACTACATTTGAATGGGTGCCACCGTGCGCGACCGTCACCATCACTGTTGTTCCGGTCGCCGGATTGTTCAGATTGTGCAACCTTATGGTCTGACGCGCGAGCTCCAGCACGGCGCTGACGCCTTTCTCCGGTTCCAGACCGGCATGTGCCGCACGGCCGTGGACTTTAATTGTGAACATACCGGTTCCCTTCCTCGCGGTTTTGACGCGACCACCCGCCGCCGATGGTTCCAGCACGAGAACTGCTCGGGCATTCTTTGCCTCCGCTTCGATCAGCGGACGGCCGCTGGGGCTGCCGCTCTCTTCGTCACAAGTCAAAAGTATTGTCACGGGCGATTGCGGGCACGCTTCAGTTGCCTCGCAGGCGCGCAAAGCTTCCAGCGCGAGCGCGAGGTTTGCTTTCATGTCAAAAATTCCCGGACCATAAATTCGATTGCCTTCGGCGCGCCACGGCCGCTCTTTGACGGCGCCGCGTGGATGAACCGTATCGGTGTGACCAAGAATTACAATCGGCGCCGCCTCATTCTCTCCGGCGAAAGCGCGAATCCGCACGTGCTCGCCAAAATCCTCACTCGTGATTCGCTCAACCGAATTGACGGCGCCAATACTGCCGGCGGCGCTGGCCAGCAGAGATACGACGGCACTACTACCGTCCTTATCACCCGAGGGCGATTCGGTTTCAACCAGAGCACAAGTCAGTGCCAGCAACTCATGCTGACGCGCGACAAAATGATCGCGTAAGGCACTCATTATTTCTTTTGTCATTTGGTTCGGCATGGTCAGGATTAACCTTCGACTCGCTCTCGTCTGACTGTCAATCGTTCGATTCGCGCGCGATTGACCTCAAATCCAATTCCAGCTTTGTCAGGCGCCGCAATAGTGCCGCGCGCACTGACGGTCACCGCGGGCGCGATGATGTCTTCTTCCCAATATCGCGCGCTGGCGGAAACGTCGCCAGGCAGGGTGAACCCGGGTAAAGTGGCCATGGCTATGTTATGAGCCCGTCCGATGCCGGATTCCAACATGCCACCGCACCAGACGGGTATCCCACCGTCGCGACATACTTGTGCGACGCGTTTCGCCCGGCTATGGCCGCCAACACGACCGAGTTTGACGTTAATGATCCGGCACGCGCCAAGTTCGATGGCATGCTTTGCATCCTCAAACGTGCGCACCGATTCATCCAGACAGACGGGTGTTTCGATCTGTTTCTGTAACTCGGCGTGATCGAACATGTCGTCATGACGAAGTGGTTGCTCGATCATCATCAGTTTGAATTCGTCGAGCGCTTTGAAAAGCCGTACATCAGAGAGCGTGTAAGCCGAATTGGCGTCGCCCATCAAAAGAATTTCCGGAAAGCGTTCGCGCACGCGTCTGACAATATCAAGGTCCCAGCCGGGTTTGATCTTAACCTTTATCCGTTGGTAACCGTCGGCAAGCTCATTTTCAATTTTCTCAAGTAAAGAGTCCGGCGAATCCTGAATGCCAATCGAGACACCACAAGGGATCTCTTCATTGACCCCGCCAAGATGTTTCCACAGCGGCAAGCCTTCCCGTTTTGCTTCCAGGTCCCAACAGGCAGTTTCAATTGCAGCCTTGGCCATCCGGTGGCCGCGGACGCTACTCATCAGATTGTAAACGTCAGCGGCGGTTTCAGCTTCGTGACCA
>Ga0209648_10002555_pt1 | contig 15126 bp, 19 predicted proteins | sample GraSoi2013_115cm_FD_185830 | JGI IMG/M metagenome (GOLD analysis project Ga0209648, IMG submission 185830) | Grasslands soil microbial communities from the Angelo Coastal Reserve, California, USA - Sample 9_17_2013_115cm (SPAdes) (version 2) | ecosystem: Environmental > Terrestrial > Soil >...
CCGCCGGCCAGACCGAATCGGTCGCGGCACCGGCTCGGGCCGCGGCAAGACGTCCGGTCGCGGACAGAAAGGACAGAACGCGCGCAGCGAAGGTTTCCGCCTCGGTTTCGAAGGTGGCCAGATGCCGCTGGCTCAGCGCATCCCCAAGCTGCCCGGCTTCAAGAACCCTTTCCACCGCCAGTTTTCGGTGGTCAACCTCTCGAAGCTCAGCCGCTTCCCCGACGGAACCAGGGTGGACGCGGACCTGCTGCTCGAGGCCGGCCTGGTCCACCAGGGCATGGAGATCAAAATCCTCGGCACCGGCGACCTGAAGAGGAAGCTGACCGTCGAGGCCCACTTCTTCAGCGTCAGCGCCCGCGAGGCGATCGAGAAGGTCGGCGGCAGCGTCAAGGTGCTTGGCGAGCCCCGCAAGATCGGCCCCAGGCGGACGGCGGCCAAGCTGCCGAAGCCGCTCCCGACCGCGGCGGAGGCTGCGCCTGCCGCAACCACCAAGGCCGCAACCACCGAGAAGGCCGAGAAGGCGCCCAGGCCCGAGCGCCCGGCGAAGCAGCAGCGTGAGCAGGGGACCCCCACGACGGAAACAATCCAGGAGGCCACCCCTCCCGACGAGGCTTAGGCTAATCGCATGAACCTGCTAGAAGCGCTGGTCAACGCGATCCGGCTCCCGGAGCTCCGCAACAAGATCCTGTTCACGGGTGGGATCCTTGTCGCGTTCCGGCTCTTCGCCAACGTGGCGGTGCCCGGCGCCAGCCAGGCCGCCCTGGCCCAGCTCTTCAACAACCAGGCCCTCCTCGGTCTGCTCGACCTCTTCTCCGGCGGCGGCCTTTCGCGCTTCAGCGTCGTGGCCATGGGCATGAACCCGTACATCAACGCCACGATCATCATGCAGCTCATGACGGTGATCTCCGAGCGCATCAAGGAGATCTCCAAAGAGGGCGAGATGGGGCGCCGCCGCATCACGCGCTGGAGCCGCTACCTGACCGTCCTCCTGGGCGCCGGCCAGGCCTACGGGTTCACCGTCCTCTTCCAGAACACGAGCCCGGCCATCCTCCCCGCGCTGGACTGGTTCCAGCGCCTGCAGATCGTGCTGGTGCTCACCGCCGGCACCGTGATGCTGATGTGGTTCGGTGAATTGATCACGGAGTACGGAATCGGAAACGGCGTGTCGCTGATCATCTTCGCCGGCATCATCGGGCGCGGGCCGCAGGGCGTCGCCGCGGTGTTCGCGGCCAAGTCCTCCGGCGGCGGCATCGCCGACTACGTGCCCTTCATCATCTTCGGCCTGATCGCTCTCCTCATGACCGCGGTGATCATCGAGGTGCAGCAGGCGGTGAGGAAAATTCCCATCCAATCCGCGCAACGGACGGTGGGTCTGAAGCAGGTGCAGAGCCGCGCCAGCTTCCTGCCCCTGCGCGTCAACCACGCCGGGGTCATCCCGATCATCTTCGCGATCTCGGTGATGTTCCTCCCGACCATCGTCGCCAACTACTTCACCGGCGCGCCGCCCGACACCTGGTACTACAAGGCGGCGGCGTGGGTGAGGGGCAACTTCGCGCCCGACACGTCCAACGTTCCGATGGCGGTCACCTACAACGCCCTCTACTTCGCCTTCACGTTCGGGTTCACGTACTTCTACACGGCGATCACGTTCGACGTGAACGAGGTCGCGGACAACCTGAAGCGGTATTCGAGCTTCATCCCCGGAATCCGCCCGGGCCGTCCGACCGCGGACTACCTCGCCGCGGTCATGAACCGCGTGACCTTCGCGGGCGCGACCTTCCTCGGCTTCATCACGGTGATCCTTCCGATCGCCACGGCCAAGATCTCGGGCATCTCGCACCAGCAGATGTACCTCGGAGGCACAGCCATACTCATCGTCGTCGGCGTCGCCTTGGACACGATGAAGCAGCTGCAAACCCAGCTGGTGATGCGCCAGTACCGCGGCTTCATCAGGTGAACCTGCTCCTCTACGGTGCCCCGGGCAGCGGCAAGGGGACCCAGGCCAACATGCTGCGCTCGCATTTCGGAATTCCGCACATCGCCACCGGCGACATGCTCCGCGCCGAGATCGCCGCGGGCACCCCGCTCGGCCAGAAGGCCCAGCCCATCCTGGCCGCTGGCCACTACGTCTCGGACGAGATCATGATCGCGATGATCGCCAACCGCCTCCGGCGGCCCGACTCGAAGCGCGGCTTCATCATCGACGGCTTCCCGCGCACGATCCCCCAGGCCGAGGCCCTCGACGACATGATGGACGAGCTCGGCCGCCGCTTCGACCGCGTCCTCTACCTCAAGGTCGACCTCGAGGAGCTGCTCCGCCGCCTCTCCGGCAGGCTCGTGTGCCCGGTCTGCCAGCGCACCTACCCGCCGGGAACCGCCGCGTGCGCGGCCGACGGCAGCACACTGGTGCAGCGGGAGGACGACAAGGCGGAAGCGGTCAAGCCGCGGATCGAGGTCTACCTCCAGAAAACCATCCCGGTGCTCGACCACTACCGCGGCGAGGGCCTGGTTTCTGAGATCGACGGCATGGGCACAATCGATGAGATAAGCCGCCAGGTGATGGCCGCCGTGACCGCCCCCGCCGGCAAGAGGCAAACCGCATGATCAACCTGAAAACCGCACACGAAATCGACCTCATGGCCCGCGCGGGCAGCCTGCTCGCGTCCGTGCTCCCTCCCCTCAAGGAGGCGTGCGAGCCCGGGGTCAAGACCATCGAGCTCGACAAGATCGCCGACCGGCTCATCCGGGCGGGCGGCGCCACGCCAGGATTCCTCGGCTATCACGGCTTCCCCCGCTCGATCTGCGTCTCGATCAACGACGAGGCCGTCCACGGCATCCCCGGCAACCGCAAGGTGGCGGCCGGGGACCTGGTGAGCCTCGACCTCGGTCTCGTCCTGGACGGGTTCTGGGCCGACGTGGGCATCACGGTCGGCGTTGGCAAGATCACCCCGGAGGCCGCCCGCCTGCTCAAGGTGACCGAACAGGCGCTCTACGTCGGCATCGACAAGGCGCGGGCTGGTGGCTACCTGGGCGACATCTCCTCCGCGATCCAGAAGCACGTCGAGGAAGCAGGCTTCTCGGTCATCCGCCAGTTCGTCGGCCACGGGATCGGCCGTGAGATGCACGAGGACCCCCAGGTGCCCAACTTCGGCGTTCCCGGCACCCCGCCCAGGCTCAAGGCCGGGATGACCCTGGCGATCGAACCCATGGTCAACGCGGGCTCCCACGAGGTCTACATGAAGCCGGACGGCTGGACGATCTGCACGGCGGACGGCTCCCTCTCGGCCTACTTCGAGCACACCGTCGCCATCACCGACCGGGGCCCCCTCGTCCTGACCGCCAACCCGATGGCTTGAGTTTGGTACAATCGCGGTTCGTGCCCCAACGCCTCCCACTCGTGAAGGGGGTCGTGGTGGAGCCTTTACCCAACGGTGTGTACCGGGTTGAGCTCGAGAACGGGGCGAAAGTCCTGGCTCACGTCGCCGACCGTGCCGGCACCCACTTCACCCGGCTCCTCGCTGGGGACAAGGTGGGCGTCGAGCTGGCGAGCAGCGACCGGTCGCGAGGGCGAATTCGAGAGATTTGGAGATGAAAGTACGTCCGTCCGTCAAAAAGATGTGCTCGAGCTGCAAGGTGATCAAGCGCAACGGGGTGGTCCGAGTGATCTGCTCCAAGACGCCCAAGCACAAGCAGCGGCAGGGCTAAAGGATTAAATGGCGAGAATCGCCGGCGTAGACATACCCCCGCAGAAAAGGGCCGTCATCTCCCTGACGTACATCATGGGCATCGGCAACACGACCGCCAAGAAGCTCGTCAAGACGGCCGGGATCAACCCAGACACCCGCGTGAAGGACCTCACCGACGAGGAGGTCGGCCGGCTCCGCCAGATCATCGACCGCATGGCGACCGCCAAGGAGCTGCTGATCGAAGGTGACCTCCGCCGCGAGGTCGCGCAGAACATCAAGCGCATGACCGAGATCGGCTCGTACCGGGGCTCGCGTCACCGCCGCGGCCTTCCCGTGCGCGGCCAGCGCACGCGCACCAACGCCCGCAGCCGCCGCGGTCCCAAGCGTGCGGTCGCCGGCAAGAAGAAGGTCAAAGCAGGCAAGTAATGCCCAAGAAGAAAGTAGTACGCACCCGCCGCCGCGAACGCAAGAACGTGGTCAACGGGCAGGCGCACGTCCAGAGCACGTTCAACAACACGATCATCTCGATCAGCGACATCGACGGGAACGTCATCTCGTGGGGCTCGGCCGGCGCGCAGGGCTTCAAGGGGAGCCGCAAGTCGACGCCGTTCGCGGCGCAGGTGACCGCCGAGGCGACCGCCAAAAAGGCGCTCGAGCACGGCATGCGCTCGATCGAGGTCTTCGTCCGCGGCCCGGGCGCCGGTCGCGAGGCCGCGATCCGTTCACTGCAGGCAACAGGTTTGGAGGTCAGCGCAATCACCGACGTAACGCCCATCCCGCACAACGGCTGCCGCCCTCCGAAGCGGAGGCGTGTCTAGTGGCCAACTACAGCGGCCCGGTTTGCCGTTTCTGCCGCCGCGAGGGCGCGAAGCTCTACCTCAAAGGCGAGCGCTGCTACACGCCGAAGTGCGCCATCGAGCGCCGCGCGTTCGCGCCTGGAATGCACGGGCAGGCGCGCAAGCGCAAGACGTCGGACTATGGCATCCAGCTGCGCGCCAAGCAGAAGGCGCGCCGCATCTACGGCCTGCTCGAGAAGCAGTTCCGCAATTATTTCGACGCGGCGGCCAAGGAACCCGGCGTGACGGGTGTCAACCTGCTGCGCCATCTCGAGCTCCGGCTCGACAACGTGATCTACCGGCTCGGCATGGGCACCTCGCGCAAGCAGGCGCGGCAGCTCGTGTCGCACCGCCACTTCGAGGTCAACGGGAAGACGGTCAACGTGCCCTCCTACCAGCTCAAGGTCGGCGATGTGCTCAAGGTCAAGGGAAGCGACGGCGTGATCGACGTCGTGCTCGAGGCCTCCCGCGTCCGGCCGGTGCCTTCATGGCTTTCATTCAGCGCCGACGACAAGTCCGGAAAGATCCTGGCGCGTCCTGACCGCCACGAGATGGAGACCGGAGTCGAGGAACAGTTGATCGTCGAGTTCTACTCAAGGTAAAGGGAGTACCCAATTGGCAATCGACACACAGATGAGCGTCACCCCGCAGGTCCGGAAGCTCGAGACCAGCGCGAACTACGGCAAGTTCGACATCGAGCCCCTTGACCCGGGATTCGGCACGACCCTGGGCAACACGCTTCGCCGCGTACTGCTCTCTTCGTTGTGGGGCGCGGCGGTCACGTCGATCCAGATCGACGGCGTCGCGCACGAGTTCACGGCCATCCCGCACGTGAAGGAGGACGTGACCGAGGTCATCCTCAACCTCAAGCGGCTCTGCCTGAAGAGCTTCACCGAGGACCCAGTGACCCTGATCCTCGACGTCAAGGGCCCGGCCGAGGTGCACGCGTCGCACATCCAGGCCTCGTCCGACGTGGAGATCGTCAACCCCGACCTCTACATCTGCACGCTGGCGGCCAAGGGCCACCTGCGCATGGAGCTCAACGTGGAGCGCGGCAAGGGCTACGTGGCCGCGGACCGCAACAAGCGCGAGGGCCAGCCCATCGGCGTGATCCCGATCGACGCGATCTTCTCGCCGGTCGAGAAGGCGAACTTCACCGTGGAGAAGACCCGTGTCGGGCAGTCGACCGACTTCGACCGCCTCCTCATCGAGGTCTGGACGGACGGCACCATGTCGCCCGAGGAAGCGGTCAGCCACGCGGCCGAGCTCTTCACCCAGCACCTGAGCCTGTTCACCCGCTTCCGCGACTCGATCGAGAAGCACGAGGCGGAGCTGCGCGGCGAGAAGGGCAGCCAGAACCGCTTGATGGACACCCCAATTGAAGAGCTCGACCTCTCGGTCCGGGCTTTCAACTGCTTGAAGGCGAACGAGATCCAGACCGTCGGCCAGCTCCTGCAGAAGAGGGAAGAGGAGCTGCTCGCGCTCCGCAACTTCGGACGCAAGTCGCTCGACGAGATCAAAGAGAAGCTTGTCGAGAAGGGCTTCATCAAGCCCGAAGAGATGGGCACGGTCCTCCGGGGCTAGCTCCCATGCGTCACCAGAAGAGCGGCCGCCGCTTCAACAGAGACACCAACTCGCGCAAGGCGCTGATGCGCAACCTGTGCACGTCTCTGCTGGAGGTCGGCCGCATCACCACGACCGAGCCGAAGGCCAAGGAGCTGAAGCGCTGGGTCGAGCGGCTGATCACCACGGCGAAGGACGACGACCTCAACGCGCGGCGCCGCGTGGCCGAGGAGATCTCCAAGCCCGACGTGGTGGAGCGCCTGTTCTCCAACCTGCTGCCCCGCCTGACGGAACGTCCAGGCGGCTACACCAGAATCATCCACAAAGGCCCACGCCTGGGGGATGCAGCACCGATGGTGATAATCGAATTAGTCGACTGAGAGGAGTCCTCCCTCTCCCGCTACGCGGGAGAGGGTCGGGGAGAGGGTCGAGAACGAAGACCAAAGTTAAAAAGTGAATATCAAAGTCGTGCTGGAGTACGACGGAAGCGGCTTCGCCGGCTGGCAGCAGCAGGCGCGCGGCCGTACGGTCGAAGCGGAGCTGAAGCGAGCGCTGCGAGCGATCACCGGCCAGGACCACAAGGTGTACGCCGCCGGTCGCACCGACGCCGGCGCCCACGCCGAGGGCCAGGTCGTGAGCTTCCAGACGGACGGGCGGATCTCGCCGCACCGGTTGGTGGCGGCCCTCAACGCCAAGCTCCCCGCCGACGTGGCGGTCCTCTCGGGAGAGGAGGTCGCGGACGAATTCCACGCTCGCTACTCCGCCAGGTGGCGCCGGTACCGCTACCGGTACCTCGACCGTCCGTCGAGGCCCGCGTTGGAGCGAGGACGCTGCTGGCATGTGCAGGGAGCGCTGGACGTGGACGCGATGTCCGCCGCGGCGAAGGCGCTTGCCGGCAAGCACGACTGGACCAGCTACTGCTCGGCCTCCGAGCCCGCCGATGCGAGGGTGCGCGAGATGCGCTCCGCCCGCGTCGTGCGACGAGGAGACGTCGTCGAGCTGGAGCTGGTCGCCGAGGGCTTCCTCCGCGGTCTGGCGAGAGGCATCGCGGGCGCCCTGGCCGAGGTCGGCCGCGGCCGGCGGCCGCCGGAGTGGGTGGGAGAGGTCCTCGAGGCGCGAGATCGGCGAAAGGCGGCGAGGACGGCCCCGGCGGGGGGCCTGACTTTGATGGAAGTGATTTACTAGGGAACCCGAAACGAAACAGATGAGCAAACAGAAGACGTGGACGGCGAAAGCCGCGGAACTGAAATCGGATTGGTTTGTAGTCGATGCCACAGACCAGGTCCTCGGCCGCCTTGCCTCAGGCGTGGCTAAAGTCCTGCGCGGCAAGCACAAGCCAACGTACACACCGCACCTGAACACCGGCGACCACGTCGTCGTGATCAACGCGTCCAGGATCAAGGTGTCGGGCACCAAGCTCGGCTCGAAGGAATACACGCACTACAGCGGCTACCCCGGCGGCTTGCGCCGGCGCACCCTGGAGAAGGCCCAGGAGCTCGACCCGACCTTCCCGCTGATGAACGCCGTCAAGGGGATGCTGCAACACAACACGCTGGGCGCGGATATGCTCACCCGTCTTCGCATTTACGCCGGTCCCGAGCATGGGCACCAGGCACAGAAGCCGAAGGCGCTCGCCTTCGACGCCAAGGGAGAGCTCAAGATTGGCTGACGTCTTCCACCGAGGAACCGGGCGCCGCAAGAACGCAGTAGCGCGCGTGCGCATCCAGCCGGGCGAAGGCCGGGTGGTGATCAACGACAAGGACACGCTCGCCTACCTGGGTCGCAGGGTCCTCGAGATGGCGGCCCTGGCGCCGCTGCGCATCACCAGCCTGCAGCGCAAGTTCGACATCAGCGTGAAGGTGTTCGGCGGCGGGACGAGCGGCCAGGCGGGCGCGATCTCGCACGGCATCGCCCGCGCTTTGATCAAGTTCGACCCGGACCTCCGCCCGGCCCTGAAGAAGGCCGGCCTCCTGACCCGCGACGCGCGCATGAAGGAGCGCAAGAAGTACGGCCTGAAGCGAGCAAGGAAGGCTCCCCAGTACACAAAGAGGTAATCACCTCCCCGCTCGCCGGGGAGGTCGGCGCGAAGCGCCGGGTGGGGAGCTGGGATTGGCAATAGCGAACGGCCGCCGTCTGGACTGGCCCGACTGCCAGAACGCCCGCGACCTCGGTGGTCTCCCCCGAAATGGCGGTATGACCCGCGTGGGGGTCGTCGTGCGCTCCGACAATGTCGCGAGCCTGACCTCCGCGGGACGGCGGGCGATGATCGACTACGGCATTGCGACGGTGATCGACCTGCGCGCCGAATCAGAGCTCAAGGGTTCGCCCGGACCGCCATTCTCCGATTTCCAGAGCGCTGAGCCCCTCGTTTCGGCACAGCTTCAAGACCAGGACGATGCACCCGTCTATCTGAACCTGCCCCTGGTCGACGACGAGGTCGGATCCGCCCTCCACGAATTCCCCTCGATGCGGGATCGGTACAGGGTCATGATCGACCGGCGGCAGGCCGCGCTCGGAGGGATCTTCGACGCCATCGCCCGGGCCGAAGCACCGCTCTTGTTCCACTGCTTCGCCGGCAAGGACCGGACCGGCCTGGTGGCGGCCATGCTGCTTTCCCTCAACGGTGTCGAACCCGCGGCGATCGGTGACGACTACGCCGAGACAGACATCCGGCTCGCGACTCGGTACGAGCAGTGGCTGGCGAAGGCATCGCCGGAGCGCCGCGAGCAGATGCAAGACGAGCTGCGCTGCCCGCCGGAGTGGATGCTGGGCACGCTCGATTACGTGGAGCACAAATGGGGCGGTGTGGATTCGTACCTCGAGGCAGCGGGGGTGTCGCCGGCGGGCATCGATCGATTGAGCTCGAAACTCGCCTGACCGTCAGGCCAGCAGAGACTCCACCGTCTTTCCGAGCGACAAAAGCGAAACTCGATAGCGGTCGGTCCGCCGGTGCCTCATCGCCCCCGGCACCAGCTCCAGCGTGATCCATTCCCCTTCCACCCTGCCGATGTCCATCAGCTCGACGCTCGGAATGAACAGGCAGTCGTCTTCGAACAGCTCCGAGTCGCGATTCCACCCGACGACACATACATAGGTCGAAGGCGACGATCGAAAACTGGATCGCCTCACGTATACCCGGTTCTCGAGGTGCTCCCGGTCCCACCCGACCGCCTTGACCTGCAACCCCAGGAAGCGGCGCGTCGCGACGTGCCGGGCAAGCACCTCCACCGTCTCGAGGTCCGGAAACGGTCGAAACAGGTTGAGAGACGCCGCCTCCGCCAACCGCCTGATCACCTCCATCTCGCCCAGGAATCCCTCGTGACCGCGATCCACTCGGGCAGCCGCCGGCGGCCGCGCTTCGCCAAGCTCCGCCGCGGAACCAAATCGCTCCGCCAGCCGATCCCGATCAACCAGGTGCGGCGCCCATCGCGAATCTCCACCCGAGTGCATCTGGAACGCCGCGGTCAGGTATTCGCGTCCTTCGACCACGTCGCGCGAAGCAAGCGACCGGAACGCAGCCTCCGTCACGACCAGCACGAACCGCCCGAGCTCTTCTCCATCCACCAAAGTAGCCACGACGAGCGCCTCGTCGTCCTTCAGGCTGTTCGCCGTAACGGTGATGTGCACCTGGCCGGCGGGCGTCAGCGAGGTGCGCGCCTTCACCTGCACCGGCGCATAAGCGCCATCGGACAGGCGGTGCACGACGCCGTCAATCCCCATGTCGCGGAGCGGCAGAAAGATGTGCAGCCCGCCCATCGATTGCCGCACGAGCTCGGCCCACACCTTGAACTCGGCCACTTGGCCCGCGGCAAGGGTCTGTCCGTGATGCCACCGAACGTCTTGTTCCAACGCGCATGAATTGTCCTTAACGGGCTGAGTTGGCGCCACCCGATCTGGCCGCGAAACTCGTTGGATCAATCAATCAAACTCACGGAGGGGTCAGCAGTGAAAGGAAAAGCGCCGGTCGTCAAGCAGCTCTACAGGCTCAACGTCGAGCCGAAGGTCGTGGATCAGCTCACCAAGCTCGCCTCACGCACCGGCGAGCCGAAGAGCAGGCTCGCGACACGCCTGTTCACGGAAGCCGTGATGGGATTCAAGCCGCCGGCCAAACCAAGAAGCCGCTAACCTCCCCAAAGCGGCCATTCGGGCACAAGTGGCCGCAACCCATCCACTCTGGCGGGCCATTCGGGCACAGATGGCCCCCTTGCTCCGACCCCAGGCGGCCATTCGGGCACAAATGGCCCCATTGCGCGAAGGGGCCTGTAGCTCTAGCCCGCCGCGGAGTCGGCCGTCTCTCGCGCCGGGTCCACCGAGTGCCCGCCGGCCGGCTCGGCGTACATCGCATCGATCTGCGGCTTGTACTTCGTGTGGATCACCCGGCGCTTGAGCTTCATGGTCGGCGTCAGCTCCTCCGACTCGGACGACCACTCGCTCGGCAGGATCGTGAATCGCTTGAACTGCTCGACGCGTGAGAGGTGCGTGTTCGCGACGGTCAGGGCGCGCCGCACCTCGTCCACGATCGCAGCTTCCTCAACCAGCTCCTCCATCGAGGCCGCGGAAACACCGCGCGCCTTGGCCCACCCCGGCGCGACCTGCGGATCCAGCACCACCAGGACGGAGATGAACCTCTGCCCGTCCCCGATCGCCACCGCCTGCCCGATGATCGGGCTCGACTTGGCCAGGGATTCGAGATTGGCGGGCGAGATGTTCTTTCCGGCCGAGTTGATGATCAGCTCCTTCTTGCGGTCGATGATCCTGTACTGGCCGTTCGGGCCCGCCTCGGCGATGTCCCCGCTGTGCACCCAGCCGTCCGCGTCGATCACCTCCGCCGTCTTTTCCGGCTCGCGGTAGTAGCCCATCATCACGTTCCCGCCCCGCACCAGCAGCTCGCCGTCCTCGCCCAGCCGGATCTCGACACCGGCGATCGCCCGGCCGATGGATGGCGCCTGGTAGTCGTCGTGCGGCACCGCGGACGCAGGCCCGGTGAGCTCGCTCATGCCCCACACCTCGTAGAGCGGCATGCCCATCGCTGCCCAGAACTCGTGCACCTCCGGCCGGCACGGCGCCGTCGACGTGACCGCCAGAGTGCAGCGATCGAGGCCGATCTTGGCACGCAGCATCGTGAACAGGGGCTGCGCCCGCTCGACCACCGACGCGAGCTCGTCAGGCACGGGCTTGCCTTCGTGCCGCAACCGGTAGGCCGAGATGGCAGCCGACATGGCTCCCTGCGCCATCTGCCGCTTCGCCTCATCGGGCTCCGCCGCGACCCCCGCCTGGAGGCCCGCCATCAGCTTTTCCCAAACCCGCGGCACGCCGACGAACTCGGTCGGCCGTGCCGCGACGAGGTAGGGGAGGAGCTGGTTGATGTCCGGGCAGAACCAGACCTCCTGGCCGAAGTAGATGCCGCCCCACTGCGAGGTGAAGCGCTCCGAGACGTGTGCGAGCGGGAGGTAGCTCACCAGCGTCTGGTCGAACAGCGACCAGAAACGCCCGATGGACTCGAGCGTCCAGGCGATGTTGTAATGCGAGTAGACGACGCCTTTCGGCGGCCCCGTCGTGCCGGACGTGTAGATCAGGCTGATGGTGTCCTCTGGCCCGACCGCCTTCCACGACGAAACGAAGTCCTCCGGCGACGCCGCGTACATCTCGCGCCCGCGCTCCACGAGCGACGACCACGAGAGGATCCCTTCGGGCGCCTCGCCCTTGATCAGGATGATGTGCTTCAGGTGGGGCGACTTTATCGACTGGAACTTCTCCAGAAAGCCCTCGTCCTCTAGAAACGCAACCGTCGCCTCCGAATGATTGGCGACGTACTCGACCTGCTCGGGCGCCAGCGTGTTGTAGACGCTGATCGCCGCTCCCCCCGCGTGCACGATGCCCAGGTCGGCGATCACATGCTCGGGCACGTTGCGCGCCATGATCAGGCCGAACTGCCCCGGGCCGAAACCCAGCGAGCGCAGCCCAAGGGTCACCGCCGCGACCTCGTCCCGGTATCCCTTCCAGGTCATGGTGCGCCATTCCCCGTCGTCCTTCCAGTGAAAAGCCGTCCGGTCGCCCAACTTCGCGACAGCGTCCGCGAACAACGTGCAGACCGTCTTTCCGGAGACCGCTTTGTCGATGTCAGAACGTTCGGCGATGGCGTCCATGTCTGGGAATACACTACTCGCTGGTGGGGCGCGCTTGATCTACGTGAGATCGCGCCGGTCGATCGTGACGCTGGGAGCTGCGGGGCTCGCTTGCGCGCTGGCTTTTGGGGCCCTGGCGGCGGTCGCCATGGTCGCGCAGGCGTGGCCCGCCGCTCTTGCTCTCGCGGTCGGCGCGCTGGGAGGCGCCGGGCTCGGCGCCAGGGCCGGCTGGGGGCTCGTCACCTGGCCCTCTGGCAAGCTCGGCCTGTTCCGCGACCGGCTCGTGGTGATCCAGGGCAGGCACGAGATGCGCGCGGTCTGGTCGCTCATCGAAACGATCACTCTTTCGGAGCTGGGTGCGTGGCCGCACGTGCGCCTCACCGACCGGCTCACGATCAGCTTCACGAACGAGCCTCCCCTCACGTTCAAGCCCGCGCTGTTCGGCCTGGACCCGCCCGCCTGCCGGGATCTCATGATCCGGCTGCGCGACGATTCCCGGTTGCGGGCCCGCCTCCCGGAGTTCGACTCTGTACGCGACCTGGCCGTCTCGCCGGTCGTGGCCGGTGAGCTGATCGAACCGCGACTCTAGCGGCGCGCCAGCGGTCATGATCGCTTCCGTGAATGTTCTCGCCGGCCGGGACTTCCTCGACGTCGCGGACCTGACCGCCGAGGAGCTCCGCATGGTGCTTGACCTGGCCCATGCGATCAAAGCAGGCCGCTGGTCGCATAAGCCGCTCTACGGCCGGCACATCGCCATGCTCTTCCAGAAGCCCTCCCACCGCACCCGCGTCTCGTTCGAAGTCGGCATCGCAAGGCTTGGCGGCACGGCTACCACGCTCTCCGAGCAGGACGTCCAGCTCGGTGTCCGGGAGACGGTGTCGGACGCAGCCCGGGTGCTCGACCGTTACGTGGACGGAATCGTGGCCAGGCTCCGCAGCCATGCCGACCTGCTCGAGCTTGCTTCCGCGTCCGCCAAACCGGTGATCAACGGCCTCACCGACCGATCGCACCCGTGCCAGGTGCTCGCGGACCTGGTCACGCTCGAAGAGGTCAAGGGCGAGCTGTCCAGGCAGCACGTCGTCTACATCGGCGACGGCAACAACATCGCGGCCTCACTCATGGAGGCCTCGGCGCTGGCCGGCTTCCGGCTCACGATCGTGTCGCCGGCAGGCTACGCGCCGAAGGCCGGCGTGCTGGAGCGGGCGCGTAGCATCAGCGCGCAACCCCTCCAGGTCGAGCTCACGAGCCGCCTGGCCGGACTTGACGACGCAACAGCGATCTACACAGACGTTTGGGCATCGATGGGACAAGAGAGCGAGAGGGACGAAAGGCGCAAGGCTTTTGCGCCGTACCAGGTGAACCAGGCCGTGATGGATGCCGCGCCCGGCGCGGTGTTCTTGCACTGCCTCCCGGCGCACCGCGGCGAGGAGGTCACCGACGAGGTCATCGACGGCCCGCGGTCAGTCGTCTTCGACCAGGCGGAAAACCGGCTCTACGCGCAGATGGCGATCATGGCTGAGCTCTTCGGGGCCGAGAGATGAACGACTTCATCACACAGCTGAACCTGGTGATCCGCCACCTGAGCCTCGTCGAGGTGTTCGACGTCGCCGTGGTTGCGGTGGTCCTCTACCTGCTGCTTCGCCTTCTTCGCGGAACGCAAGGCACGCAGATCGTGGTCGGGCTCATCCTGCTGGCGGTCATCGGCGTGGTCGCCACGCAGTTCAACCTCATCCTCCTTTCTTGGCTTTTCCGGAACGCCACCTTCTACATCATCATCGCGATCATCGTCATGTTCCAGCCCGAGCTGCGTCGCGTGCTGGACCAGCTCGGCCGCATCGGACACCTCGGCCGCCCGCTGTCGGGCTACAACACCCGCCTCTACAGCCAGGCCATCTCGGAGGCGATCCGCGCCACCGAGCGCTTGAGCACGAAGAGGACGGGCGCGCTGATCGCATTCGAGCGCGAGGTCGGGCTGGAGGACTACGCCGCGACCGGCGTCCGCATCAACGGCGAGATCTCCGCCGAGATGCTGCAGTCGATCTTCTATCCCAACTCTCCGCTGCATGACGGAGCGGTCATCGTGCGTGGCAACAAGATTGTCGCCGCGGGCTGCCTGCTGCCTCTCCCCGAGGAGGGCGTGGTCCGCGAAAGGCTCGGCACGCGCCATCGCGCGGCGCTGGGCCTGTCGCTGGCGTCCGACGCCCTGGTCCTCGTAGTCTCGGAGGAGACAGGAAACATCTCGGTGATAGAAGAAGGAAAGATCACCCGCAACCTCGACGCCGACGGGCTCCGCCGCCGGGTCAGCTTGAAAATTCCGTCGCCCTCGAACGGCAACGGCTTCCTCAGGTTCCGCAGGTGAACCTCATCACCGACGACTGGCGTCTCAAACTGCTGGCGGTCGGGCTCGCCGTCCTGATGCTGGGGGCTGTGGCGTTCTCGCAAAACCCGCCGCAGACCAAAACGTTCAGTGTTCCGCTCAGCTACACCGTCGGTCCGGACCTGGTCATCATCAGCGCGCCGACGAAAACTTCGGTGACCGTGAACGGCCTGGCGGACCTGATCGGCTCGATGACCGCCGATCACATTCAGGCTCACGTTGACGCGACCCGTGTCAGTCCAGGAGGGGACGTCAAGCTGTACGTGGTGGCGACATCACTCGTGAATGGCGTCAACATCGCCCAGCAGCCGGCGCCCTTCACGGCGAACATCGACCGGCTCACCGTCGACAGCCTTACGGTTCAGCCAATCGACCATGCGGGACCTGGGTGGGAGGTGACGAAGTCCGAGGTCCTGTGTCCGGCGAGCCCCTGCGTCGTGCATTTCAGCGGCCCGGCAAGCTGGGAGGTGAACATGCGGGCGGTCTCGATCTACTCCAGCCCGATTGAGAACAGCACCTATGACGTGCCCACCTGGCCG
>Ga0209648_10002556_pt1 | contig 15126 bp, 11 predicted proteins | sample GraSoi2013_115cm_FD_185830 | JGI IMG/M metagenome (GOLD analysis project Ga0209648, IMG submission 185830) | Grasslands soil microbial communities from the Angelo Coastal Reserve, California, USA - Sample 9_17_2013_115cm (SPAdes) (version 2) | ecosystem: Environmental > Terrestrial > Soil >...
GGGGGAGACTAATGCACTGGCAGTTCACACTTGATGTATTTCCTGTAGCCGCCTCGGCGGTCGTATCGGCTGTGGTTGCGCTCGCCATATGGCGTCGTCGCCCTGCGCCTGGCTCGATACCTTTTTACTTGCTCATGCTGGCAGTGGCTGAATGGTCGCTGGCGTACGCGCTGGAACTGGTGAGCGCTGATTTGCCGGCCGCACTCTTTTGGGATAACATGACCTGGCTAGGTGCTGCCGTTGCGCCAACGCTGTGGCTGGCCTTTGTGCTGCAATACACCGGGCGAGCAGAATGGCTGACGCGTCGCAACGTAGTCATCCTGATGGTTGAACCTCTCATCACCGTACTGCTGGTCTGGACCAATCGGTTCCACGGTCTCGTCGAGGACAACATCAGAATGGACACCAGAGGCTCGTTCTCATTGCTGCATATGACGTATGGCGTGTGGTACTGGATCAATATAGGGTATTCTTACCTGTTGCTCTTTGTTGGTGCCATCCTGATCTGTATACTCATCCTGACGCTTATGCGTTCGACACACCTGTATCTTGGGCAAGCCGGTGCTTTGCTGATTGCAGTGTTAGCACCATGGGTGGGGAACGCATTAACAGCCTTTGGCCTGAGCCCATTTCCTGATCTGGATCTCACCCCTTTCGCTTTTATGATCAGTGGCCTGGCCATAGCCTGGAGCCTCTTTCGCTTCCGCCTGTTAGACATCTTGCCGATAGCGCGTGAAACAGTGTTCGAAAGCATGAGCGATGCCGTGATTGTAGTAGACGAACAGAACCGCATCGTGGACCTCAACCTTGCTGCGCAACGTCTTGCTCATGACACAGCTTCGAAGGCCATCGGACAACCGTTTACCCGGGTATTCAGCGCCTACCCTGAGCTGGTCGAACGCTACCGCGACGCGACCGAGGCAAATGCAGAGATCGTTCTGGGAGAGGGTGAAGCGCTGCGCTACTTCGGCCTGCGCATCTCACCCGTGTATCGACGAGATGGTCACCTCGCTGTTGCGGGGCGCCTGATTGTTTTGAATGATATCACCGAGCTCAAGCAGGCAGAAAGGGTGCTCAGAGAAAGCGAGGAACGCTTCCGTAACATCTTTGAGGAAGCCCCTATTGGCATGGCTGTCCTTAGCCTGGACGGCAGCTTACAACAGGTGAATAAGGCTTTCTGTGAGATGTTAGGATATTACGAGCAAGAACTGACTGCATACTCTCTCTCGGTTATAACCCACCCCGACGATGTTGGAAAGGACGAACTTCTTGCCGCGCAGATGCTCAAGGGAGCGATCACCAGCTACAAAGTGGAGAAACGTTACTTGAGAAAGAACCGCGAAACGCTGTGGGCTGATCTCACCGCCACAGTGATTCGTAATCAAGATGGGAAGGCCGTCTATGGCCTGGTGATGATTGAGAACATCATCGAGCGCAAGCGAGCCAGGTTGCTCGAGGAGGAACGGCACCAAGTCGCCTATGAGCTGCACGATGGGCTGGCCCAGGTAGCAGCAAGCGCCCACCAGCACCTGCAAGCCTTTGCAAGCCATTATCGACCGCGCTCTCCGCAGGCCCGCCAGGAGCTTGACCGGGCACTAGAGCTGGCGCAGCTCTCGGTCAGGGAGGCCCGGCGGCTCATTGCGGGTCTGCGTCCAACAGCCCTGGACGACTTCGGGTTGGCGACGGCGCTGCGCTTGCAAGTTGAAACACAGCGCAACGAGGGCTGGACGATCATCTATGACGAGACGCTCGGTTCAGAGCGCCTGCCGCCAACGATTGAAACCACGCTCTTCAGGGTTGCGCAGGAGGCGCTCACCAACGCACGCAAGCACGCAAGCACGACCCGAGCACGCCTTGCGCTTGAGCGCCACAGCTCGACGGTCCGCCTTGAGGTGCAGGACTGGGGCAATGGTTTCGAGCCACTTGCGGTGCTCCAGGAGGCTAGCCTTGGTGAGTATGTTGGGCTCCGCGAAATGCAGGAGCGAATCGAGCTTATCGGTGGGCAACTTATGGTTTCCAGCCAACCAGGTGCAGGTACCCTGGTGGTGGCCGAGGTACCGCTGCTGGCATCTAATGAGGGGGAAATGTTCCATGAGCAATGAACCATTACTCTGGCGAAAGGCTAAACCGGCACGGTTGGTGATCGCTGATGACCATGAGCTTGCCAGAGCTGGCCTGCGTGCGATGCTCACCGGCCAGTGCGGACTGGAGCTGGTTGGTGAGGCGGCTAATGGCCGCGAGGCGCTGGCGCTCTGCCACCGCTTGCAACCCGATCTCGCCCTGATCGACGTGCGCATGCCGGGGCAGGATGGCCTGGCTACGTGCCGTGCCATCAAGGAGCAGTGCCCTGCAACTAGCGTGATTCTCGTAACTATGCACGAGAATCCCGAATACCTCCTGGAGGCGCTCAAAGCGGGCGCTGCGGGGTATGTGCTTAAAGATATGTCCCAATACGAACTGATCACCGCTGTGCAGCGCGTCCTGCATGGAGAGTCGATCCTGGACAAGGCACTCGCCACCCGTTTACTTCAGCGTCTTGCTCGCGAGATGTCATACCGGGAGGAAATGCCTCCGGGTCGGCTATCCCCACGCGAGCGCGAAGTGCTGCAACTGCTCACGCAGGGTCAGACTAACCGGGAGATCGCCGGGAACCTGACGGTGAGTGTGAGCACAGTCAAAATCCACGTCGAGCATATCCTCGACAAGCTCGGTGTCTCCGACCGTACCCAGGCTGCCGTGCGTGCTATCGAACTGGGTCTACTCCACGCGATATCCAAGGAGTAAGTAACATGCTTTCTTTCCTCAGTCCGTTAAAAAATAGGCCAGATGGCCTATACTATATTAGCCATCTAGCAGATGGCTAAGGCCTTACTCTTCTCCTATACTTCATTTGTGGTTGCTCTGTCGGGGGGAGTTTCAGAACAGGACAATCACAAGAAATCGCTTCTGCTGTGCTACGCCGGAATTTGAGCGTGTATGGTATGAGTGATTTCTTATGGTTACTTTGTCCTTGAAACTCACCTGGCAGTAAGCTGGCAAGCCAATGGCGGCAAAGGGAGAACGAATGAGACCATTGATCGCCGAAATGAAAGTACTCCCAAGCATTAGGCGTGCATTGCGAACGTGATATTCCCCTGGCAGCGTATCGAGCTCATCTTTTCTCCATCCTTGAATAGACCCGGCGCTGACCCAAGCATAGCGCCTGTGGGGGAGATCATGCAGAATTACTATACCGCAAGGGAGGCTATCAAAAAGCTAGGCATTTCTAGAAGCACATTCTATGACCTCGTGAAAGCCGACGAGATACCGAAGGTCAATATGCCATTAAGGAAACGGGCCTTCTACCCTAAGCAAAGAATTGACGAATTGGCAGAGGAAAGAGCCAGGATGTTGGGCGAGGTGGCACAAGCACCTGAAAGGTTCGTCTTCGTGCTTCCTCAGCGAGATGACCTGGAGCAACTGGTGGACATTGAACGCATGTTTTTTCACGAATCAATTCTTGTCCCACCAGAAGAGCAGCAGAAACAATTGACCTACAACCCGGAAGCGATCCATGTCCTCAAGGATAGCAAAACCAACACGGTCGTAGGTGGTGTCTCGATCAGCCCCATAAAACCGGAGGTGTTAGAAAAGCTTATCAGTCTAGAGATTGACGAAGCCCAGATCAAGCCAGAGGACTATCTGCCCTATACGACCGACCCACCGCTGGACTGCTACATTATTGATTTCGTGGTCAGACCAGGTCTGATGGCAACCTATTATGGCAGTAAGCTCATGCAAGCAACGCTTGATTATTTCATTGAGCTCTTGAACCGTGGAGTGGTGATCCGCCGTATTTACGCTGCAGCAGTCACGAAATTCGGAGAGCGACTGACAAAAGGTCTTCATTTCAAACTGCTTCAGAGTGATTGGACGAGAGAACACGAGGAGTTTAGACACTCCTATGTTCTGGATTTGGAGAACACAACCAGCAATTCCAGGCTCGTCAAGCAATACTTAAAACAGAGACGGAATCTTGCTATAAGGATGAGAAGAAGAAGGAGAGCTGAGGCATCGGGGATACTTCAATGAAACTGCTTGTTATTGATAATGATCGTGATTTTGTTGAAATGCTGACTGGGTGGTTAACAACGCTTGGGTATGAAGTACATCGTGCCTATACTGGAGAACATGCGATGCGTGAATGGGTAGAACACCAACCGGACCTGATAATTCTTGACACCATGTTGAAAGACATGGATGCCTTGGCTATGTGTCGTGAGATGCGTAGCAAACATGATGCTCTGGTGATAGTTGTGACCAGCGGAAAAAACGTACAAGATGAGGTTCGTTGCCTGGAGTCCGTAGCTGATGACTACCTACGCAAGCCTTTCTTTCCTGCTCAGCTTTTAGCGCGAATTCGTGCTGTGAGTCGAAGGGGCCGCTCCACTCTTACACTGCGACCTTCTTCTCTCATCACCATTGGACCTATTACCGTTGACTCGCTCCATAATAAGGTGACTGTCTATGGTAAAACTGCCCGCTTGACTCCTACTGAGAGCAAAATGCTGCATTTGCTCGCCGTCAATGCGAATGCAGTCTGCACGTTAGAGCAAATCATAGCACACGCCTGGGGTTTTGGGGATGATGCGGATACGAGTTTGATCAAAGCCCATATCCGCCACCTCCGTCAGAAAGTGGAACTGGACCCAGGAAATCCTCGCTTTCTCCTCACCGTTCCAGGAGTGGGCTATACACTGGAATACCGGCGTGCGGATAAGCGGGCGTCCCAAGAGAAGGTACCTACTGGCAATGATTGAAGCAAGATGGCTGCGATCGCTCTCTCACAGTGATGCAGCGTTACCTGGAGGCGGCTCTTTCTTCATAGGTGTGCAAGGAGACGAAAAGAGATTGATTGGAACGTGAATGAGAAACTGGGGAGAGCATGGCATTTTCAAACGTTTTGCCTTACCTCTCCTGATTATAGTTCCCCTTCGATCTCTTGCCTCAGACGGGTGAAGAACTCTTGCATGTACGCGAAACGTTCACGGGCCAGCTCGCGCCCGGTGTTGGTCGTCATGCGCTCGGGTAAGTTGGTAAAGAGCAGTTGGAACTCGATACTCGGTGAGTAATCGGGGCGGCGCCTCAAGCTGCGTATCATCACCGGGTCGATTGGTTCGGTGATGCCGGCAGGTACAGGAGAATAGACCTTCTGATTGTAGCGGCCTGTGATGCAATAGAGGCGGCTAATACCAATCGCACCGAGGCAATCTATCTTATCCGCGTCATAGAGTATGCGGCCCTCTAAGGTTTGTGGTATGACTCCTCCTGTTATCCGATGTTCCCGGATTGCCTGCTGTACTGCCGGGATAGCATCCTGGGGAAAGTGTGTGCCGCTGAGCAGGTCTGCTGCTATTTCGGCCCCGATTAAGGCATGATCGCCACCATCACGATGTTCGCGTGCTTGTCCGATATCATGGAAGGCAACTGCTGCCCAGATAGTCAAGAGGTCACCGCCCTCACGGGCCTGGATTGTATCTGCAAGCGCCATGACGCGCACTAAATGGTCGTAATCGTGCGCGGCGTCTGCACTTCCTTCGTCTATCATGGCCTGTCTGGCCAGTTCAAGTAACCATGCTCTGTAGGATTGCAATGTAGAGCGTCCTTTCGAGTAAATGCTACACCACGTTCCTACGCTTGCTCTAAGGCGGGTAATGTGAAAATAAAGCGACTGCCTTCGCCGAGGACGCCGCTGCTCTCAACATGGATACTGCCGCCGTGCATCTGGAGTAACTGGGCAACGATGTAAAGGCCGAGGCCGACCCCTCGTGTCTTGCTGCCCTCGATAGTAATGTTGGGTGCGCGGTAGAAGCGCTCAAAGAGGCGTGGCTGCGCGTCTGAGGGAACACCAATGCCCTGGTCTTCGACACAGACTTCGATGAACTCCCTGTCCTCTATTTTCGGGCGCCGTCGTAGCCAGACCGTAATAGGCCCACCAAGTGGACTGTATTTTATGGCGTTATCGACGAGGTTGGCTATAATTTGCTGCAGGCGTGCGCTATCGCCCAAGACGAGATAAGGTTGCTCACATTGCTCAATAGTGCAACTGATTGTGTGCCCCGACGCAATGGAACTATGCTGTGTGACTACCTGCCGGGCTATGGCGGCCAGGTCTACCTCTTCTAACGCAAGCATAATTTCCCCCCGGTTGAGGCGAGATGCCTCCAGGAAGGTAGCGACGATGTTGGTCAGGTGGCGGGTCTGTTCCTCTATAATTGAGAGATTTTCCATCAGTTGAGGTACACGCGCCTTCAAACTTTCCTGGGTTGGCTCCTTGTAACGCCGGAGAATGCGAGCAACCATCTGGCTCTGCGCTAGAATGACTGTCAGCGGGGAGCGGAACTCATGGGCGGTAATAGCCAGGAATTCGTCCTTGAGCGCGTTGGCTTCCCGCATGGTGGCTTCGCTAGCACGAGCGTCGATGGCCTCCTGTTGCCAGCGAGCCTGGTCAACAGCCAGTCCTGCAAGTTGGGCAATACCCTCGATAACAGCCATGTCCCAGACTGTAAATTCATCGTGCGGCTGCCGTTGTACTGCTGTTGCACCGGAAGTCCTGGAACGGTCCAAGGCGATGAGCCCGTGCAGCCGATTATGATGCATAATTGGCGCCGCAAGGATCATCAAATGGCTGAATGGATTGGGCTGGTGGGGGCACTGTTCAGCATTAATGAGCGTGGCATGGCCCTCTATAAGTTGTGTGCGGAATCCGTGATACTGGTCCGAGGCAGGTTGAAGCCAGGCTTCTTGATCGCTAAACCATTGCTGCTCGGCCTCTGGTGAGAATCCAATAGAGAACAGTGGCGTAAATTGCTGTTGCTCCTCGTCGTAAAGTTGAACAACTCCTCGCTCGCAGTTGAGCGTGAGAAGCGTTCTTTCAAGCACGATATGCAGGATGTCCTTGATGTCGATAAGACCGGATACGGCTTCTGCCACGTGCAGCAGGGTGTCCAATGCCTGGCGGATACGCTGCTCAACGCGGATCTGTTCGGTGATATCACGAAAGGCGCTGACGACACCGATTTGCTTGCCTGTACTATCGAGCATGGGCGCAACGTTCATCTCTAAGATACGCTCAGCGCCGTCAGCCCGTACGGTGACAAAGCGCTCAGCCCGAACGCGTTCGCCGCGCAGCGCACGAGTAAGAGGAAAGTCTTCTTCAGTCATTGGTTGTCCACGCAATGTGTAGACCGGGTAACGTTGAAGAAAAGACTTCAAGAGGTTGGTGAAGTTTTTGGGAACACCCAGGAAATGCGAGGCCGCGTTATTGAGTATCAGTACCTCTCCCTGCTGGTTCGTGACAGTAATACCTTCTGTCATGGCATGGAAAATGGCATCAAGTGTATTGGCCCGCTCGGTGGCTAGTTTCGCAGCCTGGTGAGCTTCGGCCAGCAGCCGAGCTTTATCAACAGCCAGCGCGCACTGTGCAGCTATATCTTGTGCGAAGGCAAACTGGCCTCTGGATGGCTGAAAATTGCTTTTGCGATAGTCGACGAAAGCCAGTCCAACGCAGCGTGAGGCGGCGGGTTCGGTTTCTTGCGTGCTCTGGGAAGCTGCGCCAATCATGAGCGGCACGATCATGGTATTGTGTAAACCTAACTTACGGAACCAGGTAATCTCTTCTCCTTCGGCTTGCTCCGCTGTGACGAAGAGAGGGGTTCCGATTTGGGCGGCATGGTGGCAGTTGGGAAGATGAGAGAGCACGGCCATGGTTTGTGTTGCAGGTAGGTCATCCTGTTGCGAACTGCTGCTTGCTAAATGCAACGACTCGTTTTCTAAGAGAGCAATTGAGACGCCGTCTGCATTTAAGCCCTCAAGTAGATGGTGGGTAGCGATTTCGAGTACGGCTGGTAGATCCTGGCCTGAATTGACAGCAATTGCCACCTGGTAAATAGCGCGAGCGCGCTCAATCAACTGTTCCGCGCGGCGGCGTTCTGCCTGCGCTTGTTGATACAGACGGGCGTTGTCGATGGCGATGGCTGCCTGCTGCCCGATGGCTCGTGCGAGTTGCCGCTGTTCGGGTGAAAATGTGCGTATTTGATCCGGGTCATCCAGTGTAAGCATGCCGACAGGTCGGCCTTCGCGTATCAGTGCGACGAGCAGGATCGAGCGTATAAGAAATGTCTCTGTTACAGGGCGCAAACCTGGCTCTGCGCCTAAGTCTTCTAAGAAAAGTATGCCGTCTTCGCTTATGAGGCGATGAATAATGGGATGATCAAAAGGCAGTTGGGTACGATACCAGATGTGGTCGGCGGCCTTAATAACATCACTATTTAAATGCTGGGAGGAGAGGTGATAAGTGGCAGGGTGAAAGCTGCCTCGCTCGTCCTCGAGCAACCAGGCGGAACAGCGTTCGACCTGGCATACCTCTGTGGTGCGCTTGACGAGAACCTGTAAAATGCGATCAAGATCGAGAGAGGATGCCAGTAGCTCCGCCAGTTCTCGTAGTATTTCGCTTTCGCGCAATGCAGCCACCAGGCGCTGGTGCTCCTGGGAATTTGAGAATAGAAGTTGATCGCCTGGCATACACAAGACCTCTAAACCGCGCTTACAAATAACCCCTTCAAGGTGCTTTAACTGCTTGTAATAGTATGTGGTATGAGAACCTCTGCCTTCAGATAGGTGAGGGGGTAAGCTACTCCGACAGCTGTTACAAGGTGCAACGAGTTCTAATCCAGAGAGAGGTGGCACTAGTCGTTTGGAAGGCTTTGACCATTGTCATGCGATTCCTGATTTGTGAAACTCTCTTCGTGGAAGTGTAACAGATGAGGATTTCATTCGTCAAGCTCATGAGACATTTGGGAATCTTCTCCAGAGGTTCCGTGCAGGTGAGGCCTGGCATGATATAATAGCACAACCTGATATACGTTGAGTGGAGAAATTGCGATGGCTTTGAGCGTGGGCATAGACTTTGACGAGAATAATTGGAAAATCTGTATGTTGGAGCACGGGGAAGTGCTGGAACTGCGCTCTTTTGTAAGCTCGAGTGCAGCACTTGCATATGTAGAGCGCTACTGTGTTCTTTATCCGGAGCTAACGATCGTGGCCGCAACGGCGGGATTTGAAAGCCCATTTACACCTTTACATACCCTCGGAATTCCACCCTCGGTTGAAATGCATGCGGAAAGTGAGGCTGAACAACAAGCGTTTGGGGCGAAGGATTTTCTTATAGCCGTTGGGAATATGAACTTGAATAGCTATAATGCACCTTCTGTGAAGTATCTGCCGACGGTCTCTTTACATAGAAAACTCATGCGACCGCACCTGGGAGCATCGAATAGTCTTTGCGCCACGGCTGCGCTGTTGTATGGCCTGAGGAAGCGGGAGGCTGCGTGGCCCGAGATGCGGTTTCTTTGTGTGAAGGTTGACCAGGACACGAAGAGCATACTGGTGGTAGAAGATGGCCGTATCGTCAATGGTATTAGTGACATGCCGGGGGGGATGGGTGCTCTAATGAATGGAGTACCAGGTTATGTTAACGAGTCTTTCCCCAATGAGGAAGACGGTAGAGAGTTCAAAGCGCAAGAGCTGGAGCATCGCGGGGAAGCTAAAAATGTGGTGCATGCATCCGAGCAGGCTTTCTGGGAGGGGCTGACACAGGAGCTGGCCGGGTTGATGGCAATCCACCATTTAGAAGACGTTGTGGTGACGGGTGAAAACAAGGCAGCATTGATTGAGCGATTTGCCGACAGCTACCAGGTCTATCTTTTTCCGTATAGTGAATTAGACGTGGAGGGATATGAAAGCGCCCTGGGGGCGGCAGTAATAGCGGAGGGATTGTATTCTCCGGGTTTAACCTCGGAGGTGGTTGAGCGGTTACAAGTTCGTGAAGCGAGTATGAGAGTCGTTTCTATGAGTGGCGATCGGGATCGATAGACTGGTCCTGCTCAGTGGTAACGATATACGCGGTTGCCTGCGCTTCCGGGTTGTTGGCATTGCCAGCATCTTCTGGCTCTTCGTTCTCGTGGGAAATTGAGACCTCCACTGGCACGGCCTTTTCACCAGCGGGCGGAGGGCTTGCTATCTTGTGCACCATTACTGCCAGGTTGTCCGGCATGGGTCCAATTCCCATAGCAAAGAAGGCATTGATCTCAGCTCCTGCCAGCACGATTACGGCAAAATAGTAAAAGAAAAACAGGAAAATAACTACCAAACCTGCTGTCCCTGTATAGCTGCCTAAAAAGCGTGTCACGTAGAATGGGAAGAGTAGGAGGTAAACCTGTACGGCTACTGCTGCTAGTAATGCTCCAAACCAGCTATTACGGAAACTGATACGCTGGTTCGGCACGACCAGGTAGATTACTTCAAACAGGACCCATGCGATAGACACTGAAGCAATGATGCCGATCGAGTCAAAAATCAAACCGCTAGAAGTTATCCGGCTGATAGGAGTTGATTGTAGTACGGATTGTACCAGGGCCGGTATTGTGGAAGCAAATACCATGAGGGGTATCAGGACGACAAACACCAGGAGCATGCCAATGGCCACAATATACTGCTTTATCAGACCACGTGTAGGTGTACGATAAATAATTGCAAAATGTCCTTCCATGGTTACGAAGAGCCCTGAGCCGCCGAAGATAGCGAGGAGGATGGCGAATAGCAGCAGGACGAAAGAGTCCTTCTTGAGCGAATCCAGAGCCAGCTCGAGAAAGTTTGCTGATAATTGCTGTGGAACAATTTGTTTAAGATGGTTGATAAGGTCATTTAGTGCTGTGGGGTCCAGGCGGCCGATGGTAAGGCCAAGGATACCTAAGAGGGCAATCAGGATCGGGAAGATTGCGATGATGAGATTGAATGCAAGAGCTGCTGCAAAGCTCATGACCCAGTCATTATTAAATTTAGTCACAAACTCCTGTAAGGATTTGGCTCCCTTTTCAACAACCTGTACAACTTCTGGTGAGTCGAGATGTTCCGTAATTGCTGGTGCCTTTGGATGATCTGTCATACTAGTAATCCCTCAAAGCCAATTAGAGACCGGGCAAGTTGATGTACGACTTATAGTTTATAGTAAAAGCTTGAGGGGGTCAAATTCATGCTGTTTCTGTCTGTAACGACGTCGCTGGAAATCATATCTGCCGGAAGTGTTGGAACTAGTACCAAGGAATGCCAGGGCTTGTGAATTATTGCTGGTCCTTTTAGGAAGAAAAAATCAGAACTCATTCACAGACCGTGAATTCAACCTCAACCTCATCGTGTCAACTCAAATGAAAATGTTACCGAAGAGTGACAGTTCACTCAAATGAAAATGTTACTGAAGCCGACCTCCTCCTTTCTGCTCGTCGGCTGGCCCAGGGGAGGCGGCAGGTGGGCCGGCGCGCCGGCCCACCTGCCGCCTCCCCTCACGCTGCGCTGGTGGGCTCTTTGGTCATCAGCAGGCACCCCAATCAACCGGTGAAGACACCGACCTGGAAAAGTTCTACACCGACTCTGAGCATGCGCACCAGGTTTTCGAGCAACTGCTCACCGCTGCTACATTTCCCAAACGCCTGCTGGTCATCCACGGTCTCGGCGGCGTAGGCAAATCCACACTGCTAAAAATGTACGCGCTCACCTGCCACAAACACCATATCTCCTTCGCCCTGGTCGCCAGTGAAGAAGCGCCCTCACCCGTCGATGTGCTGGCAGATTGGGCAGGCGATTTGAGCCAGAATGGTATTGCGCTGCCAGTCTTTCAGAAGACATTAACCCACTATCGCGCTATCCAAGCCAAAGTTGAAGACGAGTCCAAAAAGAGCCATCAAGCAAAGTCAGAAATCGCAGGCACCCTGGGCAAGACCGCCGCCAAAACCGCCATCAACATGGCCGCCAGCGCCATCTCCATTATTGGCCCGGTAGTGGGTGCCGTAGGAGGCTCAAGCGCAGAAGCCTTTATCGACTGGCTGCACGGTTTCCTCACCAAACCCGACATGGAACTTTACCTTGACCCCGCGAAACGCCTGGACGATGACTTTGTAAGCGACCTCTCCCGTGTCGCTGCCCACCAGCGTATCGTACTGATGACCGATACCTACGAGCAGATGACCGCCCTTGATGACTGGATGCGCGAACTAGCAAGACGACTCCCCAAGAACGTCCTGCTGGTCCTGGCCGGACGTACTGTACCAGCATGGGATCGCGCCTGGCAAGACTGGATGGGGAAAGCCGAAATTGTTGAACTCAAAGAGATGACCCCCGACGATATACGAACCCTGGTGCATCGCTATTATTCTTATATTCGCAGTGGCGATCCCGATCCCAAACAGACCGAGGCAATTGTACAATTTGCGCGTGGGTTGCCAATGGTAGCAACAACAGTCGTGCAGTTGTGGGTCAAGTACGGCCTGGAAGATTTCCAAACAGTGCGACCGCAGGTGGTGGCCGATCTTGTAGACCGCCTGCTAGAAGGCGTACCACAAGAGATGCGCCCCGCATTTGAAGCAGCGGCAGCGCTGCGCTACTTCAACGTAGAGGTATTGAATGCGCTGCTCGAAAGCGGCAATGCCGAAGCTCTCTATGCCGAGTTGCGACGCTGGCCTTTCATTCGCTCGCGTAAAGAAGGTCTGGCCGTTCATGATACCATGCGGGAGATGATCAACGAGGCTCTGCGAGTCCGCACGCCGGAGCGTTTCCGCACACTGCACGAGCGAGCGGCAGCGTATTACGAGGCGCGGTTGGAGAAGGCAACGGGCGACGAGCGTGAACGCTGTGCATTGGAGCGGCTGTATCATCGTTTACGTGCCGACGAAAGTAGCGGGATGCAACTGTTTCAGGAGCTAGCCGAGGAACTCACTCGCTACCATCTGGTGAACCGTTTACGGGCACTGCTGAATGATGTGAACACTTACCTTCTGGAAAGAGAGAACAGCCTCCTGTGGAGAGAGTATTACAATGCACAACTGGGCTATTTGGAAGGAGAGAGAAGGCGTGCTCAGGAAGTATATCAGGCAATTGCAGAGAATGAGCAGGCCGAACCAAAGTTGCGGGCATATGCGCTTTGCGATTGGGGTCGAATGCTGCGGCGTAAAGAACGCCTTCCAGGTATGGAAGAAAAAGCTATTCATGTACTCGAATCGAGTCTCGATGCGAGAGTCTCAATGGATGTGAAACTGTCGAGGAGTTGGCTGTACCTGAGTTATATTTATGCTGACAAAGCTAACTGGAACAAGGCTCTTTTTTATCTTGATCAAGCTAGACGGTTTTTCAGCGAAAGGAATGATTACTTAGGCCTTCTGGGTGTTCTTGGTTACGAGCGATTGGTCTACTGGCAACAGGGTAACCTGCACAAGACGTTTGACGTAGAGAAGGAGATGTGGAAGACCTATACTGCGGCTGGTGAACCTGCTTACCTGAGAAATCGCATTCCTCCTACATGGGAGTGGGCTTGGGCTGGACATTATGCTGAATCTGAGCAAGAAATGCGCAGAGTACTAGAACTTGCAAAGTCATCACAAGATCAAGAGCATTTCGTGAGGAGGAAGCGTGAGCTCGCTCTTTATCTGGGTCTTCAAGACAAGTATTCCGAAGCGCTGGCGACAGCAGCGGAGAGTCTTTCTCTAGCGCGTAGTTTGGGTACGGGAAGTGAATATGAAGTATTTGCAGCGCTCACTATGTTCGGAATTATTTGTTTGAAGTGTGGGAAGATAGACAAAGCTGAGGAATATCTGACGCAGTCCATTACAGAAGCACAAAAACTCTATGTGAATTATGAGCCAGCTCTTTTGTACCTTGCCACTTCATATGAAGTTCTGAAAGGATTTGATAAAGCCGGGCATTTCTATCAGCTTTTGCTGGAGAATTCGCATCGGCTGGGTCGCAATCTATTTGTGTGCGGTGCTCTTACTGGCTTGGTGCGCGTGAAATATACCCAACACGACTTTGCTGCTATTCCACCACTCTTTGCCCAAGCTGAGCAACTAGCTCAGCAGTATGAGTACAACGACTACCTCTCTTCCCTGTATCTAACCAGAGGACATATTACCTGGGATGGGTTCATTCATGAATGGGATGGAAGCTTCGACTCAGCTTTACACTACTATCAGTATGTTCTCATCCATGCCCTCCGCTCCCAGAAGGCATTCCATTGCTGGAAGCAGAGTGCATTGCTCGTCAGCGCGAGCCTGGAGATGGATCGTCGCAAAAAAGTGTGGTGGAACAAATCAATATGGCGTCGCAATAATTCACAGACCCTGCAAGGAATGCTGTCAAATGCTGACAAATACGAATATTTGTGATGTGCTCTTCCCATGAAGTTGAGTCAGTACGCGAAGCAGCAAGGGATTAGTTACCGAACCGCGTTACGCTGGTGGCTGGCAGGATTGATCAAGGGGTATCAGGCTCCGACGGGAACGATCATCGTCACGGAAGAGCCTCCCAGAGAAGCTCATACCCCGAGCCGCGTGGCTATCTATGCGCGGGTCTCCTCGCATGAGCATCGCGCCAATCTGGAGCGGCAGGTAGAACGGTTAGAGGACTACTGCGCCAGCCGAGGCTATCAAGTGGCCCAGGTGGTCAAAGCGATTGCCTCCGGCGTCGATGATGGGCGTCCGAAGCTCTTGGCGTTGTTAAAAGATCCGACCATCACACAGATCGTCGTGGAGCATCAAGACCGGCTGACGCGCTTCGGTTTCCGGTATCTGGAAACACTTTTAGAATTGCAAGGTAGGACCATTGAAGTGGCCAAACTCGCCGAAAACGACCGCGAAGACCTGTTGGCTGATCTGGTGAGCATTATGTACTCGTTCGCGACCCGGCTCTACGGGCCGCGGCGAGCCAAACGGAAAACGGAAGCAATTGTCAAGCAGTTGAAGGCTGAGGAAGACACGGAACTCCCTTAATCAGCACCGTTACTCGACAAGAGGAGAGGCGATGAGGAAGCTTTTAAAACAGCAAGAAGGAAGACGTGGCGAATTTCGCGGAACAGTGGCTCAATTCGGCACCAGGAGCGCCTTTCGCGGGCCTGACCTCCCAACGATGCTGCTGAGGGATGTCAAGGATGAAACGGGACAGATTGTGACCGATCACCTCTGGATGACGGTTGGCAAACAACTGAGCAGGTTGAACGTGCAGGTGGGGGAGGAGGTTGTCTTTGTAGCCCGCGTCACGCGTTAC
>Ga0209648_10002557_pt1 | contig 15125 bp, 16 predicted proteins | sample GraSoi2013_115cm_FD_185830 | JGI IMG/M metagenome (GOLD analysis project Ga0209648, IMG submission 185830) | Grasslands soil microbial communities from the Angelo Coastal Reserve, California, USA - Sample 9_17_2013_115cm (SPAdes) (version 2) | ecosystem: Environmental > Terrestrial > Soil >...
AGTAACAGGTTTTTTCGCGGCTACGTCAGCCAGTCCGTACGCGCGTGTCCAGATAATCTTTCCGTGGTCGAAAAACGCGACGCTTACGCCCGGAACTTTGTAGAAGTGCATGCGCTCGCGGAGGGTCACTGCGCGAAGCGCCTGGCCCTTGATGACAACAGCTGGAGGCAGATCGTTTTCGATACGTGCGATACGAGCCGCAGTGCCTTCGTCCTCAGCTTGCTGCGAATGCCCGGATCCGGAAGCGCCAACAGCCGCGGACTTTGCGCGGTGTTGCACCAGGGCGGCGGCAAGTGCGAAAAATGCGATTGGCAAAACGAATATCTTTTTCATGGTAGTCCTTACGGCTCGGGTTACTTGTACTCTGTCTCTGGGTCGGCTTGAAATGGCGCGGTCCCGCGAGCATCGTTGACGATTTCTTGAACTGCGGCGGCTACTAACTCAGGGCGATGGATTTGTATCCAGTGAGGGCTTCCTTTCGCCACAATCCATTTGCTTCTTGACGAGAGGGTTCGTAATTCCCCCTGCATCTCCATCCACGCTCGCTCTGCCTTGATTAAGTCGGCCGGAGAGAAGAAGCCTCCGAAATCGTTGACCTGCGGGTCGTGAGAGAGCACGATAAGCGGCATATCGCCGAGCGGGCCCGTGTTTGCGTAAAAGGAACCATTCTCATCCGTTACTTGTGCCTGCTCGGTGCGCCAGGACTCCAGACGACAATATTGAGCGGTTGCTTCGGGCGCCAACTCAGCCCATTGCTTGGGCTGATTGGGAAACGTGAAATTCTCGCGACACCAGCCGAGAATTCGCGGCACTCCCAGTGGCACCGTCCAAGGTATGGCGCGGTAATAAAGATTAGTGAGGGTGGACTGGGCAGCGACGTTGAACGGCCGACGATGGTGGATGTCAGGATGGACCGAATCGACGAACACCATACCCGCGACTTCCTGGCGGTGTCGAGCGGTGAACACACGAAGGTCGAGTGTGCCGAAATCGTGCCCAACCAGAACGTAAGGGACGGGAACGTTAGCTCGGGTGAGGAGGCGATTCAGTTCGTCTGCAATATTCGCGCTGCTGCGCGGCTCATTCGGCGCGTCGCTCCAACCGAAACCGGCGCGATCGTAAGAGCAAACACGCGTAAATTTGCTGATTTCGGGTTGGGTCAGTTGCCAAATAACGGAAGAGTCATTTGGACCAGCCTCGAGGATAACGGCCGGGCTGCCCACCCCCGAGCAGTTGATGTGAAGCCGTAGCCCGCCGATGTCCACGAGTTTGCCGAGCGCAGGATAGCGGTGGCTTTCCCATACCTCCATCGAAAATTGAAATATAACGCCTGCAGCGATGATCAAGGCGACTGATACGATCAGCCATTTGAATACGCGCCTTAAAAGTGACCGGTTTCGAGGGGATGACGGGTCGGAGTTTGCCGAGATCATAAAAGCTACCCTCCAGCGCCCCGTACTCTCAACTAAATTCCACGTTACCGCTATCTCTGTTCAGCCGAGAGGCTTTCCGTCCGGCTAAGTGGCCGGTTTTATTCCTGCTCGGGCCGAGTTTGCACATTCGCCAGCCGGTGCATGCCAGTCCGCCGGATGGCGAATAGCGCTCCCCACACTGCGGCGACAGCCGCCAAGACAAGCGCTAGAATCAACAGAAGTGCCCCTAGCATGGGCTCCCAAGATGCGGTGGTTCCGACCGGGAGGCCTTCCTTCTGCTGAACGATATCTACGGCTTTGTTGATTACCAGCACCACGCCCGCCAAGATCACGCACATCAAAAACACGGTGGAGCAGGGAAAACGAAACTGGCGTTGCATATAGAACCTCGGAAATGGAACAGCAGGGCCAAAAAGGCGGTCAAAGTGCGCAGACACGGCGCCCGAAAAAATCCCACAGAATTCGCGCCGGTAGAAGCTGATCCTTGCAAGCAGCGCTGGCGCAACAGCGCTTCGCGCCTCGCGGAAGACGCATGTCATCTCTTCCGCGAAATCACGCCGATAGCTCGCCGGGTATAGGCATAACAGCCAGCAGTAAACCGTAAGCATCACGATCACCCCTCCTTACGGGCCACCCGCAACGAAGCCAACTTGGTCAGGTGGCGCATGCGCTCAATTTCCATTTGCAGATTCCGCCGCCCACGTGAGGTGAGCCTGTAAGTACGCCGGTCGCGAGGGGTGTTCTCCTCTTGGACCCGTTCGATCCAACCGTGATCGAGTAGGCGCTGCAGCGCGCCATACAAAGTGCCGGTGCTGAGCAGCACGCGGCCGTGACTCATGGATTCAATGTCTTTCAGGATTGAATATCCATGCCGCGGCTGTTCCGCCAAGCTCAGCAGGACCAGCAATACCGGTTCACTTAACGCGAATGTCTCCATAGCTCATTGACCGACATGTCGTATGACGCCATATTGAGCTGTGCGAGTTGCTTTTGTCAAGCGGTCATGATTTCGAGGCCGAACTTTTTAGACCGCGCGTCGCGGCTAAGCGCGTGCTGCCTCCCGAGTGACGAGCAATCCAGAAGTGATCGAATTTCTTCCGCATTGCTGACCACTGGCGAACTGAACACGAAAATAATGCCTGGGAACTTTTGTATCGGAAGTGGTGTCCCACTTCTTAGTCCGGCTTCGTTAATTTTCTGAGGTTCATATGCTGCAAGCAAGAGATCTGACGAAAACCTACGCTTCCATACCAGCCGTAAAGGACGTGACATTCTCACTGGAATCTGGACAAGTATTGGGATGTCTTGGCCCGAACGGTTCCGGAAAGAGTACAACCGTGAAGATGCTGATCGGTCTGTTGGAGCCGACGCATGGAAAAGTTCTGTTCAAGGGCAACGATATTCGTAAAGATCTTGTTGGCTTCAGGAAATGCCTCGGCTATGTACCCGAGGAGGCGAACCTATACCCTTATCTGAGCGGGTACGAATACCTGCTTACGTCCATGCTGTCTGACTTGAGGGCAGTCTTCTCGGCCACGTACTGCTCCGTCGTGCGATCCAGTTCCCGATCGAACTTGAGGTTTTCTTCGCTGGAAGCAAGTGCGCCTTGCGTCCGCAGAAGGGCGTAGTACGCCTGTTTTACCTGGCTGGTTACTGACTGCTTCTGCGCACGTAGCATTTGTTCGTCTACTAGTTTGGCCAACTTGGCTTGCTTAATGTTCAATCCAATTTTGTACTGCTGGGAAAGCGGCTGAGAAAACTGCGTCAACCCATAGAAAGTCGGTCGCAGCGGTGTGTGAATCTTGGTGTCGGTTGCTGGTACCGGTCCGATGCCGGGAAAAGAGCCGAATGCCCCTCGCTTAAAAGTGAAGTCCACAGGTGTCAGGAGCTGCGAACCCAGCGCATAGAGATTGAGGGATGGAAAACGATACGTGCGTGCTTCGGCGATCTGATCGTCGCTCATTGACACAGATAGCTGCGCGTTCTTGACCAAACGATTGTTTGCCTGCGCTAGACTCACGGCGTCTTCGAGCGTCAGCACGCGAGCTGCATCCTGCGCGAAAGTCGAGAAACCAGTTCCAAAAAGGAGAAGAAGAAGCAGTGGGCGGATCATGGAGAAGCCCTTTCCACATTCAAGGAGGAGCGCAAGTGGGCAGCGCGGATTATAGTCCGTCCTGGCTACTTGCGCGACTTGCGCCAGCACACGTCGGAGTGGCAAAGGTCGGGAGATTCGCACGTCATCCCTCCGGCAGCGTGTGCAATCTGCCAAGAGCGGATCTTGCACAGGTGGCGGTCAAGCGTCGGCTCTTAGGGCCGCGCGGGCCCTTGCATAGGGACAAGAAAGTTGCTGGCGAGAAGATAGGCGAATAGGTGTCCGAGAGGTGGCGCGCGACGCAATTGGCTTGCAGACACCCATCCATTCGTCTCATTCCACTCCCAACCGGTAATGGAAGCACTCTTCAGCCATTCCCGCAGATCCCCGACGGTCATCGGATAAACGTAAATGCGGACATTCTGGGCGAAAAGACGCGCGAGGGCCTCGAGACGTCTGCCTTCGAGATTGCCGTAAACGTCTTCAAACGCTCGAATCAGAAGTGAAAGACCTGCGACGAAGCGCACAGGCGCCTGCGTATGGCGGTTTACGAGAGCTGTCACGTGGTAGAGCTCGGGTTGACGAAAAACCAGCACGTCGCCGCCGGCGGCACGAAGAGCGTCGATGCGACCAAGCAAGTCGGGAATCTCCGGGGCTGGTTCGTCCGGCGTGAACGGAGCAACGGTTAGGCAAAAGAAGCCAGCGGGCGGCGACTTTGTTTCGCCAAGGTCCTCCTGAAGCTCCTGAATTGCCGAAGCCAATAATCGCAAATGAACTTGCGAGTGAGCTGGATCCGTGTGGCCAAAATATCCCGGTGCAAGCACGACGGCTTTCTTGTAGAGAACCTCGGTAGGGGGAGCCGTGGGGCCCTTGGAGGGGAAAAATACAGCCTGTGCGAGTCCCGCACGAACCAAGTGGACTAGCAGGGCACGGCGATCCCAGCTCTCGAATGCTGGCCCGCTAAGATCTACATAATCGATCTCGATTCGCTCCGCGACGACGTCTTGTGCCAGGTCTTCCAGAAATGATTGCTCGGATTGCACTTCATAGAACGCGGCGTAGATGAGGTTAACGCCCAGAATGCCGATGGCTTGCTGCTGGAGGACATTGGAAGGATCGCGCATATTGATGTGCAGCAGGATGTCGTTCGGAGGACCGCCGGGTTGCAGCTGAAACCGGAGGCCGATCCAGCCATGTGAGTCGTTGGTTCCGGCGAAGTTACGGGCGGAGACGGTATCAACAAAGCAGAAAAACCGAGTTTGCTGCCCACGGGTTTTGCTTAATTGCGTGAGAAGTTGCGTCCATTCGTTGTCCAGCATCGCCCCGAGGCGCTGTTTGGATACGTAGCGCGATCCGGAGCCGTAGAGATCATCGCTGACTTCCTTGTCATAAGCGGAAATGGTCTTAGCCACCGTGGCGGAAGCCCCTCCCACGAGAAGGAACCAACGCGCGACTTCCTGTCCGGCGCCGATTTCGGCGAACGAACCGAAGGTGGATGTATCAAGATTCAGGGTAAGCGCTTTGTGGTGAGTGTCGAGTTTTTCCGTGGAAGGCATAGTCAGCCTCCAGTCGGGCGAACTTCTAAGAGGCACGAAACGTCCGTGACGAGCTAGCGAAACTCGGCGCGCGAGGACGATTCTACCCGAGATTTCGTTTTTGATTTCGAAAGTGGCAAAGATTCTACAACCGTTTTGCCCTCCTGCACGTTGATTGAACCATGTTCCTTCTGGGCCGCCGCAAAGGCTCAGCCTCCAGCGAGATCCAGAGCGGGCCAGAAGTCCTATTAAAGGGGATGTCAAGTGAAAAACACTTCTCCCTGCCGGAACGCCAGAAATATTTTCCGGCATCCAGCCCCCTCGCCATAGTGCCGACACTTCTTCTTTAGCTGCTTGACCGTTCAGCCCGGTCGCGGAGCGGCCCTGTAAGCCGCGGAGCGACGGGGCCCCCGTGTTTCTTCCTTCCTGTGGGGGTTTCATGTTCGTCATGACGGCGCCGTTCGGTTCTCTGAAACTCACAAGCTAACCTGGTTGCAGAGTTGCCAACCATGGTCCTATCTGAGACTCGTGGCCTACAGCTTTGTTGGATCATGCGAGGGGGCATAGGGTCGGCTTGGAGACTTGGTGCCGAAGCACACAAATCGCCTAACTTCTGGCTAGATACTCTCCCTCGATCCGAGCGTCTCAAGAAGAACCCGACTCGCCACCGCCAAAGGATGATCCCCAAGGGATGGAACGGACTCTTGGTCCGAGATGCTCAAGCTGCTTGCGGTTTCAATTGTTCAGCGTCGAAATGTGCTCCCTTCTTCCACAGGATTAGAGTGATCGCCGCAATCTTTCGCGCCAAAGTGAGGCGAGCCATCGCTGGCTTCATGCCTTTCGTGAGCAAGCCTTGGTAGAAGTCGTGGAACGCTCCCTCGCGGCTGCTGGCCATACTCGCCGCACTCTTGAAGATGGTTTTCATATCATGATTGTGATTTTGATTGAGCCCACGCAGTTGCTGTGGTTTCTTGGAACGTTGCAGCCGTCCTCCCACGTAACGGTATTGCGCGCTGTCGCGCGTCTCAATCGCGAGACCGCTGTAGGTCCACAGTTGCCGCTTGGTGCGGAAACGATGAGGCGTTTGGATCAGCGCGATGAGCAGCGCGGCTCGGATCGGGCCGATCGAAGGAACCTGGCGCAGTAATTTGGTTGCGCTCTGTTTGCGACTCTCGGCCAACAGATCCTTCCGCACCGCTTGGCGCAACTCTCGCAGAGCGTCGAGCTGTTGGTAGAAAAACTCAGCCCGCCGGCGGACGCCCGCTTCTCCAATCTTGTTCAACCACTCTGTGCGATGACGCGGGGCGTAGACTTGCTGCCCCCCACACAAAATTCCCCAACTGCGATACAGAGCCTTCACTCGATTCATTACCCGGGTGAGATCTTTGCTGATCGTCAGATAACTGCGGGCCAGCTCCTTCAATGTTCGTAGGCCGTTCTCGCCATGGTAGACCGAGCGCAGATATCCCCCACGCAGCAGATCGGCGAGCTTGCACGCGTCAATCTTGTCGCTCTTGTTACCCTCCTTCATGAGCGCGTTTTTCCGTGGATCGCACACGACTAGCTCCGTGACGTGTGGTTTCAGTAGGTCATACAACCAAGCCGCCCATGTCCCCTCTTCCAAGGTCACATGCAAGTCACCGTGTACTCCCTGGATACACTGCAGGATGGTGCTCGCCTTGGTTTCGATGATCGACTCCATCACCACTTTTCCCTCGCCGTTCATCACCGCAATCGAAATCGTTTCTTTGTGAATGTCCATGCCGATATACTTAATGTTCATAGGGGTGCTCCTTTCGGTAGAGTTCTGCTTCACACTCAAACCCTACCTCAAAGGGGCGCCCTTTTATAATGCGTCGGCTTCTGGGACATGATGGGCTGTTGGATAGGTTGCGATAAAGAACTGGTCAACTGAGGCGCGGAAGTCTGAAATGACTTTTAGTTCTTGTTGCGTTGGCATGCTGAAATAAACGTAATCCTGATGTGGGCAAAGGTCGCCCTCTTGCACCAGTTCGGGAACAGAAACCTCGGCGTCAACCGGGCCGCAGAGTTCCTCGTACCGCTGCCACTCGAAAGGAGAAACGTCATACGGAGGCGTGGCGGTGAGTGCAACGACGGTTGGGGTTTCCATTCGTTCGACGAACGCGCTTAGGACTTTCCACCATTCCGCTCGAAGATGGTGAGCTTCATCGAGGACAACAGCCTTGAATTTCGCCTCACTGAGAAATTCGGGTACCAGCACGTGCGCTCGGGTGCTGTGGTTTTCCTCATCACCGTTCGCATGCACGTCCAAGTGGTTATTGGTGAGTCCTGCTTGTTCCGGTTCTGGTTTCGATTCTTCCGGTTCACCCGAGCAGACTGCATACAGTGCTTGGTAGGTCGCTACGGTCAAAAAGGCTGGGCTCCTCAGTTCTGTCGAGACCCACGCGGGCCTGTCGTTGTCCGGGGGCAAGAAGAGTTCAACAAGGCGGTCAACCCACTGGTCGCGGATAGTGATCGTCGGTGCCAAAACCAGCGTCGGCTGGTTAACCCGCCTGACGACCTCGAGACCGAGCACAGTCTTTCCAGAACCGGGCGCAGCTACCACATGCAGACGTTTATTGGCGAGATAGCGATTTAGCTGGTTGAGGAGTCTCGACTGGTATACGCGCCAAGTCTTGCGGAACGTCATCACGTCCGGGAGCGACTGCTGCTGCATATTGGCGGACGTTGAGGGCATGGATTGCTGAATTATAGAGTGGGCTCAAGCCGAGGGCTACTAACATCGTGTGCCAGGCCGGCCAACGAGAGGTGGCTTTGGCCCGACGCTTGTCGGAGCACGGAGTCCTAGTCGTGCGGCATTGCATTCTTCAGCAAACTACGGATACGCCGGCCATCCCATATCCGCCAGGTATAGAAGCACAAGTTAAGAGCGCAGACGATCAGCGCTGCAATAGTGAGGACGCTCGGTGAGATATCTGGGTATATCAGCTTATCGAGATAGTGAAGTAGGAAGCCACTCTGGTATGGCAGGATGCCGGCCCTCTGTTCCAGCGCATTTTCTGCGAAGGTCAATGGACAAGGCCAATAAAGAACATCAGTAAGAATTCCCCAGACGAGAGAAGCGATGTGCAACCACCGGAGAACCGGTCGGGACCGTGCGAGGAAAGCTCCGAATAACCCAAAGGATGAAAAGGGCGTGGAGAACAAGAACAAAACTTGCCAGTCCGGAATACAAGGAGACGGCGAAGATAACCGCGAGCATGATTCCAGTCTAGTGCCGATCTTCTATGCCGCACGATCTTTGACATCGGCCGAGGTTGCAGATCGCGCACAGTGTGCACAGCAGAAAAAGTGACCGCTGACTTCAACTCCGTGGCCGATTACCCTGCATTTGCAATGTTCGCAAATGGGTGCGATGGCCTGGATTGCACATTCGAAGCTGTCGAAGGTATGCCGCGCGCCCGCGGCAATCAGCTCAAAACTCTTGTCATAGTCATTCCCACAAACTTCGCATTTTGCCATAAGCTCCTCAACATTTGTGCTTGCTAACCCAAAACAAGTTTCGTGTCAGTCCGGAATTCATGGACTAGATGTTCGTTCGTAGAGCGCCGTTGTCTGCGACCTGAAGAGGACGTGCTCACCTGGACTTGCACCCATTGGGTCCCAGAGGATTTTCTAAGAATTCACTAATTTGCGGGCAGTATATGCGAATGGCGCGCCTTAGAGTTCAGAAGAGTCGGGGAGCAGGGTCCGCGATCGCAATTTCTTTCGCGCACTCTTGGTCGTCATTCTCAGGGCGGTTCACGCGCGTGCTCACCGGATATTTCTTCATCAGGGTGGCGTCGAAAGGCTTCAGACAATCCGCGACGCGTTTGAAATCTGTAATACCGGGATCTAGCCAAAGATCGTAGTCCTCTGGTCTTAGCATTGCAGGCATCCGATCATGTACATCAGCGACCAGCGAGTTTGGCTTCGGCGTAAGTATCGTGCACGTTTCAATCGCCTCATTGTCTTGATCTAGCCAGCGGTCCCACAGCCCGGCAAAGGCGAACGGCGAATCGTTTGCCATTCCAAAGTTGTATGGTTGTTTTTCTTTGGGGCCAAATCTTTTCCATTCGTAGAACCCGTCCGCAAGAATCAGGCACCGACGCCACCTCATTGCGTCACGAAAGGCGGGCTTCCCCGCTGCGGTCTCTGACATCGCGTTGATCGTCTTGAGTCCAATGGACGGCTCTTTTGCCCAGTAGGAGTAGGGAATGAGACCCCAACGCATAAGGCCAAAGATGCGCTTGGGCTCCGATCGGTGCTGGCGGATGGTCGCAATCTGCTGCGTCGGAGCAATGTTCCAGCGTGGTGTCCAAGGTGGATCGTCATCGAGTCCGAAGTGGTCTCGAATATAACGCTCCTTCGCCGTAAGGCGGTATCTGCCGCACATGGAGCGCCAGTTTATCAGAGGCACGAAACCATCGTGTTGATCCCGACGGGTAGAAAACTCGGGGCCACATGTGCTCCTGGAGGGAGATGACTTTCTCCTTTTGTTCGCCTATGATTGCGGGCATGGCCGGTCTGAACTTAGGGCTGCCCACAGCCTGGGTAGTCAAGTGCAAGAAGTGCGGCTGCACGATCAATTGCCGCGCCATCGATCCCCAGATCGAGCACTCGGAGCCGGACAAAGCTGAGCCCCCACCTCAAGACACTGTCATCGTAACGTGCTCATGCTGTTGGGCTGCCTACAGGTATAGCCCGGCTGAAGTCTTCAAAGGGCCACCTGGTCCGAGTAGCAATTGTTATGACCGTGGAAAGCCCAATAATAATAATAAGGAGGAGAGAAAACCGAACGCAGTCCTGCTGATTGCGGCGTCACTCATCGCCGCAGTGCGACTAAACCGAGAAGAGATTAAGTCATCGCCGATCGTCTACTCGAAGATCGCAGATAGCATCCGCTTGGCCGAGATGATCCAGTCGAGGCTACGAGGATGAGGAAAGACGCACCTAGCGGCGGCAGATACTACGTCTCGACCCTCCGGCAGGAGTTGATCGCCCGAAACAGCTCTTATGCCTCCCTAAATCTCTTACCGCACGTGACCAGCTATGGCGAATTGCCGGTGGTGGTCTATCAGCGATCGGAATGCGGTCGGCATCATGGGAATTTCATTTCAGCTAGCTACAGAGCGATTCTCAGAAGGCCACAGTGGAAAAGACGATTGCAGAAGGTACACACCCAGAGCCGACGTTCGCAGCCTGCTAAGGACGGGTTGTGGCACGAGCTCGATTCTTCTCTGAGTGCTGACGCGCTGCTCATGAACATCTTCTGCTACCCAGGCGTGACGCGGAGAATAGAGGTTTGCGGAATCCTGGGGATCGAACCCGGAAGCCTCCCCGAATTTGGATTCATGCCGAGGGTTCCCTTATTCAGCGAAGCGACCGAGCGGACCGAAGTTGATATGAAGCTCGGGAGTGTACTTTTTGAGGCGAAACTTACTGAGGGAGATTTTCAGATCCAGCGCGCCGAAGTTGTCGAGCAATACAGAGATCTTCGAGACGTATTCGAATCTCGCCAACTCCCGCGGGCTAAGAGGAAATACGTTTCGTACCAGCTCATTCGCAACGTCCTCGCGGCTCATGCGCTCGATCTCGATTTCTGCACGTTGCTCGATGCTCGCCGACCGGACTTGCTCGAGGATTGGTTCCTCATTGTGCGCTGCATGCGATCCACCGCTCTTCGCGCTAGATGCAAGGTATTGACATGGCAAGAACTGGCCCTTGGCTTGCCCGGAGTCTTGAGGAATTTTCTGAGCGTGAAATATGGAATCGTGCCAGCCAGCTGAGACGAGCGCAGAATCGCAATCAGATCATCTCGGAAGTTTGTTCAGCTTGTCGAGCGCGCGCTTCAGGTCTTCAAGCTTCTGCCCAGCTTCCGCGAGCTTGCCTTCAGCGGTCAGGCGCTGGTAATCGGCCAAGTCTCTGGCGGCATCCGTGATGAGCGCGTTGAGATCGGCTGCGGACTGGGGCACGGTGGTTGGCGAAGCCCTTTGCGCCGCCTCCGCCGGAACTGTGCCGCCACCCGTTGCCGAGGCACTCATGGATGAGGCCGCTCCGCCAAAAAGAGCCGCCATTGCCGACTCGAAGGTTGGCCCGTACGCCAGCCGGTCTTGGAGCGCGAGCACTACCAGGCGCAACTCCGGCATCGGACTCCGCTCGGCCTGAAGATAAATCGGTTCCGCATATAACAGCGCACGTCCGGAGGGAATTACCAGCAAGGCCCCGCGCCGGACGTGCGAGCCCTGCTGATTCCACAGCGTCAGTTGTCCGGAAAGCTGGGCGTTCTGATCGATGCGCGCTTCGATTTGCAGAGGCCCATCTACGAGCCTCGTCTTCGGGAAGTCGTAGACCACCGACGTGCCGTAGTTCGCGCCGTCGCTGCGCCCAGCAATCCAGCCAATCAGGTTATTCCGGCTGGCGGGCGTGAATGGGAGGATTTCTACAAACTCTAGGCGGCTTTCGCCCGGCAGTTTCATCAACACGAAATTTGGCTGCATTGCCAGTGTGCTCTGCTCGCCCGTCTCGCTTATGCCGACCTCGGTGGCGACCGTCCACAGATCTTCACGGTTATAAAACGCTCCGGGGTCCGTCATGTGATACAGCCCGTACACTTCGGCTTGCAGTTTCAGCAGCAACTCGGGATAGCGGAGGTGCTTGCGCAGCCCGGATGGCATTGAGGCCGCATCCTTGAATAGGCTTGGAAAGATTCGGCGGTATGCTGCGATGATCGGGTCCTCCGTATCAAACACGTAAAACGTGGTCGTACCATCGTAGGCGTCGATGACAACCTTAACGCTGTTCCGCATGTAATTAATGGAGTTGCCGTCGAGATGGTAATGATTGGAGTATGGATAGCTGTCTGAAACCGTGAACGCATCCATGATCCATGAGAGACGGCCATCGTCGCCGAGCACGATGTATGGATCGGGATCGTAAGTGAGGAAGGGCGCCAGTGCCGATACGCGATCGCGCAGGTTGCGGCGCATCAGCAGCCGACTATCCTGGTTCACGTCATCGCTGAACGGCAGCTTCGCCAGGTCACCGCGGTCGAGAGCGATGATGATGCGACGCAAGAAGCCGCCAAGCACGATGCCACCGTTGCCCTCGTACGACGTCAGGTTGTTGGTCTCGCCCTGGGGATAGTTGAATTCCTTCTGGCGTGTCTTCACGTACACGTCGGTATTGGTGAGCTCGCCAAAATAGATCTCTGGACGCTTCACCGTCAGATTGCGCACCGTGCTCTGGACGGGCATGTTGCTCAACATCAGCGTGGGCAAACCCTCCGGCGTGAACCCATTGACTGGATTCATGGTGATGCCGTAGCCGTGGGTATAGATGAGCTTTTCGTTAATCCAGTTGCGGCTGCTCTCAGGAAGCTTTTCGATATTCAGTTCGCGCGCGGCGAGCATCACCTGACGGGTCGTGCCGTCAATTTCATAGCGGTCAATGTCGATGTCAGGGAAGTCGTAGTACGTGCGAATTTCCTGGATCTGACGCAGCGTATCCTGTAGCGCGCGCCAGTCCCATAAACGGATGTTCTGAAGTGTGGCCTGGTTGTTTGCCGGGTCGGCGGCCGCGACATCAGTCTCAGCGGGAAATTCGCGCTGCAAGACTCGATCCAGTCCATAGGCTTGCCGTGTCAGTTCGATGTTGTGGAGAATGTAGGGCTGCTCTCGGACCAGTTCATTGGGCTTGACGACAAAGCTGTTGACGTACCATCCGACGATCAGAAGGGGGATATAACACACCGCGGCCGGAAGGACCGCCGCGACCAGCCAGCGTCCGCGCGGCACGGTCAGCGCATTGACGATGGCAATGACCGCTCCGAGAATGAGCGCGGCGCAGACGATAAGCATTCCTGTGAGCATGACGTGCGCGTCGGTGTAAGTCACACCGCCGAAGATCGTGTGCCCGTCGAACAAGCGCTCGAACCTACCGAGATACACCCGCATGGCGAGAACCATCAATAGAAACGCAAACGTAATGGAGAACCCACGCCAGGGCGGTGGCACATAGCTTCTGCGACGCCCGGCGAGCGCGCCGGCTCCACCGGTGATGATGATGAAGAGGATGGCGAGTAGGCAGGTGATGACGGCCAGCGTAAGCAGCCAGCCGGCCAGGAGCTGCCATGCTGGCAGGGTGAAAAAAAAGAAGTTTAGTGGCCGGCCAAAGATCGGATCCGCGATGCTCCCGGTAGCGTGCGGTGCGTACCAAAACAGCGCCAGTGTCGGCCAGTCCGGTATCATGCTCGCGCCGGTCGCAATGGCGATGGCCAGCGAAATAACAAGTGCGATTAGCCGCAAGACGGGTTCGACCGGCAATCTCAGCGGCTGCCCACCCACAATAATCGTTTGCCCGCTTGGCAAATCGGGGAGGTGCGCTCGCTTGAGAGCCAAGAACGATCCGTAGAGAATGAGAAACGTGGCGGCTGCAAAGGCCGTGAAAATCCCCGTCTGAAGGCGGATTGTCTTCCAGAACACGTCTCCGTAACCGAGCGACCCAAACCAGAGCACGTCCACGTAGTACGACAACGACGTCCAGCCACCGAAGAAGATGCCGGCAAGGACGGCGATGATCAGAAAGAAGCGGCGCCGCCGCCTAGGCGGATTCGTCCGCGGCCAGTCAATGGACTCAGGCATTGCGTCACCCCGTTCTTACTAGCATTCCCTTGTCACAGTTCCCAAAGATCGCTCCAAAAGCAAGGGCATTCCAACCTGAAGCGATCGAGTGACATCGCGAATCCAACGCCACGTCTGAGCAGCCGCAGTGCACCGAGATCCGCATGGATGTAGGGGTCACGTTGCCGCTTGGCCTGGAATTAGTATTGTAACCAGATAATTGTGCGCAAAATCCCCCATATCGACATGGATGCGTTCTATGCTTCATCGAGCAGCGGGACAACCCGGACCTGCGCGGCAAGCCCGTGATTGTCGCTTGGCAGGCTAAACGTTCCGTCGTCTGTGCTGCTTCGTATGAAGCAAGGGCTTTTGGAGTGCGCTCGGCCATGCCGGCAGTGCGGGCGGAACGCCTGTGTCCTGGCGCAGTCTTCGTGCCTCCAGATTTCACACGCTACCGCGCGGTTTCGCATGATGTTCGGGAGATCTTCAAACGTCACACCGACCTTATTGAGCCACTGTCGCTGGACGAAGCGTACCTGGATGTCACCGAAAACAAGACCGGCTTGCCGACTGCCACGATGGTTGCGCGCACGATTCGTGAACAAATTCGTCAGGAACTGAATCTGACAGCCTCGGCCGGCGTGGCGCCGAACAAGTTCTTGGCAAAAGTCGCGTCCGATTGGCGCAAACCGGATGGACTCTTCGTTATCCAGCCGGACGATGTAGATGCGTTTCTATTTCCACTGCCTGTAGGACGCCTTCCGGGTGTTGGTAAAGTGACTGGGGAGAAGCTTGCGAAACTTGAAGTTCAGACGGTCGGGGACTTAAGAGGGCTGGATTCACAGGTGCTTGAGCAGCACTTCGGCCGCTATGGCGAAGTTGTTCCCTAGTCTGTTCCCCAACTCCGATCTCAGGCTAGCGCAATCTCATCCCGCTCAAACTCAAATCTGATGTCCCGTTCTGGAATTACTTCCGGATGGCCGAAAAAGGCTGAGTGGGTCGTGCGCAACGCAAAGGCGCTTGGCCAGCCGAGCAAAGGTCCGTCAAATGTGTTCGAGCCAGTTGGCGATCGCCCGTCCAATCTCGTCGGGACTGTCCTCTTGCACGAAGTGGAGACCTCCGACGACGATGCGGTGCTGATTAGGGAAGCTGCTTGCCAGCCTCCTGATTCGGCCCGTGATGAATACACCGGGCTCCGCGTCGATAAAGAGCTTCGGCACCGACGCTGTTTTCAGCCATGCGGAGTAGTCGGCAATCCGATCGTGGACATTGGCCGGCTCGCCCGACAGCGGCACTTCGCGCGCCCACTGCAATGTCGGCCAGCGATCGTCTCCGGTCTCCAGGAATGGTCGCCGGTACTCTGCCATCTCGTCGGCTGACAGCTTCCGTTGCGTGACTCCGGGCAGCATCTTCTCGATGAACA
>Ga0209648_10002558_pt1 | contig 15125 bp, 12 predicted proteins | sample GraSoi2013_115cm_FD_185830 | JGI IMG/M metagenome (GOLD analysis project Ga0209648, IMG submission 185830) | Grasslands soil microbial communities from the Angelo Coastal Reserve, California, USA - Sample 9_17_2013_115cm (SPAdes) (version 2) | ecosystem: Environmental > Terrestrial > Soil >...
GAGGTTCGAGCAGAAGTACTGCGCTCAAAAGAGCAGATCGAATGTCATCTGGGGTTGCCGGTGCGGTCATTCTCGTATCCATTTCAATTTCCCGAAACAGATAGGCAGTTCATTTCATTCCTGCAGCAGACTCTTGAGCACGCCGGCTACAGCAACGGAGTATCAACGATCGTGGGCACCGCCACCGGCGAAGACAACCGCTTCTTCTTGAAGCGCCTTCCCGTGAATAATGACGACGACATTTCGCTGTTCCGGGCGAAACTGCGGGGAGACTATGACTGGGTGCACATACCGCAATACTTGTTCAAGCGAATCAAGCACTCATTATTTTATTCACAGCGTAGCGCCTCTCCATGTTGACGCCTCCTTTCAACAGAAGACTGAAGCAGGTCTACCCCCATTGATCACAAGTAAGTTGGACAAGAGTGGATCCATGTATACCGACGAGAACCACAAATACGTACTCATTACCCCGGCCAAAAACGAGGAACCGTTCATTGAAAAGACCATTATGTCCGTCGTCAAGCAGACTGTTCGGCCAACGAAATGGGTCATCGTTGACGACGGGTCCATGGATCGTACAGCCGAGATCGTATCTTCGTACCTCCCCTCCCACGAATTCATTCACTTAGTACGAATACGACCGTGTATGACGCGAGATTTTGGAAGAAAGGTGGCGGCATTTAACGCAGGGTTGGAAGCACTCGGCGATATCCCATACCGCTTTATCGGGAACCTCGACGCTGACATCAGCCTCCCCCCTGATTATTACGCGACAATTCTCTCGGAATTTGAACACGAACCACACCTGGGATTGGCCGGCGGGATGATTCATCTGAGAATTGGGAAGAACTTCATGAGCAGGCACACCGCATCCGACAGTGTAAGCGGCGGTGTCCAGTTGTTCAGAAGGGAGTGTTTCCGTGACGTTGGAGGTTACCTCCCCCTGCCCGGTGGCGGCGAGGATGCTGCAGCAGAGGTGATGGCCCGTATGCACGGTTGGCTTGTTCGAAAGGTTCCACACCGCGATGCTTACGAGCAGCGCAGGACGGGAACGGCACAAAATGGTGTTTTGAGAGCGAGGTACAAGGAGGGAGTTCGGTTTCATTCCCTAGGATATGGAACAACATTTTATCTTTGTAGGTGCGTCTATCGAATAGGGGACCGGCCGTTCTTGATCGGGAGTCTTTTGTCTCTCCTGGGATTCCTGACGGCTGAGCTTCGCGGCTATCCTGTCTACCTACCGGCTTTGGCCGTTTTGTATTTGAGATCAGAACAGAGACGAAAGCTTCGGCAGATGCTGCGCCAATTGATTACCGGCGTTCCTCTTCCTTCTTGATTCGATCCGTGGATATCTCTATCATCATCGTCAACTGGAATTCAGCCGCATTTCTACGGGAGTGCCTGCGCTCGATTTACTCAACGGTCACTCGCCTGCAATTCGAGGTGATTGTCATCGATAACGCATCTTTCGATGGCAGCGATTTCATGGTGCGACGCGAATTTCCCGAGGTACGGTTCATTCAGAGCAGAAAGAATTTGGGCTTTGCCGGGGCGAACAACATAGCCTTTGCGCATTCCAGCGGAAAAAACGTCCTCTTTCTGAATCCGGACACTGAACTCACCGGCAATGCTTTAGAAGTCATGTGTTCTGCGCTCGACACAACGGTGGATGCTGGAGTAGTCGGCTGCAAACTTTTGAATACCGACCTGTCCGTGCAGACCGCATGCATCCAGGCCTTTCCGTCGATTCTCAACCAGACCTTGAACTGCGAGTTTCTGCGAGCGCTATTCCCCAAGTCATTTCTTTGGGGTTCGCGGCCCTTATTCGTGCCGAGCAACCAGCCCTCCGCTGTGGACTGTGTCTCAGGCGCCTGTCTCATGATTCGCAGAATCGTATTCGAGCAGGTCGGCCAGTTCAACACCAGCTATTTCATGTACGCCGAGGACAGGGACCTCTGCTACAAGGTGGCTCGGGCTGGGTGGCGAAGCTACTTTGTGAGCGATGCAACCGTCATACATCACGGGGGCCGCAGCTCGAGCCACAGACCCAACCACTTCGCAGCCGTCCTAATGCAGGAATCCACATTAACATTCGTGCGCGCTCAACATGGGCGCGTCTACGGTCTCTGCTACCGCTGCTCCACCATCTTCGTTTCAATTGCCCGGATCATTCTCCTCGTGACCGCCCTAACCTTCGCTATTCGCAAGTCGCTAAGACAGAGTATGCGGAGAAGCCTCGGCAAGTGGTTCAATATCCTCCGTTGGTCGATTGGGCTCGAAAACTGGGCCAGGACATGCACTCATGCCGTTTCATCGTCAGCTGCGGATCCCGCAGGTCCCGTCAGGAGCGAGCTTAGAGCCCAAGAGGGGCAAAAGAGAACTGATGTCTGCGATATCTGCGGCGAAGGCGGTTTGGACGGCGCAAGACGCGTAGAGCCGGCTTTTAGATCTCCGTCCAACCGTGGCTAAGACACTAGACGGTTCTTCTATCTACAGCGATCTACAGAATGCGGACTGACGGCACAACCTTTATCACCCCCCTCGGCCTGGCCTTCACGGTCTTCATGGGAGCGCTGATGCTGGCACTGCCGCGGCGTTATGCTCTCGCGCCCGTTATCATTCTCTCCTGCTATATGACGATGGGTGAACGCGTGATGATTGGTCCCTTCAATTTCACGATGATCCGCATCCTGTTGCTGCTGGGCTGGCTCCGATTGGCGACACGGCGAGAGATTCACGGTTTGAAGCTTAACTCTATTGATACGGCAGTCGTGTTATGGGTGGTTTCAAGCCTTATCATGCACACTCTGCTGTGGCAGAACTCTCAAGAGTTCATCAACCGTTTAGGCGTTTTATACGACACGGTTGGACTCTACTTTATGTTCCGCTACCTCTTGCGCGGTCTCGACGACATCCTGCAGGTACTTAGAATGCTTGCCGTCTTTCTTGCGCCTCTGGCGGCCTTCATGATCTTGGAAAAAATGACCGGGCGCAACATCTTTTACGTCTTCGGTGGTGTGCCTGAATTCACTGAGATTCGCGACGGCGTGTTGCGCTGCCAAGGACCTTTTGCCCATCCGATTTTGGCTGGAACGTTCGGCGCTACTTCCTTTGCCCTTGGCATGGGACTCTGGTGGCAAGGCCGAAGCACCAAAATCCTGGCTGTGATCGCGATTGTCGCCTGCTTGATCGTTATCATTACCTCAGGATCGAGCGGTCCGGTCCTGGCCGGAGTGGCCGCCTTGGTTGGCATGGCTATGTGGGGCGCCCGGCGGTACATGCGACAAGTTCGTTGGGGAATCGTTCTGAGTTTGATCGGTTTGCATTTATACATGAAAGATCCAGTCTGGTTCCTCATCGCCCGCATGGATGTTTTTTCGGCCTCAACCGGCTATCACCGGGCGAAATTAATCGATCACGCGATTACAAATTTTGGCGACTGGTGGCTGGTTGGGACCAAATCTACGGCGGCCTGGTCCGACGACCTGTTCGATGTGACCAATGCTTACATATTGGAAGGAGCCAACGGCGGTTTGGTCACAATGATCCTGTTCATCACGATCATCGTGTTGTGTTTCAGCGGAGTGGGCAAGGCCATCCGTGCCTTCCCCGCAGAACGCAGAACGCAACTCCTCTGGTGGGCCACAGGGTCGGCCTTGCTGGCGCACGCTGTGACCTTCCTTTCCGTCTCCTATTTTGATCAGAATATCGTGGTCTGGTTTCTGCTGCTGGCGCTCATTTCAACTTCGACAGCCTTGGTCCGGTCACCCGGCGCTGCCACGTCGATCCCAGCGCCAGAGCTCGACCTCGCTCCTGTCCAGTCGCTGCGGTTCGGCTCGGAATTCTAGCCAGGCTCATCTTCCCGTCATGAACGATCAAATCACCGTACAAGTTTGTCGCACCGTTGAAGAGGTCCAAAAGATCCGCCCCATCTGGACCTCCTTCAAATGCCATCCGAACTCTCATATCGACTTCTACTTGACCGTCATCAAGTCACTGCAAGGGATCTTGCGTCCTCACGTGCTCATACTGCACCGCGACGGCATACCCGACGCGATGCTAGTGGGACGCCTTGAACGCAAGAATGTGGAGTTCAGAGTTGGGTACAAGAGTTTCTTCCAGAGCCCCGCTCGATCTTTGACATTCATATATGGCGGCTTCATCGGGAACGCGTCCGCGGACAATGCAGAATGTTCTGTCAGGGCAATCATGCAGTCGCTAAGGGACGGTGAAGCCGATGTGGCATTTTTTAATCACTTGAGAATCGGCACTCCGCTGTACGAGTTGACCACTCAATTCCCGGGGTTCCTCAGTCGCGATCACTTCCAGGCTCCGCAGGCGCATCGCAGCATGCGACTGCCCACTTCCAAGGCGCAGTTTGAAGCCGCGGTGTCGGCAAGATTCCGCAGACACGATCGCTATTACTATAAAAAGCTGGTTCTCGATCACGCCGGCGATGTACAAGTCCGGCACTTCTCAGGCACCCACGAGCTGAACCGGGTAATAAACGATGTTGACAACATCGCTCGAAAGACCTACCAGCGTGGTCTCGGCGCTGGATTCGCAGCCAATAATGAAATGCGGGGCAGGCTCAAGGTTGAGGCCGAGAACGGCTGGCTCCAGACCTTTATCTTGTATGTCCGGGGCGAGCCTTGCGCGTTCTGGATGTGCAATCTATGCGGCGGGCAACTCTATAGCGGGTTCATGGGGTATGACCCTGCTTTCGCTGAATATTCTCCGGGCCTTCTTTTGATAACCAGGGCCATTGACGAATTAACCAGTCAAAACAGCGATCAACGGATCGAACAGATTGATTGGGGACTCGGCGACGCGGAATACAAAACGCGGCTGAGCACCGAGAATTGGGAAGAAGCGTCAGTATATATCTTCGCCCCCACCGCCAAGGCCATAGTCCTCAACCTTCTCCATGGCGGCGGGGCAGCCATCGACGGGGCAGCGAAGAAGATCCTGGCAAAAACTGCGCTAGTGGCAAAGATCAAGAAGTCCTGGCGCGAACGCTTGCGACCCGTCGCTCGCGCGGAAGCGTCTTAATGAATCACGAGCGCGACTTTCGGAGGGGGCAACGGGGGGCGTTTGCCGCTATCGAACTCAAATGCTCCTCGGTCCCAAACACCGTCAACAGCCCGGGTCGTGCCATCCATATCTGTGTTGTACGGCGCAGGCAAAGTTACGCCCGCAGAGGTTGCAGCGGCCAGACGAAAGTTGTCCGTGGCAGAACCCACGAACGGGTTGCCGCTCCCCACTTGCTTCGTTCCATCAGTATCAGTTATGGCTTGTGTGAAGTACGCGTTGTGGTCCCAGGTCACAGAACTGCAAGTTGAGCAGGTGTTAACAGCAGTGAGGCTATCGTTGTTGTACCAGAGATTATTCTGTACAACCAAGCCGGCATTAAGATTGCACTGCAGTGACGGAGCACTGTCAATGAAGATCGCGGCCCCCAAGGAATTGTTCGCACAGATGCTGGTGTTGATGTTGACCATCGTATTGTTGTAAAACTTCAGTGGTCCGCTGAAAGCCGTGTCGAAGCATTGGATCACTCCGCCGGAGCTGCAAGCCGCACCATTATTCGTCCAGGCCGTCTTGAGTTCAAACACGTTTCCGTAGATGTCCCACTGGTTGTCGATGTTGTTCGTCAAGCGGCCACCGCCGCTAGGAGTGGCGATAAACGCTGTCCCACCAATATCGCGGAAGCGATTGTAGCGAATGACGCAATATTGACCCTCGTCACATTCGAGTCCTTGGCCGTGTAGAGCAGAGCTGCTGTAATCGCGGGCAAGGTAATTGTATTCAATGGTCATCTGTGCGCCGTTTGAAGCGGCATTGCACAAAGCCGAGCTACCAGTTGTATCATGCCTCCCCTTGATGAACATTATGTCCGCACCTGTATCATGGAGATAAGAATGGCGGACGGCGACGTTAGCGGCACCGCAGCGGCTTTCAAATGCCTGCTCATGATTGTCGGTATCGACAGCGGCGTATGACCCCTCCATGTTGACGTAGTCTATGGTAATGTCATGAACAAAAGTGCTTCTCTGGCTTATCAAAACCACGGACTCGGAGGCCAACTTATTGCGGTCGCTCGCCCTAATGAGATAACCGCCCTGCCAGTCAGCATTGCGAACCCCGTTGCCATTTATCAGATAATAATCTGTCAGAAACTCGAATACGGCTCCATCTGGCGTTCCCGTTCCAGTTGGGCTGAAAAGGGCCTCGCCCTGAAATGTAGTTTGCCAATCGGTGGCCGCTCCGTGATCGGCAGTAGTCGCTGCTCTTATTTCAATCACCGATGTCCCAGAGTCGGCGTCATTAAACAGATGGTGGCTATACGTTCCGACTGCAACGTAATAGACATCACCACGAGTTAGGTGTGCGGGCAGGTCGGTGAAGGCGTTCGTCCAGTCGGCGCCAGTGGCGGTGCCAGTGGCCGCAGAACGCACAAAATGGTTCGCCGCTTCACACGTGGGCGTTACCAGGACCAACGTTACGATCAACACCACAAACAGAGCCCAGGCGAAAGTGTTTTTCGCAGATTCGCGTCTCATTAATGCTCCTTGATGCTCCTTCTAAGAGAAACTTCGATTCCTTCCGTGGCACGTTCGTGAGGGTAGGGGAGAACACTTCCAAAAGCGAGCCTGACTTATCCCACTTTAGTATGAATGCTAGCACCGTGAAAAATAACGCGTCAAACACCAACAGTCGTGGTCCCTTGGCGAAAACGACCGTGCCCGCCGGGATATCGACGGGATCGTTTGCTCTGACAGTCCCTGGAGAGGCACACATTAGCTCAGGAATGTCCTCAGGAAAATCAATTTTCAAAAAGGGTGTAAAGCTTGGGTTGAACCAGGCTTTCTCGCAGGTCTGTTCGTTTACCAAAAGCGTGATCATTGCGCGCTTGATAAGCCCGGCAGATTTCGGGATCGCGGCCACATTCGCGATGACGTTTTCATTTCTCGAAATGATCAGCAATCTTGCCGCGGAGACGGTTCTAATCCAAGCCAAAGACGGAAATGAGCCTGACTTTCAGCGAACGGCTCAATCGCTGCAAGTCTTGCGGGGGTTAACCAACGCTCTGTTCATTTTTGCTCTGGCGGGAACGGCTTCACGTCTTTTTGGAGTTCCCCAGGCGAAGCTGTCATTTCAATGCCTGGCCTTGTTACCTCTCATTAAGGGGCTGATGCATCTCGATGTCAACCGGTTGCAGCGTGACTTGAAATTTGGACCGTCGATCATGGCCGAAAGCGGCTCCAATCTCCTGGTCACCCTGGCTGCCCTGCCGCTTGGGTTGTGGCTCCGAGATTATCGGGCAATGTTGTGGCTGCTGATTCTCCAATCAGCGATTTACGTCGTCGTCTCACACCTTGTCGCTGATCGCGGCTATGCCTGGGGATGGAGCAAGGTCCATGCGCGGACGATTTTCTCGTTCGGATGGCCCCTCTTGATCAATGGTCTTCTGTTGTACGTTATTCTGCAAGGCGACCACTTTGCCATTGGGGCGGCGCACCGGCTATTCAAGAACAGTTCTTATACCTTGGCAGATTTAGGTGTGTATTCTGTTGCCTTTGCACTGACTTTTGCCCCGACCGTGTTGGTTGGGAATGTCTGCACATCTTTGTTTCTACCCCTTCTCTCCCGAGCCCAGTCAGATAGCGTTCAGTTTCAGAAACGCTATCGAACTTGCATGCAGATTCTCTCGCTCATGGCAACGATCATCCAAACCGTCTTCATCGTGTCCGGGGGCTGGCTCGTCAGAGCATTTTACGGTCAAAAATACAGTGCGGCTGGCGCGTTCATCGGCGTGCTCGCCGCGATGCAAGCACTGAGGATCCTGCGCCAGGCCCCAACCCTGGCCGCGATGGCACATGCTGACACCAAGAACGCCATGATTTGCAACATTGTACGCACCTCAGCTCTAGCAGGCGTTCTGTTTTCATGCATGACCGGACAAAGCTTGTTATGGATCGCGGCTTCCGGTTTTGTCGGAGAATTTCTTGCACTTCTCACGTGTGTTTGGCGCCTCCAGCTCCGTCATTCGATTCCCGCCAAACTGAGCTTTCAACCACTTGCCATAGTCGGACTTAGCATGGCCCTGGGAACCACGGCCGTCGCGATGGGCATCCCTCAGATTGGGTGGGCCGCTGCACCCCTCGCATCCTTGGGGCTGATGCTAATAATGCTGGTTGTCACGCTGCTGTTGTTTCATGAGCTGCGCAACGATATCGGCACAATCCTTTTGGAAAGTGGATTCTTGTTCCGATCGAAACCATCTGCTCTGATTCAGAATCCCCAGATCGCTCCACTCACGGGAGATTCAGCCGAAGCATGAGCAAAAGTAGCCGAAGGTGGAAGACAGCCGCCGCCGAGTATTCCCTGCTCCGGCCCGACATGACGATGCGAATCGCCAATAACCCCAGGCCGCATCTCTTATTAGCCGGGCAGCCTGTGCGCAAGCTCTTTGAATCATCCGCGACGAGCAAACCATGACAACTCAGCGACTAAAAATCTCCGTTCTAGGCGCAGCGTTCAACACCCAAAACATGGGCGTCGGCGCACTCGCAGCCGGAACTTTGACCTCGATTTGCCACCAATATCCGGATGCGGAAATCTCATTCTTGGATTACGGCAAACAAAGTGTGACGATCGATTTCCCTCTCCGCGATAGGTCGATCCCGGTTAAGTTTGTAAACATCCGGTTTTCCAAGAAGTTCTATCTGCCAAACAACATTGCCCTCCTGATTCTGTTGTCGCTCGGACTCAGGCTGGTGCCAACAAGACGGCTTCGGTATAAACTTGGCGCTCTCAACCCATGGCTTCGGCACATGTATGAATCAGACCTTGTGGTAGCCATGTCGGGAGGAGACAGTTTCAGCGATATTTATGGCATGGGGAGATTCTGGTATGCGGCTCTGCCGCAACTCCTCGCGATATTCTCGGGCAAGCGGTTAATATTGCTGCCGCAAACTCTTGGTCCTTTTCGGGGAAAGCTGTCTCGGGCCATAGCAAAATATATCTTGTCGCGCGCGGACATAACTTGTTCGCGTGCCTATAAAGGTTTGAGCGACATCGAGAGTCTAACCGGTGCCACCAATCATCAGGGCAGGCGCCGATTTTGTTACGACGTGGGCTTTGTTGTGGCTCCGCGCCGGCCGGCGAAGCTAGAGGACTCCCTGAATGCTCTGTCTGAGAAGTCTTCTCCGGTGGTCGGCCTAAATGTGAGTGGCTTATTATCCATGGGCGGCTACACTCACAAGAATATGTTTGGGCTGAAAGTCGATTACAACAAACTCATGAAGAGGCTGATTGAGTTTTTCATTCACAGCAGGGGTGCAACCGTCCTCCTTGTTCCCCACGTGTTTGGAGGCGTAGAAGACAATTCCGAGAGTGACTCCGTGGCTTGTGAAACCGTCTATCGTTCGCTGCAGCCCGTTTACGGAAACAAGATTCTTCTGGTGAGCGGCCGCTATGATCAAAACGAGATCAAGTACATCATCGGTATGTGCGACTTCTTTGTGGGATCGCGTATGCACGCGTGCATCGCTGCGTTGTCTCAGAGCATACCCGCTCTTGCCATCGCCTACAGCGACAAGTTTATAGGCGTCTTGCAGACGCTTGGCGTTGATTCCCTTGTCGTAGACGCAAGATCGATGAACGAGGACTCAATTGTCAACGCAGCGGCTCATAGCTATGCCCATCGCTCGGGGATCCGCCAGCGCCTTGAAGATAAGATCCCACTTGTCGAAGAGATGGTGCTCAACCTTTTTGCTGATGTCGATGGTCTTAACCGGACGACTGGTTCATTCTCATCGATCGCCCGCACACCTGTTAGATGAGACCGAAACGCTTACCAAGATTCAAAGTGTTCGACTTCCAGCCGGCAGCGCTCTTCTTTCATCGCGAGCTGCATCCCGAGACGGGACGCTCCGGCTTCGAGCTGAAAAACAAATCGGTGGCAAAGACGCAACGGATTGAGTTGCCGACGAAGGGAGACGTTCGTGAGACTGGTCGTTCCATACTTGGGTAACCTGAACAGAGAAGACGCCCGCCTCCTTCGTCTCGCGGAATTTATGGGCTGTCGATGCGAGCTCCTTCGGTTGGAGGAAGGAGTTGCCCTCTCGCCGAAATTCATCGAGACGCACGTTGCAGACAAGGATGCCTGTTTTGTCGTAAATCCGAAGGTAATTCGAGAGTCGCTGTCAAGCGACTCCTTTCCACATGACCTGTCCTCTTATTTGACTTCGCAGTTCGCTTTTGTGCTCGTTCACAATTTGGCGCCCGTTCCCCTTACCGCCCGCATCATGAGTGCTCTATCGGAGGGAACTCTGCACTCAGTTCACCGTCTGGAAACGTCTGGATTGAGTTATGAGATTGACTCGGCGCACAACCAAGTCTGCGGGGCTTTCTCGGGCCTGACGTTTGGCCCTGTTAATGCGACAAATGACCAAGTTATTGCTGGAAACCCCAGCGCCGGAACTGTCCGTACCCATATTGCGATCGGCGGGCAGCCCTTCTTTGCCAGTGTTCCGCGCGAGCGGGCGGAGGTTTTTTTTCTGGCCGGTGTCGAGACGGCGGACCTTGACGCGAGGTGGGGCGAGAAGCCTTTAACCGAATACTTTTCCCAGTTGGTCCCGCCCGCCATGTTTTTGAGATATGCATTTCGTGACGAATGCTGGCGCCCGCATCAGCACCACGCAACCCTTATCATCGACGACCCGCTGTTGCGCAAGGACTACGGGTCTCTGAACTACGAGCGTGTGCTGGGGCTAATGGACGAATACAATTTTCACACCAGCATCGCGTTCATACCGCACAATTACCAGCGCAACTCGAAGAGCACCATTCGAATGTTCCGGGAAAGACCGGATAGGTTCTCGATTTGTTTCCACGGGAACGACCACACCGCTGCCGAGTTGGCGACCAAGGACGTTCGTCTGCTCAACTCCATGCTAACAGTGGCGGAAGAACGCATGGACGCGCACCTAAAGAGCACCGGAATTCCGTGCGACAAGGTGATGGTGTTCCCCCAGGGTAATTTTTCCGTGGATGCGATGAAGATACTTAGGGCCCATAACTTTGCCGCGGCCGTGAATTCAGGCCCCTACCCGACCGGGGAGCACGTTGGTCTCACCCTTGCAGAGATGATAGAGCCCGCAATCCTGAATTATGGCGCATTTCCCTTGTTTGTAAGACACTACATTCGCGAGATCACGCCGCAGCATGTCGCATTAAATCTCCTCTTTGGAAAACCCACTCTGATCGTGGAACATCATGATGTTTTCAAGAACCCTGAATGCTTAACGCAGTTGGTATCGCGCATTAACGCGCTTGCGCCTAACATAAAGTGGTCCAATCTGCAGACCGCGGTTGAGAATTCCTACCTTTGCCGATGGGCACCTGATGGCACATTCCAGGTTCGGGCCTACTCCAATGCGGGCAAGATCGAAAACTCTTCGGACGCTCTTCTTCGGTGTTCTGTCACGTGGTCGCGTCCAACTGAATCTATCGTGCAAGAAGTGTTTGTGGATGGCATGCCTTGGCCGGATGCGCGCACTGATAGAGGAATTCGTTTTTTCTTTGAGCTGTCTCCTGCATCATCGCGAGCATTTTCGCTGGTTCACGAAAACGATTTCGGCTCATCCGATGCAAACCGCAGATTTCAATGGAAGGCCAAGGCTTTTCTTCGTAGAAGACTTTCAGAAATAAGGGATACGTACACTTAAGTAGAAACAGCATTGTGGTCTTCAGCGGCGCTGTTTGCGCTCCCTCCTGCTTGCTGAAGAACGCTAATCGCGGTGGCGAGAATCAGCAAACGCGTCACTGGTGGCAAGGTCGTCCCACGGTGGAATAACAGCGATCTAGTCAACTCGTCTTCACACATATTGGCTCAGAGCCCAGCCGTGGACAAACAAACGGGAGCAAATGCGCCGATGATTAATCGCCGGTCGAATATTAAGAGAGTAGTAATGCTTCTTATTTCCTGTGCTGTTTTTCTTCAGGATCTCGCTCAACGACTCTTTCTGCACCTGATCGGCAAGCGAACGGCCGGAACCTGCGTTGTCTTGCGATATCATGGGATCCCCGCCGAGCAGCGGGCAAGATTCGCACGACAAATGGATATGCTCTGCGACATTGCCACGGCAATTCGCGCGGATACGATGGCCTCGCTTGCCGAGTCGCAACACCATGTGGCGCTCACCTTCGATGACGGTTTGGCCAGCTTTGCAGAAAACGCTCTGCCGGAACTGGAGAAACGAGACATACCGGCGATCGTCTTCGCAGTGACCGGAAGGCTTGGAAGCGTCCCCGCTTGGACGAGTTACTCTCGCGACGGGGTTCCCAAGGAGAGGATGCTGACGGCTGAGCAACTGCAAAGGCTTTCGGGAAAAGTGGTGATCGGCTCTCATACCATCACGCATCCCATGATGACTCAGCTTGACGAATCCGAGGCCAAGCGCGAGATTGCGGATTCGCGGCGCCATTTGGAGGCCCTCCTTGAATGCCAGGTCACGACGTTCAGTTTTCCATACGGAGCCTTCAATGAAGATTTGGTAAGACATTGCGGGAGCGCCGGATACGAGCGAGTTTTTTCCATGATGCCTGTGCTCGCCCTCTCTAACCCGCGCGAATTTGTGACCGGCCGCGTTGGCGTGGAGCCCACAGATTGGCCGCTTGAATTCTGGCTGAAAGCCTCGGGCTCCTATCGATGGCTTACCTATGCTTTTAGGGCCAAGCGCGCACTATTCCGACCCGGTCGACATCAATTTGAAGGGCGCGCTCGAGCTGCCAACACCGGTAACAGGGCCACTGGTCAGCAAACAGAGGCGCGTGATCCCGAACATCTCTACGATTGCCGGTCTACGGAGCTATAGTGTTTACGGTAGCTACTCACCCGACTGCCCCTCGCACTGGCAACATCAAACCAGCAATGGAACGATTCGACATTCAGCCAGTCCTAAGCTCTTCGACGACCGAGACAGCGAATTTCCTCGACCGTTGGCACGCCCAACGGAACGAGAGTTCTTCTCCGCAGCAAACCATCGGGCAAGATTCCAACAGCATCGAGAAGCGTCTGCATTGGCTCCTCATCGAGAATCCGAAGGCAACAAACGCCCCTCAACATGGCTTTTGTATACGAAACACATCGGGTGTCATGGTCGGCCTCCTGCTCTGTTTTGCTAATACGTTCCTGGCGGAGGATCGCCGGCTGCTTGGGCTTTGCTCGGGCAGCTTTTTTGTCGATCCCTCAGCCCGACCGCAGGGGTTCTATCTGTTCAAGAAATATCTGCGCGACCCTTCTTACGATATCTTTTTTAGTACGACATGTAACGCGAATTCGGGGCCCCTATGGAAAGCAATCGGCAGCTCAGCGGTCCCAAACTCGGAAATGGAATATATCCTTCCTCTGAACCTCGATGTTATGTTGCCGGCGCTGCTGGCCGGCAAAACATCAAGTTCAATCGCAACAAGGATCGCGCGAGTTGTGGGACGGATGGTTGGCTCGATCGCGAATCCTGGCCGTTCCCGGCTTCCTGAATTCGCGGTTGAGCCTTGTCAGGATTGGCAGAAACTTTCGGACCTTTTTCGTCGTCACAGGCCGCGAAGCTGGATAACTACAGACAGATCACCTGGCTTTCTGCGGTGGCGTTATGGGCCGAGTTCTCCCAATCATCCCGCTGAGATTTGTTTGTTCCACGACAATCAGGGAAACGAAGGATGGTTCGCGCTGGCCGACACGATTCGCGGACGCCACCGCCAGATTCATGGAGCCATGCTGCTGGATGCCGTTTGGCCGCGTGACAAGATCCACTTCAAGCAGATTCTTCCTGCTATCCTCTGTTGCCAAAGAGTCTCAACGGCGGACGCTGTGTTTTTCCAACCACGCCTCGGCGTGGACTACCGTGAATGTAGCCGCCTGATCATCCCCAGGAAACTAGAAGGCCCCCAGTCCTTCGCGGTCGCTCGCAAGGGTGCTGCGCCTGTCGAGGTTTCTTCACTGGATTTGGTTCCGGCGGACGGCGACAGCGCTTTTTGAGCCCATCACCTCCTGCTTCTTGATTCAGTCCTCGGGCGGCAGGTCAAACGGGTCCCGCTCCCGTAGCGACTGAGCATCCAAGAACTCCTTCATGACAGATTCCGTTACCACCGGAGAACAGCGTATCCGCCTATAGCGGATTGTATTTCAAAAGCAAGATATCTATTTAGAGGCTTTCAGATGAATGTTGCATCGCCACAAATGACCCAGATCGAGGATCGCGACGCGAGCATGCCTCTAGACAGAGGAAACGGCTCCCGGCGAGCGAGATCTCTAAATATCGCTATGGTTGCTTACTCGTTCTACGATTGGGACAATCGCGTCATGCGTTACGCCCAAGCCCTCGCGGGACGCGGCGATCGTGTCGATGTCATCTCTCTAGCCAAGCCACATCAATCGTCCGTTGAAGCGGTAAGGGGCGTCAACGTCTTTCGAATCCAGGAACGCGTTATCAATGAACGCGGAAAATGGGATTACTTTTGGCGAATCCTTTTGTTCTGTTTTCGCGCAATCGTTCTCCTCACGCGGAACCACTGGAAAAAGCGCTATGACTTGGTCCACATTCATTCCGTCCCTGATCTGCTGGTTTTCACGGCGCTGGTTCCCAAGCTGACGGGCGCCAGGGTCATTCTCGATATCCACGATATTCTTCCCGAGTTCTACGCGAGTAAATTCAAAATCAGTCACCGCTCGCTTGCGTTCAAGGGTTTAGTCTGGGTCGAGCGATTGTGCGCCAGCTTTGCCGACCATGTGATCATCGCCAATGATCTCTGGCTTAAGAAGTTCACACGCCGCTCAGCTCGTGCCAGTAAGTGTTCGACCGTCTTGAATTTTCCTGATCCCGCCATTTTCCATCGCAGGGGCCGAACTCGCAACGACGGCAAGCTCATCATCCTTTATCCCGGATCTTTGAGCTGGCACCAGGGGGTGGACATTGCAATCCGCGCCTTTCACCTGGTCAGGAATGAATTGCCGAATGCGGAATTCCACATACACGGAACAGGGACGGCTCGTGATTCTCTGCTGCAATTGATTGAGGAATTGGATTTGACTGACCGAGTGTCCATTAAAGAGT
>Ga0209648_10002561_pt1 | contig 15110 bp, 16 predicted proteins | sample GraSoi2013_115cm_FD_185830 | JGI IMG/M metagenome (GOLD analysis project Ga0209648, IMG submission 185830) | Grasslands soil microbial communities from the Angelo Coastal Reserve, California, USA - Sample 9_17_2013_115cm (SPAdes) (version 2) | ecosystem: Environmental > Terrestrial > Soil >...
ACCCCGAAGATGGCGTGATTGTCGGAGTCGGTGCCGCCGCTGGTGAAGACGATTTCCTGGGGGCGGGCGCCGATGAGCGCGGCGACTTGTTCGCGGGCGGTTTCGACGGCGGCGCGGGCGCGTTGGCCGGGAGTGTGGATGGAGGCCGCATTGCCAAACTCCGCGGAGAAATAGGGGAGCATGGCGTCGAGCACGGAAGGCTCGAGGGGCGTGGTGGCGTTGAAATCGAGATAGACGCGGTTCATAAGGCTACCCACAGGATACCACCAGGCGGGGAATTGAAAGGGGATTGGGAATACGGAATAGGGAGTAGGGGTGGAGAGCACACAGGTCGAGTTCCAGAACGGGAATTGTTGGGTGACACCCGGCAGTTCTTAGAAAGAGTGCGGATCCCTTTGGAGGGAAAGGAGTTCTGAAACGCTCTTGGTACAAAGAGTGAAAAGAGAAGAGAAAGAGCCCGGCGAGGAAAGAGAAAAACCTTTGGCTTGAAGGATGTGACCCGGCAGTTTTCGTAAGAGTGGCAAACAAAGGGATTGCGGGATACGGAACTTGGAAGAGCGTACGGAAGATGGGAGGCAGGCCAGAGACACGTCGAGACGCTTGCCCGTTGAAACGTCCGAAGGTCTGAGCCTCCGAACGTCGGGAGAGTGGAGCAGGGAGAAGAACTTTTGGCTTGAAGGATGAGCCCCCCTGTTTTTTGTAAGTGTTGCATCTAAAGGGTTTAGCCAGACCGTAAGTCTTTTGTTTGCAACACTTGCGGGGAGATCTATAAATGTTGCAGGTAAAGGACTTAAAGCAGCTTTGGAAGGTTGGAAGGTTTGAAGGTTGGAACGTTGAAACGTTGAAGAGCGGGAGGTTGAAAGTTAAAAGGTGAAGGTTCAAAGGGGAGGCCGGAAGAGGCAAGGTGCGGATGAAACGGGACTGAGGGGATTGCCGGAGATGTCGTCGATAAATCACGACCCATGCTAGCATGAATTGTCTGATTTGTCAAATGCTATTATAGTACTAGTATTTAGCAAGTTGGCATCATTTGTTCGAAAGATTTTGCAAAGAGAAGAAAACAAAGGGGTAGAGCTCACCGTGCATCGCGGAAACGGTTTGCGGGAGGGTTCGAGTGAGACCAGGAGAAAGAAAAAGAAACGTCAACTACCCCACCGTTCATCCCGCGAAGGCAGCGGGATGGGGCGGAGATGCGCAACCCGCAAGAGTGGGGCACCCTCAGAAAGAGACCAGAGGCAAAATCCGAAAGGCTGTCCCGCCCGCCCAAGCGCTTACGGTGCGCTACCCGCCTGTTAAGGAATGAGCTTGCCTGCGGCGGCTGCGATGCTGGACGCTAGGCCGCTTGCGGCGGCCACGACCTCGGATAACCCCGGCGCATAACCCCAGCTCTGGAGAGCCGCAGCGACGCTTCCGTAGCTCGCCGGCTTAGTCTTTCGACCGCCCGCCACGTATTTACGGAAGGCTGGCAAGCCTGAATGTCCGCGAGCGGCGGCGTCGACTTGAGCCTGCAGCGCCAGAAACACGGCGAAATCTTCAGCGTTCTCGGCAAGCGAAATCCTCACCAGTTGCGAAGCTCTTGATCCGGGAAACACGATAAAGCTTGTCGGGAAATTGTTGTTCGCGTATTTCTGTCCGCTCGTTTTGGGCGAGCCGCCGATGTCTAGGAATACCTTGTACGAGCATTCACCCACCGCGCCGGCACCCGCACTACCTCTCCCGTGCCCCTCGCCCCCCAGAAAGGAGAACGACGCTTGCCTGAACGTGTCGTGGCGAATCGCGATGCCGAAGTCGCCGTCGCCGACCCCTTTTTGCTGCAGGTTGTACGATAGGGCGCAGTACGCCACTGCCGAAGAGTCCAAGTAGTGCGACAGTTCGTAGGGCGAACTGCTGCCCGAAACATTGCGTTTCGACGTGGTCGAAACGAAGAATCCCGCATATGGCGGGGACTTCTGGACTACGGGACACCTACCCTTCGTGTCCGGGTATCGCAAATCGAGCTTCAAGTGATGGACGTCCGTGATCAGCCTCTTGAGGGGATCATGCGGCTCCACTTCTTTCGGGCCGACCGCCATGAGCCCGTAGTAGCCGGTGGCTCCGTATCGTCCGGCATCGGCGAGACTGTCGAGAGGGGATTTCTCTGGCGGACCGTACGCATTCGGTGCGCCGTCAAAGTCAACGTTCATGTGGGTCATGAAGACCAACGCGCCTGGCGTCCCAGATCCGAACGTCACACTTGTGATCGATACCGAAGCATAGTCGTTGCCCTTCCAAGAACCATGCACAGTGTCGAACTTCAATTCCAGCATAGAAATCAGCCTTCACTCGCAACCAGTTAGTCGCCAGCTTTCATGCGTGCATGAACTCCCGTATCCTGCATTTCTGACTCGGGACTTCCATTCTCGCCTTCCGGAACAGGAAAGAACCGGGGATTTCCGTTTTGAGCTTCCCCCTCGCCCGAAAGCCTAGCCCTCCTGCCCTGTCGTGTCAACTGCATGTCAGCCTCCGCATGCGGGTGCGACAGGCACGGGGCACAGGCGAGTGTTTACCTGTCGTTGGTCAAAGACTATTGGTTTTGCTTCTTGGGGCGCCAGTGGACGAGGTTGCTGGTGTAGAGGGCGATGCAGAGAAGGTTGGCGGGGACGAAGCCGAATTGGGCGGTGCGGATGCCAATGATGCAGACGACAGCGCTGTTGATACCGGCGACGACCCAGCCTTGCCAGAGCTTCTTGCCGATGAGGACAGTGGCAGCGACGGTCAAGATGCAGGAGAGATAGTCGAGTCGGATGATTTGGAGGACATTTAGCATGTTGGGCAGCATGTTGGGCCGATGAGCTAGAGGCGAAGCCTGGTGGAGCGATCCACTGGCGCGCTAAGAGTTGCAGCTCTCCTTTTTACTTAAGATGATGAATTCACAAGCCCGGGGATCAAGGAAATGCTCCCTGGGATTTGGGAGATGGCCGAAACGAATCGAGTGCGAGTAACCGGCTCCCTCCGGCTGGGTATAGGTGCAATTGTGAGGCCACTCATGCAGAGCCCCGGGAACGGTTTGCTGTTTCGATAGCGACAGTAAGTTGTTGTGATGCTGTTATTTAGGGCAGTACCAAATTCCATTGAACCTGGAAGGGTAACTTGATTCGGGCGTTTATAGTCAGTCTGAGACAGATTGTGTCAGCTTGAAACGAGAGTGACTCAACATGCGATTGAGTCGGGTCCGGGCTGCGATACATGGTGCGCTCGAAGCGTCAGGGACTGTTTAGGAATCCGGGCGCGACACGGGCAAGAGGCAGGACGCCTTCGTGTTACAGTTTTCGCTTCTGGGTGAATAGGTAGCCATGGGATCGGTAGGCACAGGCTGAAGCCTGTGCCACTGGGAGGAATGAGTGGCGTACGCTGACTTGCGGGAGTTTGTGAGGAAGTTGGAGAAGGAAGGGGAACTGAAGCGGATTCGCGCGGAAGTGGACCCGGTTCTGGAGATTGCAGAAGTGGTGCAGCGGGTCATGCGAGGCAAGCAAGGAGGACAGGCAGGAATGCCTGTCCTACCTGGGAGCAACCCGGCGCTGTTGTTCGAGAAGCCGAAGGGGTCGCGGTATCCGCTGCTGATCAATGCGTTTGGGAGCGTGCGGCGGATGGCGCTGGCATTTGAAGTGAATGAGATCGTTGAAGTGGCTGAGCGCATCCAGGGATTCCTGAAGATGGAGACGCCGCAGGGGTTCTTCGACAAAGTGAAGATGCTGCCGAAGCTGGCGGAGCTGGGGTCGTTTTTTCCGAGGAGCGTGAAGAGCGGCCCGTGCAAAGAAGTGATACAGAAGGGAAGCGACGTCAACCTTTTTGATTTTCCGATTCTGAAATGCTGGCCGCAGGACGGCGGGCGGTTCATTACGTTTCCGCTGGTATTTACGAAGAATCCGGAAACGGGGAAGCGAAACGTGGGGATGTACCGCATGCAGGTTTATGACGAGCGGACGACGGGGATGCACTGGCAAACGCAGAAACACGGGGCGGAACATTTTCGGCGAGCAAGAGCGAAGAATCCGGAGGGCAGAATTCCCGTAAGTGTAGCGATTGGAGCAGACCCGGCCACGACGTTGGCAGGAATGCTGCCGATTCCGCCGGACCTGGATGAGATGATGTTCGCCGGATTTTTGCGGCGCGAACCGGTGGAAATGGCGGCGTGCGAGACGAATGATTTGGAAGTGCCGGCAAACGCGGAGATTGTGCTGGAGGGGTACGTCAACCTGAATGAGATGCGCACGGAAGGGCCGTTCGGAGACCACACGGGGTTTTATTCTCTGGAAGGGGAGTATCCGGTTTTTCACGTGGAATGCGTGACGCGCCGCAAAGAACCGATCTACTTGACGACGGTGGTGGGACCGCCGCCGCAGGAAGATTTCTATATGGGATATGCGGTAGAGCGCGTGTTCCTGCCGGTGATGAAAATGCAGTATCCGGAAATTGTGGACGTGGCGATGCCTGCCGAGGGAATCTTTCACAACTTGATGATCGTGGCCATTCGAAAGTCGTATCCGGGGCATGCGCGCAAGGTCATGAATGCGATTTGGTCGCTGGGACAGGCGATGTTTACCAAGGTGATCGTGGTGGTGGACCACGACGTGAATATTCATAATTATAGTGAGGTGGTTTGGAAGACGCTGTGCGCGCTGGATCCGGAGCGGGACGTGCAGTTTTCGCTGGGCCCGATGGATACGCTGGATCACGCAGCGCGAATGCAGGATTTCGGATCGAAGATGGGGATCGATGCGACGCGCAAGTGGGCATCGGAAGGATTTACGCGGCCGTGGCCGGATGAGATATTGATGGACGAGGCGACAAAGAAAAGGGTCGATGCCCTGTGGAAATCTTTGTCGCTGGATAAGTCCTAACAAAAAGAAATCTAAACAGCCATCGTTCCCACGGGAGGCACGATGCGAAATTTCCGTTCGGCGAGAGAAACAGAGAAGAAATTCAGTTCTGCAAGCTGAAAAAACAAGTAGTACTTTTACGAGTCGCAAGACTGATTGCAAAGGATAACCGTCCCTTCGGACAGGGGGCGGAGAGTGCAGAACTACAACTAATAGTGGCACTGGCGAGGCATGGCCACAACATGAGCGGGTACTATCGGTCAATACCCCCCGAACTGCCTAGAACTACCCGTATTGATAGGACAACAGCCCTATAGATTCCCTTGACGCTCGGAGTGGTAGAATGTCATAAAGCTCCCACGGGCTGTTTCCCCGGAAATCCGCAGCGCAAGCGGGGAACAGCGAGCGGTCGTGATAGCAAGTGTCTTCGGATGCCGGGGTGGCGTTCCTCGTGAACGAATCGCGCGAAGTGATGAATGTACGGCAGGCGTCACAGTATCTGGGCATCTCGCCGGATACCCTATACCGTTACATCACCGAAGGCGAAATTCCCGCATTTAAACTCGGCAACCGTTGGAAACTGCGTAAAACGATCCTGGATCGCTGGATGGAACGCAAGATGAGCCAGGCGACCGCGAGACGCCGATAGTCTGGCGCGGGGAACAGGGACGTTCGTTAGAAAAGGGGCCGCGAAATGTTGGGAATTGGAAAAAAGAGCCGGCAACTCGTGGGACTGGACATCGGGTCCAGTTCGATTAAGGCCGTGGAGCTGAAAGCGTCCAAGGCAGGTTATGAGCTGGTGAGTTTCGGAATGGAAGCGCTGGCGCCGGACACAGTGGTGGACGGAGCCATCATGGACGCGCCGCAAGTGGCCAATGCCATCAGCAAGATTTTCGACGCGCAACGGATCAAGACGAAGAACGTGTGCACATCGGTATCGGGGCACTCGGTGATCGTCAAGCGCGTGCCGCTACCGTTGATGACCGAAGACGAGCTGTATGACCGCATTCCTTCCGAGGCCAGCCAGCACATTCCTTTCGATATCGCTGACGTGAACCTAAGTTACCAACTGCTGGAATCCATGGACTCGCAGATGGATGTTTTGCTGGTGGCGGTGAAGAAAGACAAAATCCTGAATCACACCAACGTCTTGGCGCAAGCGGGGAAGACGCCGGTGGTGGTGGATATTGATGCCTTCGGCTTGCAGAATTGCTTCGAAGTTAATTATGAGCCGGATGCGGGGCAGACGGTGGCGCTGTTGAATATCGGCGCGAGCGTTATGAACATTAATATCGTGCGCGGGGGCGTGCCGTTGTTCACGCGCGACGTCAGCGTGGGCGGCAACCAGTATACCGACGCGCTGCAGAAGGAACTGGACCTGAGCTTTGAAGATGCGGAGCGGCTGAAGAGGGGTGATTCGCTGCCGAGCGTCACCGACGAACAAAAGCAACAAATTCTGCGCAGCGTATCCGACATTCTGACGCTGGAAATTCAAAAGACTTTCGACTTTTTCCGGGCCACCGCCAGCGGCGAGAATATTCAGCGAATCGTAGTGGCCGGCGGCACGGCGCGTGTTCCGGGCCTGGTGGACTTGCTGCGAGAAGAATTTGCCATGCCGGTGGAAGAGCTGAATCCGTTCCGAAAAGTGCAGATCGATCCCAGCAAACACAGTGACGACCAGATTCGCGAACTGGCGCCGCGGCTGGTCATTGCCGTAGGTCTGGCGCTGAGGAGCTTCGACTAGCCATGATCCGCATAAACCTTCTTGGACAAATTCGACCGAAGGCCGCACGGCGTCCGGTAGACACGGGAGCAGCGCTGCCGGGGGTATTCATCGGCGCGGGACTGGTTCTCGGCGCGCTGGTTCTCGGATTTTTCTATTACACCTGGCAGACCCAGCTCAATGGCGTAAACGCAGATATAAAGAAACTGACCGCGCAAAAGACGGATCTGGAGCAGACCAAGCAGCAAGTCGAGGCGTTCGAGAAACAAAAGGTGACCTTGCAGCAGCGGGTTGCGACGATCGAACAGTTGCAACGCGACCGCACGGGCGGGCAGGAACTGCTCGACATGGTCGCCAACACAGTATCTCGGACCGAAAACCTCTGGCTCACGGAGATGATCCGCAAGGGCAACATACTTTCGATGGAAGGGTCCTCCGCATCGATCAACTCCGTCGCAAACTTTATCACCGCGCTGAAGCGCTCAGGCTATTTCCAGAAGGTCGAAATCAAAGAAACGAAACAGGACGAGAAGAACACGGCAGTGCAGTCCTTCGGGTTCCAGATTTCTGCTGAAATTACTCCGCCCACCGCAATGCAGACAAGGCCGGCCAACGCGCCGGCACCGTCTGCGGCTGCGAAGGCGCCGGCGAAGAAAGGATAAGAGGGCGCCATGGCCAATCCATTCAGAGACATGTCCGTGATCATGCAGGCCCTGGTGGCTGCGGCGGTTGCTGTGGTGCTGGTTCTGGTGGGCGTTTATGTGCCGGGTTCTCCGATCGCTCGAGAGCGGGACGAGGTGGACAGCGCCGTCCAGAAGCGCGCCAAGCTCAACCAGGAAGTCCAGCAACTGCAGGTTTACAAGCAGCGCTATGGAGAATTGAAACAGCAGATGGACGCGCTTTCCAAGCAATTGGACACGCTGAAGACCATCGTGCCGGAAGAAAAAGAGACTGACGAGTTTATCCGCCTGTTGCAGGGAGCAGCGAGCGCATCGAGCGTGACGATCCGGCGCTTGACGTCGCAGGCCATCGTTCCCAAGGAATACCACTACGAAATGCCATTCGAGGTGCAGGCCGACGGCCCGTACTTCAATATCCTGGATTTCTTCGGGAGGCTGGGCCGCCTGTCGCGAATCATCAATGTGGGTGACCTGACGTTTGACGATCCGGACAAGCCGAAAGGTACGAAGTACCCGACGCGTCCGGGAACAACGGTTTCTGGAATTTTCACGGCAACAACTTTCTTCACCAAGCCTGCCGATACGGGTGCAACTCCGTCAGCCGGAGCCAAGCCTGCAGCCGGCGCGGCTGGGAAACCCTGAGCGGGAATGAGCGAACTATGCGTTCAGCGATAACTCTCGGACTAGGGATTTTGATCGCGGCTGCGACGCCCGGCTTGCGGGCGCAGGTGAGCCCGTCCACACCCAACAGTGTGAAGTCCGCACTGGGGGACGCGGGCAAGCAGGCACAGCAAGCGCCCAAGCCGGCGGCACCAACTGCGACCAAGCCCGCACCACAAGCTGCTAAACCGGCCGGCAAACCCGCAGGCAAGTCCGCGGCAAAGCCTGCCGCGAAGGCAAGGGCCAAGAAGTCTCCTGCAAAGCCGGCTGTCAAGGCGGTGGAAAAGCCTTCGACTCCGGGCTCCGCTCCGGCGGCCACGGAAAGCGAAATGAGACAGGCCCGACGTGATCCCTTTGAGTCGTTGATCGGCCGGCAGGGGAACAAGGCTGCGGGTCCTCTGCCTCCGGGGATTCGCGGACTACAGGTGAGCACGTTGCGGCTGGACGGCCTGGTGAAAGGGCCGAACGGAATGATCGCAGTGGTTTCGAATCCGCAAGCGCGCACATATTTCCTGCGTGAAGGCGACCATCTGTATGACGGTAGCGTGGAAAAGATTTCGATGGACGGTGTTTCCTTCCATGAAGAAGGAAAAGATGCGTTCGGGAAGCCCGTCGAGCACCAGGTAAATAAACGAATTTACTCCAGTCCAGGAGAATCGCAATGAAGACGAATTGGCCGGCCCTTCGGCATGGCTACCTGATCCTTGCAAGCATCGCAGTGGCTAGCAGCCCGGTGCTTGCGCAGACGCAGGCGCCCGCTGGCGCAACGGAGACCGCAGCGGTCATCTCCAGCGTTGCCATCACGCAAGCGCCGCAACGGTCGGCGGTGCGCGTGGAAGGCGAGGGACGTCTCGACGTTCACGCCGGCCGCATGCAGAACCCGGATCGCCTGGTGCTGGATTTCGCGGGGGCCCGGCTGGCGGTACAGAAGACGGTCATCCCAGGGATATCCGCTCCCGTGCGCGGCGTGCGCATCGGTCAATACCGGCCGGGTGTCGCGCGCGTGGTTGTCGATCTTACGACGGCGAGCCCTTACCGGGTTTCACGCGAAGGCGCGGCCGTGGTCATCTACTTCGAGAATCCCTCAACGACTCCCGTAGAGCCGGTTTCGAGCATGACAACATTGACGTCACGGCAAAACGAGAAAGAGCGGCCGGAATTCCATGACAGCACAGCCTCACCCCGCCGGGTTGCGGGCCGCTCGTCCAAAGATTTCAAGATTTCCGCTCCCCGCTTCGCTTTGCCAGGCGAACTGACCCAGCCCTCACTCACACTGGCGTCGTTCAGCGAGAAGAGGGAACCTGCGCGTCCGGATTCCACGACGCAACAGGCGGCGGCTCAGCAAGCAGTTCAGCAGGCAAACACGGCAGCGACGACGATGGCAGCCTCGTCGCCGATGCAAGCCCAGGCGGCAGCGCCTTCAACTCCGGCCGCGGGAAAATATACCGGCGAGCCGATCTCGGTAAACCTGAAAGACGTGGACCTCAAGGATTTCTTCCGGCTGATTCACGAAATCAGCGGACTGAACGTGGTGCTGGATCCTGCGGTAAAGGGGAGCCTGACCATCGTCCTGGATGAAGTGCCCTGGGATCAGGCGCTTGACATCGTGATGCAGAACAACAGCCTCGACAAGCAGCTCAACGGCAACGTTTTGCGCATCGCGACGCGTGCTACCCTCAAGAATGAAGCCGAAACCCTGCGCGATCTGGAAAAGGCGCAAGCCGAAGCGATCGCTCCGGTAACCGTGACCCGCGTACTCAGCTATGCCAAGGCGTCTGCGATGGCGCCGACGCTGAAGAAATTCCTCAGCTCGCGCGGCGATGTTTTATACGATGACCGCTCGAACCAGCTCATCATTCGCGACATTCCATCGGTCATTCCAATCCTTGATAACCTGATCCGGCAACTGGACCGCAAGTCGCAGCAGGTGGAAATCGAAGCGCGCGTGGTTTCCGCGTCGCGTTCCTTTGCGCGGGATATCGGGACACAACTGGCATTTTCTGGTTCGGGGCTAGGCGGCCGTAACCTCATCGGCGGAGACTCTGGCGTTGGTCAGAGTACCTTCGGGACAACAAATCCTGTGCCTCCGATCGCGATCGTGAACTCAACGCCGCCAGTGATGCCCTTTGTTACCAACCTTGGCGCAGTAGCGCCAACCAGCGGTTTGTTGCTGGCGCACCGTTCGCCAAACTTTGCCGTCGACTTCTTCATCACCGCTGCAGAAGCCAAGGGCGTGGGCAAATTGCTTTCGAAGCCCAAGGTCATTACACAAAACAACGAGAAGGCGACGGTCAAGCAGGGTACTAAGATTCCGATTCAGACGACGATCAATAACACGATTTCGGTGCAGTTCATTGACGCCGTGCTGAAACTGGAAGTAACTCCGCAAATCACCGCCGAAGGCACAGTGTTCATGGACGTGCTAGTTGAGAACACGCAGATCGACACCGGTATCCCCCGAGTGTCGGGAATCCCGGCTCTGAATACCGAGTCGGCGGAAACCAAGGTGACTGTGGCCGATGGCGGTACCGTCGTAATCGGCGGCATCATCATTTCCTCGCAGCGCACGGACATCCAACAGGTGCCGCTGGTGGGGAGCTTGCCGCTGATCGGAAATCTCTTCAAGCGGACCAGCGTAACGACCACATCGCAGGAACTATTGTTCTTCCTGACTCCGCGGATTATCCCGGGGTAACTCAGGAAATACACGCTCAACGCGGGACTGCATCGAGGAGACTGTCGTCTCCTCGTTCCATTTATGAAGACACGTTTGCATCGCCGGCACCGCCTGGCCTCAAGTTTCTCTGACGCGAAGATCGATGCGCTCCTGATAACCAGTCCGGCTAACTGGTATTACTTGACCGGCTACACGGGGGAGTTCGGTGCGCTCGTGGCGTCGCGCAAGGGAGCCAGCCTGATAACAGACGGCCGATTTATGGTGCAGGGCCGTGCGGAGGCGTCTGGAATTCGCATCGTCCAGCAGAAAGGCGCCCTGTTTGAATCCGTCGGCCAGTTCTTGAAAGTTTCTAGAGCACGCCGTGTGGGGTTCGATCCGACGCAGGTTACCGTGGGGCAACTGCACAGCCTTCGCAAGGCGGCCGGTTCAGGTGTGCGCTGGGTCGCCACTCCGGGCAAGGTCGAGAGCCTTCGAATGCGGAAGGATGCGGCAGAGCTGGCACAAATGCGACGGGCGGCCATCCTGGCGGGTGAGGTCGTGCAAGGGGCTATCGGTCTGCTAAAACCGGGGATTCGAGAATTTGAGGTGGGGGCCGAGATCGAATATCAGATGAGAAAGAGAGGCGCGTCTGGACCGGCCTTTGAAACCATCGTCGCGTTCGGAGAGAGAGCCGCCCTTCCGCACGCGCGTCCCACGGCCAAACGACTGAGGAAAAATGAGTTGGTCGTGCTGGACCTGGGTGTTATACTCGCGCACTATTGCAGCGACATTACCCGCACAGTGTACGTGGGGCGGGCCCCAAAACGCATCCGGATCTGGTACCAGGCCGTGTTGGAGGCTCAGAGGGCAGCAATCGCGGCTGCGACGAGCGGAGCGGCCTGCGGGGACGTCGATGGGGCGGCGAGGCAAGTCCTGGCCGGGTATCGTCTAGAGCATCTCTTTGTTCACAGCACGGGCCATGGGCTCGGACTCGAAGTGCACGAGGATCCCAAGGTGGCGCGGGGGCAAAAGAAGCGCCTGGAGCCGGGAAACGTAATCACCATTGAACCCGGCGTGTATTCGGCGGGCATCGGGGGGATTCGCATTGAAGATGATATCGCCGTTCACGCCAACCGTACGGAAGTACTGACCCGCGCACCGCGGGATCTCATCGAGATCTAGAACAGGCATGAAACGCAAAAAGCCCAGCAATTCCAGTCCGTCGTTCGGCAATCCGGAAATCCAGCAGATCGAGCAGCTCTTTCAATTCATGACGGAGCACAATCTGGAGGAGTTTGAGTATTCGAGAGGTGATCTCCGCATTCGGCTGCGCAAGCCCTCGGCCGGGGTGGTGGTTGCCGCCACGAGGATGGTGGCTGCACCAGAGATTATCGTTCCCGAGTCGGTGGAGGCTCAAGGAGAGTCGTCTGGTGGCGCGTCGGCTCATGCCCCTGAGGCGCGGGGCACAGAGGATCTGCACCTGGTCAAGTCCCCTATCGTTGGGACGTATTACGAGTCTCCCAGCCCCGGGACCGAAGCGTTTGTGAAAGTGGGCACCCACGTGGAGACGGGGAAAATCCTCTGCATCGTGGAAGCGATGAAATTGATGAACGAGATCGAATCCGATGTCACGGGCGAAGTCATTCGAATCTTCGTCGAAAACGGGCAGCCGGTCGAATACGGACAGCCTCTCTTTGGCATCCGTCCGAGCCGGAAGAAATAGCCGGCACGCCAGATCATGTTCCAGAAAATCCTAGTTGCCAATCGCGGGGAGATCGCGCTGCGGGTCATCTGTGCCTGCAAGGAATTGGGGATCGCCACGGTTGCGGTGTATTCGGAGGCGGACCGCAACTCGCTTCACGTCCGGTTTGCGGATGAAGCGGTCTGCATCGGGCCCGCCCGCAGCAGCGAGAGCTATTTGAACATCCCCCAGGTGATTAGCGCGGCTGAAATCACGAATGTAGACGCTATCCATCCCGGGTACGGGTTCCTCTCCGAAAACGCCAATTTCGCCAAAGTTTGCGAAGCCTCGGAAATCACCTTCATCGGCCCCAGGCCAGAAATCATTGAAATGATGGGTGAAAAGGACCGCGCGCGGAGGGAAGTAAAGACCGCCGGTCTGCCTACCATTCCTGGGAGCGAAGGCATAGTCGAGGGTGAAGACCAACTCGGAAAAGAAGCGGGGCGCATCGGCTATCCGCTGATTATCAAGGCCTCGGCAGGGGGAGGAGGCCGGGGCATGCGAGTGGTGCGCAAGCAGGATGAGCTACTGGCCGCCTACCAGACGGCCCGTAGCGAGGCCCAGCAAGCCTTTGGCACGCCGGACGTTTACGCGGAAAAGTTTCTCGAGCATCCTCGGCACATCGAGTTTCAGGTGCTGGGTGACCAGCACGGTAAAGTGATCCATCTCGGGGAACGCGAATGCAGCATTCAGCGGCGGCATCAGAAATTAGTGGAGGAGTCTCCTTCGCCGGTGATGGACGCGAAGCGGCGGAAGGATCTTGGGGCCAAGGTGGTGAAAGCGCTGGCAGAGATCGGCTACACCAACGCGGGGACTGTCGAATTCCTGATGGATGAAGACGGCTCGATGTACTTCATCGAGATGAATACGCGCATTCAGGTCGAGCATCCCGTGACGGAGCTCGTCACGGGAGTGGACTTAATCAAGGCGCAGATCCGGATTGCCGCCGGCGAACGCATGGAGGATGCTACGGGGGAGATTCACCACTCCGGGCATGCCATTGAATGCCGGATCAATGCCGAGGATCCAGTAACGTTTGTGCCGTCAGCGGGACGCATTACGACGTTCCAGGCGCCGGGAGGCACCGGCGTGCGGGTGGATTCCGCGGCGTATGCCGACGCCGTGATCCCGCCTTACTACGATTCGATGATTGCAAAGTTGATCGTCAAGGGACGCGACCGCACCGAGGCCATCGGCCGCATGAAGCGGGCGCTGGAGATGTTCGTCATTGAAGGCATCAAGACGTCGATCCCGTTGCACCGCCGGATTCTGGCCGATCCGGAGTTTGCCGCGGGGAAGTTCGATACCCACTTCATCGAAAGATTGCTCGGAACGAACGGAAAATAAACATGAAGCGCCTTGTTCTACCGCGGCTGTATGTGATATTAGACGCAGCATTGCTTACCGTTCCCGAAACGGAGTGCGCTCAAAGACTTGCCGCTGCCGGTGTCTGCTTGCTGCAGTACCGGAACAAAGGGGCATCCGCACGTGAGCTGTTCGAATCCTCGAAAAGGCTTTCTTCCTTGTTGATTCCGCAGGGTGTGACATTCGTGGTGAATGACCGTGCTGATGTCGCGTTTGCCGCGGAAGCAAGCGGCGTTCACGTCGGCCAAGAGGATTTACGGGCGGAAGCCGCGCGTTCGGTGATCGGAGCAGGAAAACTGATCGGTGTTTCAACTCACAACCTGGACCAATTCAAGGATGCCGCGGCAAGTTCCGCTGACTATGTTGCGGTCGGACCCGTGTTTTCCACGTCCACGAAAGCCAACCCTGATCCGGTGGTGGGAATCGAATTGATTCGCCGGGTTCGGCCGCTGACCGACAAGCCGATTGTGGCGATCGGAGGCATTACGCTGGAGAGCGCCGCCGAAGTCATTCGCGCGGGGGCCGATTCCATCGCGGTCATCAGTGATATTCTCCTCGCGCCCGATCCGGGGCTGCGGGCGCGGCAATACATCGAACTTCTGGATGCCGCGAACCATGCGGCTGCTGTCTGAGGCGCCTCCGAATGGCCGACACCACGCACGCCATCCCACAAGCAAACGCGAAGAACGAGCCGGGCTTTGTGCGCGCCATTGGATTGTTCGATGGCACGATGATCGTCGTGGGCTCGATGATCGGATCGGGCATTTTTATCGTGGCTGCGGATATTGCGCGGCAAACGGGATCGGCCGGTGGCCTAATTCTCACCTGGATTCTCACCGGACTGTTGACGATCTCTGCCGCGCTTTCTTATGGAGAGCTGGCCGCTCTGTTTCCGCACGCGGGCGGTCAATACGTTTATTTACGAGAAGCTTATTCGCCGCTGTGGGGATTTCTTTACGGCTGGACGCTTTTCCTGGTGATTCAGACGGGGACGATCGCGGCGGTGGCGGTGGGATTCGCGAGGTATCTTGGCGTTTTGCTGCCATCGATTTCTCCGAACCTATGGATCGTTCATCCCATCGCACTGGGCTCGAAGTACGCGATCAGCCTTTCGATTCAGCAGTTGGTCGGCGTGCTGATGATCGTGCTCCTTACATTTATCAATACGCTGGGCGTGCGGCTCGGGAAGCTGATCCAAAACGTCTTCACCAGCGCGAAGACGCTATCGCTTCTGGGATTGATTTTCCTGGGTATTTTTGTGGGGAGAAATGCCGGAGCAATGGCCGAAAATTTCAGCCACTTCTGGACGATTCGGAACGCGCAGCCCATCGAACCGGGCGCGAGTTTCCTGAAAAGCTTTGTGCCGACCATCACGGCCGCAAGCGGCGCGTTTGGCTTGTTTGTGGCGTACGGAGTGGCGCAAGTG
>Ga0209648_10002565_pt1 | contig 15106 bp, 14 predicted proteins | sample GraSoi2013_115cm_FD_185830 | JGI IMG/M metagenome (GOLD analysis project Ga0209648, IMG submission 185830) | Grasslands soil microbial communities from the Angelo Coastal Reserve, California, USA - Sample 9_17_2013_115cm (SPAdes) (version 2) | ecosystem: Environmental > Terrestrial > Soil >...
CTGCGTGCTCGTCTGAGAGGAGGGATTCTCAATCAAGCGCAACGAGCCGCGCTCAAGCTCCAGTTGCCAGTCGGGTTGGTGTATGTGGAAGAGAAGACCGTCCATCTTGATCCCGATGCTCAGGTTCAAAACGCCTTTCGGGTGCTCTTTGCGACCTTCAAACGGACAGCGTCTGCCTGGGCCACGGTGAAGTATTTTCGGGACCAACAGCTGCTCTTTCCACACCGTGTGCGTACCGGCCCTCATGCTGGAACGATCCATTGGTCCGCCCTGACACACCATGGCGTGCTGAAAATTCTGCGCAATCCGCGCTATGCTGGGGCGTTCTGTTATGGACGAACCCATACGAGCAAAGGGCTGGACGGTTCGCTGCATGTGGAGACGGTGCCGCAGGAAGCATGGCCATTTCTCTTCCAGGATGTCCATGTGGGCTACATCACCTGGGAGGAGTTTGAAGCGAATCGTCAGCAATTACAGCAGAACCGTCAGGTCTTTGGTGGCGACCGAAAACATGGCCCTGCGCGAGAAGGGCCAGCACTCTTGCAAGGATTGGTCATCTGCGGAAAATGCGGCAATCGCATGACGGTGCGCTATCATCAAGCAGAGCATGGAACACGACTCATCCCAGAATACGTGTGTCAGAAGGAACGGATCGAGCATGCCACCGAGGAGACCTGTCAGCATATTCTGGGTGCAGGGCTCGATACGACCATTGCAGATCTCTTACTCGCTCGCATGACTCCCTTTACGCTCGACACAGCACACCAAGTGTATGAAGAACTGCATGCCCAGGTGGAAGCGGCACAGCGACTCCGAGACCAGCAGGTTGAACGAGCACGCTATGCGGCAGAGTTGGCACAACGTCGCTTTGTGCGCGTTGATCCTGAGAATCGCTTGGTGGCCTCCGTCCTGGAAGCCGAATGGAATGCCCGTTTACATGAGTACACACAGATTCAGGAGGATGTTCAAAAGCAGCAGGAACAGGAACAACGTCGCCTCACTGCGCTGGAACGCCAGGCCATTACGAACCTTGTAGAAGATTTTCCACGGGTTTGGCACGATGAACGAACGTCCGATCGAGACCGCAAACGCATGGTGCGTTTGTTGCTCGAAGACGTTACCTTGCGCAAAGACGAGGTGATTACGGCTCAGCTGCGTTTTCCAGGAGGAGCTACCCAGACGGTCACGCTTCCGATCAGCCAGGGTCGTCGCTCAGCGCAGGAGGTCATCACGCTCATGGACCACTTGCTCGATGAGTACACCGATGCGGAAGTGGCGGAACAACTGAACCTGCGGGGCTGGCGCACGTATGAAGGCAAATTGTTTCACGCCACACGTGTTCTCTCATTACGACGCTACAATCACTTGAAAGATCATGGAGCCAGGCTTCGAGAACGCGGCTTCTTATCCGCCACTGAAGCCGCTCAAGCCTATGGAGTGTCTCCAGAGACGATCAGGAATTGGGGGCGAGCTGGGTGCATTCCCATGTACCATGCTGATGGCCGTGGGATCATGTTGTTCCCACCGCCCGGCGAGTACCCTCATCACAAGTATGAACGTCAGATTCAACAGACTCGCTAACCATGCGGAAGGAGTGCAGTATGCAATCACATCGTTGTCAAAATCCACACGCAGATCTTCCAGGAAGCAGAAGACCGCTTTCTGCTGTTTGCGCAAACGGTCGAGCAGATTGCGTGCGGCACTCTGTTTGATTCGCCCCTTGGTCCCAGGCGGGCCCGTCGCTCTTGGAGTGACTTGGTCACCTTCATCAAGCAAGCGGAGCAATGCAAGTTCCCAATCAAGCACTTCCAGAGGATCGAGCCAGCGCTTTCCTTGTGCTCGCGCTTGTTGGGTAGCTTGCTTCATCGAGAGGAGCAGTTCTTTGAGATCGGCAGCCCAGACGGCCCCCTGCTCCTCTGCTTGAAACACCAGATCCCGGAGGAGATGAACCAGGCAGAGCGCATGCTCACAGTCATACAAGAAGTACGATCCCCAGGCATCATGGATGCTGATGCCTTTGAAAACAGGCAAGATCCCAATCGCGTTCAAAGCGTCTTGTCCGCGGCTCTGATCCACATGATACTGGGTGAGGGTCGCAGTACTGGTGACATGCTCCCAGTATCTCTTCCCAGCCACCGACAAGCCCGTTTCGTCTTGATGAAGAACGGCGGCCTCGATCAACGCCTCTTTGATCTGGTGCTCGACGGGAGCCAGCTCGGAGGCCGTGCGCTTGATCAGTTCCCCCACCGTTGCTTCACTCATTTGGACCCCCAACAGGTCACGCAGGACTTCACAGGTGCGTTCCAACGGCAACAACTGCTGGTGTGTCAAATAGACGGCCACCGCTCCGATCAGCGGTCCGTACTGGATGGGGGCCGCCACTCCTGGGGGGAAAGCGGCCAGCGTGATGTGCTGACAGCGGGGACACTGCTTTTGTTCTGCGCGGTGTTCCTGCACGATCAGCCGTGGCGATGGCATGTCCACCACTTGCCGACGAAGGGTGACGCACGCCTCGACCTTCCGCAAATCGTGCTGACAGGACGAGCAGACGGTTACCCGATGCTCAATCACTTCATCTGGCGCGTCGGACAACCGCAAGGTCGTTCCCTGGTGTCCCTCTTGCCCTCCGGTTTTCTTCTCGCTCTTTTTGCGCAAGCTTTTTGGCTGCCGCGCAAAGCGATCCGAGGAGGGGGGCAAGCTGCTATTGTGGCTATCTTTCGCCAGCCGCTCTTGCAAGTCTTTCACCCGGCTCGGGTCAAACAAGCAATCTGTTCTTGCATCTGCAGCAGCAGCAGGCTCTGCTGGCAGAGCAGGGTTTCCTGCTGCTGCATGCTTTCATCACGCTGTGCCACTTGTTCACGCAGGCGCTGATTTTCTTCTTCAATGGTCATGCCTTTACTTTACTGGGTTTCACGACCTTTGGCAAGTCCCGAGCGGACCTAGGCAGTTACAAATCTTCTTTGAACATATCACGGTTCAGTAGTATAGGTTGGCTGATTCTTTGGTGATGGGTAAAGAAAAGGATTAGTTGAAGAATATACTGAATCCGCGCCTTTGTTAACATTGCCTCCGACATAGTGTAATATAGATTAAGAATCCGACAAAAGTCGGATATTCGATCCAAATCTAGAGCCATCAGTGCCAGCAGCGGAGGAACATAATGGGAAACAAGGTGCAGGTCTGTGTTATCGGAGCAGGCCCGAGCGGCATTGCAGCTGCGAAGAACGCGGTGCAATTCGGCTTTGACGTGGTCGTCTTCGAGAAAAATGATAAGATCGGCGGCAACTGGGTCTTCAATGCGAGCACGGGACACTCGAGCGTCTACGAGAACACCCACATCATCAGTTCGAAGACCTGGTCGGAATACGAAGACTTTCCGATGCCAGATTCCTATCCAGACTACCCGAATCACCGTCAATTACAGACATACTTCGAGTCTTATGCCAGGCATTTCAACGTGTTTGAGTGTATCCGCTTCAACCATACAGTGACAAGGGTCACACGAACCGACGAAGGCAAATGGACTGTGGAGTACACCGATGAGGCCGATGCATTGCACACCGATATGTTTGACCAATTGATGGTAGCTAACGGTCATCACTGGAACCCGAAATATCCTGAGTATCCCGGCGAGTTCACCGGCACCTTCATGCACTCACACGACTTCAAGAGGATCAGCGAAGAGTGGCGAGGCAAGAGCGTGCTGGTCATCGGCGCTGGCAATTCAGGCTGTGATGTCGCGGTGGAGACCGCGCGCCTCGCGGGTAAGGTGTGCCTGTCGATGCGCAGCCCGCAGTGGATTATACCGAAATTCCTCTTCGGTATGCCGTCGGACGTCTTCGCGGCGCGCACCAACTGGATGCCAGCGAAATTCAAACAGTTCGCGCTGACCAGACTACTGAAACTGCTGCAGGGGCCATACAGCCGGTACGGCTTGCCCACGAACACTCATCCGGCGCTGAGTCACCACCCGACGCTCAACTCGGATCTGCTCGACTTCATCCGGCACGGCCGCATCATACCGCGCCCTGCCATAAGGCGTTTCGCCGGAGGCACCGTCGAATTCGTGAACGGAGAAGTCGAAGCATTCGATATTGTATGTGCCTGTACTGGCTTCTGGATCACCTTCCCTTTCTTCGAAAAGTCGTTGATCGATTTCCAGCACGCTGAGAAGGTGCCGCTGTTCCGCAAGATGATGCACCCGGACTATAAAAACCTGTATTTCATCGGCTTATTCCAACCGCTGGGCTGTATCTGGCCATTGGCTGATTACCAGGCACAACTGGCGTGTGCCGAAATCGCTGGCAAGTACCGCCGTCCGGACAATCTAAAGGCGGCGATTCAGGATGAGGTCGACCACCCCCACTTCGCTTTTACTGGTGGCAGCCGCCATTCAACCGAGGTTGACTACCATAGCTTTCGCAGGGAGCTTGGCCGTGAATTGAAGAAGGCCGGGATCGACATTGGCAAGCCACCGCAGGGGATAAAGTCACGCTACAAAAGGGCGGTCTGACTTCATGTTATCTGTTGTTTATTGTTGTTGCTGTGGTACAAGCTCCTGCTGCACCTGGTCGCGTTCGTCTACCTCGTAGGCGGCGGGAATCCAGGTGGGAGATTCCAGCGGTAATTCGTCGGTGAGCGCCATTTGTGAGGGGGCGATGCGGACTGAGACGGCCAGTTCGCTTTCGGCTTTGCCACGGTAGACGCCGCGCGTGGGGGGTACGTCACCGTAGTCGCGGCCAATAGCGACGCGAATGTGGCGTTCATCGGTTGTGGTGTTGTTGGTGGGATCGAAGCCAATCCAGCCGAGGTTGGGCAGGTATGCTTCAACCCAGGCGTGCGTGGCTTCGCCGGTGGAACGTTCCTGGCTGCGGCTCTGCTGATAGAGGTAGCCGCTGACATAGCGACATGGTATCTTGAGTCGGCGCGCCAGGGTTATCATGATATGCGCGTAGTCCTGGCACACCCCTTTGCGCATACGCAATGCTTCATCGATGGGCGAATCGACACGTGTGGTGTTGGGCGAGTATTCAAAGGTGGCGTTGATGGCGCTGTTCAAATCGCGCAATACGATTAGCGGATCGTCGCGGCGCCGAATGTCCAGCTCGCGCGCCAGTTCGTCGAGAAGCGCTGTGGGAGCGGCGAAGTGGCTCGGCATGAGGCTGTCCCAGTAGTCGTCATTGGCTGTAAGGGCGTCGAGTTCTTGCCAGGCCTGTGGGTTTAGCGTTTCGGGCAGTGGTGGGGGCGCAGTCAGATCTACCAGGGCTTCGGCTGAGATGGTGAGTTGATGGTGGAAGTTGGGAATGTCGAAGTGATGCACACGGTTGCCGTATTCGCCTCGGTAGGTCATGATGTGGGCGCGGGGGTTGGTACGCAGGCGAAAATCCAGACAGCGCTGGTTGCCCTCGCTACGCGGCTGGATGCGCACTTCCATGATACTTTCGCTGATAGGTGCGCTGTAGCGAAAGCGTGTAATGTGACGAATGGTGTAATACATGTGTTTGTCTCCTATGTCTTATGACAGGTACGTGATCATGGATGCCTGACACTTGGTGCCCGACGCCCCACCTCTGATTCTCCTAGCCTTGTGCCGCGCCGCGAGATGTGAGGGCGACTTCGATTGGGTAGGCGATGTAGGCCTGGTAGATGCCGCTATGAATGAGTGCGCACTGGCGCTGGATATTTTCCAGGTACTCGTGCATATTGCCGCTCAGGATTTCCTCGATCTGGTCGTAGTCTAGCGCGGCACGGAGGCGACCGACGAGACGTTCGGCGCGTCCCGTGTTGCGCGTACTGGTGGCTTTCGAGATGGCCTGGAGCGCGTTCTGCATCATGGCGCATGAAAAGCGGATCGAACGCGGGGTTTCAGCGTTTAAGAGCAGGAACTCGGCTATATGGGCGGGGCGAATGGCTGCGGTGTAGACTTTGCAATAGGCCTCGAACGAGGCGCATGAGCGCAGCAGTTCTACCCAGCTCAGGTAGTCGAGCGGCTCATTATCGTATTCGCTTTGCTCCGTCAGGAATACCGAGAAGTGCGTGTCCAGCAGGACAGCGGTTGCCGTCGTGCGTTCGAGAAAGCGCCCTACGCGGATGAAGTGCCAGCCCTCGCTGTGGCTCATGGTCGCATCGGTTATACCCTGGAAGAGATAAATACCCTCTTTGACGCTGTTGAGGAATTTATGCGGCTCGGCGTGCCAGATCCGCTCCATGCTGGCCTGCTTGACTTGCAGGAAGAGACGGTTGAGCTGCTCCCACATCTCGGAACTGATGCGCTCGCGCACCTGCCGCGCATTTTCGCGCGCCGCCGCTATACCGGATACAATGGATGAGGTGTTGGTCTCATCAAAGGTCAGCAGGCGCGTGATGCTATAGGCATCAATTTCACCTGCGGGCAGCGATGTGCGCAGGCTGCGCAGGAGTCGCTGCCAGCGCAGGTTCTCATCGCCGCCTGTCTGGTCGAGCATCTGGTTGAGGTGTACATCTATGAGGCGAGCCGTGTGTTCCGCCCGTTCCAGGTAGCGGCTCATCCAGTAGAGACTTTCGGCGACACGAGAGAGCATGATTAAGCCTCACTGTTCATTACATTTGTAGTACCTACAAGCACCCAGGTGTCCTTGCTGCCTCCTCCTTGCGAGGAATTCACGACCAGCGAGCCGCGCTTGAGGGCCACACGGGTCAGGCCTCCGGGAACGATGGTGACATGCTCGCCAAAGAGCACGAAAGGGCGAAGATCGACGTGGCGCGGTTCAATTTGATTATCAATGATGCAGGGCGCGCGGGAAAAGGCCAGCGTGGGCTGCGCGATGTAGTTACGCGGGTTGGCGATAATCTGCTGGCGAAACTCTTCGCGTTGAGAGGATGTGCTGTATGGGCCGATTAACATGCCGTAGCCGCCGGATTCTCCGACAGCTTTGATTACGAGTTCTTCAAGATGTTCGAGGGTGTATTTGCGCGATGTTTCGTCGCTGAGCAGGTGAGTTTCTACGTTCGGCAGAATTGCCTCTTCGCCAAGATAGTAACGGATGATGGCGGGAACGTAGGCGTAGATAGCCTTGTCGTCGGCAACGCCCGTGCCAATGGCGTTAGCCAGCGCGACATTGCCGGCGCGATAAGCATTCAACAGGCCGGGTACGCCCAGGGTAGAGTCGCGCTGGAAGGCGAGGGGGTCAAGGTAATCGTCATCGATGCGGCGGTAGATTACGTCGATGCGCTTCAGACCGCCCGTCGTGCGCATATGGACGATGTTATCATGCACAAGCAGGTCGCGTCCTTCCACCAGCTCGATGCCCATCTGGCGCGCGAGAAATGCGTGCTCAAAATACGCGGAATTGTAGACGCCCGGAGTGAGCAGCGCGATCACCGGCTCTGGTCGTCCAGCCGGGGCCAGCGAGAGCAGCGTACCGAGCAGGGCCTGTCCATAGTGATCAATGGGGCGAACGCCGTAGCTGCCAAAGAGCGAAGGGAAGGTGCGTTTCATGACCTGCCGGTTCGCCAGCATGTAGGAGACGCCGCTTGGAACGCGCAGGTTATCCTCTAAGACGGCGAAACGCCCGTCGGGCAAACGCACGAGATCGGTGCCATCAACCGCAACATAGATGTCGTGCGGGACATGCACACCGTGCATTTCGCGCCGGAAGTGTTTGCAGCTATAAACGAGCCAGCGAGGTACGACCCTGTCAGACAGGATGCGCCCATCGTGGTATAGATCTTTAAGGAAGAGGTTGAGGGCGGTGATGCGCTGCGTCAAACCCCGTTCGATGGTTTCCCACTCGCCGCCGGTAATGATGCGCGGCAGCAGGTCGTAGGGCCAAATACGTTCGGTTCCCTCGTCATCCCCGTAGACGGTGAAGGTGATGCCCTGATTGAGGAAGGCTGTATTGGCTGCCTGTTGTCGCTGGTAGAGCGTTTCGGCGGGCATCTCCAGCAAACGGTGGTAGAGCTCCTGGTAATGGGGGCGCGGCCTGCCATCAGTGCCTAGCATCTCGTCGAACGCGGCGTCAAGTGTGTAGTTCGAGAAAGGAGATGGCAAGGTGGGCTGTCCCGTGGTATCAGGTGTATCAGGTACAATCATGGGCGGTATTCCTATTATCTTGCTGGCCGACGATACAAAAGCGCGCAGTATCAGGTTCAAGGGCAGCAGTGCCGGGGAGTCTCCTGCGAATGGGATGTCAGTACAGAGTCAATAGTACCTTGCAACTGATGAGGGTGTCAAGTTTTGATTGTTCAGTGATATGCCCGGCCCTGGTTCGTGTCAACTCAAATGAAAATGGGTTCTCCCCACGGGATACACAACGAGCTAGCAAAAAACAAGGGAACAAGAGCTCTCTTTGATGGGCTGACCTCGCAGTTGTCTTGAGCACCACCCATCATCCAACACCGTGCTACAAGGACATGCGTCGCTCGGCCCTTGACAATCATTGTTCTCTGCGTCATAATATACGTAACGTACTCTACGTTACGTTCATGAGATGAGTGCCAATGGAACACAGACAGAACACACGTGCCCAACAGACCCACGAGCGGCTTCGCGCCGCCGCCCACCGGCTCTTTCTCCAGCAGGGATACCTGGCGACGAGCATTGATGCCATCCTGGCGGAAGCGGGGATTTCCTCAAAGGAGACCCTCTACCGCCACTATGCCAACAAGGAGGCCCTCTTTGTTGATGTCTTGAGCCACCTGACGCTGGAGCAGCCGGGCTTTTCCGAGAAGCTTGCGGCCCTGCCCACGCCCCATGACCTGCCACAGTTCGGCCAGGCACTCACGATGCTGGCCCGTGAGATCCTCTCCATGATGAGCCAGCCCGGCTATCTCCCCCTGGTGCGGATGATCATCGCTGAAGCGCCGCGCTTCCCACAGCTCGGCACCCTGTTTTTCTCGACTGTCACCCAGCGTGGTCTCGCCATCATCACCGCACTGCTGCAAGAGGCCCGCGAGCAACAGCTCATCGCCGACCTTGACTTCGACGTTGTGACGCACACGTTGCTTGGCGGGCTATTAACCTATGTCTTAATGAGCCTCGTGCTTGGGGGGGAGGAAGCGCAGCCTCCGGCACTCGACCGTGCCGATGCGGTCGTTGAGGTTATCATGCGCGCATTGACACCCTAAACAGTTGACTTTGGTCTCTTTTCAAGGAGGATAGGATGTTGGCTCATCGAATACGTACCTTTAAGTTGCCTAATCGAATACGTATCTTTAATAAGTATGTCACGAATCGGCTATTACGCGGGTTTGCGAATCTTTCCCACAGCCCGTTTGCGATCATTCGTCACGTTGGTCGTCGAAGCGGAAAGCCCTATGAGACGGTAATCTGGGTGTGGCCGCTGGGAGAGGGTTTTGTGATTGCGTTAACGTATGGGCCAGAGGTGGATTGGTATCGCAACATGCTGGCTGCTGGAGGCGGTGCGGTGGTCTGGCATAAGAGGGTCTATGTTGTCGGGAAACCGGAGCCGATTGATGCCAAAACAGCTCTGCCAGCATTTCCTGCAGCTTTCAGACCAATCTTTCGAAGGGCTGGCATGCAGGATTTTGTGTGGATGAGTTCATCAGGTTCTGAGTCAGTCAGGGCTTAATGTTGTCCAAACTAGATAGAAAGGAGTATCACATGACACGCATTGCAGGAGTTTCCGCCCGCGAAGCCGGGCCGCTCGTGAAGCTCGCCTATTTCTTCACGCGCCGCCAGATCGCGCGACTCACCGGGCGCGAGACCGAGCGCATGATCGAGCCGCTCGAGATGTACGCGCACGTGCCTGGGCTGCTGCGCGGCTACGCCAGGCTTGAGCAGGCCACAGCCAAGCTGCATCGCTTCGACGAGCGCCTCAAGAATCTGGCCGAGCTGAAGGCGGCCACGCTCACGCACTGTGAGTACTGCATCGACTTTGGCTCGCAGGTCGCGCGCCGCTCGGGCCTGAGCGACAAGCAACTGCTGGCGCTGCCTTCCTATCGGACCAGCGCACTCTTCACCGACCTTGAGAAGCTCGTGCTCGACTACGCGGTCGGCATGAGCCGCACGCCTGTGGAGGTGTCTGACGCGCTCTTCGCCGAGCTGCGGGAGCACTTCGACGACGCCCAGCTCGTGGAGCTCACGCACGTGATCGCGTTGGAGAACATGCGCGGTCGCTTCAACCTGGCGCTCGGCATCGGCGCGGCGGGCTTCAGCGAAGGCATGGTGTGCGCGGTGCCCGCAACCACCTCATCACACAAGGGAGAGGATTCCAGTTCTTAGAGCATCCCCAGATCCAGGGAGTGCTCGCTCTGCCTCCGACCGTGAGCGTGACCAGGATGAATACCGGAGAGACGGTCGAGCTGTTTGAGGGAGGTTGGCTGGCCTTGGGTGAGGGACTTCCTTCCGTTCGCGTGATTGTTGCTCGCCATCTCGCTCCTCCCCCAGATAAGCCTGTGAAAGTGGGCAAGCTTGTGGGAGAGTGGGTCTACGAACTGTTTCTGGCCACTGTAGAAGCCGAAAGGTTCCTTACTTCCGCGTCACTGTCGCCGGTGTGCCTTCTTCTCTGGCCGTGAGCTAAGACTGACAGACTGGGAGACCAGGCGTGCTCTTCGGTGGATTACCCCAACAGTTTTGTTAGCTGTCCGCCCTTCTCGTTGCGCATCCCGCGGAGAGAACCCATTTTACGCGAGTGAATACGAGCATTGGTAAACAGGTCGTTCTTTGTGGTATACTATAGGCAGAATAGTTGCATAGTTGTGCAACTATGCACAGGTAGCAGTATGAAGAAAAGGATAGTTTGCATGGCGTCTCGACCTGTAGATGATCAGTTTATCGTTTCCTCAACTCAAACCATGTCAGAGGATGTGTCCCAGGAACACTTTATCCACGCGGAGCATGGGCTGGTGGTCCGGCGCAATCGCTTGACCTCCGATCAGGCTACGCGCGTAGCCGCTCTTTTTGCCGTATTGAGTGATCCCACCCGTATACAGGTCGTCTATGCGCTGCTCAATGCCCCAACCGGCGAGTTGTGTGTCGGTGATTTAGCTACGGGACTTGGTCGAGATGATACGACAATTTCGCATCAACTGCGTGTCTTACGCAACCAGCAAGTTGTAGCGATACGCAAAGCCGGGCGCGTAGTGTATTACCGGTTGGTTGATGAACACGTTCGCCTCCTGCTTGAGCTGGGCATGACCCACGCCAGCGAGCTATCACCTGCACAGTCTCTAACTAGAGAAACAGAGGCGATGGCATGAGTAATGGACATGCTGGTCACAATCACACACATCATATGGCAAGACAGAGCCTGCGCTTAGCATTCTTTTTGACTGTGATCATCCTGATCGCAGAGCTGGCTGGCGGCTGGTTGGCAAATTCACTTGCCCTGCTTTCTGATGCAGGCCATGTCATAACCGATATCTTTGCGCTTGGCCTGGCCTGGTTTGCCGTGGTCCAGGCAGAACGACCCGCGAATGCGCGCAAAACCTTTGGCTATCACCGCGTTGGTATTCTGGCTGCCCTGGTAAATGCAGTGACCCTCATCGTCATAGCCGTCGCTATCCTGTTTGAGGCCGTACAGCGCTTCCAGCATCCTGAGCCGGTTCAGCCTTTAATTATGTTTCTCGCAGCAGGCATCGGCATTGTTATCAATCTCTTCATCGGTTTTAGCTTGCAGAAAGAAAGCCATACCCTCAATACACGTGCTGCAATGCTGCATGTCTTCGGCGATGTTGGTGCTTCAGCAGGCGTAATCGTTGCAGGTATCATCATCCTCTTCACCGGCTGGACAATCGCTGATCCGGTGCTTTCTATCGGCATAGCAGCGCTTATCGCTGTGGGTGCCTTACGCATCCTGCGCGAGACCGCTGATATTCTCATGGAAGCTGTGCCGAAAGGTCTTTCTATGGCAAATCTGGTGAGGGATATGAAGAGCATTGGTGGGATTCAGGATGTACACGACCTGCATGTCTGGAGCATCACCAGTAATATGTACGCCTTATCCTGTCACGCGCTTATAGAAAATCTCCCACCGAGCGACAGCTCTTCCATATTGCAATCTTTAAACGCTATGCTCAGCGAGAAGTATCATATCGACCATGCCACCATCCAGTTCGAGTGTGATCCCCACCAGGGAACGTTCTGTTCCGTGAATGGCCTGTATTGTCAGATGGAAGAGTGTAATAACAATCATCAGCACACCGAGCAGTCAGAGATAGCGCAAGGCCCGGACTGGCGAAACGTGCAGTTGCGGTGAGGATGAGTGTTCTTGATTCATTATTGGTCGGTCTTGTTCTGCTTTTCCAGGTGATCCTCGTGAGCGGTCTGTTCTATCTGTTCCCATGATAGCGGCTTGTTCAGACTGCCGGCAGAGCCGCGAAGCGAGGCAATATCAAGTGTCTCCTGGCTATTGATTGTGCCCTCCTCCTGAATGACTTGAAAAAGCTCTTCTTCAGAGAAATCTTCTGTGGCATCAACCAGTTCATGTTGCGGGTCAACGATATACTCAGCAGGTCGTTCCAGTGTGGCACCTGCCCACAACGTGAGTGTCTGTTGTAACTCAGGAAAACGGAATTTGGAGCCCTCCAAATATTCTGGAACTAATTCAAATGTGATCCAGTGCCGTTGTAGGCCTTCTGCTGCCTCTCCTGTGGTGTTGCTTCCACCAAAAGGGTCCACAACCAGATCACCCGGATCGGTAAGAAATTTAATGAAGAACTCTGGTAGGGCTGCTGGGAAGCGAGCAGGATGTGGCTTGATGTCAGCCTGACGGCAAGCGGTCAAGTAATAGCTGTTAGATTCGGTATTGCTCAGTTCGATGAGATTTGGAGGAATGGCTCCGCCATTATCACGCTGGAATTTGTCTGAAATGTCGTGACCCGATGGACGTAGTTTAGCCTTGTACCCTCGTACCAGGAGTTCTCGCATTGAGTCGCTATATTCTCGTAAGATTTTCCGATTATTTGCCTTTGGATGGGGTGTCTTGGAGAGCCACCAAACAGTATTAACAGCGTCCTTAACTCTTATACGCCTTACTGTAACCCATTCGGCTGGTGTAGGAAGTCGGGCAGGATTGTACCAGAAGAATTCTTGGGCAAGGTGAAAATACAGTCTCCGGCAAAGTGCTATTAGCAACTCGTAATGGTAAAGGGACCGTGTTGGCTCTCCTGGATTCCAGCTACCTCCGATGTCTACCACAAAGCTTCCTTCAGGCTTTAGAACACGATAGAACTCTGTAGCGAAAGGCATAAACCATTCGATGTACTCATCAGCACTCACATTGCCATATTCTTTCTTACGGCGCAATGCGAAAGGTGGCGAAGTCATAATCAGGTCAACGCTATTGTCAGGTATTTCGCAAAGATACTCATGTGCATCACCCAGGTAAGCGACACCACAATAGGTTTTGTAGAAATATGGGCGCTCTGTAAAGGTAAAAATCTGATCGCTCATTAGATTTCCTCTAGCTTGATTTTGAGTTCTTTCAACTGCATGGCATTTTTTGCCTCGCGGTCAAGAATTCCTACAATAGCAGTCGGTTGCAAACGCAACTGAGCTAAATCCCTTTTTTCGATAAGAATAATGTGCAAGTTCGTTGTCTGCATAATCCCTGTCGCGTAATCTCGAGCTGGTCTGCCTATCCTTCCAGTTGTGACAATCATAATAACGTTTGATTTCAGATAAAAGGTTAATCCTACCTCTTTGGCAATATCTCCAAGCTCCACACGAGCAGTATTTTTACACTGAATCTGCCATCGGCTAAAGATAAGACGATCACTTTCTACTAGAACGTCCACCTCGGCTCCTCCTGTACGCTTTTGACGGAGTCGCCAGCCGACAAACTGCAGGTCAAGGAGTCGGGTAAGGCGCAGTACTAATGCTTCCAATGCTTTCCCTTTAATATTCTTATCCTCACTATCTAATTCGTCAATGATTTCTGCCAATGGCCTATATAGCATCTCACGTAAACGAGAGTCTAATCCAACAGATGCAGCTTCTAATAACGGCAAGATAACATCTCTAGTGAATCCCGCAGTTGGTTTTACCAAATGAGGTTTTGCACCACGTCCTTCTGTGCTCCTCTCGACTACAATGAAGCCAGCATCCTCCAGCGGGGATAGGACTTTGCCTGGAAGTGCTTTGGGATCAAAAACAGTGCCGTAGAGTCTATTCGCCAATTTTGCTACTTCGTTGGAGGGGTTAGCAGAGGTATCGCCTAGACTGGCTAAAGCTTTCAAGAAGTCTCGTTGTTCTGTTTCTAAATTTGCCAGGATATCTACTTGTGCAGTGGTTGCTCCCATAAGATGTTCAAGCCGCTCTATATCAACGTTATATCCTTCAGTAAAGATACCCGCCTTTTCTAGCCAAAGCCGCATACCACTAATGTATGTGCCACTAGCTGAAAAACGGATGCCACGGTCCGCTAGTCGCGCATGGATGGTAAGCAGTCGTACTTCCTCATGAGCACGCTCCATATCAAGAATAGTTTGGACCAAATCATATCCATGAAGATTCAACAAGATGTGGCGTCCGAATTGCCAATACAGGTCATCTTCACTTTTTGCAGTAGCAAGTAGCTCACTTGCCAATGATGTTGGTCGAGGATCATTCTCGTTTTCGGTGAGTAACCTATAAGCACGTAGTGCGAGGAAAGTATTTTCTGAAAGCTCAGTTTTGCCCCCAAAGAACTCGTTGGCTATGACCCGTTCTATTTCTGTGCGATTTCCTGCATGGTCGTGGATGATTTGAAGTACTCGGGAAAGTTGTATCTGGTTAGGTGTAAACTGAGCACCAAAGGGAAGATCGCTTTTTGCCATATCTCCGCTCCATCTGCATTATCAGCCCTTGCTAAGGCTTCGTCTCTTAGTCTACAGATATTGTCAAGCCTTTCACGCAACTTTTCCCTGATTACCACGTAAAAAAATCATGACTGGCTGGTCATTTGGAATACAATCTGGTCAAAATTTGTTCTCATTTTCAGAGAATATCGTAGGAGTCACAAATTATCGAGGAGGTGCAATGATGCAACCAGTAACTGTTCCTCGTTCCTGGAAGGAGAAGCAGCGCCAGGAGCGTGAAGCGCTTATTCTCCAGGTGGCCGAAGAAGTCCTGATGGAGAAAGGCTATTACGAAACATCGATTGAAGAGATTGCAGCCCGCGTTGGC
>Ga0209648_10002566_pt1 | contig 15103 bp, 13 predicted proteins | sample GraSoi2013_115cm_FD_185830 | JGI IMG/M metagenome (GOLD analysis project Ga0209648, IMG submission 185830) | Grasslands soil microbial communities from the Angelo Coastal Reserve, California, USA - Sample 9_17_2013_115cm (SPAdes) (version 2) | ecosystem: Environmental > Terrestrial > Soil >...
ATAGCACACGAACATACCCGCCAGGTATATTTTCGCCCGCGTGCTGGCCCCGCGGAACTCGTGCCAGATAAGAACTCCCCATAATGCGGCGATCATCGGTGACGCCTGCCCGATGGCATACGAAATGGGCACGCCGACCAGACTGGCAGCGACAAAATTGAAGACCGTCCCGAGACCCCAGATGCCGCCTCCCAACAAACCAAGAGCGTGGTATGAGCCCGGCGCACTCCAGTAGCCGGAGAAGCCCACGGGAGCGCCCACGAGAGGCTTCTTCATCAGAAACACATTGAAAAAGAAGCAGCAGAGCAGCGCTCCGAGTGTGAACAACACCGCCACCGCATAAGGCGTCAGGGGGTGCGCGGCGGTCATGGACTTTGTGACGAAGGGGGCAAAGGTGCCCATCAGCTCATCGGCGCTGCCGAGTGCAGATTTGCAAGAAAGCTCTGCTCTCCCCCGGAACTCGAGCCCAGCGTGAAGGCCAGCGCCAGCGAAATCAAAACAATTCCTCCGGCATAGTCCCAGTAGTAAAGCTCGAAGCGGTAATTCTTCGTGAGTTTGTAGGTGTTGGCGAACGAGCCCCAGCAGATCGTGCTGAGGATGGTCATGATAAGCGCGGTGACAAAAGTCGCGGGTGCAAACATAGTCGTTTAACTCCCCATCGCCGGATGGCCTGGCTTCTCTTGCTGCTTCCACTCCACAGGGAATGAACCTACGGCTCCTTGTAAATCACGACGTGTGAGTGTTTCCTCTGCATCGCATCGTCCTCGGCTTTCGACAACGGGACGTTTTTCTCTCCTTCGCGGACGGACCCGTCCCGCATGAGCTCCTCGAAGCCCGGCGCGGAAAAGATGACCGCCAGGCTGATGGCGTCATTTCCGATGTTGTCGACGGAAATCCACGTATTGGCGGGGATGAACACGGTAGCGCCGGCGTGTACCACTCTCGCGGAGTCCCCCACGTGCACCCGCGCGGTTCCGGTCTGCAGGAATAGGATTTCGTCCGCGTGGGGGTGCTTGTGAGCCACGATTTCCTTTCCCGGCGCGAGGTCTGCCGTAAGAAGGACCAGATGAGAGGAACCGCCGTTCTTCGGGTCAACCTTCAGGATGAAGGTCTCTCCAGGGTCAGGGTGTCCCGGCCACCCCCGCACAACCCGCCGCTCGCCTTCATTCTTCTCCAGGATGAGGGGAGTTGCCTTGGTCCTGTTCGTTGCTTGCGCCGTGGGGGCCGGCGGTGCGGCGGCATAACCCCACACCAGGACCCCACAAACCGCAATGATGAAGCGGGCCATTCGCATAGGGCGCCTCCTCGCAACTCAAATTGGCCGCGTGCTGACCGGAGATGCGAGACATTACCCTAGCTTTCCTTCGAGCACAACTTGAGGCGTCCAGCGAGCGTCCCAGCCCGTTGCCGAAATCCTGCCTGCCCCGGCTTGCCGTGGGAGCGCAGCGCAGGATCTCTCTCCGTAAAAATAGGCTGTAGGTGAAATCGCGTGCGAGAAATTTGGTCGGGGCGAGTGGATTTTGGACTTGAGGCGCCCCTCCTCCCCCGCTTCACCGACCGGCCCTCGACTCCTCTAGAGCTCTGACGACGAGGGTTACGCATCGCTCTGGATTGGAGATAATGGCGTGTTCCCAGATCCTGACTACTGTCCAACCCCGATACCTGAGACGTCTTGTGGTGGCCCGGTCGCGCAATCTGTTGCGGACGAGTTTTTTCACCCAGAACCTCTTATTCGACTTGGGCATTCGGCAGTGAAAGCGACAACAATGCCAAAAGCAAGAGTCCAAGAACACAGCAACCCTCCTGCGCGGGAAGACGATATCTGGAGTTCCCTCCATCCGAAAATTCTTACGGTAACGAAGCCCTCGCGCCCACAGTAAACTACGGAAGTCTCGCTCAATAGAAGTTTCAGTGGACCGAATGCGAGACATGATCCGCGAGCGCTTGGCTTTTGAAATGCGATCTGTCACCTGGTAAATTCTCCCCCCGTTCGGGAATCCGTGGAAGGGCTTGTAAGGGAGGATTGACTTTCGCCTTGTGTTCGCCTATGCTTCTTTAGCGAACGGCGTTGCAATAGACGCGGAAAATATAGTATGAATGCACCGGAAGACCCGCTAGAACTGATGCAAAAACCTGTATTTGTGGACCTTTTTTGTGGCGCTGGCGGCCTGTCATTGGGCGCAAAGCTAGCTGGCTTTAGAGTCGGCGCGGCACTCGACATCGACCCGAACGTCTGCGCCACTTACGCGGCGAATTTTCCTGACACTCCTCTCCTGCGTGCGGACATTCGGGAGATTTCACCCTCTGATATCCTGCGTCGACTACCCGGGCGAAGAATTGATGTTCTTGCGGCAGGTCCGTGTTGCCAAGGATTCAGCACGCATGGAAAGCGCGACCGTAATGACCCACGGAACTTTTTGTTCAGAGAATTTATGCGTCTCGTTCGCGATATTCAACCCCCGTGGGTTTTAATGGAAAACGTAAAGGGATTGCTCACCTACGATCGAGGTTGGTATCGCAACATGATTTGCGATGCATTTAGACGGTGCGGTTATCGAGTCGAAGTCAAGATATTGAATGCTGCAGATTATGGAGTCCCGCAGCGCCGCGAAAGGATCTTTTTCCTCGCGACCAACACCAACGATACCATCGAATTCCCGTCACCCAGGCACTGCCCTGCCGACCAAGTACAGATTCTCGGGCTTGAAAGATACGTCGCTGTAACAGACGCGATTGGGGACCTGCCCAGTCTGGGAATAAGTGGCTCTAGTAAAAAGTATTCGAATCCCCCGACGTCTTCCTTTCAGCGTTATTGCCGGAAGGGTAGTAAAGAGCTAACTTTGCACCACGCGAAGGAAGTATCCGATTACGCCATGTCGATCATCCGTAGGATTGAATGCGGCGAGGGCATCCGGTCACTCCCGCCCGAGACACTCCCAAAGCGATTCCACCGGATGCGAAAGATCAGCTCAGGAGCTTTTCGCCGCGACTGCACTACTCTCTATTATCGGCTCTGCCCCGAAAAACCCTCTTACACCATTACGTGCTTTTTCACGAACGTCTCATCCGGCCCATTTGTGCATCCGTCGCAAAATCGGGCCTTGACGCCGCGGGAGGCAGCCCGCCTCCAATCGTTTCCAGATTCCTTTGTTTTCCTCCCGCCCAAAATCAATCACCAAATCGGGAATGCAATCCCACCCCTACTCGGTAAGGCGGTTACCGACACCCTAATGGAGAAGCTGAAAGTCCCAAAGATGCGCATGGCTGCGGCAAGCTAGCGTATTATCCAAGGTATATCGGAAGCAGAAATGAAGTATTTGTCCAAACAACGGCTTGTCGCCGCGCTCAGGAACTTAGCTGAGTTCCGCGCTTCTGTTAACAAGCAGGGTGCCCAGCACATCCTCCCGTTCCTGGCGCTTAAACGTAACGGCGCTAGCTCATCTACATTCACTTCATTCAACGAGTCCGATGACTACAAATTCTTCGACCAATTCTGCCGCGTTCAGGGTGGCAAATTCCCCTATTTCGATCCGATTGCGAGCGATTTTCGTATAGATACCCACCCCCACAGCAACGTAGCGACGGCTCGAAAAGGCACATTTGCCCGATCTTGGCACGCAGGCGAGTTCCGCTCGACCGCCGAAGGCGAAGAATGGAAACTATCGGCGAATTGCATCGACGTTCTCAGAGAAAAGGTCTTAACGAAGCATAGGACAGTGACACTCATTCCGACGCTCGACCTAGCAGCTTTCTTGTTTAGAAAGAATGCCTTCGATAACAAGGGCTCCGTTAAAGATGTAATCCGTTTCTTCAAACGCGAGTTCAAATTAACTGAACCGGACTTCGCTGCGCTTTTCGACGGAAGCTCGGCTGATGACCCTGCGTTCTTTTCCACTGCGCAATTGACCGACAACGATACGCTTGATGCTATAGATGAGAGCGGCGTCCGCGTTGCAGCTACACCCGACCGCGCATCTCGCACAGTAGAGACCCCTGAGCCAAGCGTCCTCGACGCAAACGACCCCATCATTCGGCAGGCAACTCAGCTCCTGCAGACTGACGGGTACCCGGGAGTTGTGCTTGTGGGTCCGCCCGGTTCTAGCAAGAGCTGGTATGCAATCCAAATTGCCAAAAACCTAACTGACGGGGCGATGGACCGCGTCTTCAAAATTCAGTTTCATCGTTCTTATCAGTACGAGAACTTTGTTGAAGGGTACGTCCCCAAGCTCGACGGGTCCGGCTTCGAATTACGAGACCAAATCGCGCTTATGGTCGCGCAGCAAGCCGAAGACAATCCGGACCTTCGCTACGTGATTGTCATAGACGAGTTGAGTCGAAGCGACCCCGGAAGAGTGTTTGGTGAATTACTGACTTACATGGAGGTTTCAAGGCGAGGGGAGCCCTTTGTACTTGCCTCAGGCAAAGAGGCGAACCTGCCTGCCAACCTTTTTTTTGTCGCCACCATGAATTCCAGAGATAAGTCAGTTACTGAGATTGATGACGCCTTCGATCGCCGTCTAGCTAAGGTCTCAATGGACCCCGATGCGGGAATCCTGGAAAAATTCCTCAAAGCCAACGGTATGGCCGAGCCTTTGCAGCTAAGGCTAGTGGGATTCTTCAAATGGATCAACGATGCGCATTATCCACTGGGTCAGACGTTTTTCCTTTACGCAAAGGACGCAGAAGGTTTGCGGAGGATATGGGACAACCAATTGAAGTTTGTATTTCAAAAGGCATTTCCTTACGAGCCCATCATTGTTGAGCAAATTCGCGAGAAGTATTTTGCTGTTCTGGCACCGATTCCACGAACCGCTTGAATGCGCCTCGCATCTTCGACGTTGTTGAAAGGGAAGAAGCCAGCATCCCTATAACCGAATTGTTGACGGAGGGTAAGCTCGCGGTCCATTCCGAAGTCCTCAATCGCGGATTTTTTCAAATACGACTTTCACGTGAAAATTTGAGCATTTTTGCAGGCCAGTACATCGGGTTGGTGCCCCTCAATGAGCGGGTCGTGATAAATGTTCAACCAAAATTACCTATACCGAGGTTGCTATCCATCCTGGGAAGGGCTGAAACAAAAATCCGGTCCTTAGCCTCCTTCACAGTCGGATACCGGGCTGCGGCATCCAGACCGCTTGCACTTTTAGAGCCCATCGCTTCGACTTTGGTATCGCAGCTGCGCAAACTGCAAGGAATCGGATTCTTAAAGGAATACGTGCCTACCAGCACGGACGATGGGCCGCTTCGAGGTCGCATTTTGTTCGACCGCTCAATCCGTCGATTTTGGTCCAAAGGATTGCAGCATAGGGCGGGAGTTTCTTTTTACGACCTCACAGCGAACGTTCCGTCGAATCAGGTATTGAAATCGGCGATCGATCATTTGCTTACACAATTTCGGTATCTGCCCGAGAAGCCTCAGTCTGTGATGAACGACCTCGGCACATATCAGGAACTATTCCAATCGTTGGACATTCAAGACATCGAGCCTTGGAACATAAGACGCGCGGAATGGAAGTCGCTTCCCGAGCCGCATCGAGAAGCTGCGGAACTGGCGACTCTTATCGTGCAGGGTCGGGGTGTCGAATTGCCCGCGGCTGGTCAGATACCATTACCGTCATTCTTGATCAACATGGCTGAAGTCTTTGAGTCTTACCTTCGAAATGTACTGAAGACCGGATTGTTGCCCGGATGTAAGGTTCTGGATGGAAACAAGGAAGGTGCCCGGCCACTTTACGACGACAAGCCATTGCCGCTTACCACGCCAGATATGGTTTTCACGACTGCTGGCGCTGTCATCTTAGTCGCAGATGTTAAGTACAAGAGTGCGCCTTCGAGGGAAGATGTGAATCAAATCGTTACATACGCCGTGAGGTACGCGATCAAGAAAGTGCTGTTCGTGTGCCTATCATCCGCCATTGCGGGACGATTGGAGCGACTTGGCACGATTTCGGGAATAGAAGTTCACTGCTACGAATTCTCACTCTCAGCCGCGAATCTGGATACCGAAGAAGCCAATTTCATCAGTGCCATCCGCAACAGCAACCTAATCCAAAATGGGATAAACTGATCGCACGCGGTGAGAGAGTGGTCGGGGCGAGTGGATTTGAACCACCGACCTCCTGGTCCCGAACCAGGCGCTCTAGCCAGGCTGAGCCACGCCCCGAACCTTGATCCGGACAACCAGTAGTTTACGCTGGATTGAATTCGCCCGCAACCGCCTGCCTCGCGGACAAATGCCCCTCACCAACCTCCTCATTCCTCACAACTTACCGAATTTTCTTGACTTCGTACGTACCAGTATGGTAAAATGCGCCCTGGAAAATGACGATGATCGCCCTGTCGAACACGCTTCCGCCGCCCGGCACCCGCCTGACGACCGTTTGCCCTGAGCGCCGTCCTCAGGCGGGAAGGGTCACTTTTTCTCCCCATCATGCCGCGAAGCAGGAGTCAAGAACACTGGATGCGAGTCCCGACCCGCTGGCACAGCTCACTTCAGCAGCTAACTCCTTTAGATACAACACTTACGTCAGAAAGGGCCGCTAAGTCTTTTAGCTGCAACACTTACAAAAAACATACCGGGGGGGGAGGGGGGCCAAGACCAACTTCTACCCTCCAACCTCCAGACAACCCGCCATGACCTATAGCTCCCACGTCGACCCACGTTGTACACTTCAGCCGGGACGCCGCTCCCGACCTGCGCCACGCGCCAATAAGCCGGGGGATTCCTTGCCGATCCAAAAGAGCCAACTGAAGAAGCTCGACCGTTATCGCTGGCTGGTGCCGCGAACCACGCGCGACGGCATGCTGACCGACGCATTGATCTACGCCGACGAAAACCTTCTCGAGGCCATCTTAAAAGATCTCTCCATCGAACAGGCCATGAACGTTGCCTTCCTGCCCGGGATTGTAGGCCGCTCGCTGGCCATGCCCGATATCCACCAGGGCTACGGCTTTCCTATTGGCGGAGTCGCGGCAACCAATCTGCGCGACGGCGTGGTTTCGCCTGGAGGCGTGGGATTCGACATCAACTGCGGCGTCCGCCTGCTGGCGAGCACGCTGCATCGCGACGTGGTTGTGGCGAAGCTGCGCGAATTGGTGAACCAGCTCTTCCGCGATGTTCCTTCGGGGACGGGCTCCGAAGGAACCGTTCCGTGCTCCTGGGCCGATTTGAACGATGTGCTCGCGCGCGGCGCGGCGTGGGTCGTCGAACGCGGCTTTGGCGAGCCCGCCGACGCCGAGTTTTGCGAAGAGTCCGGCACGATGAGCGGCGCCGACGCCGACCGCGTCTCCGACCGCGCCAAGCAGCGCGGGCGAACGCAGCTCGGGACGCTCGGCAGCGGAAACCATTTTCTCGAAGTGCAATACGTCGAACGCATCTTCGAACCGGAGATTGCCTCGGCGTTTGGTCTCGAAGAAAACCAGGTGGTCGTGCTGATTCACTGCGGCTCCCGCGGGCTGGGCCACCAGGTGTGTACGGACTTCCTGAAGACGATGAACGAAGCCATGCGGCGCTACGGCATTTCGCTTCCGGACCGCCAACTGGCTTGCTGCCCCAGCCAGTCCCGGGAGGGACAGGAATATCTCGGCGCCATGTCCGCGTCGGCCAATTTCGCGTGGGCCAACCGCCAGGCCATTACGCACTTCACGCGGAAAGCGTTCAGCAGGATCTTCGGCGAAGATGCGCGGATCCGCGTGGTGTACGACGTGGCGCACAACATCGCCAAGAGCGAGCGCCACCGCGTCGGCACAACTGAAGAAAACGTTCTGGTACACCGCAAGGGTGCGACGCGGTCGTTCCCGGCGGGCTCGCCATTCATTCCGCAGGCGTATCGGGACGCTGGCCAGCCGGTGCTGATTCCCGGCTCGATGGGAACGGCGAGTTACGTTTTGGTTGGCACCGAGCGCGCGATGGAGGAAACGTTTGGCACCGTTTGCCACGGCGCCGGCCGCGCGATGTCGCGGACAGCGGCCAAGAAGGGCCGCGACGCCCGCGTGGAGACCAAGAAACTCGAAGACCAGGGCATCATTCTGCGCGCCGCCACGCGCGACGGCATCCTTGAAGAAATCCCCGAAGCCTACAAGGATATTGATGCCGTGGTTGACGTCGTCCATAACGCCGGCCTGGCCCGCAAGGTCGCCCGGCTGCGTCCCATGGGCGTGATCAAAGGTTAGGAGGTAAAAGCGATTTGTTTTCTCTGCTAGGATGAATAGCAGCTGGATGCCTGTAGAGTAAGGCTTATTCGATACTCAGGCAGGCGAGATTTTTACGAGCTTGAATTCGGTGACGGCGGCGATTCCGCGGATGGGCTCGACCATCGCCGGAGTCACCTCGCCGTCGAGCCGCACCAAAGACACAGCCTCGACGCCGCGTTCGCCCGCGAGACGCCCAAGCGAAAACGTGGCGATGTTGACGCCTTGACGGCCAAGAATAGTTCCGATCTGACCAATGACACCGGGCTCGTCGCGGTTGCGCAGATAGAGAAGCGTGCCTTCGAGCGGGGCTTCCAACGCAATGCCGTCAATGTTCAGAACGCGCGGCGATGTGCCATGCAGTACGGTGCCTTCGATCGAAACCGGCCGCGCGTGTGGCGCATCGGAATTGCCAAGCGCGGCGACTTCAATGGTATGCGGGAAACCATGTTCCCGGCGGCGCGTGTGTTCCTCGACCGCCAGGCCGCGCGCCGCCGCAACCGCGCCGGCGTTCACCAGATTCACTTTTTCATCGAGAACAGTGTTGAGCAGGCCCGCCAACACCGCATTGCGCAAGATATGCGTGCCCAGTTCGGCCGGCTCGCCCGCGTAGGAGATGCGCACTCGCCCTGGCCGGCCTTCCGCCACTTGCCCGACGAGCGAGCCCAATCGCTCCGCCAGATCCACATAAGGGCGCACGCGGCGATATTGCTCGGCGGAAAGCGGCGGGAGATTCACGGCGTTGCGCAGAATTCCTTCGGCAAGGAAATCTTTCACCTGTTGCGCGATGAGCGTGCCCACTTCCTCTTGCGCTTCTTCGGTCGAGCCGGCGACATGCGGCGTGGCGATGACGTTGGGCAGCGCCGTCAGCGGGGAATCGCGGGGCGGCTCAGTGGCGAAGACGTCCAGGGCCGCTCCGGCCAAATGGCCGCTGCGCAGCGCAGCAGCAAGAGCCGCTTCCTCCACCAATTCGCCGCGCGCCGCATTGATGAGGCGCGCGCCGCGCTTCATCTGCGCCAGCGTTGTCGCGTTGATCATTTTTTCCGTAGCCGGGCTGAGGGCGGTATGCAGCGAAACAAAATCGGAGCGTCCCAGCAAATCGGTGAGCGGTACCAACTCGACCCTGGCTTCCTGCGCCACCTGTTCGCTGATGTAGGGATCGTAGGCGAGCACGCGCATTTCGAAGGCATTGGCCCGCCGCGCAACTTCACCGCCGATTCGGCCCAGGCCGATCAGGCCAAGCGTTTTGCCGCGCAACTCGACCCCGGCAGATGTCCCTTTTTCCCAGCGCCCGGCGTGAACGGCGGCATCGAGCCGCGGGACGTGCCGCGCCAGGGCCAGCAGCAGCGCGAAAGTGTGCTCGGCGACGCTCACGGCATTGCCGCCGGGCGTGCTCATCACCAGGACTCCGCGTCGCGTCGCGGCATCCAAATCGATATTGTCCACGCCCACACCGGCGCGGCCGACGACGCGCAACCGCGCGGCCTGTTCGAGCAGCGGCGCCGTCACGCGAGTGGCGCTGCGCACCACCAGCGCGTCGGCAGCGGCCAGCTCCGCTTCGAGCGCGGCCTTTTCCGGCGTCACGACTTCCCAGCCGGGCTGGCGCAGAATCTCGAGCCCGCGCTCGCTAATTTTGTCGGCCACAACGATTTTCATGAGGCCACAAGCCTAGTGGGTGGCCGCCGGACTGTCAAATGCGGCTACGCGCTGTGCTATAGTGGAGATGACCCGCTAAATAATGGGACTTGTGCAGCGCATTCAAGAAGACTTGACCCAGGCTATGAAGGCCAAGGAGGAGCTCCGCCTCAGCGTCCTGCGCATGATGAAATCTGCGCTGAAAAACAAAGAGGTCGAAAAAATCCGCCCGCTGGAAGAAGGCGAGGCTCTGCAGGTGCTGCAGACCTTGATCAAGCAGCGCCGCGAATCCATCGAGATGTTCACCAAGGGCGGCCGTCCGGAGCTCGCAGCCAAAGAAACCAAAGAGATTGCCTTCATCGAAGCCTATCTGCCCTCCGCGCCGACTCCGGCGGAAATGGACCAGGCTGTCGAGCGCGCCATTGCTGAAACCAAGGCGAATTCGCCAAAGCAGATGGGCGCGGTCGTCAAAGCGGCAAAAGCCCTTCTGGAAGGCAAGACCGTGGATGGCAAAGCGCTGAGCGACCGCGTCCGCGAGCGCCTTTCACGCGCCTCCTGACCGCCGCGCGTTTTTTTTCGATTCCCCTCTTTTATTCTGCCGCTTTTCAACGGTATTCTTGCCGCTGTGCCGCTTCCCGAGACGATTCCCGTTCGCTATACCGAAGAAGAGGCCGGTTACATCAGCGTCCGGCCCCTGGTGAAGCAGACCTTCCGTCTGCACGAATTGGCCGACATGGTGGTCAGCGTCACGGGGAAAAACCCCGGGCGGGTGCAGCAGGTTTTCCGCGCCGGGACGCTGGTCTATCACTCCTTCCGCTACTGGTGGCCGGGATTTGACGCGACCGCCGGCGAATTGGTGTCTGTGCTCTCGCAATTTCCCGATGACGATCCTTCCCGGGAATTTCGTGCGGAAGAATGTACGGCCGTGCTCGTCGAAGGCGGCGGAGCGCCACCCGCGCCGGCGCTGGAGCTGACGCGCGAACTTGCCGGCCGAAAGCGTCTGCTGCGCTCGCGCTCCCTGTGGGACAGCCTGATAGCCATGGCGCAGAGCGGCACGCCGGCGTATGAAGGTTACTCGCATGCGCGGCGCGCGGACCTCTATCGCCGCGTTCTTTCGCAGCAAGAGCTTGCCGCACTGCTCGGGGAAGCTGTTCAGTTTGCCCCGCGGAGTTTGCGCGCCTCATTGCGGCCCTTGCTACACGCGACATCCCTGGTGTATGCCTGCCCGCGCAAAACGGCCACGGCGGCAGGGACTTCTGCCTGAGGAGAACCACGATGGAAACGCCTTCTTCCGCTTCCTCCGCGAACGATCGCAACGCCCTCGCGCTCGCCGCTCTGCGCATTGCCGTAGGCATTTTCTTTCTTATTTTCGCCGAGTACAAAGTGTTCGGCACAAAATTCACTTTGGGCGGAGGATTTCAATGGTGGATCAGCCGCTTTCTGGAGGGAAGCGCGTATCCTTTTATGGCGCCGGTGCTGAAGAATCTTGTCTTGCCGCATGGAACTGCCATCGCGTTCCTGGTGGCCTACGGGGAGCTGGCCATCGGTTTGGCGCTTGTGCTGGGCGTGTTGGTGCGTGTGGCGAGCGCCTTTGGACTCTTGTTTATGCTGACGCTGCTCTTCGCGTCCGACTATCCCGGTCCGCACGCGGCGTTCTGGCAATACTTCGGCGCCTCGCTAAGCCACTCGGTCTTCGCGTGCTGCTTTGCGGCATTCCTGGCCGGGAGCGCTCATCAAGCCTTATCGGTTCGCGCCCTCAGGTTTCGCCGCTGACGCTGCGCCCTGCACAGAAATGTCCTTCCGCACCATCGCGTCTTCCGGTCAAGCTCCGCGGCGACATTCTGCTTTCGCGCGCCCGCCGACTAAGGCATAATCCCGCCGCGCCGGGCTGAACGCCGTCCAGCTATCCGGCCACCAACGCGCAACGACGGAGGTGCCTCGTGAGCACGAAGCCCTGGAGTTCCACCGCGCCGCCAGGGGAGTTCCGCACCTACATCCCGGCCTATGAAAGCCCTACGGAATTTTCAGTCCGCGCCGTCATCCTTGGCGCGCTCTTCGGGCTTTTGTTTGGCGCCGTCACAGTGTATGTCGGTCTGCGTGCGGGGCTTACGGTCTCTGCGTCGATTCCCATTTCCGTTTTGTCCATCAGCATCCTTCGAGCGTTCGGGCGCTCGACCATCCTCGAAAACAACATCGTGCAGACCACGGGTTCCGCCGGGGAGTCGCTCGCCGCCGGGGTGATGTTCACGATTCCCGCGCTGATCTTTCTCGGGTTCGGCTCGGAGTTCACGTTCTGGCGAATCTTTCCGCTGGCGTTGCTGGGCGGATGGCTAGGCGTGTTGTTTATGGTGCCCCTGCGGCGGCAGCTTATCGTCAAAGAACACGGCAACCTGGCGTTTCCCGAAGGCACCGCTTGCGCGGATGTACTGGTCGCCGGCGAACGCGGCGGCTCGTTCGCGGGGCGCGTCTTTTGGGGGCTCGGCCTCGGCGGCGCATACACATTCCTGATGAAATCGGTCCTCGCTTGGACGGAACAGCCCGAGGCTCGCCCAACCTGGTTCCCCGGAGCAAGCTTTCGCGCGAACATCACTTCCGAGTATCTCGGCGTCGGCTACATCATCGGCCCCAGGGTCTCCGGCATTCTCTTCGCCGGCGGCATCATCTCGTGGCTGGTGATGATGCCTGCCATCAAGTTTTATGGACAACTTGCCGGCAACACACCGATCTATCCATCCACCATTCCCATCCCGCAAATGACGCCGGATGACATCTGGCGAAGCTACATCCGCCCGATGGGTGCAGGCGCGGTGGCCGCCGCAGGACTGATCACGCTGCTGCGCACTATGCCTACGATTATTTCCGCGCTGCGCGCCGGCCTGAAAGACGTGCGGGCGGAAGGCGCAGGGCAATCCTCCGCCTCCAGCCGAATCGATCGCGACGTGCCCATGCGCTGGGTGATCACTGGGTCCGCAGTAATCATCGCCATGATTTGGGTGCTGCTGACATTTCATCCCATGGAAGGTGCGGCGACCCGCTGGTATCAGAATCTTTTTGCGGCCGTGTTCGTTACCGTGTTCGGCTTTCTGTTTGTTACCGTGGCCGCGCGCATCAGCGGGCTTCTTGGTAACTCCTCCAACCCTGTCAGCGGGATGAGCATCGCCACGCTGATGGCCACCTGCGCTATTTTCTTCCTGGCGGGATGGACCGCGCCGAACTATGCAGTGCTCGCGCTGATGATCGGGGGCGTGGTTTGCATCGCCGCAGCCATCGCCGGCGCCACCTCGCAGGATCTCAAGACCGGTTATCTCGTTGGCGCAACACCGTTCTGGCAGCAGATGGGGCTGCTCGTGGGCGTCACGGTGTCCACTGTCGCGATCGGAGCGACTCTGAACCTGATGAATAAGGGCCTGGAGAGATACCTGCCCACACCGATTCCCGTCAATATCCAGGCATTGCCTTCGGGTGTGAAAATCGAGCGAGATACATTCACGTACAAGAACAAAAACTACGTCCTAATCAATTCCCTGGGATCGCATGAAGTTCCGGACGGCGAGTATCTTTATGACGCGGGGACCAAACGGATCGAGTTTCAGTGGGCGCAGGGGATCGGGAGCGACAAAGCCCCGGCGCCGCAGGCGCGCCTCATGGCCACGGTGATTAATGGCATCCTCAATCAGCGTCTCCCCTGGCGTCTGGTGTTGATGGGTGTGGCCTTGGTCATCGCCGTCGAGATTCTGGGGGTCCGCTCGCTGGCATTTGCCACGGGCTCGTACCTTTCCATCGCGACAACCGCCACAATGTTTGCCGGCGGCCTCGTTCGTGTTCTCGTCGAAGCAACCACGAAGAAGAAGGATGAAGGCGAAGCGAGCCCCGGCGCTCTCTACTCCAGCGGGCTAATTGCCGCCGGCGGCGTTTTCGGTTTGCTCGGCATCATCATCAACCTGTTCCAGGATCCGGAGATTTCTACGCACAGCCCGCACTGGCTGGTCTCTTTGCTGCATCTTCCTTGGCGCGCCGACCTCTTTGCATTCGGCCCGAAGGTTTTGGGTTCCCTCGCGCAGAGCAATCTCTTCGGGCTGGTCATGTTCCTGGTGCTCGCCACATCGTTGTTTGTTTTTGCGAGGAAGAAACTCGATTAATCCGCCCTTTTGACTCTCCACCTCCTCCGCCGTACACTGGCGGAATATGGGATCGTTCTACCGCACGCGCGGCTATCGGTTTAACTGGAGCGGCTTCATCACGCCCGGCGTGAAAGTCATCGTTATGGCGTGCGCGGGCGTGTTTCTCGTGCAGACGCTGACCTTCCTGTTGTTTGGTGGAGCCGCCTATCTGTGGCTAGACAGGCATTTCGGTTTGGTTCCCATCGCCGTCACCCAGGGACTGCACATCTGGCAGCCTTTCACTTACATCTTTCTCCATGGCGGCATCTGGCACTTGCTCATCAACATGCTGATGCTGTGGATGTTCGGCCGGGACCTCGAGCAAATCTGGGGCAAGCGGAGGTTCTACCAGTATTTCTTTCTCTGCGGCATTGGGGCGGGCCTGATCAACGTGATTGTCAAGACAATCCCCATTTTTTGGGGAAGCGCGCCTTCCGTCACTCCCACCATCGGCGCCTCCGGCGCAATTTTCGGAATTCTGATTGCGAACGCCATCCTTTTCCCCGACCGTCAGATCTGGTTGATTCCATTTCCCATAACGATTGCCATGCGGCCGTACGTCGCGGTGATGGGCGCGATCGAGTTTTTCAGCACGCTGGGCTCCGGCGGCGACAACGTCGCGCACGTCTGCCATCTCGGCGGCATGCTGGTCGGCTACGTTTATCTCCGGCGCGGGTCGTTCCTCTATCGCGCGCGCAATCGCTACACAGACTGGAAATTGAAACGCACTCGCCGGAAGTTCGAAGTGTACATGCGCGACCACAAGAACGAACCGCCGTCGCGGCCCGATCGCTGGGTCAATTAAAGACCTCTGCCGAAATGGTTGACATAAAATGCTGTTAAAATTCAATAAATAGGTAAATAGGCGGTTTTTCGGAGGCCGAGCGTTAGAATGATTTATGCAGTTGTCTTTAAGTACCGTACCGCACCGCCCGTCATCGGCATTTCACGATCAAGTGAGCAAGCAGCCGCAGGCCTACACCCTAGGTAGTGCGTTTCACTGTAGGCCTACCCGGGAAGGACGCGACAGAGCAGGAACGCATAAAGCAGACGGATTAAACTCGCAGCACCAATCGCGGTAAGAAATCCAGCATAGACCCCCGCAACGCGCCTAATCA
>Ga0209648_10002568_pt1 | contig 15100 bp, 13 predicted proteins | sample GraSoi2013_115cm_FD_185830 | JGI IMG/M metagenome (GOLD analysis project Ga0209648, IMG submission 185830) | Grasslands soil microbial communities from the Angelo Coastal Reserve, California, USA - Sample 9_17_2013_115cm (SPAdes) (version 2) | ecosystem: Environmental > Terrestrial > Soil >...
TCCGATGTTCAATCTCGGAGCATCGGCGGTCGGGCTGGGCCTTTGCCGGGCCGCGGTGGCGGGGACCGCGGCTCATCTCACGAGCGCTCGCTTCGAGCACTTGGGGCAGACACTGGGGGAGAGCCTGCCGACGCTTCGTGCGCAGCTTGCGACGATGCAGATCGACACTGATGGGCTTGCGGCGCGCGTCGACGATCTCGTCGATCACCTGGAGCGCCCCCGAGATACCACCATGCTGCGCGTGCTCGAGTGCAAGGCGTCGGCAGGTGATGTTGCTATCGCCGTCACCTCGGCGGCGATGCGGGTGTGCGGAGGCGCTGCGTTTTCCAAGCATTTGGCCATTGAGCGATTGTTCCGCGACGCGCAAGCGGGCGCTGTTATGGCGCCGACGGGCGATGTTCTGCGCGAATTCATCGGCAAAGCCATTTTGGGAATGCCGCTGTTCTGAGCGCGGGAGCGCAGCGCCGCTTGGCAGCGCTCGGATCCCGATTGATCGCATTTGAATACAAAGCTTGCTAGGCGAGAAGCAATCATGAGCCAGACGATCTGGGTAGGTGCCGTCGCATATGATCCGAAGGTGGTCGGCATCTGGGAGGGCATGCGACGATACTTTCACGAGGAAGCGCGTCTACCCGTCGAGGTGGTGCTGTTTCAGAGCTACGAGGCGCAGGTCGCCGCCCTCCTGGCCTTGCCCGGCGAGCCCTTGCCGCGGATCGACATCGGCTGGAATACCAACCTTGCCTATATCCAGGCCGATGCCTGGAGCGACCACCGTTGCCGACCTATTGCGATGCGCGATACAGATGTGGGCTGGACAACCAAGATCGTCGCGGTAACCGGGGGGCCCGTTGCGACCCTTGCGGATCTTAAAGACCGCACCCTGGCGCTCGGCAGCCGCGACAGCGGCCATGCGGCAATCCTCCCAGTTTATTTTCTGCAGCGCGAGGAACTGGTTGAGGAGAAAGATTACCGAACGCTGCGCTTCAACACCGACGTCGGCAAGCACGGCGATACGGGTACAAGCGAATCCGAGGTCGTTCGCGCGGTGCTCGACGGCCGCGCCGATGCCGGCGCAATCGGCAGCCCATTCTGGAACGCTGTGCGTACCGAGCGTCTGGTGCCGGAAGGTGCGCTAACCGAGATCTGGACCTCGCGGCCTTATAACCACTGCATGTTCACTGCTCGGTCCGATCTGGACCCCGCGCTGGAGCAGCAATTTGCCAAAGCACTATTCGGGATGAGCTACGACAACCCGGCGCATCGTCCTGTACTTGAGGCGGAAGGGCTGCGCCAATGGGTAGCGCCGCAGCTTGAAGCCTATGCCGAGTTGCGGGAAGCGTCGGCGCAACAAGGCTTTCTGACGCGGCCTTTGGCTTAGTGGCCAGGAGCTAAAACCCGCTTCAGCCTCAAGCGCACTCGCCGCCATTAATCAGGCGCAATTGAAAATCGTTGCCAAGCGGCGCTGATGCTCAGATTCGCGATCGAACGCCCGGCGCACAGCTGCGAAGGATTCGGCGAGTGGAAAGATTTCGCGGCTGACCAGCAGGTCATTATCCTCGGCTCCGACCGGATGCCAAAACACGCCTTCCGCGGTAATCGTCACCTCGGGAACCAAGTCCGCCCTTGCCAACGCGATGCCCTGCGTGGCGGCGCCTCGCAGGGCAATTCGCCTGATCACCCGGTTCTCCTCGCTCACGTGATGGGCGTCAAGGAAGCCGCGGAATTCCTCGGCCTCCGCGTCAGTTGACACTGTCGCCGCCAATCGCACCCGGAATCCTTCGGCGCGGGCCCGCTCGATTCCTTCCCAGGCACGCGCCCATGTTCCCTTTCCGCGATGGTCATCGTGGCGCTCCGGTGTCGGACTGTCGAGGCTAATCTGCAGGGTTACGCGCTCGCGCGGCAACGAGCGCAGCGTTGCGAGCCGACTCCCGGCAAACAGCATTCCGTTGGTAAGGACCGTGATTGGCGCCGCCGCAGCGCATGCGGCAAGGATCTCGCCAATATCAGGGAGCATAAATGGCTCACCGCCGGTGACAAAAATTTCACTTACGCCGAGCTCCGCCGCCTCGATAGCGATCCGTCGTACCCGCTCGATACCAAGAGCGCGCCGCGGAGCTTTGGGTGACGAACGCACACAGCAATAGTCGCAGCTCAGGTTGCAGTCGAAGTTGGTGTAAAGCCATAGTCGAGAGCCGACAGGCCGATCTTCTCCGACATTCGCAGGAGCCTCTCCGTACCGGAGCACCCAACGGGTGCGGCCTTCGTCGACTGCCGTGTCGACCAAACTGTTGCGAGTGAAGCGACACCATGCCTCGAGCTCGGGGCCGATGCCTGGATCGCTGCTGATCACAGCCACGAGGTCGCCCTTACGGCTGCGGCGCAGCGCAGCTATCAAATCCGGCAGGAGGCCGGAGGCAAATGTCTTGCTGCCGGCGTCGAGTTCAACGTTGACGTTCGTTCTCATGCATAAATCCAAGGTCTTGACGATGCGACCCCGATGAGCAGCGATGCTAGGATCGACAAGCGCCTTTCTAATCGCCTTCAGACGGATCAGCGTCCCTTCCTCGTCGGCCCCCATCATGCGGCTATACCCGGCGACATCCGCCGCCAACACAGCTGCCAGCCGCCGTTCCACCCGCTCTCCGGTCAAGAAAGGCCCCTAAAATCGGAAATTCAACCCAGCTCATCAAAGCATGCCGGGCTGCTATCGGGCTAGGGGCAATGTCGCCTTTGGGGTCAGACACGGACTTCGGGCCGCGTCTGAGCTAGGTCCGTTCATCCCCCTCAACAGCGGACCTTCTGCAACGCAAGGGTCACGTCAACTTGTGCCACAAGCGGACTCATTGACTGCACAAATTTTGTCTCACTCGATCACCTCGTCGGCGCGGCTGAGCAGCGTTGGCGGGACGTCGATGCCGAGTCGGTTCGCCGTCTTGAGATTTATTACCATTTCTGCCCCTCAGTGCCCGGCAGATACTACCGGTTCAAGTCAGTTGGACAAGGACGTCGGTGAGAAAGCTGGTCTCCGAGATGGCTCAATCGCTAATCGCCCGGTCGAACTGCTGGTTGCTTGGTCAAAACTTGATAAAGTCACAATTATTGCTGGCGTCGTTACGACGTCGTTCAGGCTTGGGATAATAGAATAAGCCAAAACGGGGTCCACACATGGAAAAGCCGAACTCTGAAGATTTCCGTTCCCGCGGATTCCTTATGGGGATCCTCGTTGCCTTTCTGTTGCTGGCTCTGCCGCTGGCGGTATGGCTCGATCTGACCAATCTCGCGGAAGCGGCCCTGCGGCGACAAGCGACAGATCTAAATTCCGTTATCACCAGCGTCCGCGGATACTATGCCACCAATGTCGTCGGACGAATCTTGGCAAATCCAGGGGCGACCAAAGTCGTTCACAACTATGAAGCTATCCCAGGCGCCATTCCGATACCGGCCACACTCTCGTTGGAACTGGGAAGGGTCATTGGGGCGCAACAGGAAAATATCAGCTACAGATTCGTATCCGACTTCCCGTTCAAGAATAGAACACCGCACCAAATGGACCAATTTGAAAGGAGCGCGTTGGACAGCCTGCGCAACAATCCAAATCAAAAAATTCTGGACACCGCGACATCATTGTTCAGTGACAAGGTTCGGCTTGTGGCTCCCGTGGTGATGGGACCGGCCTGCGTCAGCTGTCACAATGTTCACCCGGAAAGTCCCAAAACCGATTGGAAGGTGGGTGACGTTCGCGGCATCCAGGAAGTCGTCATTACTCAGCCGATAGCAGCGAACTTGTTCTCCTTTAAGTTCCTCCTTGCCTATTTTGTGTTGGCTGCGATCAGCGGCATATCATTTCTGGGTACGCAGCGACGTCAGGCAATGCGCATCAAAGGCATCAACCGGGAACTTGAATCCGCGAACGACTTCCTTGCGACGCTCTCCATGAAGATTTCCCGTTATATCTCGCCTCAGGTCTACAAGAGCATTTTTAGCGGCCAAAAGGACGTCACTATCCATACCTAGAGGAAAAAGCTCACGATCTTTTTTTCCGACATTCAGAACTTCACTGCGACAACCGAGCGACTGCAGCCGGAACTGATCACCCAGCTGCTTAATGAATACTTCACAGAAATGTCCACGATCGCTCACGAGCACGGTGGCACCATCGACAAATTTATCGGTGATGCAATGCTGATTTTCTTCGGTGACCCCGAGACCAAGGGCGACCGAGCCGATGCTCAAGCATGCTTGAGGATGGCGTGGAACATGCAGCGTCGTCTGGTCGAACTCAATGCGAAGTGGCGCGCGTCCGGAATAGAGCATCCGTTCAAGGCACGGATCGGAATCAATTCGGGCTACTGCAATGTCGGTAATTTTGGCAGCGCCGATCGAATGGACTACACGATTATTGGCGCGGAAGCGAACCTTGCCGCGCGTCTGCAATCCATCGCCGAGCCCGGCGGCATCGTGATCAGCTACGAGACATTCGCACTGGTCAGCGACGTCGTTACTGCCCACGCGCTGCCTCCAATTGCGATGAAAGGCATCAGCCGCAACGTGGTTCCTTATTCGGTCGACACCATCGTCGATGCGTCTGCAGAAAAGGGTGGCGTGGTTATTGAGCGTATGCCCGGCCTGGACTTCTACCTCGATCCTTCGATCGTCAAGTCGTCGGACGCCGAGCGGATCCGTTCAGTCTTGAAAGATGCATTGGCATCGCTAGAGAAACGCAACATCAATTTGGCGACTTAAGAGTCGGCTCAGGTTGGCATCCATCGTAGCCTTTCAAGCAGGGATATTGGAACGCCGTGCTGATGTCTGAAATGGGTCCATTTCCGGACCTAAAAGCCCGGAAGCGCGAGGTTTGCTCCGCCCTCATCAGCTGACATTGCCATTCGGACCTGCCAGGTCCAAAAAGTGCCAACCGCTCCCATTCGTATGCAGCGATACGCGGCGGACATCCTTCGCTCGCGAAGCGAGTGAAGGCTGCCGCGTCGGAGCCCACTTGGGCGAAGTCGGGCGCGGCCGCGAGCTACGGCTCGGCGAGCCATCCTGCGATCATCATCGGGAAAGACAGCCGCAAGGCCGACGCGGTGCTCGCTCCCGACTAAAATATCGAAAACAACCCCATGCAAAGTAACATGGTGATCGCTGGCATGAATGCTTTGAGCGATGTCGCGAAAACATTTTGACACGTCGGGCAAATCAGCGGCATTATTCCATCATCACGCAATTTGTAAAACGCCCATGGCCCTCCCCAACAACGGGCTCTTCGGCGCGGTTGCTGGCAGAAAATCCTTACCCACAATTGAAGTTGCACCGGCTCGCCACGGCGAATGATCGCTTGCGCGTTGCCGAACCGCGCGCGCTTCCGATGCGCGTGCCCGAGGAGATATCGACGTGAACACAGTTCCGGACCTCAACAAGGCAACGGCAATAGCCGCAACCGGTCAAGCCAAGGCTGCTGCAGCCCCGCGGGTAAAGTTCTTGTCACACGGATTCTCCATCGACCATCCAGATCCGGAGCATGGCGAACAGCTGATGGCGGACGCACTGGGGGTCGCCGATCGCGATGCGATGCATGGCATCCTGAGACAATTGGTGAAAGCCAGCGTGAACGGGCAGAAGCCTGACGCGGTCAACCTCTCCTTCATGATTTCAATGGTGAAAAGCATCAAGCCCAGGGATTCCGTCGAGGCCATGCTGGTGGCGCAGATGGTGTCCGTTCACGTGATGGCGATGCGATGTGCCTATCACCTCGCAAACGCGGAAGACATCGCTCGGCAAGACAGTGCCGGGCGCGCACTGGGCAGGCTGGCCCGCACGTTTCCGGCCCAGATGGAGGCGCTCAACCGCTATCGCAACAATGGCGAGCCTGCCATCACCGTGCAGAACGTCTCGGTTCAGGATGGCGGCAAGGCCATCGTCGGCAACGTCACGCAGCATGCGAGCGTGATCGTCTCGGACAACAACCCGGCGCCCGCGGTGACGGATGACCGAATGGTCGCGACCCCTGATCGTGGCGCAGGGCAGCACGTTCCTGTGGACGCCGGGCGAGGAGCACAGGGATGAGCGATCACGCCCCCAATACCGGTCCGATGCTGGCGAGCCTGCGTTGCGGCGCAAAAATCCGCTGCGGCGGATCGTGCCGCTCGCCGGCGGTGCGCGGCAAAAGGCGCTGCCGCATGCACGGCGGTGCGCCGGGTTCCGGCGCGCCGAGGGGAAACCAGAACGCGCGCCGGCACGGCCTGTTCACCAGGGACGCGATCGCCGAGCGCAAGCAGATTCAGGCGTTGTTGGGTGAATCGCGGAAGTTGCTGCAAGAGATAAAATGATCGGTTTTGGCAGGGCCGAACGTCACAGCCCGCTCATAAGGGTCTGGTTCCTGGTTCGAGTCCAGGCAGGCCCACCATCGCTGGAATGTACATCACAACTTCGGCGGTCCTCGACGACCCGCCAAGTCATTCGTATTACTGCTCGAACACTTCAGGTGTCGTACTCACCTGCTTCCCATGGCGGATAGAACGACAAGGTATTGCCGGGCATGAACTCAACTCTCCATTCACCTGCCACGGTCTTCCGCGGAATAAGCCCAATACCGCACTGTTGCTGTCAACGCTAAAAGGTCGCACCCAGATATCAGTGCGCGTACGGTCGCCCAACGCGTCGAGGTGCCGTTTCATGGCGTCGCTTACGCTCCGGTCCGGGTACGAACCTCTTACTCCTATCAATTCTACGGAGTGGTCAACGAGGCCGCCGCCCGGATCGAAAAGAAACGTGCAAACAAAGTCTCTCGTAATGCCCGAAGCATAATCGAGCTGACTGTCCACAAAGAACAAGCGCCCGTCGCTCAAACGACCGACGTTGTGTATGTGCCAGGCATCGGGAATCAACCTGATCTTCTCGGGTGATGCACTGAACAAAGCCACGTCCTTAGCTTGGGCCGTTCGGCGATAACCTCCCGAAAAGGCTGCGAGCAGTGCCGCGAGAACATGTCGCCGCTTCATTAGGAAGGCATTTTACGGGGAATCCGCACTTTGGCAATCCAGTGCCCAGTTTGACCCTGATCGGCCCACCAGCCTTCGCCCTGACGGGCTACGCGTGGCGCAGCCGCGCGAAACCGTCAGGCTGCGAGACGCGCGCCGTGTTCATTCCGGTAGTCCCGCCTTCAGGACCGCCTCGCGAAATTTCTTACTAATTTCGAGATGCCGTATCGGGCCGGACCCTATCGGAGGGAGACGCCACCCGGGCGAAAGCCGCAGAATGGCCGCTTTGACCTTTTGAGCGTCCGCCAGTCTTCCCGCCTCAACGTAACATGCAATCGCTGTTGTGAGCCCAGGAATGAAATAAGGAAATGTTTGTATGGACCTGTCTGCCCAGATTGCCGCTTCGGCATACCTGCCAGCATTGAAGTGACCATTAGCAATACCGATCATCAAAACGAAGCTAAAAGGATCGCGCGGACTAAAACGCATCACCTGCTCAAAGTCCGCAATCGCTGCATCCGATCCACCGTCCCAAATCCGCATCCATCCTCTCGAAATATACGCCCGCGCAAAATTCGGATTCGAGCGGATAGCCCGGTCAACCATTTCGATGCCAGCTTCACAATTCACCCGGTTATGGAAAAGAGCGAAGCCAAGACTGCTAACAGTAGGTGCGTCATCAGTACCTAGTTCCTTGACGCGGTCAGCGAGACGCAAAAGCTCCGCATCGTCGCTGGCAACGTCAGCGGGCCAGTAGTTGGCTCGTCGCCACATTAAACACATGGCAGCGCCCCCGTACGGGTTCGGAAAAGTCGGGTCAAGAGCTATCGCATTCCTGAAATGTTGAAGCGCGGCGTCATTATTCTCCGGGGTCGTGGGCCAGTGGACATGAGGAAGTCCACGATAGAGCTCAGTAATCGCATCGATACTGTCAATCGGCCTTCGGCTTGCTCGCACTATCTCGGCCCGGTCGAGCTCCGGGTCGATCGCTCCTACGAGCTGTCGCGTTATGCTGTCCTGCAAGTCGAAAAGATCGTCCAGCGCGCCGTCAAATCGATCCGCCCACAAATGGGCACCTGTCGCGGCGTCGATCAGCTGCCCGGTAATCCGCACGCGACCAGCTGCCTTACGCACGCTGCCTTCAACCACATATCGAACACCAAGCTCCCGCCCAACCTGTTTGATATCGACGGCCTTGCCCTTATAGGTGAAGCTCGAATTGCGCGCGATCACGAACAGGGATTTGAACCGGGACAGCGCTGTGATAATGTCCTCGACCACTCCATCCGCGAAAAACGCCTGTTCGGGATCACCGCTCAAGTTCTGGAACGGCAGTACCGCGATGGAGGGCTTGTCGGGCAGCGCGAGCGCCGGAGCTTGGCCTGCAGGCGAACCCGGTTGCGCTGTCGCGGCGCCTTGACCGCCAAGCTGAACCCGCCAGGCTCGCACTGGTTCGGCAATGTTCTTCAGCGTCTGCGGCCCAAGGTCGTCGCAGGCGATCTCGACCTTGCCCCGGATTTGCCGATAGGTATCGTCCGACAAGCAGACGCCGCCCGGCTCGGCAATGCCCTCAAGCCGCGCGGCAATATTTACGCCGTCGCCGAAAATGTCGTTGTCATCAAAAATGATGTCACCGACATGGATGCCGATGCGAAATTCGATCCTTTGATCCTGCGGCACACCGGAGTTCTGTTCGGCAATGCGGCGCTGGACCTCGACTGCACCGCGCGCCGCATCGACGGCGCTGGCAAACTCGACCAGCATACCGTCACCGGTCGTCTTGACGATGCGACCACGATGGGAGGCTATAGCGGGGTCAACGAGGGCCGTTCTGATAGCCTTCAGCCGGGCAAGCGTGCCTTCCTCGTCCGCCCCCATCAGACGGCTGTACCCCGCGACATCCGCCGCAAACACCGCTGCAAGTCGCCGTTCTACGCGCTCGCTGGTCAAGGGACGCCCCTATCATCGGTCTATTCAAGCCTAAACATCAAAGCACAGGGGTCTGTTACCGAGCTAGGGGCAATTCCGCGTCGGGTCCAATCGCTACCGAGGCCTTCCGAAGCCTCGGCTCGGGAGGCCCAAATGCGCGCCCCCTGGAACCTCCAGCCACCGCCGCGATTGATAGAGCGTGGTTGAACCTTGAGCCGCTGCCGGAGACCTACCTACAGAGGCAACCTCCAGGAGGCTGTTATGACCCATTGGCACGACACGATGGTCGATCAACCGGAAACGGACGGTGCGGTCTACGTCACCGGATGGACGATTTCCGGCCTGGCCGTGCTTGGTGCGATCGTGGCCGTCTGGGTATTCGGGATTTAAGGCCGTCCTGGCCTGCCCCCCGAATTCCCAACAACTTTAAACCAGCGCCACACCGCAAAGGCGCGAGCGCCACCCCTTCGAGGCCATTGACCGCTTCCCTCATGATCCGGGTTTACTGCCGGCTAACGGGCATGAACCCGTCGCTCAGCGTCTGCATGAAGAGAACGAGCGCGTCCTCGTCTGCGTCCGACAGGCCGAGATGACCAATTTTGCTCGTGTTCATGTTGTCGGTCGATTCCGGCGCAGGCCAGCACGTCGTACCTTCACCGGCGTCATGGGGCTGGCAGCGCGGCAGCACATCGCGCGTATTGTAGAAATGCACGATCGCCTTCAGGCTGGTGAAATATCCGTTGTGCCCGTAGGCCTTCACGAAGGCCGGATAAGGCCGCTTGTCGACGTTGCGAAGGGTCGGCACCTGCATTCGCGCCTGGTTGTCCGGCGCCAGCTTGAGCCATCGCGCATCCACCGCCGAGGGCTGGCTCAGCAGATGTCCCTTGCTCAGAAAACTGCCGACACCGCCATCGACGAATGACGATCCCAGGGGATTGGCGGCATAGCCCAATGCGTCGGGCTTATTTTCCACATAATAGGGCAGCCTCGGATTGGCAGGGGTGCCGATATTGCTGGCGGTGAAGTCGGTGAACAGCGGATCCTCGCCGGGCCCGCCGTCACGGTGACATTCGTTGCATCGGGCCTTGCCGCGGAACAGATCGTATCCCGCCTGCTCCTGCGGCGTGAACTGCGCCTTCTTCGCCAGCACCGCGTCGAATTTCGAGGTAAACGACGTCACCTCGGCGGCAGCTTCATAGCCGGCGATGGATTGCGCCATCTGATCGAAGGTGGTGCCGGCCCGGCCGCGATCGATCGGGCTCAGGTGAACCGGCAACGGCTCGCTCGCGGCTGGCGGCCCGGGCCGGTCGCAGACCTGCTCCACATTGTCAGGCCATGCGATCGCGAAGGCCTGCGCTCCCCACACGCTCTCGAACATGGCGCGATAGGGCCGCTGCGAAGCGCGATAGACCGCGCAGGCGATATCGGGCAGTCCCATTTCCACCGGGTTGGTCGGCGGACCTTGCGCCTGCTCGGCGGCCGGGTTGCCGAGCCGGCGTCCGGTCGCACGCATGTCCCAGAAATTGCCGCCGACGAGGTCACCCTGCCCGGGATTGTAATGCAGCACCGGCGACAGCGGTGCGTAGGCGTGCGATTGCGGCTTGCGATCGCTAAATCGCGTGCGCACCGACCCGGGATAGGCGCCGGTGGTGCGGTTCAGCTCCGACACCGGACCGGTAAAGCCGGTCTCGGGCATGTGGCAGAAGGCACAGGCCTCGTTGCGGTTTACCGAGAGTTGCTTGTCGTAGAGCATCAACTTGCCGAGCAATTCGATTTGCTGGATCTGATTGTCCGGCGGCGTCGCAAGCCGCGCGATCGCCTGGGCCTCGATGCTGTCGATCTCGGCCTCGACCTGCGCAATCTCCTGCAGTGCCTTGGGCGACAGCGTTGTGCTGCTTTCTTCCGCGCCCGGCGCATCAGCAGCCATGCTAGCGGCGACCATGGTGACGGCGACGATGGCCGCTGCAACCGAAAAAAACGCGCGCGGTGTCTTGTGCGCGAATGGACTGGCAAATCGCATGGGGGTCCTCTTCGTTGGAACCGGCGTTTTGGCCTGCGATTGATCCGCAGCATTCCAGTTTCAACAACGGCAGCAAGTACTCTGGAAACAAGTAGACGATCCTGACCATGTCAATAGCGTACGGGTGCCGTCAAAAACAGTATTCCAATAGTGCCAACGAAAATTTGAACCCAACGTGAGTTGAGGCTTGTCTCGATTGCAGCGTGGGCACAAAACGCAAGGACGATGCCGAGGCAGAACACCCAAAAGGCAGCATGATGACAGCTAATCCGAAGCCGGGCCACCCACGGCCCCGGATCTCGCGCGGGGTCTGGGTGCTCGGCTTCGTGTCGATGCTGATGGACATTTCCTCGGAGATGATCCACGCGCTGCTGCCGGTCTATTTGGTGACGGTGCTAGGCGCCTCGATGCTGACCGTCGGCTTCATCGAAGGCATCGCCGAAGCCACCGCGTCGATCACCAAGATATTTTCGGGCGCGCTCTCCGATTGGCTTGGCAAGCGCAAACTCCTCGCGGCCATAGGCTATGGGCTGGCCGCGTTCACCAAGCCGGTGTTCCCGCTGGCGCCCACGGTAGGCTGGCTGGTGGCGGCGCGCTTTGTCGATCGCGTCGGCAAGGGCATCCGCGGCGCGCCGCGCGATGCGCTGGTCTCCGATATCTCGCCGCCTCAAGTGCGGGGCGCCAGCTTCGGCCTGCGCCAGTCGCTCGATACCGTGGGAGCCTTTGTCGGCCCGCTGCTCGCCATCGGCCTGATGTGGTGGACGGCGAATAATTTCAAGGCGGTGTTCTGGATCGCGGTCGTTCCGGCATTTCTGTCGCTGGCGCTGATCCTGTTCGCGGTCGAGGAACCGGCGCGGCCACCCGGTATCGGCCGGACCGAAAATCCATTGAGTGTCGAGGCGATCAAACGCCTCGGGCCGGTCTACTGGCGCGTGGTGGTGGTCGGCGTCGTATTTACGCTGGCGCGTTTCAGCGAAGCCTTCCTGATCCTGCGCGCCCAGAATGTTGGGCTGAGCGTGATGTGGGTGCCCGCCGTTCTCGTCGGGATGAACGTCGTTTATGCGCTGTCGGCCTATCCCGCCGGGGTGCTGTCCGACCGCCTCGATCGCAGGGGATTGCTTGCGGCGGGACTGGTCTTGTTGGCCGCTGCCGATCTGGCGCTGGCCTTGATGCCGAACCTTGGCGGCATCGCCGTCGGCGTCGCGCTGTGGGGCCTGCATATGGGATTTACGCAAGGCTTGTTCGCCACTTTGGTCGCCGATGCCTCGCCCCCCGAATTGCGCGGCACGGCCTACGGGTACTTCAATCTGCTGACGGGTCTGGCGATGCTCGCGGCGAGCGTCGTCGCCGGGGCGCTCTGGGACGTCTACGGTCCGGCAGCCACGTTCTTCGCCGGGCTGGTTTTCGCGCTGGCGGCGCTTTTAGGTCTGCTCACCATGCGTGGCGAAATCAGCAGGGCAGCGGTTGAATGAGCGGTATGTTCCGGCCCACCGGCGGTTAGCCTTCGTGATATAACTTTCGGGAGATGGTACCCTGGCAAGACCACCAACCGCGGAGTCCCTTCATGCGTGCCTTCGTCTTGCTGGCCGCATTTTTGATCTTCCTCACCGCTCCTGCCGCCGCCGCCGACGATGTCGCCGCAGCGCAGGGCGTCATCCGATCCCAGGCTGAAGCCTTCAGCCGCGACGATGCAGCGGCGGCCTATTCCTACGCAGCGCCCGCGATCAAAGGTATCTTCCCGCGAGCCGAGATCTTCATGTCGATGGTCCAGCAAGGCTACGCGCCGGTCTATCGCCACAAGAGTTTCGAATTCGGCGAGGCGCGGGTCGCGGACGGCACGATCGCGCAGCGCGTCCACATCATCGACGCCAACGGCGAGGCATGGGAGGCGCTCTACACGCTGGAGCAGCAACCCGACGGCAGCCTGAAGATCACCGGCTGCAGCCTGCTGAAGGCGGGCCAGGCGGCGTAGACCGCCTCACGCCATCACCAGCCGCTGCCGCGCCCGGATCAACAGCGCCACCATGATGGCGATGTTGAGCGCATTCCACCCAAGCCCGTTCAGGAACGCCGCGGCGTAGGAGCCGGTGGCGTCGAAGATCACCCCGGAGACCCAGCCGCCGAACGACATGCCGACCACAGAGGCCAGGATCACGATGCCGACGCGGGTCGCAGCCTGGCTCGCCGGCATGGATTCACGCACGATGATGGCGTAGCTCGGCACGATGCCGCCCTGAAACAGCCCGAACATCGCGGAGATGATGTAGAGCGAGGTCAGGCTGTCGAAGAACAGATAGAACAGCAGCGCAAAGCCCTGCGCCACCGATCCGATCAAAAGGGTTGGGATGCCGCCGATCTTGTCGGCGAGATACCCCGAACCGATGCGGCTGATGATTCCGAACGCCATCATCAACGACAGCATTTCGGCGCCGCGCGCCACGCCGTAGCCGAGATCGCCGCAATAGGCGACGATGTGGACCTGCGGCATCGCCATCGCCACGCAACAGGAAATGCTGGCGATGCACAGCATCGCCGTCACCGTATTGGTCGAGAGCCGCAGATCGACCCGCGGCGGCGGCGCGTTGGCGTGACTTCGCTGCGTTGCCCTGCCGATCTGGGCGCGCAGCAGCGTCAACATGATCGTCATCGCCACCGCGCAGAAAATGCCGATGGCGATATGGGTGGTGCGCCAGCCGGCCGACTGCACGCCCCAATTGACCAGCGGCGGCCAGATCGTGCCGCCGACATAATTGCCGCTGGCGACAATGGTCACCGCCAGCCCGCGATAGCGCTCGAACCAGTGCGAGGCTTCCGCCATCAAGGGCCCGAACGTCGCCGAGGTCCCCAATCCGATCAAGACATGCACCGCAATGAATTGCCACAGCGTGGTCGAAAGTCCGGCGAGGACATAGGCCAGTCCGAGAAAGCTGATGCTGAGCGCCATCGCCGCGACGATGCCGAAGCGATCGGTGATCTTGCCGGTGGCGACGCCGCCGAGGCCGAAGCCGAGCATGGTGAGGGTAAAGGCCAGCGACACCGCGCCCCGCGTCGCCCCGAATTCGGCCTGCACCACCGGCAGCACGACCACCACCGACCACATGCCGACGCTGCCGATCGAGCCGATCACCAGCGCGAGCCCAAGCCGCATCCACGCCTGACCGGAGTCCGGGGTGAAAAGGGGCGAATCTTTCGATGAATCGGAGCGAGCGTGCACATCGCCAACTTCGTCGCGTCAGGCGCTGGGGTCAAGCAACATGGCGCGATGTTGGGCATGCAGATGCAGTGCAACAGGACTCCACTCGTCATTCCGGGATGGTCCGCAGGACCAGACCTCAGATGTGCCATTGCACATTGGGGAATCTCGAGATTCCGGGTTCGCCGTTACGCGGCGCCCCGGAATGACGGAACGGGAGGCATTCGAGGCGCACGATCACCCTGTTAACGCTTTCCTAACCATAAACTGGGCAAAAATTGCCCAGTGAAGTTTGAGTGTCGTCGAATGCGTAAGACGGGGGAGTACCCGTGGACGCCAGTGCGGTGCCTCACTTTCGAAACGGTGGTCTTTCGGCCGCCGCGCAGACGTTTGGCGCCCGCGACCGGCATACGCGGGGGGAAGCAGCAACCATGGTCGATGTCACGGCGGGTCAGGGCGGAGCGACGCCGGGCACCGGATTTCCGAGTATCGGTGAAATCGGCACCATTCTGAGGCGCGGCGATCTCGCCCTCGCATTCGGCATCCTCACCATTCTGGTGGTGCTGATCCTCCCTTTGCCCTCGATCGTGCTCGATCTCTTTCTGGCGATCTCGATCACGCTGTCGATCCTGATCCTGATGACGGCGCTGTTCATCCAGGCACCGCTGGAATTCTCGTCGTTCCCGACCATCCTTTTGATTTCGACCATGCTGCGGCTGTCGCTCAACCTCGCTTCGACGCGGCTGATCTTGTCGAAAGGACATGAGGGCACGGCGGCTGCCGGCCACGTCATCGAGGCGTTCGGCAATTTCGTGATGGGCGGCAATTTCGTGATCGGAATTATCGTCTTCGCGATTCTGGTGATCGTGAATTTCGTCGTCATCACCAAGGGTTCGGGGCGCATCGCGGAAGTAGCCGCCCGCTTCCACCTCGACGCCATGCCGGGCAAGCAGATGGCGATCGACGCCGATCTCTCCGCCG